>Ga0102851_10002995_pt1 | contig 10391 bp, 9 predicted proteins | sample Mud3Dept3metaG_FD_79558 | JGI IMG/M metagenome (GOLD analysis project Ga0102851, IMG submission 79558) | Freshwater wetland microbial communities from Ohio, USA, analyzing the effect of biotic and abiotic controls - Mud 3 Core 4 Depth 3... | ecosystem: Environmental > Aquatic > Freshwater >...
GACGTGAAGGACACCTCGTTGTAGATGGACGTGGTGCGGCGGAAGGCCCGGTTCATGCCGTACATCGAGACGCTCTTCATCTCAGCCAAGACAGGACAGGGTGTGGAGAGGATCCTGCCGCTGACCGGGGGAATCTACCAAGAACGATTGCGGCGCCTGGAGCCGGCCTTGCTAGCCAGCATTGTCATGGACGCAGAAGCAGCCAAGCAATCACCCAAACAGGGCCGGAGGCGCCTCAAGGTCTACAGGGCAACCCAGACGGCCGTTAACCCGCCCACCTTCTCCTTTCTGGTCAACGATGCCAGACTCGTTCACTTCTCGTACCAGCGCTTCCTGGAGAACAAGATGCGCCAGTATTGCGGGTTCAAGGGCACTCCCCTCCATCTCATCTTCAAGGGCAAGGGAGAGAAGAAGCCTGGTGAGGAGCAGGTGCTCTGACGGCCGGCACGGGTCTGCGATCCACCAGGGTTCTGTAATGGAAGGTTGGTATCTAGCCTATGCTGGCCTTTGAGTACGCTGCTGTTGCCTTGATTGGCTACCTGCTGGGATCCATCCCCTTTGGCATCTTGGTTTCCAAGGTCGCGAGAGGGATCGACGTGAGGATGTTCGGCAGCGGCAAGACAGGCACGGCCAACGTGATCCGAACCGCCGGAGGCCGGGCCGGCGCCGTGACCATGATGCTGGATCTCTCGAAAGCCTCGGCAGCGGTTCTCATAGCCTGGGCGATCGTGCCCACTCATGCGGCTCAGGTTTTGGCGGCACTGGCCGCCATCATGGGCCACATCTGGTCGGTCTATATCAGGTTCCATGGGGGGCGCGGTGTGGCCACCTACGTCGGCGGCCTCCTGGCCATGAACTGGCTCGTCGGGCTGTGCACGGCGGCGATCATACTCGGAATAGCCTGGCTGAGCCGCTACATGTCACTGGGCTCCATAGTGGGCATAGTGGCCTCTTTCCTGGCTATGCTGGCCTTAATGATCTGGGGGTCACGGCCTCCGGTCATCTATCTGACCGTGGTCTCCGTGGAGCAAGTGCTGTTCTGCGGACTGGCGGCAGGCATCATCTTGATTCAACACCGTGACAATGTGCAGCGTCTTTTGAGCGGAACGGAGCGGAAACTCGGCGGGGGGCCGGGTGCTAAGTAAGTCCTTCGCTCATGGAACACAGCCTCCGGTCTCTCCGAGACGCATTATGGTCAGCGATAGGATGAGTCTCGAACAGAAGTGGCCCCCGGCGTTGTCTCGGGTTGCCGCGAGAGCACGTTTGGGCATGTGAGTTGGTCTTGACTTGGTTCATGGGCAGCGAGGATAATAGGCTGGAACCCCGGTTCCTTTTTGAGGGGATATGCAGGATAGAAGCCGGAATGCGGCATTCCGCCCGGACTTAGGAGGGCAGGATGTCTAAGGCAGCAATTGTTGGCAGCGCCGCTTGGGGTACTGCACTGGGAATAATCCTGGCGCGCAATGGCATATGGACCAAGGTATGGGCGCGGAACCAGGAGACGGCTGACAAACTGAACCAGGCGAGAGAGAACGTCGTCTATCTGCCGGGCCCCCGGTTTCCTACCCGCCTCACCGCTACCGCGTCCCTCGAAGAGGCCATGGACAAGGTGGACATGGTCATCCTGGCTGTGCCTTCGAGTACCATGCGCTCCAACATCGGACGTGTCAAGGACTACCTGAGCGACACGACTCTGGTAGTCACTGCCACCAAGGGGTTGGAGGTTGAGACCGGCAAACGCATGTCCCAGATAATTGCCGATGAGATCGACCCGCGCTTTCATTCCAACATCTGTGCTCTCGCTGGCCCCAACATCGCCCATGAGGCTGCCCAAGGCATGCTCTCAGTGACAGTCGTGGCGGCCCGCGATGCCGCCGTGGCCGAGCGGGTGAAGCAACTGATCAACTCCAACCAGTTCTACGTTTTTACCAGCACCGACATTGTGGGCGTGGAGTTGGGTGGCGCCATGAAGAACGTCATTGCGCTCGGAGTGGGGATGGTGGATGGGCTGGGGAATGGCAGCAATGCCAAGGCGGCGCTCATCATCCGGGGACTGAGCGAGGCGATCGTCCTGGGAACGACGTTTGGTGCCAACCCGCTGACGTTCATCGGGCTGAGCGGCCTGGGAGATCTGGTGGTTACCTCCTTCAGCCCACTCAGCCGCAATTACTACGTAGGCAAAGAACTGGCCAAGGGGCGTTCTGTGGAAGATATCACCCACTCGATGCCCCATGTTGCTGAGGGCGTCTCCACCACGCAGGCAGCCTGGCAGTTGGGACAGAAGGCAGGCCTCAGCCTGCCTATCGTCGACAAGATCTACAAGGTGCTCTACGAAGGGCTTGACGTCAGGAAGGCGGCCAACGAGTTGCTCGAGTACCCTGTAGACGGAGAATCGCTGGAAGTGACAAAGCTGCTGCGCTTCTTGCTGGACTATCTTAGGGTCAGGTGGTATCAGCCACCGAGTCTCCTGCCGGAACCGCCGGATTCCGAAGACAAAGCGGGCTAGCTCAACCGGAATCCCATAGGCCGGCTACTTCAAGCCCTTTTTCAGGCGGTCCATGATCTTCTTCCCCGATTGATCTGGGGACTTGCCTTTGCCCAGGCTCCTGGCCAATTCAGCAAACAAATGGCGCTGCTCGTCGTCCAGCTTGTCAGGTGTCACCACCCTTATCTTAACCAACTGGTCGCCCTTTCCCTGACGGTCGAGATACGGTATGCCCTTCCCCTTCAAGAATAGTACCGTGTCGGTCTGCGTCCCCGGAACGATCTTCAAGCGGGCCTTGCCCTCCAGCGTGGGTACCTCCACCTCATCTCCCAAGGCTGCCTGGGCGAAGTTGACGGGGAGTTCATAGATGACGTTGTTTCCCTCGCGAACAAAGAAGGCATGTTTCCGGATCGCGATGTTGATGATGAGATTGCCCGGGTTGCCGCCCAGTGTCCCCGCGTCTCCTTTACCCTTGAGCCTTATCTGGAAGCGATCGCTCACTCCGGCGGGGATGGTCACGTTCACGGTGTGGACGCCTTTCTCCTTCCCAGTCCCCTGGCACTGCGTGCACGGGTGGCTCATCACCGCCCCATCACCATGGCACCGATCGCACACCGCCCTGTTTACGAAGCGTCCGAAGACACTTTGATGCACCCGCCTGACCTCTCCCATTCCACCGCAAGTAGGGCACTTCACCTGCGTGGTTCCCGGCTCGCCACCCTTGCCTTGACAGCGGGAGCAGTAGGCCGTGCGCAGGATGTCAATCCTTTTCTCGACTCCAAAGGCTGCTTCCTCGAAGGAAAGCTCGACTTGGTAGTGCAGGTCGGCTCCAGCTTGTGGTGCACGTCGCCTGGCCTCGGTGGCACCGGAGAAGAAGGCGTCGAAGATGTCTCCTAGGCCGAAGAAATCGTCAAAGCCTTCGAAGCCCCGCCCCGTTCCCATGTGGCCAAAGTGGTCATAGTGAGCCCGTTTCTGGGCATCGCTCAACACCTGATAGGCTTCGTTGATCTCCTTGAACCTGTCTGAGGCGCCGTCGTGGTGGTTGTGGTCAGGATGATACTGGAAGGCCAGCTTCCGGAAAGCCTTCTTGATGTCATCCTGGGAAGCGTCTCTCGGCACTCCCAGCAGTTCGTAATAATCCTTCTTTGGAGGCATGTTCCGCCTGATAGCAGATATTCAGCTCCATCATAGTCTCTCGACGAGCGGAAGGTCAACCCAGTCTGGCACGTTTGCATGGGGGGGTGAACCTTCTGCCGGGAGTCTGAGGGTGTCTCTCAATTCTCCTTTTCTTCTACCCACAAGAGTCGGCGCAAGGAGCTGAAACGAGAGCCGTGGGACAGTCCACGGTGTGCTTCCTAGATTCCCGCCTCCGCTGGAATGACAGAACGGGTGCAGCAGGGATGCTGCCGGGGTTTGGGATGTCTGCAACACGGGCTTGATGAATCAAGCCCCTAAGCGACTTTGCTTCGTGCGTGTCACCCATCAGGGCGTGTAGAGGGGCTCTGCCCCTCTGCGTCTTCTTTTCCGTACCCCAAGAGTGGGGGCTAGGGGGTTGACAACAATTCTCATGACACCCTCGCCAAGGCGATTTCGCAAGCGAATAGAGTCAGGCGGGTTGGGAACTAGGCTTCCTCCAGATTGCCCAGCGCCGCCTCGATCAGTTCATTGAGCGCCGGGTGGATGTGCATTCCGTTGAGTATGTAACTAATGTCTCCGCCCGAGGCCATGGCATTGGTTACTTCCTGGATAAGCTCCGGAGCGAAGGGGCCGATGATGTGGAATCCCAATACCTTGTTCGTGTCCTTCTCCAATATGGCCTTGGCAAAGCCCTCTTCCTCCATCATGGCCTCTCCCTTGGCGATGCTGGAGTAGCTGGCCTTTCCGACCACTATCCGGTGATCCTTCTTCGCTCTCTCTTCGGTTAGGCCCACCGAGGCAATCTGAGGATGGGAGTACACGGCGTGGGGTGTGACGCTGGTGTCCAGCTTGGTCTTCTCACCGTGCAGGATGTTGTCCGCCACCATGGACGCTTGCCGGTTAGCGGCATGGGTGAACATCTGCAGGCCGTTGGCGTCTCCCACTGCATAGATGTTCTTCTTGGTGGTTTCCAGGTACTCGTTGACTTTGACGAATCCCTTCTGATCCACCTGGACTCCGGTGTTCTCGAGTCTCAGCAGATCGGCATTGGATCTCCGGCCCACGGCCATGAGCAGCCTGTCCGCGGTGAACTCGCTCCTCTTGCCATCGCTGGTCTTGACCGCAACCGTGACCTTCCCGCCATCTCCCTTTCTCACCTCCTCCGCTAGGGCTCCAGTGTGGATCTCCATCCGCCGACTCAGAGCCTTCTTCAGCAGCTCCGATATCTCGGGCTCTTCCGCCAGCGTCAGCCTGTCCGCCATCTCCAGCATAGTCACCCTGGTGCCCATGCCGGCGAAGAAATGCCCGTATTCAACGGCGATGTAGCCGCCGCCGATGATGATCAGGCTGTCGGGTCTCACCTTCTGACTTAGCACTTCCTGGTTGGTCCAGTATTCAACGCCGTCTACTCCCTTGATGGGCGGGACGAAGGGGCGGGAGCCGCACGCAACGACGATCTTCTCGCCTTTGATCTGCTGACCATTGACCTCCAGCATGTAGTCGGCCACGAAGTGCCCCTGGCCTTCATAGAAGTCAAGGCCCTTCGACTCTTTGATTTCCTTTCGGATGTGGTCCCGGCTCTCCTTAATGCTCTTTCTCATCCGTTCCATGATGGAGGCGAAATCGATGCTTCTTATCTCCGCCTCTATGCCGAGCCTCTTGGCCTCCTGGATGTCCACGGCCCTGTCTGCAGCATATATGAGCATCTTCGATGGTATGCACCCCAGGTTGAGGCAAGTCCCGCCGAGCGGCCCCTTGTCAATCAGAGCTACCTTCTGGCCATGGCCAACCGCCTCATCGGAGACTATCGCCCCGCACCCGGAGCCAATGACGACGAGATCATACTTCTTCATGATTTCTCCTCCCTGGAACGATCGATGCGTGACTGCCAAGGGGATAAGCTGATGGGGTCATGGTATCCTGCATGATATAATTCGTCAAGGAGGTTGCGATGTTCCAGAAGATTCTGGTGTGTCTGGATGGTTCGAAGCTCGCTGAGCAGATTCTGCCGTACGCCGCCGAGCAGGCCGCGCGATTCGGCAGCAACCTCATCCTTCTCCAGGTGGTGAGCCTGGCCAGCCTTCCCGCTCCTACCGGGATCGAGTCTGTTCCGGTCGCAGTGCCGAATGATCAGTTGGCGGAAGCAGAAGCTGGTGCCAAGGACTACCTCGAGGGCCTCGCGCTTTCCCTTCGAGAGAAGGGTCTGAAGATTCAGTGCGTGAGCTTGATCGGGCATCCTGCCGAGTCCATAGTCAGTTACGCAGAAGAGAACAGATTCGACCTGGTGGCTCTGGCTACTCATGGGCGCAGCGGCTTGAAGAGGCTGGTCTTTGGTAGCGTTGCCGACTACGTCATCCGGAAGTCAGGTTTGCCCATCCTGCTGATAAAGCCCAAGTAGTCGAGGAGGGTTGCCCGCCAGTCTGATCTCTCCTGTGAGGCGAGGCCGATTCCGGCTGGTGTCTAGATCGGCGGCAGGCTCCGTATCGCAGCAACTATCTTGGGAGTAATGCTGGGGGACGAAGGTGGCCTCACCAGGAGGATGGGGCTGGAACCTCCGTGAAGAACCTTCTGAGCCACACTGCCGTAGGCCCATCTGCCAATCCCCGACCGCCCGTGGGTGGCCATGACAATCAGGTTGGCTTGTCTCTTGCCAGCATAGTCAATGATCTCGGTCGCCGGGTCACCCTCCAGGACCTCCACACTGACCTTGAGCCCGGCGTCAGCGAGTCCCCTCTGCACCTTGGAAAGGTACCCCTCCGTCGACTTCTTGGACCTTGCCATGTACTCATCGGCCGCTGTTCCCCAGTTCACCGATGTCTCTGGTGTCGTCACTGGAGGCATCACCAGTGGTTCGCATATTCCGACGAGAATGACTTCCGCCCCCTCGCCACCCTGAGACGAAGCCAACGTCTCGACGTGAGGCAACACCAATTCAGCCAGCTCTGATCCATCCAGGGGTACCAGCATCTTGGGGCTGGACCACGTCTCATAGGCTGCGTCTTTGGGCATGCCGGCTCTGATCAACAACACCGGCACCGCGGCCATTCGCAGTACTTTGTCCGCTACGCTTCCCAGCACCCACCGCCTGACCCCCGACCGTCCGTGGGTAGTCATCACTATCAGGTCGACTTCCTTTTCGCCGGCATACCGCAGAATCTCTTCAGCAGGATATCCGGTCGCTACTTCCCCCTTCACCACCACCGGTCGGCCACTGGCCTTTCCCTGAGACTCTGCCATTTCCCGCCTGAGTCTGTCGCATGCTTGGTCGATGTAGGCCCGGTGCAGCGGCAGCGACTCAGCTTCCCCTTTGCCAGCCACGTGAAGCAGCATCACCTCAATGCCGAGTCGGCCGGCAACACCCTTGGCGTGGGACAAGGCCACCTCGGCCAGTTCAGAGCCGTCCAGTGGGAGAAGCATTCTCTGATACATCTTCAAACCTCCTCAATTGGGCAATCTACCGGAGAACCCCGGCCAGCGATGGCACTTCCCCGGGCGCATCGTCGAGCTCCTGCAGGAAGCACATCTGCCTCTCATGGGCCGAGGCACCGCGAAACCAGATGAACGAACCGGCGCGCTTGGTAACCACTCCCATCTTCCGGAGTTGGTCCAGCGAGAAGATGCTGTGCTCAGTACGGGCCTCCACTATCCTCCCGGCTGATATTGGACCAATACCGGGGATGCGGAGGAGTTCCTCGTATCCGGCCCGGTTGACATCAACCGGGAAAAGCCATGGTTGTCGCCTGGCGATCATCATTTTGGGATCCTTGGTGAGAGAGAGGTCACCCTTATCGCTCAGCGCCAGATCCAGCTCGTGCGAAGAGAAGCCATAGATCCTCAGCAGCCAGTCTGCCTGATAAAGACGATGCTCTCGCATCGGTGGAGTGGGACTGCGCCCCTCAAGAGGGGAGTCGATCACCGGCTGAAAGGCACTGAAGTAGACCCGCCTCAGGCCGATTTCGCGATACAGAGCACCGGTGGTCTGCAGGATATCCCGGTCCGTCTCGCCGGCAGCGCCCACGACGAACTGGGTCGTCTGTCCGGAGGGAACCAGCCCCTCACGGGCGGACATAACTTGTTTCGCCCAGCGCATGCGCTCCACGATCCCGTCATAGAGGTTCTTCCTGGAACTCAGCCTGGCCAGGTGGTGCGCCGTTGGGGCCTCCATGTTGATGGAGACCCTGTTGGCTACTCTGCAGGCCGCCTCAACGCAGTCATAGGCTGCACCGGGCATCATCTTGAGATGGACGTAGCCTTTGAACTCGTGGCGTTGCCGCAGAATCTCCACGGTATCAATCATCTCCTGCATGGTCCGTGACGGGCTGCCGGCGACCCCTGAACTGAGGAACAAGCCGCGCACCAGCCTCTTCCGGTGGAGATCCATGAACAGGCTGGCCAATTCGTGAGGCTGGAAATGGGCCCGGGGCCGATCGCGGCCCACTTGATTCACGCAGTAGGCGCAGTCGTTGGTGCAGACGTTGGTCTGCAGCACCTTGAACAGACTCGTGCATCCGCCGCCGGGCAGCTTCGCCCGATAGATGAACCGCTGGGGATCCTTATTGGCCAGTTGCATGCTTCTGGCCGCGTCATGGCCGCAGATGTCAAACCTGGCACTGGCCGTCACGATCTGGAGTTTCTGGGACAGGTCCATGTCTATCCTACTCCGCCTTCTCCATCTGCAGCGCTGCGCCCAGCATGAGACCGCCGGTCGGTTCCGGACCAACAGCCTTCCAAGAGAAGGGAATTAGTGAGTCCAAGATCATGAATTCCGCCGGTCGCCAGACGGTCGATGAGACTGAAGAAGCCACGGATTCGGTGCCGGCGACGGCACCCCTAGCTCAACATCTACCCTAGTCTTCTGCGGCGGTCTTCTTCCCGGTTGAGATCGCCAGCATCCCGCCAATAATCAGAGTCAGCAGAGAGAAAGGAACCACTAGGAGATTGCCGGTAAGAGCATGCGCCGGCACCAAGACCGTCAAGTAGTTGGAAGGGACTTCACCGGCAGTGTCCAGGCGATTAATGAAATCTGGAAGAGACGCAAAGCCAACCCCCATGGCACCTGCGGCTGCAAGAAGCATGACTGCTCCTGCTGTCATGGGCTTTGTTCTGGCCATCGCTGCTCCCATGGCACCGACTGCCCCAATGGGTATCAAGGAAATGACCCACCACGGCGCTGTGCCTTCCTCCCATGAAATCGTCCCTGCGCAACCTCCCACGAAATAGGTAATCCCTCCGATGAGCCCCAGAACCATTGCCGCTATCAGCATCTTGCCTCCTTCTCGATGACTCTGGCTATTCTATCACAAGCGCGTCCGGACGGGACTGCGTGGTCTCTCTCGGTCTGCCGAGACCGACACCGTCAGAAGATTATATCCCTTTCTCAAGCTGGTGTCCTCGCGTCCCGGCAGGTCTCCCGGTGCGGTTTGATGGCTGCAACTTTGTCTGTGGGACTGGCGCAGCCTGGGTAAAACGGTCTGATATAATTCGGTTGGCGAAGTAGATGAGGCGGAGGTGAATCCATGGCTACAACAACTGGCGCAGAAACTCTCGTACGTTGCCTGATGAGCGAGGGCGTCAAGTTCGTCTTCGGGATTCCGGGCGACCAATGCAACCCAATCACCGACGCGATACACCGCCTGGGTCGGGAAGAGGGGCTCCGGTTCATTACAACCCGACACGAACAAGCGGCTGCACACATGGCTGACGCTTGGGCGCGTGTGACCGGGAACCCGGGTGTGTGTCTGGCTACCGTTGGCCCGGGCGTGGCTGACCTGGTGCCGGGAGTCTATCCAGCATTTGCCGATTCTGTGCCCATGATCGTTCTGGGGGCCCAGAACCAGACCTGGCGCTGCTACCCGGAGACCGGATCCATGCAAGCCCTGGACCAGGTTTCCTTGATGACCCCCATCACCAAGTTCCGTGTCCTGGTGAACGATGTCAGGCGGATGACCCATCTGGTCCAGATGGCTTTCAGGGCTGCTACGTCGGGACGAGCCGGGCCAGTCTACCTGGATTTGCCCTCGAACGTACTCTGCGAGAAGATTGAGATGGTCCAACAGCCGATACTGCCTCCGCACCGGTATCGGCCGACTGCGCCTCCCGTCGCCGACAGCGACCTTGTCGACCGTGCTGCTGAGATGCTGGTCAAGGCCAAGTTCCCACTCATTCACACTGGCGGCGGAGCGCTGCGCGCCGGAGCCTGGACGGAGGTGCGGCAGTTGGCAGAGCACCTGTCGTCAGCCGTGACCACTAGCCTCGGCGCTAGGGGAATCATCCCTGAGGATCACCCTCTCTGTTTCATTCCAGCCTCTTTCGGGGCGCTCAAGGCCCAGGCCGATGCCGATGTAGTGCTTCTGGTTGGCGGCCGCATGGGCGACACTGACTTCTGGGGCCGCCCGCCGATCTGGGGAGAGCTGGACAAGCAGCATTTCATCCAGATAGACATAGACCCCGGAAATGTTGCTCTTAATCACCCGGTGGACCTGGCGCTCGTTGGCGATGCCAAGGCAACGCTGCATTCCGTCCTCGAAGCCGTCAGAGCCAGGACGAGCCCCAAACGAGAGAGCCCAGGGATTGAAGGCGCTCGCCAGGCACAGAAAGCCTGGCTGCTCAATTGGCAGGAAGGTGCCCATTCTGACAAGACCCCGATTCACCCTCTTCGCCTGGTGCAGGAAGTGCGCCGCTTCTTTCCCCGGAATGCCATCTGTGCGCAGGATGGGGGCAACACCTCCGTCTGGTCCTACTACGTCAATCGCGTCTATGAGCCACGCTC
>Ga0102851_10002997_pt1 | contig 10389 bp, 10 predicted proteins | sample Mud3Dept3metaG_FD_79558 | JGI IMG/M metagenome (GOLD analysis project Ga0102851, IMG submission 79558) | Freshwater wetland microbial communities from Ohio, USA, analyzing the effect of biotic and abiotic controls - Mud 3 Core 4 Depth 3... | ecosystem: Environmental > Aquatic > Freshwater >...
ACGCACCCGCTCATCTGGCCAGCCTAAGGCGCGTGCCACTTGGTTGCGATCGGAATACGGTATTTGAGATCCTACGTAGATCTCCATGCGTCCATTATCTATTGGTCGGGCAATACTACATTCCGGTTCCATAAACGCGTGATCGGTAATTGCGGTATGGAAGGTATGCTCAAGCACAACTTCTGCTTCTTTAAACCCTTCTTCTACATCTCCCTTGCGCACTTTTATATGTTTAAGCAGATTACCTGATGGATGGAGGATAGGAGAGTCTGGCTGTCGAGCTTGAACCGGACCACTCACCACCGGTTGAGGTTCAAAATCCGCCTGGATGAGACCAACTGCCTGGGAGGCGATTTCTAAAGTCTCAGCAGCAACGATAGCGATTGCATCCCCGACGTAACGCACGCGTTCACCAATCCCAACCATTACTGGCCAATCGAAATATACCAGACCATGATAATGCTCACCAGGGATGTCTTCAGCAGTCATCACTGCTACAACACCAGGGAGGGAACACGCCCTGGCAACATCCAGGCCTCTAAGAATGGCATGGGGGACACCGGCTCGTTTTACTGCGGCATAGAGCATGCTTTCGAAAATCAGATCATCGGTGAATTTAGCTTTTCCCGTCACCTTCTCCAACGCATCGGGACGGGATTGCAATGTGCCAATCACCACCAGCGGGTGATGGCTTAGATCAATGTCAGGTGGGGAGACCTGCTCTCCAGTTTGCATCGAGCGGGCAGCCGCTCGTATAGCGCCGATAATCGTTGGATAACCTGCACAACGACATAGAGTATCTTTCAAAGCATGGCGGATTTCATCTTCACTTGGATCTGGATTTCGCTGGAGTAATGCGTATGCAGTCATAATCTGGCCTGGAATGCAAAATCCGCATTGTACTGCACCATGTGTTACAAATGCTTCCTGGAGAGGGTGCAATTCGATAGATTTTTCCTGGAGTTCCGCTTCACGTCTTCCCGACGTCGTTAAACCCTCGATGGTGATTACATGTTTACCAGCAGCCTTAGCAGCGGGATAAGTGCAAGATAGCACAGGATCGCCATTAACCAATACGGTGCACGCGCCACACTCCGCCTCGTTACACCCCACTTTGGTGCCTGTCAATCCCAATCGCTGGCGAAGCAAATCAACAAGCATTTCACCGGGTCGAGGTTCAATTTCTACTCTTCTACCGTTAATCGTCAGTTCCATTGATACATTTCCCTAATTACTGGAAATCCTCTTCCAAGCCGCAGAAATCGTTTCTTCTAATAATATACAAGCCACATGACGCCGGTATTCAGCGGTCGCTCGGTGGGGGCTGGTACGGAAACTCGCTTCACTCAATAAACATTCACATGCTTGCCAAAAGATTTCCTGATTCCATTGGTGACCTCTCAAAACCTGCTCAGAGCAGACTGCGCGCATTGGCACAGCTCCAGCCGGACCGAGCGAGATCCTAATGTCGTCTATCCGTCCTTCTTTCCGCTGAAGCCAGATTGCCATATTTAAGATGGCAATTGCAACTCCCTGGGGACGCATCACCCTGCGAAAAGCTGATGATTGCCCCGGTTTGCTCAAGGGCAGCCAAAAGCCAACCAATATCTCTCGCCTAGGATCAAGCTTGGAACGACCCGGTCCAACAAATAAACCAGACATGGGGATAGTATATCTGCCCTGCAAGCTCGCTACTTCAGCCTGCGCATCTAACGCCAGCAAAGCAATTGTCCCATCACCTGCAGGAAGGGCATGCGCTACATTGCCCCCTAATGTTGCAGTGTTGCGTACCTGGGGTCCACCAATCAGGCGACAGGCTTCAACCAAGGCTGGTGCATGCTCATTAACGAGTGGAGAAGAAACGATCTGATTTAATGGCCGAGCTGCTCCAATAATCATCCTTTCCTGGTGTATATTCAAGATATTCAATTCGGGGATATTGGTGATATCAACCAGCGTATGAACTGGGGGATGGCGGCCTTGTTGAAGATCGAGCAGAAAATCCGTTCCGCCTGCAATCACCCTGGCTGATTCCGGGGCATTTACAAGCACCTGTAAGGCTTCATCAACGCTGTAAGCTAAGTGATAATTATGCCAGATGGACATGGATCGGCGATATACCTAAGGCTAATTTTAGTTCGGAGGCACTTTTCGACGGATATTCCCAATCAGGAATCCGACGCCGCCACAGATTACCTGTGACGACCACCGATCCACCAAACATTTTAGCACGTTCTTATCAGATTTACGAGTTTTTCCCACATCTTCCTAATCAACATCAGAATCATTTATAATCAAGCGTCATCACGTAAGGCGGGTAATCTGAAGACTCATTAATTCTCACTTCAGGCGACCCAGATACGAACCCGAATTCCTCGCAAGGAAAGGGATCAAATGTTTATAGGCAGAATTGTCTCAATCCATATCGCCTCTGCAGCAAGTGCACCTACTCAATCTCTCGATGTGGCCCAAGCTATTCCAGGAAAGGGATTGAAAGGCGATCGTTATTTCCAGGAAAATGGAACTTATTCAAACCGGCCAGGCCCTGACAGAGAAATCACCCTAATCGAGATCGAAGCTATCGAAGCCCTAGAAAATGAGTTGCAAATCAAACTCAACCCAGGCGATACGCGCCGGAATCTGGTCACACGCGGCGTGGCTTTAAATCACCTGGTTGGTAAGGAGTTTTTAGTAGGAGACGTACGCTTAAAGGGTATAAGGCTATGCGAGCCATGTTCTCATCTGGCTTCTCTCACCCAACCGGATGTTCTACCGGCACTTATCCATCGTGGTGGATTGCGCGCTCAGATATTAACCAAAGGCTTTATCCAAGTTGGGGATATCATAAAAGAATAAATTCAATCGAGGAGTAATAAATGCCTGATCAACTATCTGCATCCCTGGAGTATGCTCGCCAAAATAGGGAGCGTTTCACAGCTGAACTGGTCGAACTAGTAAACATCCCCTCAATCTCAACTGATCCACTGGCGAAAGAAGACGTTCAACGCGCAGCGCACTGGGTTGCTACTCAACTGGCTCATTTGGGTGCGAAGAATATAAACATATTTGCGACCGAAGGTCATCCAATCGTTTATGGAGAGATGCTTGATGCGGGGGAAAACAAACCCACTGCATTAGTTTATGGTCATTACGATGTTCAACCTGCTGAACCGCTTGAACTGTGGGAGAGCCCTCCATTCCAAGCTGAGCAACGTGGCGAAAACTTATACGGGCGCGGTGTTTCTGATATGAAAGCTCAAGTGATGGTTGTATTGAAAGCGGTTGAAACATTGGTACGCACAGGTGGTTTACCGATCAACTTGAAATTCCTCTTCGAGGGTGAGGAAGAAATTGGCTCCCCCAGTCTGGAGGGATTCCTGGAGCAACATAAAACACTTCTATCGTGCGATTTTTCCATCAATCCTGACACCGGTATGATCAGTCCGGACATACCCACCATTACCTATGGATTGCGAGGGCTGGCATATTTCGAGTTACGGATCAGCGGACCCGAACACGACTTGCATTCGGGATTATATGGTGGAGCTGTTCATAATCCGGCGCAGGTGTTGTGTGAGCTGATCGCTGGCATGCATGATTCTCAAGGTCGGGTAACACTCTCTGGTTTTTACGATAAAGTCCGGCAATTAGAATCCCAAGAACGACTGGAACTGGCGCGTCTACCGATGGATGAGAGCTGGTATCTTGAACAAACTGGCGCTCCCGCATTACATGGAGAAGCTGGTTATACCTCTGTTGAGCGCGTCGGCACGCGCCCCACGTTAGAAGTAAATGGATTATTTGCAGGTTTCATCGGAGAAGGATCCAAAACCGTCCTGCCAGCAAAAGCGATGGCGAAAATCTCCACTCGCCTTGTACCGGATCAAGACCCAGATGATGTTTATAGACAGTTGTTACAATATCTAGAATCCCATGCCCCCAAAACGGTAAAATGGGAATTGATAAAGATGGTTGGAGGTATCCCATCCATTTCCGATTTAAATATCCAAGGCGTTAAGGCTCTCAACCAAGCGTTGGAAGAAACCTGGGGAAAAAGACCCGTCTTCAAACGAGAAGGCGGCAGTGTGCCTGTAGTTTCCCAAATGCAGAGAATCCTGGGCGTCGAATCCGTGCTCACTGGATTCGGACTTTTAAATGATGGCGCCCATGCTCCCAATGAAAAATTGCATCTCCCAACCTATTACAAGGGAATCGATACCTTCATCCGCTATTTCACCTTATTAAGTCTATAAAAGAATGATTTTATGACCCCTAATGATTTCCTCTAGCTAAGAATTTCATCAGTGTTTGATGCAGCGGGATTGACGGGTACTTCACAACCACGTAAAATCAAATATTATGAGTGAACGATTACCAACTTATGGTGGACAGGCGGTTATTGAGGGTGTGATGATGCGCGGAGCGCGTGGTGTTGCAGTGGCTATGCGCGCCCCTAATCAAGAAATCATCATTCACACAGAGCCTCTATCTGGTATCTACAAGAGCAAGATCACGAAAATCCCCTTCTTACGCGGTTTGGTCGCTCTTTGGGATGCACTAGGATTGGGCATTCGTGCCTTAACAATTTCCGCCAATGTTCAAACCGGGGAAGATGAGAAAATAGAAGGTCCTACCTTATACCTGACTTTAGCCTTTTCGCTGGCGCTAGGTATTGGGCTCTTTTTTCTTCTGCCAGCTACGGTTGGTCAGCTAACCGAGCGCTTCTTTCATTGGAATAGCTGGTGGAGCAACCTCCTGGAAGGCGTTGCCCGCCTGGCTTTATTGATATCATATATATGGGCCATTGGCCAAATGCCTCCGGTGCGGCGTGTCTTTTCTTACCACGGCGCAGAGCATAAAACAATTAACGCTTATGAATCTGGCGTTGAGTTAATTCCTGAAAATGTGACCAAATCTTCGCTAGAACATCCCCGCTGCGGTACAGCTTTTCTACTTACACTGGTGGTGATGTCAATTATACTGTTCAGCCTGCTGGGTCCATTACCCTTTGGCTGGCGCCTCGCCAGCCGTATCCTTCTATTACCCGTCCTGGCGGGGTTGGCCTACGAATACATTCGATGGACTGCAAAGCACATGGACTCCCGTTTGGTTCGAATGCTCGTCGCCCCAAACCTTTCTCTACAACATCTGACAACCCGTGAACCCAGCCTCGAAATGTTGGAAGTATCCATTGCCGCGTTCAATGCTATGCGCACCCAGGAGAATATCGTAACCCCTTAATATAATAATCTTACACGCGGGGAGTCTTCTTTCAATGCGCACATTGCAAGGAGGGGCATGAAAGTTTGAATTACCTTTATGAAAATCAAAAGAGAATTATCTTCAGGATTACTTCTCATCCTCCCGGCGATCTCGTTGTTCTTGATATTAACATACGCTTGCACACCGGTTAACTTCCTAAACCCTACACCTACCCAAAATATCTCCCACCCCCCCACTACAAGCGTGTCTTTACCTGATCTCGTCGTTTCGAAAGTATATATTCCCTCCAATTCAGCAGATTTATGCAATTCACAGGAAGCGAAACCTTCCGTGACTGTTGAAATCATGAATCAAGGAAGAGGCGATGCCGGGGCTTTTAGCATCACCATCAATCAAACTATACATGAGATCGAATCTGGTTTGGCTGCAGGAGCAACAATAGATATGCCCAACATTCAGGATTTGCAGCTATATATCACAGTCGACTCAACATCAAACATAACGGAGAGCGATGAGGGAAACAACATTTGGACTGGCACACTCACTCAACCCACCTTACCCAGCGAATGCCTGCCAACCCTTACTCCTGCTGTTGTTTATCAACAACCCAATTTCCAATTAACAGGTCATCGAGCGAAAATTTGGAGTGTGGATTTTTCAAAAAGTGGAAATATGCTTGTTTCCGGCTCTGTGGATGACACTATGCGCTTGTGGCGCGTCCAGGATGCACAATTGTTGCGGACAATGAGCAGTCACCCATTCCCGGTTTTGACAGTCAAATTTACACCGAACCAGGCGCTTCTGGCTAGTGGCTCAACAGATGGATTGATCCGCTTGTGGCGAGTCTCTGATTCCAATTTAGAAAGAACCCTGCAAGGCCATGCAGATTGGGTTGTCAGCATCGATATCTCTAGCAATGGTCAATTCCTGGTATCCGGTGGAAAAGATTTTACAGTGCGGGTTTGGAGAATATCTGACGGTCAGCTTGTTCAGACCGTTGATGAAGGAATGTCCGCCATCAATGCAGTTGCATTTTCACCTGATAACCAGTCTATCGCCTGGAGCGAAGATACTGGAACTGTACGCTTGAGGACCTTAAACGGCGATTGGATACATACTTTCAAACCCGGAAATCTACCATCTCTTAGTATTGGTTTTAGCCCCGATAATCGCCTATTAGCCGCTGGATTTTGGGATGGGACTCTGCGTATCTGGCGCATCGAAGATGGGACTCTTCTCCAGACACTTTCTGGTCATAATGCTGCGGTTTCCAGCTTATCCTTTTCGCCGGATGGAAGGTGGTTGGTATCAGGTTCCTGGGATAAGACCCTCCGGCTTTGGGACTTAGATGCAGCAAGCTCGAAGTTTATTCCATCAAGAATCCTCGTTGGTCATACAGCACCGGTTAACAGTGTAGACATTTCCCCTAAAGGGGATTTAATCGCTTCGGCAGGCGACGATAACCTGATCTTACTTTGGATTATGCCCAAGGAACAGTCAAAGCAATAATTTCTTTCTTTTACTACTCTCCCATTACTTGAACGACCAGCTCTCTCCGCCTTGGTCTTGTATCGAAATCAATGAAGATAATTTGTTGCCAGGTGCCTAAGGTCATGCTACCCTTAACGAAAGGCACAGTTAGGAATGGTTTCAATAATGCTGCTCGCACATGGCTATGCCCATTATCATCACCCCAGCGAGCGTGGTGGGCATAATCTTTCCCCGCTGGTGCAATCTGATCCAACAAGCGTCGCAGGTCACTCAGGCAGCCCGCCTCGTATTCGATTGTGGTCAATGTGCTGGTCGAGGAAGGGGTAAATATGGTCACGATCCCATCCTGTATACCCGATTTCCCAATTACCTGTGCCACATCATGCGTGATCTCTGCAATATCTGCGTTGCCCTTCGTGTTCAATGGGATTGAAAATGTTTTTACGGTCATGCATCAATTATAAAGCTGATGATGCGCTTTACGAATTCGTATAGATGTTGTAGACTTTACTCAAAGACTATGACCGTCATATTAACCTTGCGCGATAAAGAGTACGAAGCTAAATCGGGTATGACCCTGCACGATAGCCTGATTATGATCAACATTCAACCAGAATCTGTTTTAGCCATCCGTGACAACGAGATAATCACAGACGATGAAGTGTTAATTGAAGACCAGGTGATCCGGTTAATTGCTGTAGTCTCCGGTGGCTAACTGAATTATCAATAGGAAAATGACAAAATGAAATGTAGGAAGTGTGCTGGTAAAGCCGTGATCAACATGCGCCAACATCAATTGGCGCTATGTCGAGACCACTTCCTGGAATGGATTCCAGCTCAAATCCAGCGCACGATTGGTAAATATCAAATGTTCCAATCTATTGAGCGGATATTAGTGGCAGTATCCGGAGGCAAGGATTCTTTATCCCTATGGGATATATTAGGGCAATTGGGATACCATTGTGATGGATTGTATATTGGTCTCGGAATCGACGGCGGTATCCAGTACTCTGAGGAATCTCAACGTTGCGTTCAAGAATTTGCCAGCCAGAGAAATCTGACTTTACACGTGGTAGACATTCAAGAAGATTATGGTGAGACGATCATGGCAATGGCTGAGCGAAGCACGCGCGGTCGAGAAAAACCCTGTGCCGTATGTGGAGTAGCTAAGCGCCACATTATGAACCGTGTGGCGCGAGAGGGAGGATACAATGTTCTTGTAACAGGACATAACCTGGATGATGAAGCTGCGTCGCTGTTTGGGAACACAATGAATTGGATCCCAGACTCTCTAGTGCGCCAATGGCCTGTGTTGGAGGCAAATCACCCCGGATTGGCGCGTAAGGCCAAACCCTTCTGCCGGCTCTATGAACGTGAGATAGCCGCTTACGCCTTATTGCGAGGCATCCGATACATATATAATGAATGCCCTTACGTTGAAGGCTCAAAATCAATCTACTACAAAGAATTGTTGAATATACTGGAGGAGAAACGCCCCGGAGCGAAGCTGTCGTTTTACCTGTCGTTCTTACAGGCAAAAGAGAATGGTTTATTTTCACCCTCTGCCGATCCGGACTTCGAAGAATTGCACCCCTGCCCGACCTGCGATCAGCCAACATCGGCACCTGGTCAATGTGCATTTTGTCGTATGGTTCTTCATCTGGTATAATCCACAAGTTTGCAGTAGAAATTGTATTTGTGGGAGTGGTTGGGTCCCGGTGGGCTCCCCGGTCTTCAAAACCGGTGACGGGTCGCGTTGCGGGCCGTGGTGGGTTCGACTCCCATCCACTCCCGCCATTGTTTTTAACCGTAGAATATAAGAAATTATGTAGGAAATATGTTACCCGTAGATGATGAAATTCTAAAATCTATTGTCGGGCGTGTTATGGCGATCGATGACATTACCGTTACGAATAATGAGCCGTATCCACAAATAAGATACCGCGGTCAATTAAGGATAGATTCTTCCCAGGCTTACGACCAATTATCTGAGAGCCTGCATCCCTACGGTCGCACACCGTTATTTCGCATTGAAGGCGACCAACAAGTCATTTTCCTGGTCCCAAGCCTAATCCAAGCCCGGCCATCCAACCCCCTGATAAACTTGGTGCTATTCCTGCTCACGCTGGTCACCGTGGTATTAACTGGCGCTTATTTTTACCCCGTAGATTTAGCAATTTCCCCTACAAGCACGTTCGGTGTTTTTCTGAAGAACATCGCAAGTGGTCTCCCCTTCGCGATCAGTTTGTTATCTATCCTGGTTGCCCATGAATTCGGACATTATCTGGCAGGGCGTTTCCATAGGACTCATGTCACTCTGCCCTATTTCATCCCCTTCCCCACCTTATTAGGTACTCTGGGTGCTTTCATCCAACTTAAGGAACCCCCAAAGAACAAACGCATCCTGTTAGACATTGGTATTGCTGGACCCATTGCTGGCATGTTGGTAGCTTTGCCAGTTTTGTTCCTGGGTCTATCTCTATCAAAAGTCGAACCAATTGTTATACCTGCTGGGCAGGGATTTCAACTGGAGGGTAATTCACTGCTCTATCTGTTGTCAAAATATGTGGTTTTTGGACAATGGCTACCGCAGCCCAGCAGCTATGGCAGCTTACCACCTTTACTTTATTGGATTCGTTATTTCTTCACCAGCCAGCCTTTGCCATTAGGGGGACAAGATGTTTTCGTGCACCCCATTGCCTGGGCTGCATGGGCTGGCTTGCTTGTCACTGCATTAAACCTGATACCGGTGGGTCAACTCGATGGAGGGCACATTATATCCACACTTATTGGAAAACAAGCCCGAAAATTGCTACCTTTTATCCTGATTGTGATGATAGCTCTTGGATTCTTCTCTCAGGTTTGGTGGTTTTGGGCAGTCCTCCTCTTGTTCCTGGGTCGCTGGTATGCGGAGCCATTGGACCAGATAACTCCCCTCAATACGGCTCGAAAAGCCCTGGCGGTATTTGGCCTTGTCTTATTCTTCTTGGTATTTACACCTGTGCCGCTAGTTCAGGTATATCCAGGTGGATAACATTAAGCGATCTAAGATATCCGTTATTGAGATGTGTCAATTGTTAGAAGAGCGTATGAATCAAGCTGCCCACCTCTTGCAAAGGCAAAACTGGCGCGCTATAATCCGCGTTCGTAAGTGACCTGTAGCAAATACAGGTACGCTTTTCGGTTGTTCTGAATAGTTAGAGGATAATGATGCCAATATATACCTATCGCTGTGAGAATTGTGGAGTTCAGTTCGAACGCCACCAAGGATTTAATGATCCGCCACTTACCCGCTGCCCAGAGTGTTGCAAGAAAACGCTGCGCAAAGTTTATCAGCCAGTCGGTATTGTATTTAAAGGCTCCGGTTTCTACGCAACTGACCATCGTTCACCTTTCGGTTCTGGTAGATCTGCGAGCAAAGATAAAACCAGCGAAAGCGAGAGTAAAACGACCACAAAAAGCGAATCGAGTAATAGTGCATCAAGCGAAACCGCCTCTACTCCAACACCATCCAAAGAAGATTAAGCACATAGCTATAAAACAAAAAAGCCCCGCATTGGGGCTTTTTTTATTCTATGAGATTCAAGCTCCTCGACCAGGACTCGAACCTGGAACCTAGCGGTTAACAGCCGCCCGCTCTGCCGAATTGAGCTATCGAGGAATTTGGCGAAAGGG
>Ga0102851_10002998_pt1 | contig 10387 bp, 7 predicted proteins | sample Mud3Dept3metaG_FD_79558 | JGI IMG/M metagenome (GOLD analysis project Ga0102851, IMG submission 79558) | Freshwater wetland microbial communities from Ohio, USA, analyzing the effect of biotic and abiotic controls - Mud 3 Core 4 Depth 3... | ecosystem: Environmental > Aquatic > Freshwater >...
AGGACATCAGGCCTGCGTTCAGCAAAACGCTGATCATCTGTCATGTATTCTGCTGTTCTTGAAAAGTGAACATCTTCTGTATATGGGACAGGTTTGGCAGGATCACTTATATATTCACTGAAACCGGCTTCCGGTCCCGGATGGCTCCAGTCAAGTTTTCCGTCCTTCTGCAGGTAAAGAGCTTTATCTTCTGCTGCTGCGGGAGGCCACCGATCATACTGTTGCCATATATTAGCACCTGTAAGAAAGACATTGGCTTCGGCAATACGCGATACATCACCGGTTCCTTTCAGAAAATAGTTGAAAAAAGGGATCTCAATATTTTGCTGATACCACAGAGAGGTATTGCTCCCGAAATTCACATTTCCAAGGTGTGTCCCGTCACTGTGAGCCCACTGGTTATGATACCAGGGACCCATTACAATCTTATTGAAATCTTTACCCGGATTATTGGCTTCTGCTCCTTTGTATGAATTCCACGCACCCCAGTTATCTTCAGCATCAAACAGACCGCCAACCCACAGCATTGCCGGTTTCAGCTTCTTTGTTGCATTCCTGGCATCGCGTGCTTTCCACCATGCATCATAGTCTGGATGTGCATAGAGATCGTTCCAGAAACGGACACTGTCGCCCGCCAGTTTTGCAAAGGCGGGCAAAGGTCCGGTTTCCAGGTAGAACTTATAATTATCATGCACCGGAACGTCAATGGTATTCGGTGGTATAGTAGTGGGACGCGGACGGGGCAGACCAAAGCCTCTGCCCAGGGCAGTATAAAAACTGAACGCATCCATGAGAAAAAAAGCTCCATTGTGATGGAAATCATCGCCAATGAACCAATTGGTGGCAGGCGCCTGGGGACTTACGGCAATCAATGCGGGGTGATTACTGGCAGCAGCCATGGTGGAATAAAAGCCCGGGTAAGAGATTCCGAATACACCAACTTTCCCATTATTGTGAGGAACATTCTTTATCAGCCAGTCGATGGCATCATAGGTACCGCTGGCTTCATCAATGTCCTTTTTTGTTTTCTTATCGGGATTGAACGGCCTCATATCCACAAAATCGCCTTCGCTCATCCATCTGCCCCGCACATCCTGTATTACCATGATATACCCTTCCTTCAGGTAAGCTTTACGGTACGTGTTCCAGAAATCCCGGTATTTATCTTCGCCATAAGGTTTGCAAGTGTATGGAGTACGTTCCATCAATATGGGATGATCTTCAGAATTGTCTTTAGGGACATAAATTGAAGTGAATAATTTTACTCCGTCCCTCATAGGTATCAGTCTTTCCATTTTGGAGTAGTTATTTACGATCCAGATGCTGTCGGCATCCTGGGCAGGAAGGTAAAGCCCCGATGCACTCAGGGCTATCAAAAAGAGAAGTTTTTTCATTTATCGGATTATTATACTTTAATTTAATATTACCCACCAAAGCTTAAATTCCGGTAAATGCTGAAAATCCTCCGTCGACAGGAATGATTGCCCCGGTAATGAATGATGAATAATCTGAAAGAAGCCAGAATACAGTTGAAATGAGGTCGTCAGGATTTCCCAGCTTTCCTAATGGTGTATGTTCAATTATCTTCTTCCCCCTCGGTGTCAGATCTCCGGATTTCTCGTCATAAAGTAAAAATCGGTTTTGTTCCGTCAGAAAAAATCCAGGAGCAATGGCATTTACCCGAATATTCGATTTTGACAGATGTGCAGCCAGCCAGAGCGTAAAATTGGTTATTGCTGCCTTCCCGGCACAATATGCCGGCGATTTTGTCAGCGGCCGGAATGCCCCCATGGAACTGATATTTATGATATTCCCTGATTGATGCCGCACCATGGCTTCACCGAAAACTTTAACAGGTAAAACACTTCCCATAAAATTCAGGTCAGATGTATACTGAAAATCAGTCATATTTATACCGAAAAATGTATCTTCCAGCGGAGTTTCCGGAGCCAGGAACTCTGTCCTGGTCGATGCTCCCTTGCTTGCTCCGCCTGCTACATTTATTAATCCATCGATCCTGTCAATCTTCTTCAGAATATCAGCATTCACCTTCTTCAGATTCTCTATATCAGTAACATCACAAACAAATGCAAGATGACCTTCACCATAGCCGTTTATTTTCCCCCCGGTGATTTTTAGTTTTTGAGCATTGCAGTCAAGGATTGACAACCGGGCGCCCGCTTTTGCCAGCGAAACTGAAATTGTGGATCCAATCACTCCACCTGCACCGGTTACAATAATGTTCTTGTTTTTTATGGAAAACATTGCATTGCTCATTTTATCATGTATAACAGATTTCATAAAAGATACAAATAAAAGCAATATTATGATTACATTTTAATAATTTAGCCGGAGAAATAAATATATCAGAGGCCTTCAGATACCGGACTTTACGGGTAAATTAACAAGTTATCTTTTTAAAATAGTCATCAAATGAAAATCATTATTAGACAATTAAGTTTCCTGAACTGCTTAAGCATATTCCTTTTGATTTTCTGCAGCAGTGAAATTTCAGGTCAGCCGGATGAAAAAATCAGGATCAGATTCATTGATTATTTTTTCGAAAATGCTTCACCTTTAAGCTGGAAAATTCAGGGTGATACCATTATAAAAATCACCATTCCCCCGGATTATGAACGTGAGTCGCTGAACCGGCAGACCGACCACTGGTATTTCAGACTGGAAGCAGACAAGGGCACCCGGGTGAGGCTTATCCTGTCAAAGCTTATGGCTGACGTCTACAATGGCAGGGAGGCTACAAACTGGTGGAATTTCGAAAAGGATATCTCCTGTTATATCTCCTATGACAGGAAAACATGGGAAGCTATCAGTACTTCAAGATTGCCCGGAATGGATCTCATGGTTGAATTTACAATGAAGGGTGAATCAGTTTATGTTGTCAGAATGCCTCCTTACACAATTTCAGACCTTGAAGATCTGAAGACAAGGATCGGCAACAGCAGACTGGTGAAAATATATAATATCGGTGCAACAGTAGAAAACAGGCCGCTTGAAATAATTCAGCTTGGAAATCCTGGTGCTCCGAATTCGGTAATAATACGGGCCAGGGCTCATCCATGGGAAGCAGGCGGAAACTGGGTTGTGGAAGGCCTCATTAATAAATTCATCAGTCAGGACTCCAAAAAGTGGCAGGAGACTTTTTGTGTGTATATTATGCCTATGGCAAACAAGGATGGTGTTGCAAGAGGAATGACACGGTTCAACTTACAGGGTAAGGACCTCAACAGAAACTGGGACAGGGAGTCGGATCCGGCTCTGTGCCCTGAAAAATATGCCCTGGAGAGATTTCTTCAGGGCCTGGTCGATAAAGGAATCAAACCCTCTCTTGGGATTGATATACATAATGATGATGCAGGAGGAATTAACCTGGCCAAACACAGCAAAAATGATATCAGGTTCATAAAAAACATGGAGCTATTTGAAAAACTGATGAGAGAGCGCACCTCTTTTTCAGAAAATGTGCGGTATTCATGGAAAACTGCCGGGCAGTCAGACTCCTTTGTGCTGTTTGAAACCGGACTCTTAGAGAGATACGGAATCGAAGCAATGGTGTATGAGCTCAATGCAAACTGGATAAAAAGCCTTAATAAAATGCCCTCTCAGGAAGACTGGATAAAAATCGGTGAAAACCTGAATGATGTCTTTTATGAATACTTCAGCGGAATGAATAAATAACGGATCAACAGCCGATAAAAGTAAAATTCTGACTAAATTTAATCGCTTTATATTTATTAACATCTAAAATCATTTAAAATATGAAATATTCACAGAATGCATTGCCGGGACAGATCATTCTGGTCCTGTTCATGTTCGTGAGCCTTTGCGGCTGGTCACAGAAACCTGCAATAGAGTTTGGGAAAGCAGTTGTCTTAAAAGATATTACTCCAATAACACAGGAGAAAAACATGACATTAAAATGGATTAATGTCAATACTGCCGACACCACATGGTCAAAACAAAAGAAAATACTGGTATGCTATGGTGAGCCAATAGGTGTAATGCGGTCTGAAAAGCAATACGAGAATTTCATACTCCATATCGAATGGATGCACATCGAACCAGGAGGCAACTCCGGTGTGTTTGTCTGGTCAGATGCCCATCCGGCGGAAAAATCACGTCTTCCCAACGGTGTTGAGGTCCAGATGCTCGAGCTCGACTGGATCAATCTTCATATAAAGGACGGCGTTACTCCGCCCGATGCGTATGTTCATGGCGAGCTCTTTGGTGTCGGTGGTGTAACAACCACCCCTGATAATCCCAGGGGAACCAGGAGCAAGTCAGTTGAAAACAGGTGTAAAGGCCGGGGTAACTGGAACATTTATGATGTGATATGCGTCGATGGGGTAATAAAACTTTCTGTAAACGGTAAAATTGTCAATGGAATTAGTCAGTCAACTCAGAAAAAGGGATATATCTGTCTCGAATCAGAAGGGGCAGAGATCCATTTCCGCAATATTAAAATAGTTGAATTGCCTGCCGGAGTCACTTCGGCGGAACAAACAGCTCCCTTGATTCAATAATGGAAAATCGGAGTCAAATCACAAGGTAACAAAACAAAAGCTTCCGTTTTTTCCTGAACGCATCTCCTTTCTTAACCGATTGATTATAGCCGTCGGAGGAAAGGGAAATGATGCCGTATTTATGATTTTCACCATTATCCCGCCAACCGTTAGCCCAAACTTACCATTGGTTGAATTCACCTTTTCCGGTAATAAGTATTGTCATAAATTCGATGTGAAGATTAAAATGATTCTTCATTAGAATGAATAAAGAACTTGGACACATAGACAGTAAAAAGCAATTTCAAAAGTAAAATTTAATCAATTAAGCCATGAAAAAAATGATTTTAACAGCAGTGCTAGTTTCAGTGATAAGTTTTGTTTCTTTCGGGAAAAAAATTGTTGCTGAAGGAAGAACTTTCTCAGCACTTGGAGATTACAAGATCGAAAGTACCGACAATCCCTTCCAATTGAAAGGTGAAGATTGTAAGGCTTTCAAGGTCAGCTATGCGAATACCCCAATGGAGGTAACCGTTGTGGTATGCAAGGAACGTAAATGCAGAAAATATATCGTCCTTTCCGATAAACTTTCTGTTCAGTATGTCTGCAACGCCAACTATTTCGGTGTGGAAAGGCTTGATAAATCGCTTGAAAAAGAAGGTTACAGGACATCAGATCTGAGTCTCAACAGAGTAGAATATTTCCACCAGAAAGTCATAGGTCCGGGACAGATGGGAGAACTGGATGCAACCAGAACTATTGCTGCCTTTTTCCCGCTCCTACTTAAAACTGATGAAAGTATGATTGGTCAGTTGTAAGTTTCTTCAAAAGGCTGTTCAGCCGAGATTTAGGTTTTGTTCGCAAGGGGCCGTCAATGGCCCCTTTTCTTTTTTTCTTTTTGGGGAGATCATCCTTTGAACCTGGACATGTGAATCAGGAACAGGTCCTTCCTGTTTCTTGATATTGGTATCTGCTCCCCGTCCTGCATTTCAATATATCCGCCTTCCTTGCGGATATATTTGCGCACATATTTCAGGTTGATAAGATGGGAGTTATGGGAACGGAAGAACCAGCGATCGCTGAGAAGATCCTGGAATTCCTTAAGATGCCTTGAAACAAGTATTTTACGATTGCTGGTAAGGTAAAACCATGAATAGCTTCTGTCAGCCTCAATCCTTATGATCTCCTTGGGATTCAGGTATTCCATACCGTCCGCGGTAGGAATAGCCAGCCTGGATGGCGATCCTGATCTGAGGTTCTCCATTAGGATCTTAAAATTCTCATTACTGCCTGACTTATTATCAGAGCGTTTCTGGATTACCTTTTTTACGGCTTCAATGAATTCCTCAATATTTATAGGCTTGAGAATATAGTCAACTGCGCTGAACTTGATAGCCTTAATGGCATAATGGTTAAATGCAGTGATGAATACCACATCAAAATCCTTTTCTGGAAAATGGTCCAGCAGATCGAAGCCGGTGCCCTGTGGCATCTCAACATCGAGAAATACAAGGTCAGGTTTCTTATCGTTTATTATGTCCACTCCTTCCCTGACATCATACGCCTTGCCGGTAACTTCAAGCTCAGGACAGTATTCCCCGATTATCGAGAAGATGAAATCCACCGCATTTGGTTCATCATCAACAATTATGGTCTTAAGCTTCCTGGTCATGTCATTATCGGGATATGTATCTCAACACGTGTCCCTTCAGGTTCACCGTTGCTGTTTTTCAGATCGGTATAGGTTGTATGCAGGCTGGTTCCATAAAGAGCATTTACCAGATCAAGGCGTGATGTGGCGATCCGGGTTCCAAGCGAGTTATGGTTGCCATTTCTCGTTTTCTTCCTCTCCTGGGCAGCTTCACGGCCGATACCGTTATCTTCAATTGTACAGATAATATGATCCTTATCCAGTTCCATATTAATCTTAACAATACCTTTATCCTCTCTCGGCATAAGTCCATGGCAAATTGAGTTTTCAACATAAGGCTGAATCAGCATTGTCGGCACCTTATAAAGGAGAGGATCTATTTCTTCGTCAATATTTATTTCATAGCTGAACTTATCCTTGAACCTTAGACACTCCAGATCGAGGTAAAGGGTCAATGCATCAAGCTCATCGCGAAGAGGGATGGATGTGTGATTTGAGTTATCGAGAACCTTGCGCATGAGATTCGAGAATTTCGTAAGGTAAGTGTTTGTTGCCAGCTTATCATGCTGGTACATGTAGTATTGAATTGAATTGAGCGTATTGAAAATGAAATGCGGATTCATCTGCTGTCTCAGGTTAACCTGGGTCAGTTCAGATATTTTGTGATTCATCTCGCTTATCCGGCGTTTGGCTTCAATTTTTGAGCTCCGGAAAAGCAGCAGACCTATTGCAACTGTCAGAACGATCAACCCGGTAAAGCCAATATTAAGCAGACGGTTATTCTTTAACCGGAGAGAGAGCAAGGCAACCTCCTTGTTGTGAGTATCTGCCTCATACCGTATCCTTGCTTCGGTCAGACCTTTAAATGTTCTTGATTTTATCCATTCATCGCTGAATTTCTTGTAAAGAACATAACTTAAATATGCGTTTGATGTATCATTGGATTTCAGGTACATATTACTCATATCCAGATATACCCATTGCAGGTTGTACCAGTCGTCCACCATTTTTGCCTGGGCAATTGCTTTCTGGTAGTATTCAATGGCTTTCCCGGGATTCTCCAGATCACGGTATATCGTACCAATGTTCCCGAGAGAGTTGGCCGACGACGAAAATATTCTGGCAGGCAAGCTGTATTTCAGGGATTTACTATAATATACAAGAGAAGAATCGTACATTTTTTCGAGATAGAAATTCCATCCTATATTTGCCAGGGATGATGCTGTAGTTGAAGTGTCCTGTAATAATAAAGAAATTTCAAGGCTCTTCCTCAGAAGTGAATCAGCCTGTCTGAAATTTCTCCTTTTAGCTATTGTTGAATCACCACAAAACCAGGTTCCCAGTACATAACAACCTTTTGCAGCTGATGCATTATCACCCTCCGCAATCCCTGCATCAATCATCAGTCGAATATTTCGCTTGTATTTTGCCGTATCCCTGACAGTTATATAAACATCTGCCTGTCCTGAATAGCTCCGGGGAATTATACCTTTCAACCCTTCTTTTTTCGAAAGTTCGATGCCCTTTTCATAGTGCTCAATGCTTTCCTTAAAAAATCCCGTCCACAGGTAATATCTTCCAAGGAACATCAGCGTCCTTGCCTGAGTCATATATTCCTTTGTATTTTCAGCTTTTTCCAGGGCGGATTTAGCCTCTTCCTCTGAATTACTGAAATCGCCTGATCCGTAATAATATTCTGCGCTTAACAGATGCAGAAGTGCCGGAAAATCGATTTTATTTTTCTCGCAAAGCACAGTTGCAGAGTCAATATAAGATTCAACCATTCTGATTGCTGAAGAAAGCTTCTCTGAATAAGTTTTTCCTGAAGAACTCTTATCTGAGGAAGCCATTTTCGTATAAAGGAATCCCATCCTGATAAGATGATTCAGCCTGGCAGTGTCTCCGGGTGAAGCAGAAGTCCAGATAATTACCTTTACTCCCTGGGTAGTGGAAACCGGAAATCCTGCCGCCGGCAAGAATAGAGCCATACATAAAAACAGTGTCGTCAGTCTTGTTGCTTTCATATTCAAACCATCAATTAATAAGGCCTGTACAAAATTACGAAGAAGGAACTTCCTGTAATAAAAATCTTCAACTATAAATCTGATCAGGTTCAATTATTCCTGTTAAATATAGGTTACCCAAACTATTAATGCTGGTTTCAATCTACGGATTGTCAATCCGGATTGACGAATGGTAAATTAGATTTTGCGATCTGCAGAGAGCTAAGGCAGGAATTCATCATTAAATTGATCTTTATGCACCCCATACGCCCCATAGCCGTCCTGAGGAATATTTATTTCGGATTACTACGATAATTATGTGGTTTATAAGCAAATAAGTTTCCCCTCCTCAGGTTGACTGTTATGCACCCTACCCCCGGGAGATCCCTATCAGGCACTTTATTATTCCAGACTGCTGCAAAAATTGACAAGTTTTTTAAGATGCTCTCTATTTTCAATTTTAATCCGGTTTTCCTTTATAAAAGCTTTTATCTCTTTGGCCCTTTCCGGGTACAGGTTGATAAACTGCTTTTCAGTCAAAAAACTGGACATTTCATTGTTCCTGCGTATCCAGTAAACAGGTGTGATTTTTACTATAAAATCAGCGGGCAACGGAAGGTTATATCGGCCTCCTGATAATTCCACACTGGTTACATAAACGCTGGAAGCCAGCTGGGATGTTCCTCCATATCCGACCTGCTTGCCGGCAGACATTAATTCACCCTTGTGCTGGATGAACAAAGCTGTCGGACCCGTAAGCAGAACCTCATAAAATATCCTGCCAACCGGTACAAACCTGGTGCCCATGACTAAGACAGTATCTATCATTTCGGGATTGGAGATATCATAATACTTAGCATCCCTTGCAAAAACCATTTTCTCAGTAACAGTATTATAATTCAACAGCGGAGTCTGTACCTGCCCGCCCTTCAACTTAACCTGACCAGGAGTGAAATTCTGGAAATAATACTGAGGCATTGAACCATCACTTGTAGTCTGACAAACAAGCATCACGGGTACCGCAGTAACCAGGGCTGTCAGCAGAACCCTTACAATCACCTTATTAATAACTCTTTTCATATATCCCCTTTATTATTTATACATTCATTACTCAACAGATCCATTAAGGTTTTCCCATCTCACCTTCCCTTCATAGTTATGAGGAAACCTATCCGAAACGCACATTTTCGCAACTGCGGTCAGAAGTCCTCTATTACCCGGCAAATACAATGCCAATCCTGGATTCTGATAATTATGCCCGTTCGCAGGGAACTCTTCATGACCAACCGGATTTGACTTTTAAAAGTAGTGGTTTTCTAAACATATTCAAATAGTGATTACTTTTGCGGTTCAACAAAGAAGCAGAATGGATGCTGACATAACGATAATAGGAGCCGGTGTAATCGGCCTTGCAACAGGTGAAAGGCTTTCCGCGAGCTTTAAGAATGTTTTTGTTATCGAAAAGCATCTGACGTTCGGGCAGGAAACAAGCAGCAGGAACAGCGAAGTCATCCATGCAGGAATTTATTACCCTGAAGGAAGCCTGAAAGCAAATCTCTGTGTTGAAGGGAAAACACTTTTATATGACTATTGCAGGAAACATTATGTTCCATATAATAATTGCGGTAAGCTGATAGTTGCAACAACTCCGGAGGAGGTATCTGTCATAGAGGGTATAAAAGACACAGCAGCCAGAAATGGAGTTGAGCTTGAAATTCTTGACAAGGATCAGATTACAACACTTGAGCCAAACATATTTGCATTAAAAGCTCTTTTCTCACCGACAACAGGCATTGTTGACACTCATTCCCTGATGAAGCAATTTGAGACCGGCATTCTCAATAACGGAGGGCAGATTGTCTATGGAAGCGAAGTGACTGGCATAAGGAAGATTGATGAAGGTTATGAGATCATGCTCCTCGATTCCGACAAAAAACATTTCAGTTTTACAACAGGATTATTGGTCAATTCAGCAGGACTGACTGCAGATAAAGTATCCGAAATGGCCGGTATCAGGGATGAGAAGCTTGCAATACAGTTCTGCAAGGGTGAATATTTCAGGGTCAATCCTCCTAAAAACAGGTTGATAAGCAGGCTCGTTTACCCGGTTCCGCACCCCAATATGGAAGGAATAGGGATCCATGTGACAATTGATATGGCAGGAGGCGTAAAGCTCGGGCCTGATGTAACATATCTTGAATCAAATGATTATG
>Ga0102851_10002999_pt1 | contig 10387 bp, 6 predicted proteins | sample Mud3Dept3metaG_FD_79558 | JGI IMG/M metagenome (GOLD analysis project Ga0102851, IMG submission 79558) | Freshwater wetland microbial communities from Ohio, USA, analyzing the effect of biotic and abiotic controls - Mud 3 Core 4 Depth 3... | ecosystem: Environmental > Aquatic > Freshwater >...
CCAAGACCCGACTGCTTGTAGCCGCCGAACGAGCCGCAGACGTCGAGGCTCGCTCCGTTCAGGTGGACGTTGCCGGTCCGGATCCGTTTTCCGACTTTGCTTGCGTGCTCATGTGTGTCGCCGAACACGTAACTCGAGAGTCCGTATGGTGTGTCGTTCGCGATGCGGATCGCCTCCTCCTCGGTGTCGTACGGCAGGATGCAGAGCACGGGCCCGAAGATCTCCTCGCGCGCGATCGTCATATCGTTGGTCACGTTGCTGAAGATCGTCGGCCGCGTGTAATAGCCGCGCGACAGGCCCTCCGGCCGTCCCGGCCCGCCGACCACGACTTTCGCGCCTTCCTTGATGCCCTGCTCGATCAGGCTCTGCACCCGGCGCCACTGGGCCTCGCTCGACTGCGGGCCCATCGTCGTCTTCGCGTCCATCGGGTCGCCGGTGATTACGGTCGCAGCCACCGCGCTCGCGATCGCCTCGACCTGCGCAAGGTGCTTGCGCGGTACCAGCATGCGCGACGGGGCATTACAGCTCTGGCCGGTGTTGTTCATCATCACCAGCACGCCGTGGCCGACGGCCTGCTCGAGCGGCGCGCCGTCGAGGATGATGTTCGGCGACTTGCCGCCGAGTTCGAGCGACACTTTCTTGACGGTGTCCGCCGCGGCCTTGTCGACGAGGATGCCCGCGCGCGTCGATCCGGTGAAAGAGACCATGTCGATGCCGGGATGCGAGGACAGCGCGGCGCCAACGGTTGGGCCGTCGCCATCGACCAGGTTGAAGACCCCGGGCGGTACGCCGGCCTCGTGCAGGATCTCCGCCATGACGTGGCCCGAAAGCGGCGCGATCTCGGAAGGCTTCAGCACCATCGTGCAGCCTGCCGCCAGCGCCGGCGCCACCTTGCAGGCGATCTGGTTGGCGGGCCAGTTCCACGGCGTGATGAGCCCGCAGACACCGACCGGCTCGCGGACGATCTTCGTCGTGCCCTGCATCTTCTCGAACTCGAAGTCCTTCAGGATGCCGAGCGCGACCATGAAGTGCCCCAGACCCGAAGGCGCCTGCAACGGCGTGGCGATGGTCGCGAGCGGCGCGCCCATCTCCTCGGAGATCGCGAGCGCCATGTCGCCGAGACGGCTCTGGTACACGGCGACGATGCGCTCGAGCAGCGCGACGCGTTCTTCGCGGGTGGTCTGCGAGAAGGACTCGAACGCGCGCTGCGCCGCGGCTACCGCGCGGTCGACATCCGCCTTGCTGCCGAGCGAAATGGTGCCGGCCACGCCTTCGGTCGCCGGATTCACGACGTCGAGAGTCTGCGGCTGGACAGGATCGACCCACTGGCCGTCGATGTAGAACTTGCGATAGTCGCGCATGGCCGTCTCCTGGCATTCGTATCCCTGGGTGAACCCGGACTGTAGCGCAGCCTAGGCGGCTGCCGATACGTCCCCGCGTGGGGGCAACGGGGGCGCCGCCCGGGCGTGGGCGGCGATCATGTCGGCGAACCGCCCGAAGAGCTGTGCCGGAAAGTCGTGCCCGAAGCCATCGAGCAGCACGAGCCGCGCGTCCCGGATCCGATAGGCCGTATCCACGCCACCCTGGTAGGGCACGAGGGGATCCGACTTGCCGTGGATGACCAGTGTCGGGCAGGTGATCCGGCCGAGCAGCGGGCTGCGATCGCCGCTCGCCAGGATCGCACCGAGCTGGCGAAGGAAGCCGGCCGGATGGTAGCCGCCGCGCTCGACGGCCCGCCGGATCCGCGCCCGGAACTCATCGGGTGGCGTCGGGTAGCCGGGACTGCCGATCACTCCGAACAGGTGCTCGTAGTGTTCGATCAGCGTCTCGGTCGTGACCGGCTCCCGGGGCCTGCGCAGCAGCTCGCGCCGGATACGCACCGACGGCTGCGGCAGGCGTCGCGCGCCGGTGGTGGACATGATGGAGGTCAACGACAGCGTGCGCTCCGGACTGAGCGCCGCCACCAGCTGGCCGATCATCCCGCCCATCGACGCGCCGACGACGTGCGCCGCGGGGATGCCGAGCGCGTCGAGCAGGCCGACCGTGTCGCGCGCCATCGCGTCGAGCGCGTAGGGCGACCTGACCGGCAGCCCGAGCAGCGTGCGCACGATCGCGCGGCCGATACGGGGCGTTCCAAGGTCATCGAGCTTCTGCGACAGCCCGCAATCCCGATTGTCGAAGCGCACGACACGGAATCCCTGGCGCACCAGGCCTTCGCAGAACGGGTCCGGCCATGCCACGAGCTGCATGCCGAGGCCCATGACGAGCAGGACGACCGGCGCGCCGGGGTCGCCGAGCGACTCGTATTCCAGGTTGATGCCGTTCGATTGTATGGCCGTCATTCGAAACTCCAGCGAAGGCGTGTGGTCGAGCATAATGCACGACTGCATGGCTGACACCGTCCCTCCCGATCGCCCGAAGAGCCGTTCGCTCGCGCCGTTGCGGGCGCTGCTGCCCTATCTCCAGCCATATCGCGGCACCCTGCTGCTCGCCCTCGCGGCGCTGCTGGTCGCCGCGGCCGCGATGCTGGCGCTGCCGATCGCGCTCCGGCACCTGATCGACCAGGGCATCGCCTCGGGCAGCAGCGACACGGTCAATCGCTACTTCGTCGCCTTCATGGCGGCCGCCGGCGTCTACGGGGTCTTTGCCGCACTGCGCTTCTATCTCGTGACGTGGCTTGGCGAGCGCGTGGTCGCCGACCTGCGCGAAGCCGTCTACGCGCGGGTGATCCGCATGGACCCAGGCTTCTTCGAGGTGACCAGGATCGGCGAAGTGCTGTCACGCCTTACGGCGGACACGACGCTTGTGCAGTCCATCGCGGGCGTGAACCTCTCGATCACGCTGCGCTCGGCGATCTCGCTGGTCGGCAGCCTCGTGATGCTGGCGATCACGAGCCCAAGGCTCACACTGATGATCCTCGTGCTGGTGCCGGTCGTGATCGTGCCGCTGATCGTGCTCGGCCGCCGTGTCCGCAAGCTCTCGCGGGCGTCGCAGGACCGCATCGCCGACACGAGCGGCATAGCCGACGAGACGTTGAACGCGATCCAGACCGTGCAGGCATTCACGCTTGAGGAAGTCAATTCCCGGCGCTTCGACGCGGCGGTCGAGGACTCGTTCCTGGCCGCCGTCCGCCGCACGAAGACCCGCTCGACGCTGACCGCGATCGCCACGATGCTGGTCTTCGGTGCAATCACGTTCGTGCTGTGGATGGGCGCGCATTCGGTGGTGCGCGGCGAGATGACCGGCGGCCAGCTCGGCCAGTTCCTCGTGTACGCCGTGTACGTGGCAATCTCGGCGGCCTCGCTGAGCGAGATGTGGGGCGAGGTGCAGCGTGCCGCGGGCGCGATGGAGCGACTGGTCGAGCTGCAGCACGCGGCGCCCACGATCGTGGCGCCGGAGCGCCCGGTGCCGCTGCCCATGCCGGGCCGCGGAGAGATCCGCTTCGAGAGCGTCACGTTCCGCTACCCGTCGCGGCTGGAGTCCGCCGCCCTCGCTGACTTCGACATCGCCATCCGGGCGGGCGAGACCGTCGCGTTCGTCGGGCCCTCCGGCGCGGGCAAGAGCACGGTGTTCCAGCTGCTGCTGCGTTTCTACGACCCGTCCGCCGGACGCATCCGCATCGACGGAGTGGACATCGCGACGGCCGACCCGGAACAGGTACGCCGTCGCATCGGGCTCGTGCCGCAGGACACGGTTCTGTTCGCGACCAGCGCGAGAGAGAACATCCGTTACGGCCGGCCCGAAGCGAGCGACGCGGAGGTGGAGGCAGCGGCGCGCGCGGCGGCCGCGGACGAGTTCATCAGCAGGCTGCCCGAGAGCTACGAGACGTTCCTCGGCGAGCGCGGCACGCGCCTGTCGGGCGGGCAACGACAGCGTATCGCGATCGCTCGCGCGATCCTGCGCGACCCGCCGATCCTGCTGCTGGACGAGGCGACCAGCGCACTCGACGCCGAGAGCGAACGGCTCGTGCAGGCCGCACTCGAGCAGCTGATGCGTGACCGGACGACGATCGTCATTGCCCACCGGCTCGCCACCGTGCTCGAGGCGGACCGCATCATCGTGATGGATCACGGCCGCGTGATCGCGCAGGGCACGCATGCCGAACTCGTCCGCAGCAACGAGCTCTACGGGCGCCTGGCAGCGCTGCAGTTCAGTGACGCGAGCGCCGGCGCGGTGGATCGGGCGGGATAGCCATGAACAGCACCGGTGACAACGTAAACGCGTCTGGCCAGCCCATTGGCCCGGCCGTGCCGGGCTGGACAGCCCCACCGCGCCCACAACGCACGATTCTGACGGGGCGTTACTGCCGCCTCGAGCCTCTCGACAGCAGCCGGCACGCCGCGGACCTGCATGCGGCGAATTCCCTGGACCGGGATGGCCACATGTGGACCTACCTCTTCAGCGGCCCGTTCGCGACACCCGAGGATTTCACCAGCTGGATCGAATCCCGCGAGGATTCGCTCGATCCTCTCTACTTTGCGATCATCGACGCCGGCACGGGCCGTGCGACCGGAATCGCCTCGTTCCTGCGTATCGAACCGGCGCACGGGACAATCGAAGTGGGCCACCTGGCCTTCTCGCCGCTGTTGCAGCGGACCCGGGCGGCGACGGAGGCTATGTACCTGATGATGAAGCACGCGTTCGATCTCGGCTATCGCCGCTACGAGTGGAAGTGCGACGCATTGAACGCCGCATCCCGACGCGCCGCCGAGCGGCTCGGATTCAGGTTCGAGGGGATCTTCCGCCAGGCGGTCGTGTACAAGGGCCGCAATCGCGACACGGCGTGGTATTCGATCATCGACAACGAATGGCCGGAACGGGAGACTGCATTCCGAGCCTGGCTCGATCCCGCCAATTTCGACTCCAATGGCCGGCAACGGCGATCACTGCAAGGAACCTGACATGCGCCTCATTCTGGACCGCGCGACCCGCGCTGCAGCGACAGCCGCAACTTCGGCCCTGATCCTGACGCTGTGCGCAGGCCTGGCCGCCGCAGACACTCCGGCCCAGGGCCAACCGGCTTTCTCCAGCCAGCCGCTGCCCGTCGTGCCAGGCGCACCTGCGACCGCCACAGGCGGCAGGCCCCGCGTCGGGCTGGTGCTGGCGGGCGGAGGCGCCAAGGGCGGAGCGCACGTCGGCGTTCTCAAGGTGCTGGAGGAGATGCACGTGCCGGTCGACTGCATCGCCGGCACGAGCATGGGCGCGCTCGTGGGCGGCGGCTACGCGTCCGGCATCAATGCCAGGGGCATGGAGGAGTTCCTGCTCGGCATCGACTGGCCGAAGGTCGTCGGCGGCGTGGGCCAGTGGGAAAAGCAGCCGATCGAGCAGAAGCGCGGCGGTGTGACGTTCAGCAACCAGCTCGACATGGGGCTCAAGGACAAGCATGTCGTGATGCCGCCCGGACTCATGAACACCAGCGGCATCGACGACCTGCTGCGCACCTACGTCGCGCAGTCGCGCAACGTGTCGAACTTCGACCTGCTGCCGATTCCCTACCGCGCGGTCGCGACCGACATGGTTTCCGGCCAGATGGTGGTGCTCAGCAACGGCGACCTTGCGACCGCCATGCGCGCGAGCATGGCGATTCCCGGAGCCTTCGCCCCGGTGCGCCTCGACAACTACATCCTCAACGACGGCGGCATGGTCCGCAATCTGCCCATCGACGTGGCCCGCAGCCTCTGCGCGGACGTGGTCATCGCGGTGAATCTCGTCACCGAGCCGATAAAGGCCGAAAACCTGCAGTCCGCGACACAGCTCGCGGGACGCGCGATGGACGTCATGCTGGAAGCCAACGTCAGGCTGCAGCTGCAGACGCTGAAACCCGACGACATACTTGTAAACGTGTATGTCGGCGACATCGGCACGGCCGATTTCACCAGGGTGCCTGAGACCATCCCTCTCGGCGAGAAAGCGGCCCGGGCGGTAGCGGACCAGCTGGCCCGATATGCAGTGCCAGAACCCGAGTTCATGGCCTGGCGCGCGCGGGTCACGAAAAGCCAGGCGTTCGACGCTCGCCTGGCCAACGTCGAGTTCAAGGGCCTTGAATGGGTGGACCCGGAATACCTGGCCACCCTGACGGACATAAGCACCGGCGACGTCGTGGACAGCAAGCGCATCAGTGAGGAAGCCAGCAACATGGCTGCGCTCGCGGACATCGAATCGGTCAGCTACAACATCGCAGGCGACCCGGCGAACCCGACGCTGCAATGGTTGCCAAAGGAGAAGAGCTGGGGCCCGAACTACCTCAAGTTCGACCTCGGCCTCTACGCATCCGCGAGCGGCGACTCCGGCTTCGTCTTCTACTTCCAGCAGGAGCGCCGCTGGCTGAATTCGCTGGGACTGAAGTGGCGCAACGAGGTGCAGCTCGGCTACAACACTATCCTGTCATCTACCCTGTACCAGCCGCTCGACAGCGCCCAGCGGTTTTTCGTGCAGCCGCAGGTATTCCTGACCGAAACCCGCGAGTACCTTTACTATAGGAACGAGCGCATCGCCCAGTACTCTTTCAAGGACTTCGGGGGACTCACCGACCTCGGCGTGAACTTCGGTCGCAGCGCGCAACTGCGGGCGGGTTACCTTTATACGAGCCGCGACGTATCGGTCGACACGGGCCCTCGCCTGCTGCCCGAAGGCGACACGGTGGACGCGGGCGTCACGTCACAGTTCATCTACGACACCCGCGACGCAGCCTTCGCCCCGACCCGCGGACTGGCCGCGTCGGTTGAGTACATGTACAGCGATGACTCGCTGGGCGCCGATCGCAACTGGCAGCGGATCGAGGCGGGAACCAGGATCGCGTTGCCGATCCGCGGCGACGTGATCTGGCTGGCGGCGGCGGGAGGCTCGAACCTCGGCAGCGACCTGCCCGTCGACCGGTACTTCACGCTCGGCGGCCCGGGCAGCTTCCCCGGCCTCGAGCTGGCCCAGTTCCGTGCCCCGGAATACTGGACGGTGAGCGGCAGCTACCTTTGGAAGTTCGCCGACATCCAGACGCTGCGCGGAGAATCGATGTACATCGGAGCGCAGATCCAGGGCGGCGAGATCGCGAACTGGCTGGAAAACGTCCAGACTGTGGGCGACCTGCCGGACCTCACCGCTGCCGGCGACGCGGAGCTCGAGCCGATTTACGGTGGTTCGCTGTACCTGACGGGCCGGACACCCGTTGGCCCGATGACGCTCGGCGTCGGCGCGACGTCGGCGAGCACCTGGACCCTGTGGTTCTCGGTTGGCCGGCCAGTTGGCCAGGGCACGATCATGGAGCGCGGCATTTTCCGCTGAAGGCCGCGGACGGCAGCAATCCATGTCGGACAGGCTGACGGTCTACTGGCAGCCCGGCTGCACGAGCTGCCTGAGGACCCGGGAATTCCTGCGCGAGCGCGGTATCGGGTTCGAATCGGTGAACGTCCGCGAGGACCCCCTCGCCATGGCTCGGCTCATGGAGCTCGGCGTGCGCACGGTGCCGGTGGTCGCACGCGGGTCGTCGTTCGTCCTCGCACAGGACCTCGACGAAGTCGCCCGGTTCGTCGGCGTCGCCATCGAGCGCGACCGGCTGCCCGTCGAAGTCCTCGCCGCCCGGATTCCGCGCCTGCTCGACTGCGCGGCGGCGATCACCCGCCGCATCCCCCATACCGCCCTTGGCACGCCGTTGCCCGGGCGCAGGCGGACCTGCCTCGACCTCGCCTATCACGTGTCCCAGGTCGTCATCGCGCTGCTCGACGCGGTGGCTGGCGGCTGCCTGAGCTACGAGCACTTCAACCGCAAACCGCCTGAGGGGCTGACAACGGCCGAGGCCGCCGCAACGGCAACCGAACGCGTGGCGCGCGCATTCGGGCAATGGTGGATCGCCAATGCCCGGGCCCTGCCGCCCACGGTCGATACGTATTACGGCGTCCAGGCACTCGATGCGGCGCTGGAGCGCACGACCTGGCACGTGGCCCAGCACGTCCGGCAGCTCGAGCTGGTGCTGCACACGCTGGGCGCAGCGAAAGAAGGCAACCTCCTTCCCGCGGAGCTGCTCGACCGGCTTCCGCTGCCGAAGGAAGTCTGGGACGCCGAAGTCCCGCTCGCCTGAGCCGCTGGCCGCCCGCACGGCCGGGCGGGTCGCACTGCAGCATGACGGCACCTAAGTAGATCTACGATTGATCCTTCGTGGCCCGGAGGAAGAGCATCCGCGTGTCGTAATCGAGACCGGGCGGCGCGGTCATCCGAAGCGCGCAGTCCGGAGCAGGTGCCGGGGCAGGCAGCGGGGGGCACGAGCCCGCACCTTCCCTGACATAACAATCACGCACTGGGAGCACGACATGCGTCGTACCGAGACCTTCTACGAATTGATCCGTCGCCAGGGAATCTCGCGACGCAGTTTCCTCAAGTTCTGTTCGCTCAGCGCGGCATCGATGGGCCTCGCCCCGGCGTTCGCGTCGCGCATCGCCAACGCCCTGGAGACCAAGCCGCGCGTGCCGGTGATCTGGATGCACGGTCTCGAGTGCACCTGCTGCACCGAGAGCTTCATCCGCTCAGCGCACCCGCTGGCCAAGGACGTCATCCTGTCGATGATCTCGCTCGACTTTGACGACACGATCATGGCTGCCGCTGGCCACCAGGCGGAGCAGTGCATCGAGGACATCCGCCGCGACTACAAGGGCCAGTTCATCCTTGCCGTCGAAGGCAACCCGCCGCTCGCCGAGGACGGCATGTTCTGCATCCCCGCCGGACGCCCCTTCGTGGAACGCCTGAAGGAAGTGGCCGCCGACTCCGCCGCCGTCATCGCCTGGGGCTCGTGCGCCTCCTGGGGCTGCGTGCAGGCCGCGAAGCCGAACCCGACGCAGGCGACGCCGATCCACAAGGTGATCACCGGCAAGCCAATCGTGAAGGTCCCGGGCTGCCCGCCGATCGCCGAGGTGATGACGGGTGTCATCACGTACTACCTGACTTTCGGCGAACTGCCTGCGCTCGACCGCCAGGGCCGTCCGCTGATGTTCTACAGCCAGCGCGTGCACGACAAGTGCTACCGCCGGGGGCACTTCGACGCCGGCCAGTTCGCCGAGACATTCGACGACGAAGGCTCGCGGATGGGCTATTGCCTCTACAAGGTCGGCTGCCGCGGACCGACGACGTACAACGCCTGCTCGACGGTGCGGTGGAACGAGGCCGTCTCGTTCCCGATCGGCTCCGGCCACCCCTGCATCGGCTGCTCCGAGCCGGATTTCTGGGACAACGGGCCCTTCTACGAGCGGCTCACCACCTTCCCGCAGGTCGGCATCGGATCGACCGCGAACAGGGTTGGCGCAACGGCGGCCGCCATCGTCGGCGTCGGCATCGCGGCACACGCCGGGCTCACGGCCCTGCGCCAGGCCAAGGTGAAGCCGAACTCGCCGAGCCGCGAAACCGAGAAGAGCGTCTGACCGAGTGGAGACCGAACAATGACCGCAATTACGACCCCAAACGGCTTTACGCTCGACAACTCGGGCAAACGCGTCGTCGTGGACCCGATCACGCGCATCGAAGGTCACCTGCGCATCGAGGTGAACGTCGACGACAAGAACGTGATCCGCAATGCCGTGTCCACCGGCACGATGTGGCGCGGCCTGGAGGTCATCCTCCGCGGCCGCGACCCGCGTGACGCCTGGGCGTTCGTGCAGCGCATCTGCGGCGTCTGCACGGGCGTGCATGCGCTCGCCTCGGTCCGTGCGGTCGAGCACGCGATCGGCGTCGAGATCCCGGAGAACGCGAACACGATCCGCAACATCATGCACCTGACCCTGTACTCGCAGGATCACCTGGTGCACTTCTACCACCTGCACGCACTCGACTGGGTGGACGTGGTGAGCGCGCTCTCGGCCGACCCGGTGGCCACTTCGCAGCTCGCGCAGTCGATCTCGTCGTGGCCGATGTCCTCGCCGGGCTACTACCGCGACCTGAAGAACACGCTGACGAAGTTCGTCGAGTCGGGACAGCTAGGGCCCTTCCGCAACGGCTACTGGGGCCACCCGGCCTACAAGCTGCCGCCGGAGGCCAACCTGATGGCGGTCGGCCACTACCTGCAGGCGCTCGACTTCCAGAAGGAGATCGTCAAGATCCAGACCATCTTCGGCGGCAAGAACCCGCACCCGAACTGGCTGGTGGGCGGCGTGCCGTCGCCGATCAACCTGAACAACGCCGGCGCGGTCGGCGCGATCAACATGATGCAGCTCAACATGGTGGGCGGCATCATCGATCGCACGATCGATTTCATCGACAACGTCTACATCCCGGACCTGCTCGCCATTGCCTCGTTCTACAAGGACTGGGCGCAGTGGGGCGGCGGCCTGTCGTCGAAGTACCTGCTCTCCTACGGCGACCTCCCGAAGTCCGCCAACGACTACAGCCCGGGCAACCTGATGATGCCGCG
>Ga0102851_10003000_pt1 | contig 10387 bp, 9 predicted proteins | sample Mud3Dept3metaG_FD_79558 | JGI IMG/M metagenome (GOLD analysis project Ga0102851, IMG submission 79558) | Freshwater wetland microbial communities from Ohio, USA, analyzing the effect of biotic and abiotic controls - Mud 3 Core 4 Depth 3... | ecosystem: Environmental > Aquatic > Freshwater >...
AACGGCCGATAATAAATTATGTATAAACGCATACTGGATCACCTTAATACTGCAATCTTGTTATTTGATCGTGAATTAATACTCACCTACATCAATACGACGGGAGAAATTCTGCTGGCTGATAGCGCAAATCACTTAGTGGGTCACTTTGCAGATGAATTATTCAAGTCTTCCGATCCTGCACTGCTCATCAATCTGAAACAATCACTGGCGATGGCAGAACCCCTGGTTGATCGCGCTCTTACTCTGAACCGCATGACCCATAATGTTACCATTAACTTTAGCGCAACACCGTTGTTAATCAATGAGCAGGTCAGTGAAATACTGGTCGAGCTTCAACAGGTAGATAGTCACCTGCGTATATCCAAGGAAGAGCAGTTATTAACGCAACAGAATACTGCACGATTGCTGGTTAGAGGCTTGGCTCATGAAATTAAAAATCCCTTAGGCGGATTGCGCGGAGCTGCGCAACTGCTGGATCTGGAATTACATGACCCGGAACTTAAAGAATATACTCAAATCATCATTGCTGAATCAGATCGTCTGCAAGGCCTGATGGATAAAATGCTGGGGCCCAACAAATTGCCCAATAAAAAGGCGCTCAACATTCATGAAGTATTGGAGCGTGTCAGACAATTGGTTCAGGCTGAATCCAGCGGCAGCCTTATTATCAAGAATGATTACGATCCCAGTATTCCCGATATCTTCGCGGACAAAGATCAACTCATCCAGGCCATTTTAAATATTGCCAGAAATGCTGTGCAAGCTATGGAAGGAAAAGGCAATATTGTATTCAAAACACGCATACACCGGCACATGAGCATAGGACGTAAACGTTATAAATTAGCGGTAAAGTGCGACATCATTGATAACGGGCCGGGTATAGATGCCGGCATGATGAATCAGATATTTTACCCCATGATTACCGGACGAGCTGAAGGTACGGGACTGGGTTTATCTATTGCACAAGCACTGATTAATCAGCATAACGGTCTAATTGAATGTAACAGCGAACCGGGCAATACGGTATTTTCAATCTTTTTACCTATGGAGGCAGGCAATGACTAAGCCCGAAACAGTCTGGATCATCGATGATGACAAATCCATACGCTGGGTTGTTGAAAAAGCCTTGCAAAAAGCCGGCATCATCACCCAAAGCTTTTCCAATGGGAAAGAGTTAATGACGGCTTTAAAGGATGACTTGCCTGATGCCCTGATAACCGATATTCGTATGCCCGGCATGGATGGCCTGGAACTTTTAGACAAGGTTCAGCACAGCCACCCGACTTTACCTGTTATCGTAATGACAGCTCACTCCGATCTGGAAAGTGCGGTTTCGGCATTTCATGGCGGTGCATTTGAATATTTGCCTAAACCCTTTGATATTGAGGAAGTTGTCAATCTGGCGCAACGCGCCTGCATACATGGTCGACAGCAGCAAGACGACGCTCATCGCGCCTCTACGACTACTCTGGAACCAACGCCAGAAATTATAGGCGAAGCTCCAGCGATGCAGGAAGTATTTCGGGCGATAGGACGGCTGGCTCGTTCACACATTACCGTGCTCATTAATGGCGAATCGGGAACTGGCAAGGAATTAGTGGCCAAAGCTTTGCACCGTCACAGTCCCAGAGCTAAAAACCCCTTTATTGCCTTAAATATGGCCGCTATCCCTAAAGATCTGATGGAATCGGAACTGTTTGGACACGAGAAAGGCGCTTTTACGGGCGCGCAAGTACGGAGAGCGGGGCGCTTTGAACAAGCCAATGGCGGGACGTTGTTTCTTGATGAAATAGGCGACATGCCTGCGGAATTGCAAACCCGTTTATTGAGAGTACTGGCGGATGGGGAGTTTTATCCTGTTGGGGCTCACCTTGCAGTTAAAGTCGATGTGCGCATTATTGCCGCCACTCATCAGGATCTTGAAACATTAGTTGATCAAGGCCGTTTTCGAGAAGATTTATTCCACCGTTTAAATGTCATTCGTATACACATCCCGCCCCTGCGCGAGCGCAAACAGGACATACCATTGCTGCTGCGCCACTTTTTGCATCAGGCAGCTTCCGAACTGGGCGTGGAAATTAAAACACTGAAACCCGAAGCTGAGGCATTTTTAAGCACACTGGAATGGCCAGGAAACGTAAGGCAATTGGAAAATAGTTGCCGCTGGTTAACCGTCATGGCCTCGGGTCGGGAAATTCATCTGCATGATTTGCCCCCTGAGTTACTTAATACACCGTCAGAAAAAGAGGCCACCGGAACCGACTGGGAATCTTTGCTAAGAACATCAATAGATCAGCAACTACTGAAAAGAAAACTGGATGTTGCCAAACAGACCATTCCGGCCGTTGAAACCATTTTAATCAAAGCCGCCTTGAACTTCACCCACGGCAAACGTCACGAAGCCGCTATTTTACTGGGCTACGGCCGTAACACCCTAACCCGTAAAATAAAAGAATTGGGAATAGAGAAATAATATCAGGCGTTAGTCTATTCTATCTTCCCGTGCTGCTTGATCCTCTTGGATAAGAACAAGGCTTAAAAGACCTCTAAAAAACCCGCTTTAAACAGAAAAAGTTGCCGATCTCAATGTGTTGAAAACTGAAACTGCTGTATCTCACAGTGAAAGGACATCTTTCATTCCAAGGGGGATCTGTTTTCATGATCCATAGCTGTTCACGCTCGGATTCGATACAGTTGTCTCTCGTAAATGGCGAGCTTCAAAGCGTTAACGTGACTGCTGTATCGAATGCGGATAAGCGCCGCCATAACCATAAGTTGATGCGCATGTGTTTTTTCGCTAGACCTACCTCCATTTGTATTCTTTGTGTTTTCCACTCTTCCGGTTATTGTGTAACAAGTATTAACCTTGTTTAAGCAGTCAAACATCAAAGAGGCGCAGAGTTTACGGGGAATCAATGTTCGAGAATTCATCCACTACTCACCCGGAGTGTGAAGAGGTTTTTCTTTACAACCCGATGATTTTATTCTGTGCTCACTGTGGTGAACTGCAAACTTTAAGATTAAAGGTAACCCGCTCTCTGTCCGCACCACCACGACCCATATTAAACACCATTGCGCCATTATGGTGCATAATGACCTTAAATTCTCTCAGTATTTTTAGATAACAGGCATTGCCATTAAGTTAAGCCAGATGGGAATCTTAGGTTTTAATCTATCCGCACAATGCAACAAGTTACATCTACCCGCGTAAACAATTCTTTATCGTTTGCGGCAAGGCAATCAGGCAATTATTAGTTGCACTTGGCACAGTCCATGCTTTAAGTAATTTTGAGTCGTTACTTTAAAAAGAGAGAGGAACAAATGAAACTGATAACCGCTATTGTTAAACCTTTTAAGCTGGATGATGTACGTGAGGCGCTTTCAGATATGGGGGTTTCTGGTGTGACCGTAACCGAAGTAAAAGGTTTTGGCCGCCAAAAGGGTCATACCGAGCTTTATCGTGGAGCAGAGTATGTCGTTGATTTTTTACCTAAAGCCAAGGTTGAAGTGGCAGTCGCAGATCAGTTAGTTGGTCAGGCTGTAGAGGCCATTACCAAAGCGGCTAATACAGGGAAAATTGGAGACGGTAAGATTTTTGTAACTAATTTAGAGCAGGTTGTTCGGATTCGTACCGGTGAAACCGGCGATGAAGCACTCTAGTATTCTTAAGGCGGAAATATGAAACATTTTTTAAATATCTTCATTCTGATTGCTTTGTTGGGTTTTGCGGGATTTACTTTTGCCGAGCCAACCGCTACTGCGGCTACAGTTACACCAACAGTCGAAAAAGGTGATACTGCGTGGATGATCATGGCGACTGTGCTGGTTATCCTGATGGTCATTCCTGGTTTGGCACTATTTTATGGCGGTATGGTGCGCGCCAAAAATATGCTTTCAGTATTAATGCAAGTATTCGTGATTTTCTCGATGATGGCTGTACTGTGGGCGATATATGGTTATAGTATTGCATTTACCGAGGGTAATGCCTTTTTTGGCGGGTTCAGTAAACTATTTCTTATCGGTATAACACCGGAATCACTTGCCGCCACTTTCAGCAAGGGTATTTACGTTCCTGAGTATATCTACGTCGCATTCCAGCTTACCTTTGCTGGTATCACTCCGGCTCTGATCATTGGTGCATTTGCTGAGCGGGTTAAATTTTCAGCCATATTGGTGTTTATGCTAATTTGGTTTACTTTTGCCTATCTGCCAATGGCGCACATGGTTTGGTTTTGGGCGGGGCCTGATGCCTATACCGACGCCAAGGCTGCAGAAACTGCAGGCGCTACCGCGGGATTTCTGTTTCAAAAAGGCGCGCTGGATTTTGCAGGTGGTACGGTTGTGCATATCAACGCGGGCATCGCTGGTTTGATCGGTTGTTTGTTAGTGGGTAAACGTATCGGTTTTAACAAGGAATCCCTTGCACCGCATAGCGTCACGCTGACTATGGTTGGCGCATCTTTGCTGTGGGTGGGTTGGTTCGGCTTTAATGTTGGCTCTAACCTGGAAGCCAATGGTCTCGCCGCTTTGGTATTTGTCAACACGTTACTGGCCAGCGCCGCGGCTACGCTTGCCTGGACAGCGGCTGAATGGATAGTACGCGGCAAACCCAGCATGTTGGGCGGTGCTTCTGGTGCCATCGCCGGGTTAGTTGCAATTACCCCTGCCTGTGGCTGGTCAGGGCCTATGGGTGCTATTATTTTAGGAATAGTTGCTGGGGCTGCCTGTTTCGGGGCCGTTACAAGTCTGAAAAGCATGCTGGGTTATGATGATTCCCTGGATGCTTTCGGCGTACACGGTATTGGTGGGATTATTGGCGCTTTGGGTACTGCAATAGTTGCGAGCCCATCACTAGGCGGCACAGGCGTTTGGGATTATGTTGCCAATGGGGTAGCAGAATACAGCATGTCCACCCAATTCATCAGCCAACTGTGGGGTGTAATGGTATGCATAATCTGGTCAGGTACGGTATCCTTCATTGCCTTCAAGTTTGTCGATATTATGATCGGACTTCGGGTTACTGAAGAGTCAGAACGCGTGGGTCTGGATATTTCAGAGCATGGCGAAACCGCATATCACGTTTAATTCAAATTCGCAGCAAATCCCCCAGCCTTGCGGTAATGAACTATGGGTGACAACTGTCTTAGTAATCTTCAAGAAAAGCGTTAATTTAATGGTCTATTAATTGGCGATGGAACTCAAACAGAAGAAAAGCTAATATAATTTTTGATCAAAAAATCGGGGGCTTAATGCACCCGATTTTTTACCAGAAAAATTCTTCAAGCTGACTTTCTGCATATTTCTGTAACCCTCCACAAGCCAGAGATTTCCGATGTTTGCGGCATTAGCAACTATGCTGATGCTCTTGCTATGCCCACCTTAGTCTTACCTAAAAACCCTTCGAAGAAGGAATTGTCCGAATTGCAAAGCTTAATGTGAAGGCGGGAGATCTTGTTGTTGCCATGGTGCCTGGCACTTCCCAACCTGTTTACGCAATGGTTGGAGATACTGGGCCTGCCAACGAATTAGGGGTCAATAGCACTAAACAGAAGACCGCTTGGTAAAGTATCCCTTCCTATTAACTATCTTGAAGTTAGAGGGCAAGGTGAATTCAAAGGACTTGCGTAGACAGTCGCGAAGGCAATTGTGACCGTTTTTCCTGGTACTCGACGTATGCTATTCCAACCCAACATTTATTGCTCCAATGTGTTGGATTTCGAAAAGTTGCAACCCACGAGGCTTTATACGATAAAAGATTATTGACTGGGGGAAGAAGGTACGGCGCCCGGTCGAGCTCGTTGGATTGAAAAAACTTTATTGTCTCTAAATTCGATAGTTACGATGCGCGTTTCATCCCTCCCCGCTTGAATCGGTGGTGTGGTTTTTTTATCCCCAGAACGGCTTAAGCTATAAACTTGCGTCCCTATTCTCGTAACCGCACCTGCGATCGGGCTGAAAATACCGGCCACTGTTGCCGCAACACCTCCAATTTCACTGACATACCCGCGATTGCTATCGGTTTCTGGTGGTGGAGCGGCTTTTGAAGCGCCTGGGCCAAATACCCAAACGGCTATAGTCCCCGTTGCGGTATCGGTCACCGAAGTTGGATTCCCTAAAATACGTTCAGCCTCCACACGGGGCATTCCAATCTTAAGGTTTTCCAGAATAGGCGACTGGGGTTCCTTACCGGGCAAAGTTTGTTTGGACGTAGTCGTTGGGGTTGGCTCAGTCGCGCAGCTGCTACACAGTAAGCAAAAGCACAGGAATAGTAAGTTTTTCATAGGAATCAAAAATTTTTGTCTCATAAATTTTAACAACTTTTTAAAGAGTAGAGAGCTGCTTCGATTGCGGATTTTGATTTGCCGACGGTAGGACAATCATTTGATGCTCTATCTGGAAGCTGTTTTTTTATGCATCTTTGCATGGTATACAGTCCGGAAAGTTTACATCCTTGTCAACTGAGATTGAAAAGAGAATAAGCCTCCAGAATAGACTTGTCAGGCGTTCAACTTTTATAACCATGACAGACATTATTTTTAGCAGCTAAGATACCACATTGATAGTCTTTTACCACCCATGGAAAATACGTTGAAGACTGAAGACACCGGCAGATGGGAATCGGTCGAGATGAGATGGTGCGGCGTGATGCTCATTTATCCCGTGAGTATTTGGCTGGATATGTGGATCGGTTGTCGGCGCTTCATGCCGTTGGAGATGATTCCGGTAGCTACGGCGCAGGCTACGGCCTATAAAAAAGGCCTCGGTGAAAAACACCTAAATCTTTGAATTCTTTGGAGCTAGAGATGGGACTCGAACCCTCGACCGGCTGATTACAAATCATGTAATTTAATCATATCTTATTGTTTTTATTTATATAATAGCTATTTTTTGCGTGACCTTGAATAACAGATCATAACCGAAACACGCAAAATTCACGCAAACAAATACGCAGGTTTTCCCCCATCGACGTGTAAATCATATTCATTGTCAGCCCCTTTTATCGCGTATTCAATGAGTCTACGGTTCCGTCGCTGATTGTGAGTGCGGCTCGCATTCAACAATCCAGTTGACATTAGCTGATTTGAGCACCGGCAATCAAACCAACGACAACAACACTCCTCCGTCGATCTATTGAAATGATTACTTTTGGCTCTGTTGCAAATAGTCAAAAGCTTTAAGCCGTTCATAATTGCGAAAGAACTGTTTTTTTCCTTGGCTCTCAGTCGTGAAGGCGATCCTCCTCCACCTCGACCCGCCCAGAGAGTCGGCGCCAGATGTTCGCCCAGGACATGCCAACTGCGAGGATCGCCGCGATGACCACCAGTACCACGTAGCTCAGCACCCCTTGGTTGGTCGACAACCAACCAAGGTCAAATACGAGCCAGGTGAGTGAACCGAAAAAGGCCAGTGTTAGAATAATCCCCAACAGGCCGAGCGACTCCAGAGTCGCATGCAGAAAGAGGAACCAGCCGATCACCAGAACCACGCCAGCGAAGACCAGCAGGGCCGTGACGTTGGACAGGTTGCCCATTAGCCAGTGGTAAAAGGATCTTCCCGTGGGGTTCCAAGTCGCAAATACAAGCACCAGGGCTGCCAAAAAACGTAACACTATTCCGATCATGTTCTTATCTGGTCAGTGCGTCAAAGCGCTTTGCAACATGCTCATGGTGGCGGCACCTCCTTGTGTCTGTGCGTACTGCAGGATGACGGGAATGAACTGGCTCACCATGCCGGAGTTCAAGCCCAGACTCTGAAACGCTGCAACCAGCGATGCCATGTTGCCAAGTGCACTGCCGGAGCCGCCCAGGGCGCTACCGGCCAAACCCATAAGTCCCGCCAGGCCATAGGTAGGAGCGGTCTGACTGGGTGCCTCCGCCAGGTATTGGTTCATCCCCGGCACAGCTTTAATGACCTGGGAGAAATCGGTCGGACTCATGGCCTGCTTGGCCATGGAAAAGATGGCGCCAGCGCCACCTGCCGCCTGCTCAGGCGTAATGCCCAGTTGCCGAACCAGAATATCCACCAAGCTGGGTGCCTGACTGGCCACAGGCGCGGTGCCGACGACATTACCCGACACGCCCACAGCCGGGATTTGTCCCATGACCGTTCCCGTCGACGGCAAGCCCAAGTCGCTGGTTTGGACCCCGCCCAGGGCCAGAGGGGCGCACACGGCCATCGTCACAAGGGCCGCCATAGTTACAAACGCTTTCATTGATCGTACTCCTTAGATATTGTTTTTGGAAAAAAAACTGCAAAAATATTAATCGTTTCCACATATTACCGATTGTCGAACAGCAAGGTAAAAATGCTGGAACAATTCCCTTTTTACTTATCCATGCCAAATATAATTAGCTTCAATTGCTTTACTCAAAGCCATAATCAATTGTTACTTGTGTTAATTAAGTTTAACACAAGTAACTAAGACGACAGCTAACGACCCACACCGAACATTCAAGTATGTTGTGCATTCAGAAACAGAATTAACGTAAAGCTAATCAAACTGTAGGTGAACTAACAAAGCAAATTGGGTTGGACTGACTGAACAAAAACAAAGTAAAAGTTTAGCAAGTATTCCCACAAAAAAATAAAGGTGATATTATATCGATTCGCTACCATATTGATTCGAATTATATTTCTTGAGGAACGGCATCATGAAAAAAACAAAAATTTTATTAGTCTTTTTAGTCTCAACTCTCGGATACTCAACATCTTATGCACAAGATGAACCTCAGCAAAGCACTCATCATTTCATCAGAGACGCATCCATCACCAACTTACCTACACCTAACAAACACGATAACTTTGGAACAACAATTACAGTCTATTCGCTGATAATTGGCGTCTATGCACTTTATTGGTTCAGACGAAAAGCATAGTGCGTTTCGATACTCAATAAAGACTGGAACCGTTTTTGACTGTCCGGCGACAACATTTTAATCTCTCAATAACCGCTCCGGACATTTTGAGCCATTGAATAGATCAACTAAATGTTTATAGCTCTTCATAAATCCCAACGACACCATAAGCCTGTTACAATAACTTCCATTACCCAATTACAGGTAGATCCTCCCATGTCAGCAACAGCCGGATTAATGCAAGAACATCAACTGATTTTAAAATACATTGATTTAATGGAGCGCTGTGCCAAGTTAAACTTGCAAAAACCCGATATTCAAATCTTATTCGATCAGACGGTATTCTTTATTGATTTCATCCATGAATTTGCGGATAAATTTCATCATGCAAAGGAAGAAAACATTCTTTTCCGTTATCTTGGGACGCCCGGTGTATTAACGCATTGCAACCCCATTCCCCAGATGATGAACGAACATCAGCAGGCAAGAGGCTTTGTTCGCAATATGGAGAAGGCGCTAAGAAGCAAAAACCTACATGATCTGGCTGAAAGTGCGCAAAACTATGCCGGACTCCTTAAGATGCACATCTATAAGGAAGATAATATTTTGTATCCAATGGCTGAACGAGGACTTTCGGATGATCTTAAGGCATCGATTTCAAGAGAGTACGCCGAAACCGAAGCGGAATTTGACAGTCCTGCAATTTGGGAAAAATATGACGCTCTTCGGATAAAACTGGAAAATGACTTAACCTAATATCATTAAATCCGATATGCAATTTTTTTCGAGAGCAAGAACAAGGTAAATGCGCATCATTTATGTCCCGAATCATCATGAATTTTTGAAAATTTCTAAAAATGATTGATCTGTATCTTTTGTCTTTATCAACCAGTTATTCTACGAATCAATTATGAAAATCTGCTGATCAGGAATCAATGCAGTTTTTCATTTACTATCGATCCGCTTCAAAAATAGCTTTCTGTAGACAAACAAATTAAGCAGAATAACGGCAAGTCCTAATGACATCTGTATTTCTCTTGTTAATGCCGATGGATAAATTATCGGGATAATGTAGTGCTCGATAAAGCCGCTGGCATAGCCTCCTCCGCTTGCCGAGCGCAACTGGGTTTCAAGCGATGTTAACGGACAAATCCACCCGGCAAATTCGATCAGAGCACCCCACATCGCGGCGGGTAGATGAAGCCAGATCAGCTTTCGCCACTTCAGAACGAGAAATCCGCCAAAAATCACGAAAAGAATAAAGCTGAAATGGATGGCTACTATAAGATCAGCCAATAACAGATTCCGCAATGATAAATCCATGCTTGCCTTCTGCAAGCTAACAAGTCCAAGAAATAACTCATTATTTTTTATGGTGCAGCAAACGACGATTCTCTAGCCTGCTAAAATAAACGTCATATGTCTAAGGGATTAAACCATGGTTAAATCAGAACTAGTGAGTGCGCTAAATGAGAAATTATCTGAGCTTCAGGTAAGAGATGCGGAATTGGCGCTGAATTGCATCCTGG
>Ga0102851_10003001_pt1 | contig 10381 bp, 10 predicted proteins | sample Mud3Dept3metaG_FD_79558 | JGI IMG/M metagenome (GOLD analysis project Ga0102851, IMG submission 79558) | Freshwater wetland microbial communities from Ohio, USA, analyzing the effect of biotic and abiotic controls - Mud 3 Core 4 Depth 3... | ecosystem: Environmental > Aquatic > Freshwater >...
ACTGCTCCAGAAAGGACAGGTGTTGAATTCGTTCGACGTTTTGCTACTCGTTGATTCTCTGAAAGGCGGCTCACGGAAGGTCGAAGAGTCGTTCCAGATCAGAAACACGCTTTTACGAAGGATCATGCATAGGGATCTGATAACAGATGACGGGATCTGGGGTTGTAACTTCAGCCTGTATAAACAGCTTTTTCTGGATATTAATGGCTGTGATGAAGATTTCAGTGATGGTTCTCTTGAAGACAACGACCTGGGCATCAGGGTGCTGAACCAGGGTAAGCAGGTCAGATCCGTGAGAGGACTTGCCATCGTGTTTCATCTATGGCATCCTTCATCATGGAGCTTTGAGGGAGACAAATATAAGTATAACTTGAAGATCATCAAACGAAGAATCGAGAACAAAGAAATTATATGTAAAAATGGGATCAGGAAGTTGTAGCAGGAGATGAAGGGGATACAGGATGTTCTCCATGATATTCCGGATATAATTATCAAGCATCTTCACCATTGATTTAACATAATATACATTATCAGACTTTTTATAATATAAAGAATAACATCAACATATAACGTCAAGTTACTGTTTTATTGTTATATTTATAACAAGTATCGCGTTAAACACAACAATAATTATGCTAAAACTTCATGCTCATTAACCCGATAACCCGTCCTGAACTGTCATAGCCCTCCAGCTTTTTGTGAATAGATTGTGTTCCAATCGTCAGGTTAAACCGTTCATTAACCAGCCTCAGTCCGTAGGTCAGTGCCGTGTAGTCACCTCCGCTGAGGGTCATCACATCCTTCTGTGACACCACGGAATACTCAATAAACATCTGGAGGTTCTGATATTTGCTGATCGGGAAAAGCAGTCCCGCATTAGCAATCCAATACAGGTCTTTCATAGTTGCGTCCGTGAGATCCTGCCCAGCCATCTGTCCATCGGCGTAGATACCAATCACATGGTCCCTCCAGCTCACCTCGGTGCCAACAGAGATGCCCAGGCGCATGCCCCAATGAGTGACCGAACTCGTTTTCGCGTCCCTGTTATTGTCCGTCGGCAAGATGCCGGTAACGATCATTGCAACCACAGGACGCATTGAGCCTTCCGGCTGGGGCATGAAATTCCATTTACAAGACAGCTCGATGTCGCCCGTTTTTCGCGTGATTACATTTGAACCAGTTGGACCTTCCGTGATGGAATAGTAAGAGCTTCTGACTGCCATTTCTGAACTTTTCGAAATTCCAACAGCTGCACTCACCGGAAATTCGGTGATGGTATAATCAGGCCTGACGCTGTTCTCAGACTGGATCGACATTCCGACTTCTACGGTCCCCGGCGCAAGAGTATATGGCGAACTCGTCATAAGAAGCCCGGTCAGACCGGATGAATTTACCGGATGATTCACAATCTCCAGTTCTTCTGCCAGTGCTGCCGCTGGACTCAGAAACAGCAGTGCACCCAGAATAAACAATATTATGAATGGACAAGGTTTCTTTAAGCGGAATTCAACCATCACTTTTTGCCTATCTTAGGTTCTGTGCCGGAGAGAAGGCGCTTGATGTTCTCCCGGTGCCGAAAGTAGATCATGCCGAATATAAAAAGGGACAGTAAGCCGTAAGGTTTGGATAGGGGCGAGATCGCAAAAAACGTCAGGCCAAGATAGCAGGTGAAAGCAACAAGCGCTGACAGAGATGAGTATCGCCAGGTATATGTCGTAAGGATCCAGATGAGAAGGCAGATGAATCCCGTCCAGGGGGCGACTGCGAAGACCACCCCGTAACTGGTTGCCACCCCTTTTCCGCCTTTAAATTTCAGATAAACAGGGAAATTATGCCCGAGAATGGCGGCGGCGCCTGATAAAACAGTTATGGCATCGTCCTGAAAAACAAACTTCACGATCAGCACGGGGATGAGGCCCTTCATGGTGTCCATGAGAAGGGTCAGAACCGCGGCTTTTTTCCCAGCGGCCCGCAGGACGTTGGTAGCGCCGATATTGCCGCTCCCGACGCTTCGGACGTCGACGTCAGAAAAGAGCCTGCTGAAGAAGAGGCCAAAGGGAACGGCGCCGATAAGATAGGATAAGAGTATCGCGATTATCTGGAAGAGTGTCTCCATAACGTTCAGTTCAATTTTTTCCAATAGGTCCTGAAGTATTGCACTGCTGAATATACGGAGAGGATCATTGCAATCCAGAGAGCGTACGACCCGAGATCTCTCATCCACTCCCGGGTAAAAGCGTAATCCAGAAGAAGGGAGAGAACAGCGGTAATCTGTGCCCCTACCTTGTATTTACCGACGGTTTCTGCCGGAATGATAATACCGTCGCTCGATGCTATCGCGCGGAGCCCGGTGACGGCAAACTCCCTCCCGATGATCAGAATCGCCATCCAGGAATGGACAATATTGGGGCGTAATTCAACCAGGATTACGAGTGCGGACATGATCAAGATCTTGTCCGCTATGGGGTCGAGAAGCTTCCCCATCTTGGTTACCTGCCCCCACTTTCGCGCTAGATAACCATCGAGCCAGTCGGTTGCTGACGCAAGCGAGAACACGATTCCCGCAGCGAGGGCCCGTGCGGGATGCGGGTCGAGCATGAGGACGATAAAGATCGGCACCGAAAGAATCCTGCTGAGCGAAAGCAGATTCGGCACGTTAAAGATGGTCACGGTTGTCTCCTCCATCTGCGGTGCATCCAGACCCATTGCTCAGGGTTGTCTTGAATTGCATGTTCTATCATTTTCGTAAGCATGGCGGTATTTTCCAGGACATCCTTGTCTCTGTCGCCGGTCTGGATCAGACTAAGAGGACCTTCGATGCGAATCGTATGCCGGTTGTCTTTGCCCCGATGGACGTAACCAAAGATAACCGGAGCTCCGAATTTTAACGCCATTGATGCAGCTGCCGTAGGGGTCCAGGCCGGACGGCCCATGAAATCAACGAAAGCACTCTCCACATCCGTGTCCTGATCAATGAGTATCCCCATAATGCGGTTTTCCTTGAATACCCGGACCAATTCCCTTGAGGCACCCGGCCTGCCGCGCAGTATCGTCTTTACACCCATTCCTGCGCGAAGTTCCACAATCATGTTATTGACCTGTTCCGGTTCGATGGGTGCGGCAATTACACTGAGGTTATACCGTGCGGCCACGGCATGTCCCATAATCTCCCAGTTGCCGATATGACCCGTAACGTAGATTACGCCCTTTCCCATGCCGATCGCAGCGCGGAGGTTATCCTCCCCCTGAAACTCGATGACCTGCTCAAGGCGTTGAGGCGTCATGAGCATGATTTCAAGCAGACCCTTGCCCAGATGGATAAAGCAGTGTCTCGCCGTCCGGTGAACCCATGAGGCGCCTTTTTCAGAGAACACGTACGTCAGATGCTCAATTGCCCTCTTACGTTCCCGGGGAAGCAGATAGTATGCAGCAAAACCGATAACGCCCCCTGCCCATACTCCTGCACGGTAAGGGACAAGCAGGGAAAACAGCCGAATCATCCGGGTGATCCCTATCAGGGAGATTCGGTTCAACCATTTTTTCGTCTTACGGACCCATTCGTTCATGAGGTGTGCAGCTTGCCCTGGTGCTTCAGGATGAGGTTGATGAATTCGCGCACTGCTCCCCTCCCCCCTGCTGCTTTGGTTACCAAATCCACATATGGCTTTACCGCCGGGTCTGCATCGGCTACGGACACGGCAAGACCCGTGCGCTTCAAAATGTCGAGATCCACAACATCGTCTCCCATATACGCAACAGCTTCATCAGCCAATCCATATTTTGAAAGGATAGCATCGTACACCGCAATTTTTTCGCGTGAGCCCTGATGCACTTCTTGTATTCCGAGTTCCCGTGCACGAATGTTCACAGCCTCTGATTTTCTACCGGTGATCATTCCGACAATAATGCCCGCCCGCTGGGCCATCTTGATGCCATGCCCATCGCGAACATGGAATGCCTTGAACTCATTGCCCTGACTGTCAAGAATGATGCTGCCGTCTGTCAGAACACCATCGACATCAAGCAGGAGGAGCTTTATCTTTTTCGCCTTTGCCTGAAGACTTGTTTTAGATTTTCTCATGAACTCCGCACTCCTCACTCCGCATTCGTTGTACATCACACCACCCCGGCCTTGAGCAGGTCATGAAGATGAATCACTCCCTCCGGTATGGCATTTCGGTCTGCGACAATGAGACAGGTGATTGAGTTTTTCTCCATAATGGCCACAGCCTCTGCAGCAAGGGAGTCTTTATTGGCAATCTTCGGGTTTTTCGTCATGATGTCCTTTGCTTCTTTTTTGAGAAGGTTCTCACCCGATTTTTCAGTTTTTTCCATCCAGCGACGCAGGTCACCGTCGGAGATGATGCCGACCAGTTTTCCCGACGGGTTCACGACTGAGGTGACCCCCATTTTCTTTGACGATATTTCATAGATGGCGTCCTTGATCAGCGTCCCCTCGGAGACCATGGGGACGTCATCTCCCGTATGCATCAGGTCCCGGACACGGAGCAATAGCTTCCTGCCCAGGGCGCCACCGGGGTGAAAGCAGGCAAAGTCCTCCTCCTTGAAGCCACGCTGTTCCAACAGCACAACCGCGAGCGCGTCGCCCATCGCCAGTGTGGCTGTGGTACTTGCCGTCGGCGCGAGTCCCAGAGGACAGGCCTCTTCCTTGACCCCGACGTCGATGACGACATCGCTGTTCTTGGCCAGGGTGGACTCCGGATTCCCGGTGAGGGCAATAATACCGATCCCGAGCCGCTTGAGAGATGGCAGCATCCTTGATAGTTCTTCGGTTTCTCCACTGTTGGAGAGCGCTATCACCGTGTCGCCACGCATGACCATGCCGAGGTCTCCATGGATACCCTCGGCCGGATGCAGGAAGAGCGTGGGCGTGCCGGTGGATGCAAGGGTGGCAGCTATTTTCTTTCCGATGAGACCGGACTTGCCCATACCTGTTACGACGACACGGCCTTCGCAGTTCAGGATCATCTTCACGGCCTGTTCGAATCGTCCGTCAACGCGGTCAATAAGCGCCGCAATTGCCTCAGCTTCTATTTTCAGGACCTTTTTCGCTTGCTCTATCATTGTTTTACGATCCTATCGATCTCCAGGGCCATCTTGAGAAGCGCGGGGAGTTCGTCCAGGCTCAGCATATTCGGCCCGTCGCAGAGTGCCTTGTCCGGGCAGGCATGTACTTCCATGAACAGGGCATCGACGCCGACCGCAACAGCGGCCCTCGTGAGATAGGGAACAAACATCCGGTCTCCTGATGATACGGCCCCCCCTGCCCCCGGAAGTTGTACCGAGTGGGTCGCATCGAACATCACCGGGTAGCCGAACCCTCGAATGATGGGCAGCGAACGCATGTCCGCAATAAGGTTATTGTATCCGAAAGATACGCCCCGCTCAGTGATGATGATCTTGTCGTTGCCTGTGGATGCGGCCTTCTCAGCAGCGTTCTTTATGTCCCAGGGTGCGAGGAATTGACCCTTTTTAATGTTTACGACTCTGCCGGTCTTTGCTATGTCTATGACAAAATCCGTCTGTCTGCACAGAAAAGCGGGGATCTGAAGGATGTCCAGTACCTCGGCGGCCGGACCAATTTCCTCAAATCGGTGAACGTCCGAAAGAAGCGGCAGATCCAGCTCCTTGCCCACACGGCCAAGTATCCGGAGCCCTTCACGTATCCCCGGCCCTCGAAATGAGTTCACCGAACTGCGGTTCGCCTTGTCAAATGATGATTTAAAAACAAAAGGGATGCCGAGGTCCGCGGTGATCTGCTTGAGCCTGGCGGCTGCTTCAAGGGTAGCGCGCTCTGACTCGATCACACAAGGCCCCGCGATCAGGACGAACGGGTTATTCCCCCCAATGCGAATGTTCCGTATCGATATTTCGTGTGTCACGGCTATTTCCCCTGCTCTCGCTGTTTCAAGGCAGCGGCGATGAAGGATGTAAAGAGGGGGTGGGGCTTGCGAGGGTTAGATTTGAACTCCGGATGGAACTGGCATCCGAGGAACCAGGGGTGGCCTTTCAACTCCACGATCTCAACCAGTTCGCCGTCGGGAGATATTCCACTAATGACGAGTCCTGCGTTCTGCAGGACCTCACGATAGTTATTGTTAAACTCGTAGCGGTGGCGATGGCGTTCGAAGATATCAGCCGTCCCATAGGCAGCATATGCCAGTGTCCCCTGCACTATCTTGCAGGGATAGGCGCCCAGCCGCATGCTGCCGCCCTTGTCGCTCGTGATATCACGTTTCTGCATGGACTTGCTGCGGTAATCATACCATTGTTCAAGCAGATAGATCACGGGCTGATTGGTTTTTTGATCGAATTCAGAACTGTTCGCGTCACGGATGCCGGCCAGATCACGGGCAACCTCGATCACGGCACACTGCATACCGAGACAAATACCAAAGTAGGGTATGTTCCCCTCCCGTGCATACTTTACCGCTTCTATCTTCCCTTCAACTCCCCGAATGCCAAATCCGCCGGGGACAAGTATGCCGTCCATGTCTTTAAGCACTTCCTGTACGCCCTTGCTTTCAATGTCTTCCGAGTCAACCCAGGAAATAGTGACCTTCGCATCATTGGCAATACCGCCATGGGTAAGCGCTTCGCACAGGCTCTTATACGCTTCCTTGAGCTCGATATATTTGCCGACAAGGGCGATCGTAACGCTCCTGTTCGGATGCTTGGCCTTCCGTACGATCGTTTCCCACGTGGTGAGGTTATTAGTCGGGACCTTGAGTTCGAGCGCTTCAAGGATCCGGTCGTCGAGTCCCTCGGCATGCAGTTTCAAAGGGACCTCGTAGATTGATTGCACGTCCTGCGCGGTAATAACGCAATTTTCCTCAACATTGCAGAACAGGGCGATCTTCTTTTTCATATCGATTGGAATGAGTCGGTCGCTGCGACACAGAAGAATATTAGGCTGGATACCGATAGCACGCAGTTCCTTTACGCTGTGCTGGGTGGGCTTTGATTTAAGTTCGTCTGCTGCCTGAATGAACGGCACCAGCGTAAGATGGATATAGAGAACGTTCTCACGGCCAAGATTGAAGCGGAGCTGCCGGATCGCTTCGAGAAACGGAAGGCTTTCGATATCGCCGATGGTGCCGCCGATCTCAACGATTACCACGTCTTCGTCATCCGCGAGGTCGGTGACCGCGCGTTTGATCTCATCGGTGATATGCGGCACAACCTGTACCGTGCCTCCAAGATAGTCTCCGCGCCGCTCCTTGGTGATTACATTATTGTAGATCCTGCCGGACGTGAAGTTGTTCTTCTGGCCCGTGATGACATTGGTATACCGCTCGTAGTGGCCGAGATCCAGATCGGTCTCCGCTCCATCGTCGGTCACATACACCTCGCCGTGCTGGTAAGGACTCATGGTGCCCGGATCGACATTGATGTAGGGATCAAGCTTCAGGAATGTGACCTTCAGCCCCCGCGCTTCGAGGAGGGCGCCGATCGATGCGGCGGCAAGTCCTTTCCCCAGGGATGAAACCACGCCGCCGGTAACGAAGATAAATTTTGTCGCTTTCTTTTTTTTGTCCATTCCAGTTCTCAACTTTCTTCCATACGCGTTAATATTTTACCCAAATCATCGGGGATGTCAACACCAAAGGACTCATGCTCGGTGACAACGGTCTTTATTCGAAATCCATGTTCCAGAGCGCGAAGCTGTTCGAGCTTTTCCACTGCTTCCAGCGCTGTTTGGGGCATGCGCGAGTAGTTCAGGAGAAATTCCCTGCGGTACACATAGATGCCGATATGCTTGTAAAGGTTGCCTGCAAGAGGTAGCTCCTTCCATGATCCTTTGCCGGCCCAGGAATCGCGGTCCCAGGGAATAGGTGCACGTGAAAAATAGAGGGCAAAATTATTAGTGTCAAAGACTACTTTGACTACATTTGGATCAAAGGCCTCTTCACGCTCCTCGATCTTTCTGCAGAGCGTCCCCATGGGAATGGAAGAATCGTTCGCAAGCGGTGCGATCGCTTCATCGATCATGGCTGCCTGGATCAGTGGTTCGTCTCCCTGCACGTTGACCACAATGCCGCAGTCGAGCGACTCCGCGACTTCCGCGATGCGGTCCGTTCCGGTGACATGATGCGAAGAGGTCATCACCGCCTCTCCGCCGAAGGATTTCACCGCATGCAGGATACGCTCATCATCGGTTGCCACAATGACCCGGTCGATCAACGTTGAGCACCTGGTGCGTTCATAGACCCACTGGATCATGGGTTTGCCTTTTATGTCAACGAGAGCCTTGCCCGGGAATCGGGTAGAGCCGTAACGGGCGGGGATCAGGGCAGCAATAGCATCTTTTTTATTTTTCATGATTGTATTCAGGGTACATATTATTTGCGACGAGATACAGCCAATTCCTCCCTGAAATAATCGATGGTTCTGGAAAGACCATCGGTCACAGAGACCTTTGGCTTCCATCCCAGCTTTTCGCTTGCTAACGAGATGTCAGGCTGACGCTGCGTAGGATCATCGGATGGAAGCGGTTTTTTAGTGATTTTTGACTTTGAACCAGTCATGGCAATGATCTTTTTCGCGAAATCCATGATAGTATACTCCTCCGGGTTCCCGATGTTCACCGGGCCAATGAAGTTCTCGCTGTCCATCAATCGCACCATTCCGTCGATGAGGTCATCCACGTAACAAAAGGACCGGGTCTGCGAACCTTCACCGTAGACCGTGATATCCTCACCTTTGAGCGCCTGGACAATGAAGTTGCTCACCACGCGGCCGTCATCTGCAAGCATACGGGGTCCATACGTATTGAAGATGCGCATGATCTTTATGTCAACGCGGTTCTGGCGATGATAGTCCATCATCAGCGTTTCGGCAGCGCGCTTGCCCTCATCGTAGCAGCTTCGAATGCCGATCGGGTTCACATTGCCCCAATAATCCTCTTTTTGCGGATGCATGATCGGATCACCGTAAACTTCCGAGGTGGATGCCAGGAGCATTCTGGCATTGACCCGCTTTGCAATGCCAAGCATGTTGAGCGTGCCGATGATATTGGTCTTAATGGTCTTGACCGGATTGTACTGATAGTGGATGGGCGAGGCCGGACATGCCAGGTGGTAGATCCTGTCTACCTCAAGGAGGATGGGCAGTACAATATCGTGCCGCACCAGTTCAAAAGCGGGATTTTGCAGGAACTCAGCAACGTTTCTCTTTCTGCCGGTAAAAAAATTATCCAGGCAGAGCACTTCATGCCCTGCTTTCAGCAGTCGTTCGCACAGGTGAGATCCTAAAAAACCCGCGCCGCCGGTTACCAGTATTCTCATTGATACACTCCTCTAGAGTAACGATTGGAAACAGAATTCATCACAATACCGGCTTCGTCACCAGTGTCCTTGCCGGACTATGTTCTCCCTACGCTGTAATAGGTGAACCCCATTTTCCGGAGCTCGTCCTGATTATAGATGTTCCTGCCATCAAAAATGAGGGGTTTTCTCATGATCCTTTTTATTTTCTGGAAATCCGGGGTCCGGAATTCGCTCCATTCGGTCACAACTGCGAGCGCATCCGCGCCCCGGAGCACTTCATAATCGTTTTCACTAAAGTGAATCCGGTTTTTGAATATCTTGCGCGCTTCGTTCATTGCTACCGGGTCATGCGCCTTAACTGTCGCACCGGCACGGAGGAGATTATTGATGATGACGATGGAAGGCGCATCGCGCATATCATCAGTGCGCGGCTTGAACGACAGGCCCCAGACAGCGATCGTTTTTCCTGCCAGGGGTTTTGTTCTCTTTACCGTTGTACCTTTTTTTGCACCCTTTTCAGCAAAGTGCGCAATGATCATGTTCGACAGCACTGTTTTCTGTTGTTCGTTCACCGCCTCGACAGATTTCAGGACCTTCGCATCCACGCCGTACTCCTGCGCAGTCTGTATCAGGGCCTTCACGTCTTTGGGAAAACATGATCCGCCGTATCCGACACCCGGGAACAGGAACTCGAAGCCGATGCGGCGGTCATAGCCCATCCCCTTGCGTACACTGTCGATATCGGCGCCCATGCTTGAGCAGATATTCGCCATTTCGTTGATAAATGATATCTTGGTCGCCAGCATGGCATTCGATGCGTACTTCGTCATTTCCGCACTCCTGATGTCCATGACGAGCGTGCGGTCTCCCTTACGAACAAAGGGGGCATACAACTCCAGCATGATTTCACTGGCACGCGCGCTCTCTGTACCGATCACCACCCGGTCTGGCTTCATGAAATCGTCGATAGCCGCACCTTCCTTCAGAAATTCCGGATTGGAGACCACATCAAATTTGAAGCGCGTTTTGCTGGACACTGCGGCCTTGACTTTGTAAGCCGTGCCGACAGGCACCGTGCTTTTATTGATGAT
>Ga0102851_10003002_pt1 | contig 10381 bp, 7 predicted proteins | sample Mud3Dept3metaG_FD_79558 | JGI IMG/M metagenome (GOLD analysis project Ga0102851, IMG submission 79558) | Freshwater wetland microbial communities from Ohio, USA, analyzing the effect of biotic and abiotic controls - Mud 3 Core 4 Depth 3... | ecosystem: Environmental > Aquatic > Freshwater >...
ACCGTGATCGCCGGCGACATGAACACGTCGCCCTTCGTGTGGCTCGGCAACCTGATCCCGGTCCCGTGGGGGACGCAGGACGACCAGCTCGAGGCCTTCGTCCGCATGCGTGGCTTCCTGACGCCGGTGACCGGATCGGGCGCGACCAGCACCTGGCTCGGGATGCGGCTCGATGCGGTCTACACCCGCGGCGTCGACCTTCGCGCCCATCGCGTCGAGCACGACGTGCGCGCGTCGGATCACCTGCCGCTGTGGGCGGACCTCGACCTGTCGGCGATCTAGCGCCGCCGCCCGACGCGGGTGTCGGCCTCGGTACGCGTGCGTCGCGCTCGGGTCACTTCGGCAGCGCGGCCTCGACGGCGGCGATCACCTGCGGATCATCGGGCTTCGTCTTCGGATGGAAGCGCGTGATCGTGGTGCCGTCGGCGGAGATCACGAACTTCTCGAAGTTCCACCGGATGTCTCCGGTGTAGCCCTTGGCGTCGGCGATCGAGGTCAGCGACTTGTAGAGCTCGTGGCGGCCGTCGCCGTTGACCTCGACCTTCTCCATCATCGGGAACGTCACGCCGTACGTCGTGGAGCAGAACTCCTGGATCTCCTCGGCGGTGCCGGGCTCCTGCCCACCGAACTGGTTGCACGGGAACCCGATCACCGTGAAGCCCTTCGGGCCGTACTGCTTCTGCAGCGCCTCGAGCGTCGCGTACTGGGGGGTATTGCCGCACCGCGAGGCGACGTTGACGAGCAACAGGGCCTTGCCCCGGTAGTCCGCGAGCTTGGTGTCCTTGCCCTGCAGGGTCTTGAGCGCGACATTCCACATCGGAGCCTCCTTGGCGACGGTGACGGGGGGCGGAGCGACCACGCTGGCCTGCGAGGACGGCTCCTGCCTGGAGCAGGCGCCCCCGGCGATGGCTCCGACGACGACGAGGAGGGCGAACCGCTTCATGGCCCGCACCATACAATATGGAGCGACCGGCGCCAGGCAGGTTTGCTATACGTCCAGACCCCCCATGCGTCACGTCTACGCCGACTTCATCGACCGCGTCGCCAAGCCGATGCGTTACCTCGGTGGCGAGTACCAGAGCGTCGTCAAGGGCGACGAGGTCGACGCGCGGGTGTGCCTCGCGTTCCCCGACGTCTACGACATCGGGATGTCCCACCTCGGGACCAAGATCATCTACTCGCTGCTCAACAAGGATCCGCGGATCGCGTGCGAGCGCGCGTTCGCGCCGTGGACCGACATGGAGAGCGAGCTGCGCGAGCGCGGCCTGCCGCTCGTCTCGCTCGAGACCCAGCGCCCGTTGCACGAGTTCGACGTGATCGGCATCTCGCTGCAGTACGAGCTGACGTTCACCAACGTGCTCACGCTGCTCGACCTCGGCGGCATCCCTTTGCGCACGGTCGATCGCGCGCCCGACGCGACGCTGGTGCTCGTCGGTGGTCCGACGGCCTCGCACCCCGAACCGATGGCGCCGTTCATCGACTGCGCGTTCATCGGCGAGGCAGAGGAGCTCTTGCCGTCGCTCGTGCTCGCGTGGGCCGCGATGCGCAAGCAGATCACGGCGGGCCTGCGCACGCGCGCCGATGCGCTCGCCGAGCTCGCCAGCCGGTTCCCACTCTACGTGCCCGCGCTGTACGCGACCGAGATCGACGAGGCGACCGGGATGACCGTCGTCGGCGCGCCACTCGATCCGCGCGTGCCCACACGGGTCAGCCGCGCGATGATCGAGGACCTCGACAAGTATCCGTTCCCGAGCGACACGCCGGTGCCGTACGCCGAGGCGGTGTTCGAGCGCGCGTCGGTCGAGATCGCGCGCGGCTGCACCGAGGGGTGTCGGTTCTGCCAGGCCGGCATGATCTACCGGCCCGTGCGCGAGCGGTCGCCGCAGTCGATCGCGGACTCACTGATCGGAGGCGTCGACCGGGCGGGCTACGAGGAGACGGGGCTGACCTGCCTCTCGACCGCGGACTTCTCGAGCATCACGCCGCTGGTCAAGAGCCTCGCCGCCGAGCTCCGCAAGCGCGGCGTCTCGATGTCGGTCGCGTCATTGCGCGCGTACGGCCTCAACGAGGACCTGCTCGACGAGCTCGCGCTGACGCGGATCAGCGGCCTGACGTTCGCGCCCGAGGCGGGCACGCAGCGGATGCGCGACGTCGTCAACAAGAACGTCACCGAGGCGCACATCGAGGAGAGCTCGCGTCGTGTGTTCGCGCGCGGCTGGCACCGGCTCAAGCTGTACTTCATGATCGGCCTGCCGACCGAGGAGGACGATGATGTCCGCGGGGTCGTCGAGACCGGCCAGCGCATGCTGCGGATCGGCCGCGAGCTGGCGGGGCACCGCGCCGAGGTCACGGTCAGCGTGAGCTCGCACGTGCCCAAGCCGCACACGCCGCTGCAGTGGTGTGCGCAGGACCCCGAGGCGGAGATCAAGCGCAAGCAGCAGATCCTTCGCCACACGGCGTCGCGCGACAAGAGCCTGCGCCTCAAGCACCACCACTCGGGCATCTCGTTCGTCGAGGGTATCCTCGCACGCGGCGATCGCCGGATCGCCGACGTGATCGAGGCGGTCTGGCGCGCGGGGGCACGGTTCGACGGCTGGGATGAGGTGTTCGAGATCGAGCGGTGGCTCGAGGCGCTCGCCGCGAGCGGCGTCGACATCGCCGCGTACCTCGGGACGCGACCCGTGACGGCACGCCTGCCGTGGGATCACATCGACGTCGGCCTCGAGGACGGCTTCCTGCTCGCCGAGTACCGCAAGGCGCTCAAGGGCAGGGCCTCGCCCCCGTGCGGCAAGGTCGCCGGCATGTTGATCCACCACACGAACCTCGCCGAGGCCGGGCCGGATCGCCGCAAGCTCGTCTGCTACGACTGCGGCGTCGCGTGTGATCTGACGAAGATGCGCGAGGATCGGCTCGTCGCGCTGCGCGCGCTCGGGGCGACCGAGCCGGCGGTGCGCGTGCTCGAGGTCGTGACCGACGGCGAGACGATGGTCGACGTCTCGGAGCGCGGCGGGGGGAGTCCCGCCGAGGTCGGACGCACCAAGGATCGCGAGACCGAGCGCGCCGAGCGCGTGCGGCTCGCCGGACACCACGGCGCGGGGCTCGCGTACTCGACGTACCGGATCCGGTTCGCGAAGGTCGGGCGCGCGGCGTTCCTCGGTCACCTCGATCTGGTGCGCCTGCTGTCGCGCAGCTTCCGGCGCGCCGACCTGCCGCTCGCGGTGTCGCGTGGTTTCTCGCCCAAGCCGCGGATCAGCTTCGGGCCGGCGCTCGGCCTCGGCATCCCGTCGCTCGGCGAGCTGATGGATGTCGACCTCGAGCACACGGTCCCCGGCGTGCGAACCTGGGACGTGATCGACGACAGCACGCGGACCGAGCTCGCCCCCGACGAGGTTCGCGATCGGCTCGCGGCGGTGTGCCCGCCGGGCATCGAGATCGAGAGCTGCTCGATCGTGCGGCTCAACGGGCATCCGTCCGTGACGCGCGACGGGAAGAAGCCCGACCTCGGGCTCGGCAAGCTGATCAACGCGGTCGACATCGTGATCCGCCCCGCGGCCGATGGCATCACCCACGATGCCGCGCGGCTGGCGCGGCTCGCCGCGAGCCTGATGGCGAAGCCCGAGGCGAAGGTCGCCCGCGGGGACAAGACGATCGACGTGCGCTCGCACGTCCTCGACGTGACGGTGATCGACGGCATGGCCGCGACCCGGCTCGCCGCCGCGCTCGACTGGGCCGACGGTGCGCTGCTCCGGGCCCGCGTGCGCGCGACCGCCGATGGCTCCGCGAAGCCGTCCGAGGTCGCCCGCGCGCTCGGCGTGTGGGGCAGCGAGGAGCTGCGCGCGGAGCACGCGCTGCTCGCGCGGCTCGGCGTCGTCGAGGTCGGCACGCCTGCGCACGGACTCTCGGTCGAGCGCGCCTCGCCCACGCACGACGCGGTCTGAGCCGCCATGACACCGCGGTGAGCCTCGGCGGAGTCGAGGTGAGCGCGCGTGACCCCGATCTCGCGGGTGCCGGATCGTGCCGGCGATTGACGGGGATGTCCGTGCCCACGGCTCGATCCGAGCGATCCCTGCCGCCGTTTTTCACTCTCAGCGCGTGACCCGCACGCCGATTCGGCCTCTCCTGTGGGCGTGGAGCACGGCTTGCGGCGGTTGACGGTCTGGGTGCTGATCACGATGGTCAGCGGGTGTTCGCTCGCGCTGTCGGGACCCAACCCCGAGCGACCGGCGAACACGGTGCCGCGCTGCGACACCGGCAAGGGCCTGGTCGGGCTCGACGGCGTGATCGGCGGTGGCTTCGCGCTCGCGTCGCTGTCGGCGCTCGGCGCGGACGCGCCCGAGGCCGCGGCGGTCACCGCGCTGGTCGCGGCCGCGTTCATCGCGTCGGCCGCGCGCGGCAACGGCGTGGTCAACGACTGCCGCGAAGCGATCGCGAAGTACGAGGCGAGCCCGGGCCCCGAGCTCGCGGATCGGAGAGAGATTCCCGAGGACCCCTACGAGGAGCCCCGGCCGGCGCGGCCGCGTCCCGTCGAGTGGGCGCCCAACGCGGCACCGCGGCCGACGCAGCCTCCGGCCCCGACGGCGGGCCCGTCGATCACGCAGCCCCCGCAGGTCGCGCAGCCACCCGCGCGTCCCGCCAAGCCGGCGCCGGCGCCGGCCGCCGCCGCAGCCGACGAGGACTGGGCCGACTTCTGGACGGAGGTCCCATGAGACGCGTCCTCTCACTCGCGGTGATCGTCGGAACGCTGCACGCGGGCACGGCGCTCGCCGACGACGAGATCGTCAAGGGCTCGGTCGTGAAGGTCGAGCACCAGGAGATCTACGTCAGCCTCGGCTCGAAGCAGGGCGTCGTCGACGGGGCCGCGATCCGGCTCAAGCGCACGATCAAGCTCCGCCACCCCGTGACGCGCGCGCCTGTCGAGGACTGGGTGCCGGTCGGTTCGGCGACGGTGACGCAGGCGGGCGCGGCGCTGTCGCGCGCGGTGATCGGCGAGCTCGTCGACGTCGTCAAGGTCGGCGACACGGTCGAGGCGCTGATCGATCGGCCCGAGCGCCCCGCACCGGTGATCGCGCCACCGACGCCGACCGAGCCGAGGCCCGCCGAGCCGCCGGCGGATCGCGACGCACTCGAGATCCTCGGCATCTTCGCCGCGCAGTCCGGCGCGACCCTCGATGCGCGGATCGCGGGCTGGGAGCGTTACCTCTCGACGCACGCCGAGTCCGGGTACACGGATGGGATCCGCAAGGACCTCGACACGCTGCGCGGCCTGCGCGATCAGCAGCGCCCCATGGTCGCGGGCGCGAGCACCGAGGCGATCGGCGACGTGCACCACTCGGCGCGGTCGTCGGCATACGCCGGGACCCCGATGCCGGTCGTGTTCGTCCTTGCCCAGCCGGACCGCGTCGCGAGCGCGTACCTCCACTACCGACCGCGCGACGCGCGCACGTATCGCCGCCTGCTACTCGTCCGCGAGCACGACATCTACCTGCGTGGCACCGTGCCGGGCGAGGCGGTCGCCACGCCGGGCTTCGATTACTTCGTCGAGGTCTCGACGCCGGCCGGCCGCTCGGGCCTCGCGATCGGCTCGCCGACCGAGCCGATCCGGATCGAGGTCGCGAAGCCTCCGCTGATCGATCAATTCGGCGCGGCGCCAGGCAAGTCGAGCGCCAAGATCGCGGTCGACTACCTCGACTTCGCGACGTTCGACAGCCGCACCGGCAGCCACACCGATCGGATGATCACCGGCACCGTCGACTTCACGTACCGCCTGGCGAGCATCGTACAGAGCGTCGGCGTCGGCTACGGCATGTACTCCGGCTCCGGCGGCTTCGCCGACGAGGTGTGGGACGCCGCCAACCCGTTCCCGCGCTCGGGCTTCCATTTCGGTTACGCGGACGTCGAGCTCGGCGGCAAGGCGGAGCGCATCCCGCTGTCGCTCGGCGGCAAGTTGATCGCCGGCGTCGGCAAGGAGGGCTTCGGCATGGGCGTCGAGGGCCGGTTCCGGATCGGGAGCCGCGATGCGACGAACCTGCTCGTCGCGGCGCGCACCGTCGAGCAGGTCGGCACGCTGACCGACATCCGGTTCGGCGCGCGGCCTGCCGACAACCTCCTGATCGGCGTCTCGGTCGGCGCGACGAACCAGCCGAACCGGGGCGACGTCGGCGTCAAGCTCGGCACCGAGCTCGAGTGGATCGGGTTTCGCAACGTCTCGCTGATCCTCCGCGGATCGTGGCAGGGCCGCAGCGTCGCGCACGGCGGCCTCGGCGGCGGCGGTGGAGTGGGGGTGTACTGGTGAGCGCGAAGATGATCACGCACGCGGCGATCCTCGCCGCGACCTTGTGGTGGCTTCCGGCCGCGCATGCCTCGACCGTCGTGCACGTTCCGCCGGCCGATGTCGTCGCCGGCACGCCACTCGAGCTGGTCGCCGAGGCCGCGCCCGCGACGCCGACCTTGACGCTCCACTACCGCGTCAGCGGCGGTGGCGGCGCGTTCCAGACGCTCGAGCTCGTGCGCAAGAGCGACCAGCAGTGGGTCGCGGTCGTCCCGGCAGTGGCTGTCGTCTCGCCCGGCATCGACTACTTCATCGCCGCAGGCGGTACGGCGGTGTTCGCGAGCGAGGCGTGGCCGCACACGATGCCGGTGGTCGCGACCGCCTCGACCGAGCGCCGCGCGCGCGACATCCTCCGCAGCAAGGGCCGGCGATCGCGGATCCACACGGCGTTCGAGTGGGTCGACTACGGCACGCGCACCGTCGGTGGTGACCAGCTCCAGGATCACTACTACCGGATCGACGCCGACTTCGCGTACCGGCTATGGGCGTACCCGCTCGAGGAGCTGCGCGTCGGTTACACCCGTCTGATCGGTGAGACCTGCCAGGTCCCGCCGTGCGCCGGCGAGGCCGGGTTCAAGGTCGCGGGCTGGTTCGAGCTCGGGCTCGCGCCGGTCGAGGGCTTCCGGCTCGACACCCGCGTCAGTGTGATGGCGACGCAGAGCGGGTTCCAGCCCGGGCTCCGGGAGGAGGCGCGGCTCGGCGTCCGCGAGGGCAGCCACATCGCCGTCGGGGTCGAGTACCTCGCCGACGTCGGGACCAACGGGTTCTTCCGCCTCGGCTGGGGCACGGTGCCCGCGTTCCCGATGGCGGCGACCGTCGAGATCACGCGCCTGCCGGACTCGAGCCGCGACGCCGGCGTTCGCCTGTACTACGACATCGCGCATGCACTCCCCAACGGCGTTCGCCTCGGCGTACGCGCTGGGTACGCGGCGCGCAACCAGGCCCTCGTCGGGTTCACCGGTGGCGCCAGCGCCAGCGTGGAGTTCTGATCATGCGGACGCTGATCTTCCTCGCGAGTATGGTCATCGCCACGGTGGTCGTCGCGCCGGTGGCCGCGGCCGATCCGATGGTCCTCGCGGTCGACGGCGCGGAGGCCTACGTCGACCTCGGTGCGCTCGACGGCGTCGGGGCGGGCAGCGAGCTCGAGCTGCTGCACGAGGTCGTCGCCAAGGATCCACGCACCGGGGCGGTCCTCCGCGATCGGTTCGCGATCGGGAAGATGACGATCATCAAGAGTGGCGCGCGGCTGTCGGTCGCGATGATCGAGCCGGGGCTCGCCAAGCGCGTGCTCGCCGGTGATCTCGTCCGCGTGCTGTCGGCACCGCGGACGTTCATCGATCCGTGGGCGGCGCAGGTCGAGGCGAGCAAGGTCCTCGCGCCCGCGGGGGGCGGAACCGCGACGACGCCCGCCTCGGGCACGCCAGGTGCGGATCACGTCGCGGTCGCGGCCAAGGCGTGGCAGGACACGCTCGGCCAGCCGCCGGAGAAGCGGATCGAGCGGTGGACCGCGCTGCTCGCCGCGGACCCGAGGTCGCCGTACCGCAAGGTGATCGAGAACGAGATCGTGAGCCAGAAGCTCCAGATCAAGGCGCGCGAGGAGGCGCTCGCGGCGGCACGCTCGGTCCGCGTCGGCGATCGCAACCCGCGGATCGCGTACCTCGCGTCCGAGCTGGCGAAGACCGGAGGGCTGTCGAACCGAGCCAGCCGCATCCTGGCGGTCGCGCCGCTCGAGCGTGCGGTGCCGAACCGTCCGATCGAGCTGAGCTTCCTCGTGCGGATGCCCTCGGCGATCGTGCAGGCGTGGCTCTACGTCCGGCCCGAGGGCGAGCCGGGATTCCGCCGGATCGAGCTCCGTCCCGACGGCGACGCGTACCTGCGGGCGACGATCGAGGCCGACGCGGTGCGCGCCGGGACGCTCGAATGGTACGTCGAGGCGCGCGACGGCGGCGGCACTCAGGAGGTCGGCCCGGTGCTCGGCTCGCAGACCGAGCCGCAGGTGATCGAGATCGACGACACGGTCGCCGAGGCGCCGATCGCCTCGGGCCGCTCGCACATCGACGCGCACGTCGACTACGTCGACTTCGACGGCGGCCTCGGTAAGGGCTACGACCAGTACTACCAGGCCGAGATCGACTTCACGTATCGCTTCATCTCTCCGGTCTACGCCGTGCGCCTCGGCTTCGGCACGCTCGCCGGCAAGGGTGGTCCGCGCGACGTGATCGACGAGGACCCGATGGACAAGTGCCTCGACGGCAACGGGACCTTCCGCTGCCGCAACGTGAACTTCTCGTACGTCTACACCGAGCTCGAGTTCCGGCTGCGGCCCAACGTCGCGCTCATGATCAGGCCGCAGGCGGGCCTGCTCACGACCGACGAGGTCGATGACATGCCGGTCGGTCGCTGCACCGGCAGCGACACCAGCGGCTGCCGGTTCCGGACCGGCTTTGGCGCGCGCGGCCGCGTGCGGTTCGGTAGCGAGAACGGCACGAACCTCGTGATCGGCGCGGCGTTCACCGACAAGGTCGGGACCTTGCTCGAGGCCGCGTATCACTGGCTGCCGACCAAGATCATCCCGGTCCAGCTCACCGTGCAGGTCACCGACCTGCCGGTCCCCGAGGACTTCGGCGTGCGGCTGATCGCCGACGTCGGGCTGCGCAGCCTGTCCTGGTTCTATCCCTCGCTGCGCGTCTCGTATCAGGCGCGCGACATCGATCACTCGGGCGTCTCGGGTGGCTTCGCACTCAACTTCGACTGGTGAGGAGCCGATGAACCACCTCCGCACAACCCTCGTCCTGTCGACGGCCGCCCTGGCCGCCGCGCTCGGCGTCGCCAGCGCACAGCCCGCACCCGCACCCGCACCGGCGCCGGCACCCGCGCCGAAGCCAGCTCCTGCGATGCCAGCCGCACCTCGCTCGCTGGTGATCCACGTCGCGCCCGCGTCGACGCCCGCGAACCAGCCCGTCGAGCTCGAGGCGATGATCGATGCGCCGTTCGCCGAGGCGCTGACCGCGCGCTGGCGGGCGATCGGTGACGCGACCTGGCAGGACGTCACGTTCGAGCGCTCGTCGGCCGGCGGCTGGTTCGCGAGCCTGCCGCCCGCGCGCCCGCCCGGACTCGAATACTACATCCGCGGCACGGACACGAGCGGCAGCGAGGTCGCGCACTTCGCATCGGCGGAGCGGCCGCACGTCGTGCGCGTCGATCCGACGCTGTTCGATCGCCTCGAGGAGATCGATCGCGAGCGGCTGGCCGGTCACGAGGACGAGATCTCGCTCGACGTCCACGGCCACAACTTCGGCAACCGCAACGACATCCCCGACCGCTATCTCCGCGGCGAGCTGACGTACACGCATCGCCTGCTGCGCAAGCTCCACCACATCGCGTTCGGGTTCGGCGCGATCCAGGGCAAGACGCCGGCGACGGACATGACGACCGTTTCGGATGACTCCGTCAGCAACGGCCTGCGCTACGGCTTCGGCGAGGTCCGGCTGCGTGCGCATCCGTCGGTGTTCTTCGACCTCCGCGTCGCGCTCGGCGTGAGCCAGCGTGGCTTCGATCAGGGCGTGCGCGGTCAGGTCACGTTCGGCAAGCCGTGGCGGTCGAACGTCAGCGTCGGTGGCGAGGCGATGGGCGACATGGGGCCGACCGGGTGGGTAAGGTTGCAGTGGGACACGGCACCTCCCGTGCTGATGGGGGCGTCGATCATCCGGACCGATCTGCCGGGCGTGATCGTCAGCGAGGCGGGGCTGATCATCGGCTACGACATCGCGTACCGGATCGAGCAGCGGTTCACGATCCGCGGGCAGGTGACGTACGGCGCGCGCGACGGTGCAGCGCATCTCGGTGGCGGCCTCGGCACCGCGATCGAGTTCTGAGCGAGACGCCGTGGTATGTACCGGCCGTGGCGATCAGCCTCTCGGTCAACCTGAACAAGGTCGCGCTGCTCCGTAACTCGCGCGGCGGGACCAATCCGTCGCCGAAGGTCGCCGGGCAGACCTGCCTCGACAACGGCGCCTACGGCCTGACGCTGCACTGGCGCGCCGACAACCGGCA
>Ga0102851_10003003_pt1 | contig 10380 bp, 9 predicted proteins | sample Mud3Dept3metaG_FD_79558 | JGI IMG/M metagenome (GOLD analysis project Ga0102851, IMG submission 79558) | Freshwater wetland microbial communities from Ohio, USA, analyzing the effect of biotic and abiotic controls - Mud 3 Core 4 Depth 3... | ecosystem: Environmental > Aquatic > Freshwater >...
TGGTGGTGGAGCAGACTGGCCGGGGGGAGCGTGCCTACGACATCTACTCCCGCCTTCTCAAGGACCGCATCGTCTTCCTCGGATCTCAGGTTGACGACGACGTCGCCAATCTCATCACCGCGCAGTTCCTCTTTCTCGAATCCGAGGATCCCGAGAAAGACATCCATTTCTACATCAACTCGCCAGGCGGATCGGTGACGGCCGGCCTCGCGATTTACGACACCATGCAATACATCAAGCCCGAGGTGTCAACTCTGTGTCTCGGGCAAGCGGCAAGCATGGCGGCGTGGCTGCTGGCTGCGGGGGGGAAGGGTAAGCGCTATGCACTGCCCCACGCGCGGATCATGATTCATCAGCCGCTCGGTGGCGTGCAGGGGCAGGCAACGGACATCGACATCCAGGCGCGCGAGATCCTTCGGATCCGCGAGCAGCTGAACAACGTTCTGGTGAAGCATACGGGCCAGAGCATCAAGAAGATCGAGAAAGACACCGACCGCGACATGTTCATGACCGGCAAGCAGGCGGTCGAGTACGGGTTGATCGACGAAGTTCTCGTCAGTCGGCCCTCTAAGCGGCCCTAGGGAGACACCATGGCGAAGCACGGAGACGAGCGGACCGGGAATCTCGTGTGCTCCTTCTGCGGAAAGAGCCAAGACGAGGTCCGAAAGCTGATCGCCGGTCCCACGGTCTACATCTGCGACGAGTGCATCGACCTCTGCAACGACATCATCGCAGAAGAGTGTGATCAGGAAGAGGGACTCACGTCGACCTCGGCGGTGCCGAAGCCGTCCGAGATCAAGAAGGTGCTCGATCAGTACGTGATCGGTCAGGAGCGCGCGAAAAAAATCCTCGCCGTCGCCGTCCACAATCACTACAAGCGCATCGACTCCTCCTTGGTAACGGGCGACGTCGAGCTGCAGAAATCGAACATCCTTCTGGTTGGTCCGACGGGATCGGGTAAGACGTTGCTCGCTCAGACGTTGGCACGATTCCTTCAGGTTCCGTTCGCGATTGCCGATGCGACGAGCCTCACGGAAGCCGGCTACGTCGGCGAAGATGTCGAGAACATCATTCTGTCGCTGCTTCAGAACGCCGATTATGACGTCGAGAAGTGTCAGCGGGGGATCGTCTACATCGACGAGATCGACAAGATTGCGCGCAAGGGCGACAACCCATCGATCACTCGCGACGTGTCGGGTGAGGGAGTCCAGCAGGCGCTGCTCAAGATCATCGAAGGCACGACGGCGAGTGTGCCTCCCAAGGGCGGACGTAAGCATCCTCAGCAGGAGTTTCTGCAGGTCGACACCACCAACATTCTGTTCGTCTGTGGGGGCGCATTTGTCGGCCTCGAGGACATCATTCGGCGCCGAATCGGCATGAAGGGTATGGGGTTTGGTGCCGACATCCGCCGGCGTGACGAACGTACGGTGACCGACCTGCTGCACGAGGTGCAGACCGAGGATCTTCTCAAGTTCGGCTTGATTCCCGAGTTCGTCGGTCGTCTCCCCGTGATTGCCACCCTCGAAGAGCTCACCGAGCAGTCGCTCGTGCGAATCCTCAAAGAGCCGAAGAACGCACTCACGCGGCAGTATCAGAAGCTCTTCGACATGGAGAACGTTCACCTCAAGTTTACGGAGGGAGCGCTGACCGCAATCGCGCGCGAGGCGCTGACCCGCAAGTCCGGGGCCCGTGGGCTTCGCGCGATCATGGAGAACATCATGCTCGACGTGATGTACGAGATCCCGTCGCAGCCCAATATCAAAGAGGTGTTGATCTCCGAGGAGGTCGTTACGCGAAAAGAGCAACCGATCATGCTCTACCAAAAGACGGCCGAAACTGCTTGAGGAGGGGACGCTAGAGCATGTTGTTTCGTAACGACAAGAAGGATCCGCCCAAGCCTGGAGCACTTCGCGTTCCCCTTTTGCCGCTGCGGGACATCATCGTGTTCCCGCATATGGTCGTACCGCTGTTCGTAGGACGCCAGCGTTCGATTCGGGCCTTGGAAGAGGCGATGGGAAAGCAGAAATTCATTCTGCTGGCTGCTCAGAAGGACGCGAAGACCAACGATCCCACCGAAGAGGACATCTACCAAGTCGGGACGCTGGGCAGCGTCGTGCAGTTGCTCCGGCTCCCAGACGGTACCGTGAAAGTGCTCATCGAGGGCAAGAAGCGAGCCCGCGTTGCGCAGTACGTCGATCATCCGGATTTCTTCCTGGTGGAGGTCGATGAGATCGTCGAGGCCTGCGACAAGACCACTGAGCTCGAGGCCTTGATTCGCAGCGTCAACTCCACCTTCGAGAACTACGTAAAGTTGAACAAGAAGATTCCGCCAGAGATGATCATGTCCGTCGCCTCAATCGAGGATCCGGCTCGGCTTGCGGACACGATCGTCGCCCATCTCGGCATCAAGCTCGAAGACAAGCAGACGCTGCTCGAATTGCTCGATCCCGCTGAACGCCTCGAGAAGGTGCTCGGCTACATGCGCTCCGAAATCGAGATTCTCGAGGTCGAGAAGCGCATTCGTACTCGGGTCAAGAAGCAGATGGAGAAGACCCAGAAAGAGTACTACCTCAACGAGCAGATGCGAGCGATTCAGAAGGAGCTCGGTGAGAAGGACGAGTTCAAGAACGAGGTTCAGGAGCTCGAAGAGAAAATCAAGCAGAAGAAGATGTCCCCAGAGGCCCGTGACAAGGCGGAGAAGGAGCTCAAGAAACTCAAGATGATGTCGCCGATGTCGGCCGAAGCCACGGTCGTGCGGAACTACATCGACTGGCTCATCAGTCTGCCGTGGAACGAGTTCACTGAAGACAAGCTCGACATCAAAGATGCAGAGAGGGTCCTTGAAGAGGATCATTACGGTCTCGAGAAAGTAAAGCAGCGCATTCTCGAGTATCTCGCCGTTCAGAGCCTGGTTGGCCAGCTGAAGGGCCCCATCCTCTGTTTGGTTGGACCTCCAGGCGTGGGGAAGACCTCCCTTGGTAAGTCTATTGCTCGAGCGACTGGAAGGAAGTTCGTGCGGGTATCACTCGGCGGTGTTCGTGACGAGGCGGAGATCCGAGGCCATCGGCGAACGTACATCGGGGCATTGCCGGGCAAGATCATCCAGTCGATGAAGAAGGCCGGCTCGGGAAATCCCGTATTCCTGCTCGATGAAGTGGACAAGATGTCGACCGACTTTCGCGGCGATCCGTCTTCGGCCCTTCTGGAAGTTCTCGACCCCGAGCAGAACGGCTCGTTCAACGATCACTACCTCGACGTCGACTACGATCTCTCGAAGACCATGTTCATCACGACGGCGAACGCGCTCGAGCGCATTCCGCGCCCACTTCAGGATCGGATGGAGATCATTCGAATCGCGGGATACACGGAGTTGGAGAAGCTCAACATCGCGAAGCGCTACCTCGTAAAGAAGCAGCGCGAGGCGAACGGATTGTCAGAGAGCAACATCGAGTTCGCCGACTCGGCGCTGCTGAGCATCGTGCGGCACTATACGAAAGAGGCTGGTGTCCGTAGTCTCGAGCGTGAGATCGCCGCCGTTTGTCGCAAGGCTGCGGTTGAGGTGGTCAAGAAAGACCGCAACTCCAAAGTGAAAGTAACGACCAAAGCTTTGAACAAGCTCCTCGGCCCACCTCGCTATCGATACGGCAAGGCCGACGAAGAACAAAAAGTCGGGGTCGCCACGGGGCTGGCCTGGACCGATCTCGGTGGCGAGATGCTCGGTACCGAGGTGACGGTCATGCCCGGCAAGGGAAAACTGATCATCACAGGCAAGCTAGGCGACGTGATGCAGGAATCCGCGCAGGCGGCGATGAGTTATGTCCGATCGCGCGCCGAGGCGCTGGGCCTCGATCGCGATTTCTACCAGAAGGTCGACATCCACATTCACGTTCCGGAAGGGGCTATTCCGAAAGACGGGCCGTCGGCTGGGATCACCATGGCGACGGCGCTCACCTCGGCGCTCACCCGGACGCCGGTGCGCCACGACATTGCCATGACGGGCGAGATCACCTTACGCGGACGTGTGTTGCCGATCGGCGGCCTCAAAGAAAAGGTCCTGGCGGCCCATCGAGCTGGCATCAAGAGAGTCCTGCTCCCCGCCGAGAATGCCCGAGACATCAAGGAAATCCCAGCGACGATTTTGAAATCGATCCGGCTCGAGCTCGTTGATCATATGGACGATGTGCTCAGGAAGGCTCTTGTTCTCGCCGATCCGGACAATTTTCTGCGTCAACCGCTTGCCTCTGAAACGGCCGCGCAACATCCGTTTCCGCAGGCGACGACCGCTACGCCTGAGATCATTACCCACTGAGCCGGAGCCCGGGGGACGTGCTTTTCGGTGCGTTCCCCGGCACCTCGGTGCGCGGGCCGGGCAACACTTTGAATTGACTCCCTGAATCTCGGCTGGTATTGGCGGGGCCACTTTCCAGCCGACGAAGGAGCATTCATGACCAAGGCCGAGCTGATCGATTCGATCGCCTCGAAGACCGATCTTCCCAAGGGCACCGCGGAGCGCATCGTAGCGACGATCTTCGACGACATCGTTGCGGCGCTCAAGGGCGGTGACAAAGTTCACATCTCTGGATTCGGTACGTTTCAAGTCTCGGATCGCAAGGCGCGAACGGGTCGCAATCCCAAGACGGGCGAGGCGATTCAGATCTCGGCTTCTCGCTCGGCCAAGTTCAAGCCCGGCAAGACGCTGAAGGACAGCCTGAACTAGCGAGCCAGCGCGTTTTCGCGACGGGCGGTTAGCTCAGCGGCAGAGCATCGGCCTTACAAGCCGAGGGTCGCTGGTTCGAAACCAGCACCGCCCATTGAACTCGGGCGGATCGATTGATAGGACTGCGCGACCAATTCGGGGTCGTAGTTCAGCTGGTTAGAACGCCTGCCTGTCACGCAGGAGGTCGCGAGTTCGAGTCTCGTCGGCCCCGCTCTAGGGAAAGGTACTCTCGGAAGTGAAGAAAGACACCTACATGGCATCACGCGAAGATGCCCTTGCGGAGCGACGGTGGTTCATCGTCGATGCCGATTCGCGGATCGTCGGGCGGATCGCGACTCAGATCGCCAACGTTCTGCGCGGGAAACACAAGCCGACTTTTACGCCGCATGTCGATACTGGCGACTTCGTCGTAGTGGTCAACGCCTCCAAGGTCAGGTTGACGGGGGCGAAGCTCACCGACAAGATCTATCACCGTCACACTGGCTATCCGGGGGGCGTCCGACGCGCCACGGCCGGTCGGGTGATGAGTGAGCGGCCGGAACGAGTGTTGCGGTCCGCCATCGTCGGAATGCTTCCGAAGAACCGCTTGGGTCGTCGGCTAGCGACCAAGTTGAAGATCTATCGGGGCGCAGATCATCCACACGCGGCACAAAAGCCAGAGGCTTTGAGCCTCTAGCCAGAGGACGAACGACGTATGGCGGAACGCCGAGAAGTTCACGTAACCACCGGTAAGCGCAAGAGCGCGGTGGCGCGGATCAGAATGTCGATTGGTGAGGGTAAGCTCGTGGTGAACCAGCGAACCCTCGAAGACTATTTCGGGCGCGAGACCTCTCGAATGATCGTGCACCAGCCCTTCGAGCTCACCAGCACCGGGGGACAGTACGATCTTGCGGTCAACGTTGGTGGGGGTGGGGTTGCCGCGCAAGCAACAGCCATCCGTCACGGCATCACCCGCGCCCTCATTCTGGCTCACCCGGAGTTCCGCGGCGTCCTGAAAAAGGCGGGCTTCATCACCCGCGATCCCCGTGAGGTGGAGCGCAAGAAGTACGGTCGCCACAAAGCTCGGAAGCGCCCGCAGTACTCGAAGCGCTGATCTCATGACCCATCCACCCGACGCAATCCGCGTCGCCGTTGTCGGGGCGACCGGATACGCCGGTGCGGAGTTGGTTCGCTACCTCGCCCGGCATCCGAAGGTCGGGCTCGTCGCCGTGACCTCCGAGCAAAGTGCAGGGAGGGATCTCGCCGAGATTCTCCCCTCGGTCCGTCGTAAGCTGGATCTTCGGCTCGAAGCGTTCGATCCATCGGCAATCGCAGCGAGAGCCGACGTCGCGTTCACTGCCCTTCCGCAAGGAACTTCCGCGACGGGTGTGGCCGCCCTCGTCGATCGTGGTTGCCGGGTTGTCGACATCGGAGCGGATTTTCGCTTCCGAGACCCCGCGGAGTACGCGCGCGTTTACGGACTCCACCCCGTGCCCCATCTGCTGGGGCAGGCGGTCTACGGGCTCACCGAGTATTGCAGGGTCTCGCTGCCGACGGCGCGGCTCGTGGCGAATCCCGGATGCTACCCGACCGCAGCGTTGCTCGGCCTCCTTCCCTTGCTCGAACGCGACCTCATCGAGCACGACGGTATCGTCATCGATGCCAAATCGGGAGTGACCGGCGCCGGCAGAACCGTCTCTTCCGAATATTTGTTCGCCGAAGTCGATGACAACCTGAGAGCCTACAAGATCGGCCAGCATCGGCATGCTCCGGAGATCGAGCAACAGCTCCGGCCCTTCATTGGTGGCGATCAGGGGGTGACCTTCGTTCCGCATCTGCTGCCTATTCGTCGGGGCATCTTGGCGACGATGTACGTCAAGCCTCGATCCGATATCGGCATCGCGGCCTTCGAGGCGGCTTATCAAGCCCGTTACGCGCAGGAACGGTTCATTGTTCTCTCGGGGAGCCGACCGCCGGAGATCCGTGACGTGAGCGGTACCAATGATTGTGCGATCGGATGGGCATTCGACGCCAGGAGCCGTCGCGCGGTGATCGTCTCGGTTATCGATAATCTCGGCAAGGGCGCAGCTGGTCAGGCAATTCAGAATTTCAACGTCATGATGGGGTTTCCCGAGACGGACGGTCTCGACCATTTGGCGGTCGTCCCCTGACGGCCACGGCTCCTGCTACTCGGGGCCGAGGAACAAGAACGTGCCTAGCAGGGCAAACACGCCGTTTGCAGTCCATGCGGCGATTGCGGGCGGAATCGCTCCGCCGTGGCCGAGGGAGATGGTGAGCGCCAAAAGCACCCAGTAGCTGAATCCGACTACCAGTCCGATCCCGATACTGGTCGCGAGCGATCGACGACGAGGATTGCGCGCGGCAAGGGGTACCCCGACCAACACCATGACGAGAGGGACCATGGGGAGTGCCAGTTTTAGGTGAAGGTCGACGCGTGACTCCGTCGTGTCGATACCCTTTCGGCTCAGCTCGCGAACATGATGGCGCAGCCGGCGAAAGTTCAGCTCTTCAGGATCTTTTTCCATGATCTGAAAGTCCTGCGGTCGTTCGGGAAGGACCAGCTCCCCTGGCGTGAGCGTACGGGTGATGACGCTCCCCTTCGCGTCGAAGCTGCGTTCGACAGCCGTGTTGATTGCCCAGTGGTCGTCCCGCCATTGAGCGGTGGAAACCTCGATGAGGCGCTTGAGCACGAATCCTGGAGTGAAATCGTAGACTGTGAGCCCGACGAGTGTTCCTGTGCGCGCGTCGAAGTGCTCGATATTGTAAATGCCGCTTTGCCCGTGAAACCAGATGCCGTCTTCACTGAGCAGCGCCTTGAGAGGTTTGTTCCTGATTTCGACGATCTCGATGTAACGCGCGCGCTCCGTGCAGTACGGCACGACCGCTTCGTTCCACGCCAATATGGCGAGACTCAGCGCGATCGCCGTCGCGAACACCGGGGTGGCTAGCTGGACCGTGCTCATGCCGGAGGCGCGGAGTGCCGTGAGCTCACTGTGGCGGGCCATGGTGCCCAGCGTGAACAGGACCGCAGCGAGCGTCGCGACCGGGACCAGCTGAGTCACGATCAAGGGCACCTTGAACAGCAGATAGCGCAGGACCGCGCCGACGCCAGCGTGATATTTCAGGAAGCCATCCAGTCGATCGAATAAATCGACCAAGACGTAGACGAGAAGGAATCCGAGCATGCACATGGCGAAGAGCCGCAAGAACTCGGACAAGACGTAACGCGGAATGACGTTCATGTGTTCGCGCTCGCAGGTCGTGGCCCGCGAAGCCTCAGGAGGTACCTGAACACCGATGCGAAAGGGTTCAGCGAGCGCTCTCGAGCAACCGCGACGAAGAGCACCACCCCGAGGGCTCCAAAGACTACATTGGGGATCCACAGCGCGATGAAGGCCGGCAGGACGCCCTTCTCCGCCATCGCCTCGCCGGCGGTAAGTAGCAGGTAGTAGACGAAGATGAGCGCCAGGCTCACGGAGAAGCTTCGCGATCGCACGGCACGGACAGGCTGAACGCCGAGAGGAACTCCAACGAGCCCGAAGACCAGGCACGCGAAGGGTAGCGAAAACTTGCGATGAAGCTCGACGAGCTCGGAATTCACTGATCTGCCGGTTGCCGTCCGCTGCGCGATGACGTTCCGGAGCTCGCCGAGCGTCATTTCCTGGGCGTCCTTCTCGCGTTGAGAGAACCGGGCGAGCGCGACGGCCAGATTGAGGCTGACGTCGTAGGTTGTGAAATCGGTCTTGTGGTAGCTCTTCTCGCCGGGAAGAAACGTGTGAATGCTGCCATCGAGGAGTCTGAGCGTGACGATGTGCGCCTCCTCGTTGCCGACGAGAAAACCGTCTCTTGCCAATACGGTGTTCCTCTGGTTCGAGTCGCGGGCATCGGCAATCAGGATACCCTCTAGCTGATCTCCCGGCGGCTCGATGTGCTCGACATAGATCACCAATCCCGCGAAGTCGTCGTTGAAGACGCGCTCCCGCAAGCCGGCGCTGGCTCGCGTCTTGGCGATCTCGTACAGGCTCTTCTTCAAGTTGCTGTTGCCCCAGGGACGAGCGTAGAGCGCGAGGAACAGCGCCAGCAGCGTCACCAGCAAGGTGAAAGCGATGACGGGTACGACCATCTGGTAGAGGCTGATTCCCGATGTCTTGAGGGCCACGATTTCGCTGTCGGCCGAGAGGCGGCCAAAGGACAGTAAGACCGCCAGCAGCAGGGCCATCGGAACGGTGACCTCGAGGAACGTCGGTAGGATGTACGCGAAGAGCTTCGCGATCTCGAAGATGGGGACGCTGCGGTTGACGACTAGCTCCACCAGCTTCAGCATGCGCGCGATCAGCAGGATGAAGGTGAAGACGCCAATGCCGAGAATGAAGGGAACAACAACTTCGCGCAGGAAGTATCGCCGGAGCGTGGGACCCATTCCGAAACGCGGCATGCTATAGAGCTCTGTCTCTACTGGAAACACTGATGCCCCGCCACTCATTTCGCCAGCGTCGCAGCGGCGCCGCGCCATCGAGCGACATGCTGTTCGGCCTCAATCCCGCACTGGAGGTCCTGCGGATTTCACCCGATTTGCTGGAGAAGCTGTACGTCGCGCGGGGTGTCCAGGCGGGTGATCGCGTGGTGGCCGAAGCGCGCGCGCGTGGAGTAGCCATCGAGGTCACTGACCGAAGCGCGCTCGATCGCATGACTGGGGGCGGTCACCATCAGGGCGTCGCGGTACGGATCAAGCCATTTTCGTTCGCACCAATAGACGAGCTTCTGCGAGATGCCCCAAGGCTTCTGGTCGTTTTGGACGGGGTCACGGATCCGCAGAATCTGGGGGCGATCGTCAGGTCGGCGGAGGTGCTCGGGGCGGGGGGGGTCATTCTGCCCCGGGATCGCAACGTGGGAGTGACGCCGACGGTCGTCCGGGCATCCTCGGGCGCTGCGGTCCATCTGCCAGTCGCCCAGGTCGTGAACCTGGTGAGAACGCTCGAGCAGGTCAAGGATGCCGGCTATTGGATCGTGGGGCTCGATGCTGCGGGAGGGTCGAGATTTCAGGACCTTCCGCCGTTCGAACGGGTGGTGGTCGTCGTCGGCGGGGAGGGCAAGGGAATTCGACCGCTGGTCGCGCGCTCGTGCGATTTCATGGTGGCCATTCCCGTTCGCGGACGAGTGACTTCCCTCAATGTCGCAGCCGCAGCAGCGATTGGCCTGCACGAGCTGATGGCCAGGCTGCCCCAGTTGGCTACGATCCCCGGTGATCGTTGACAGTTTTCAGGTCGATCGCTATGTAGGGAGGTTCGCACATCATCCGTCTATCTAAAAATGGCATTTGGACAAGCCTCGACGATGCTCAGCCCGGTAACTCCGTAGCGGATTCCGGGACAGGCGTCGTGCGGAGCACGGACCCCAAAGTGGAGACAGGCATCGTCGAGATGAACGTTCGAGCTGTCGGTGATCCACATCACAAGAAATCGACTGCTGGCGTAGCTCAACGGTAGAGCACCTGATTTGTAATCAGGCGGTTGTAGGTTCGATTCCTATCGCCAGCTTAGAGGACAGGTCGGCGGAGTCTTCATGGTTGGCAGCGGAGAGGTACCCGAGTGGCCAAAGGGAGCAGACTGTAAATCTGCCGGCGTCAGCCTACGGAGGTTCGAATCCTCCCCTCTCCATATGAA
>Ga0102851_10003004_pt1 | contig 10380 bp, 7 predicted proteins | sample Mud3Dept3metaG_FD_79558 | JGI IMG/M metagenome (GOLD analysis project Ga0102851, IMG submission 79558) | Freshwater wetland microbial communities from Ohio, USA, analyzing the effect of biotic and abiotic controls - Mud 3 Core 4 Depth 3... | ecosystem: Environmental > Aquatic > Freshwater >...
CTCGTACCTCAGGGTCGATCTCGAGGGCAACGCGCTCTACGTCGTGGACGGCGACGACCGGCGCCTGGTGATCGGGCGGCTCACCGACAGGAAGGTCGTTGCCGCAATCGACGTCGGGCAGCGCCCCTACGCCGTCGCCGTTGCGGGGGAGCGATAGGTGCGATTTCGCGCGATCGCACCCGCGCTCGTGCTGGGGTGGACACTGGCCGCCCGCGCGGAACCCCTGTGGGCGCAGGAGGGCATCTTCGGAGGGCTGCAGAAGGGCATCGAGACGAGTTTCAGCTCAATCACGACGACCACCACCTTCGAATCCGGGAGCGTCTCCAGAACGGAATCCACGAACCTCTCCCCCGTCCTCTACCTGAACCTGGACGCGCTGGTGTATCCGAATGTCAGGCTGAACGCCGGCGGGACCTGGGAACTCAACGCGCAGACGCTCAGGACGGACGGGTCCGGCGTGGACTCGACCATCAGCCGCAGCCGTCCGTTCATCCTGCTGCGGTCGACGAATACGCTTTTCGCCCCCGGCGTCGGCTATTCCCGGCGAGAGGAACGCGCGAGAACGCCGGGACTCTCGGACGTGAAGCTGATCAACGACGAGTACTCCGCGTATCTCGGGTGGCGGCCGACCGGCGGCCCCGAGTCGGAGTTCCAGTACCTCCGGGCGCACTCCTTCGACGACGCCCGGGCGGTGCGCGACATCACGCGGGACTCCTTCTCGCTGGTGTCCAACTACAGGTTCCGGGAATTGACCGCGAACTACCGGGGGCTGTACCTCGACACGGACGACCGCCGCCAGGGGGTCGAGGTGTCGCAGACGACCCATGCCGGCGGACTCGGGTACAGCGGGTCGTACCTCCGCAAGCGGCTCAGCGTGAATGCGACCTACGACGTCAATTATCAGGGCACGAACACCGTGGCGCCGGGAGCGTCAGGCGAGGTCGCCATTCCGATCACGGCCGCGGCGGGACTGTCGGGGCTCAGCGACACGCCGGTCACGGCGAGGCTGTCGGCGAACCCGCAGGTGATCGACGGCAACCTCACGGCTGGAGCGGGCATCGATATCGGCACAGCCGCTCCGGCCGAGGACCCCCAGGCGAGGAACATCGGCCTGGATTTCATCAGCGGGGCGGAGGTCAACCGTCTCCTGATCTGGGTCGATCGCGACCTGCCGGTCGAGGTCAGCAACGCCTTCTCGTGGGAGATCTACAGCAGTCCCGACAACATCGTCTGGCGCCGGGAGGCGCTGGTGCCTGCCGCGCCGTTCGGCCCGTTCGACTACCGTTTCGAGGTGGACTTCCCGAGCGTCACGGCGCGATACATCAAGGCCGTTGTCAAACCACTGTCCCTCGTCGTTCCTGACCCGACACGGTTCTCCGACATCCTCGTGACCGAGGTCCAGGCGTTTCTCAGGCGCCCTGCGGACGAGATCGCCGGCGAGACGGCGCGGACCAACCACCTCGTGAACGCCGACGCCCGGATGCGGATTCTGGACGTGCCCGCGCTGATGTACGAGGGCTTCTACCTGTACAATACGGGCAGCACGCCCGGCGGCAGGCACACCGAGACGCTTTCGAACGGCCTGTCGGTCACCCAGGACTTCGCCCGCGTCTTCTCTGCCTATGGACGGTTCGCGCGGGAGCAGGGGACGCAGGCGAAAGGTCAGATCGTGGCCAACGTGTCGAACGCGACGCTCACTTTCGAGCCCGTCCGCACCTTCAGAAGCTCGGTCCTCTACAACGGGCGGGACGAGGACACGAGCCTCGGCGACGAGAGCCGGCAGGCCCTGTACTTCCAGAACAGCGCGCAGCTCTACGCCGGAGTCGACCTGCTCTTCGGCTTCGGATGGAGCGCCACCACATTCGCGACCGGCGAGAAGTGGCGGGACAGGCTGTTGAACGTCAGCGGGACGGTCGCGCCCATGGAGCACGTGAATCTGACCTTCAGCTACGACGAGTCGGCCACGGAGCGCTCGGGCGTGTTCACGGGCGAGCCGCGCTCGACCCTGCGGAGGCTGTATGCGGCCGTCTCGATCGACCCGATCAGGTCGCTGCGGCTGGCGGTGGGCGAGGAGGTGTACGCCGTCAGCGGATCGGAGACGCGATCGACGCTCAGCGTCAGCGCGAACTGGGTGCCGTTCCCGGATGGCGCCCTCCAGTTCGTCTTCTCCTACAACGAGGCCATGCGCGCACTGGTGTTCGGCACCGAACGGAGCTCGATGGCTGGCGTCCGGTGGGATCTGTCTCGGCGCTCGTACGTGAATGTGTCCTATCAGCTGCTGAAGAGCGAGTTGCCGACCTATGCGACCGAGAGCAGGATCTTCAGCGCCACCGTCAGGGTGTTCTTCTGATCCATCGCGAGGCGACAGCATGAGGAAAGCCTGTGGAGTCGTGGTGATCGTGCCGGCGCTGCTCGCGGTGTTCGCCACCGCGAGCGCCGCGCAGGTGTCCGACGTGTACCGTGACGAGAGGATGGATTTCGGGGCCATTCAAACAGTCGCCGTCGTGCCATTCGCCAACCTCGCCAGGGACCAGATCGTGGCGGACCGGGTGCGCGACGTCTTCATCAGCCGCCTCATGGCGACCGGAGCCGTGTACGTCCTTCCGGTGGGCGAGGTCGCCCGGGGCATCACGAAGCTGGAGATCCAGACCCCGTCGTCGCCGACGCCCGAAGACGTTGTCAAGCTGGGCGCCCTGCTGAAGGCGGACGCGGTCATCACGGGCGTCGTCCGGGAGTACGGCGAGGTCCGGTCCGGGGGCTCGTCGGCGAACATCATCTCGATGAGCATCCAGCTCATCGAGGCTGGAACCGGCAGGATCGTCTGGAGCGCATCGTCGACCAGGGGCGGGATCAGCTTCTGGAACCGGCTCTTCGGGGGCGGCGGCCAACCGGTGAACAAGGTCACCGAGGAAGCCGTGGACGCGCTCTTCGACAAGCTGCTCGGACCGCCACCGAAGGGACGCTGAGGATCGACCATGGAAGTCATGCGCCCGGTCATCGGGGGCATCACCGCCGTCCTTCTCCTGCTTTGCGCCGGGTCGGGACCAGTGTCGGCCGGCAACCAGCCGGGGGCGATCGCCGTTTTCCCGGCGGAGAACCTGAGCGGAACCAGCGCGCCGCTGGCCGAGGTGCGGCAGCATCTCGCCGGGCGGCTGAAGGCCGCGGGCATCGGCGTGCTCGACGAGGGCGCGCTCGAGGCGTTCCTGACGCGGCGCCGCATCCGGTACACCGCCGGCGTCGACGGGCAGACGGCCGCGGCGCTGAAGCGGGAAACCGGCGCCGAGGCGGCGCTGTTCGTGTCCGTCGAGCTCTCGAGCGAACTGGTTCCGCCCAAGATCGCGCTCACCGCCCGGCTCGTTTCGACGGAGGACCCTCCCGCGGTGGCCTGGGCGGACGATGTCGGCATGTCCGGAGACGATGCGCCGGGGTGGTTGTCATTGGGCCTCGTCAACGACCACCAGGCGCTTCTCACCACCGCGCTGGATCGGCTGGCGGAGTCGCTGCTCGCCCATCTTCAGACCGGCACGCGCGCGCCCGCGCCGGATGGAGCCGGCAAGTTCAAGCCGAAGTCGTTCACGCGCAAACTGAATCTCGGCGCGGGACCGCCTCGCGCGGTGGCGGTCGTGCCGTTTGTCAACGTCAGCAGCCGTCGACGCGCCGGAGAGGTGCTCGCGCTGCTGTTCGCGCGCCACTTGGCGGCCTTGCCCCAGTTCCGCGTTGCCGAGGTCGGCGTGACAAGGCAGCAGCTGCTGGACGCCCGCATCATCATGGAGGGCGGCCTCTCCCTGGCTGATGCCGAAACGGTGGCGGCGCTGGTCGACGCGGAATTCGTCCTGGGAGGCCGGGTCATCCGATACGATGACTACGAGGGGGCGGAGAGCGCTCCTTCCGTGGAGTTCTCGACGGTGCTGATCGAACGAAAGACCCGACGAGTCGTCTGGGAATCCACGAGCTATAACGCTGGAAACGACGGCATCAGCTTCTTCGGGCGCGGGCGCTCACGGACGGCCCACGCCATGGCCACGCAGATGGTCGGGCACACGGCCGCGATGATGGCCGGCCTCGATCGGTGATCGCGCCCGCGTCCGGCGCGCAGAAGGGTCGCATGCGATATCAGGCAGTCGTTGCCGCGAGTATCTTCTCCATGCTGGCGTGCGCCCACGCGTCGGGGCAAACGCTTCCGGCGAGGGACGGCAGGCCGGTTGTCGCCACCGTCAACCAGGACACGATTGCCCTGGACGAACTGGTGCTGCAGCTCGAATCCGCGCCAGACCTCGCACGCCTGCGCCAGGGCCGCGCCACCCGGGCGGAAGTCGATCTCCTCGGCCGCATGGTGACGAGCCGCCTCATCTTCCAGGAGGCGCAGCGGATGGGCCTCGACGAGACTCCGGAGATACTCAAGGAGGCCGAGGTCCAGTCCCGCGTGATTCTCAGAGACGTGCTCACGGAGCGGGTGACCAAGAACGTCAAGCCGGACCCGGCGGCCGTGCAGAAGATCTTCAGGGAATTGGTCAGGGAGTGGAAGACCACGTCGCTGCTCTTCCAGGAGGAGGCAGCCGCCAGGCGCGCGCACATGGAGATCTCGAATGGCCTGGCGTTTGCCGACGTGGCCGCGAAGGCGGTCGCCGCGAAGACGGCGAGGCTCGATGGCGACGACAGCTACCACAAGAGGGAAGAGTACCTTCCGCCGATCGCCGAGGCGATTGCGCCGCTGCGGGCCGGCCAGCTCGCCCCGCTCGTGAGGATTCAAGCCGGCTACGTCGCGATCAAGGTCGTCGACGTCCGTTATCCGGAGAACCCGGAAGCCCTGGCGGAGGCGCGGAGGCGGAATCTGGTCGAGCGGCGGGGCGAGGCGATGACGGCGCACCAGAACGCGCTGAGGCGCGACTACGCAGTCGTGCACAAGGCGGTGCTCAAGAGCCTGGACTACGAGGCACCCAAGCCAGGCATCGATGCGCTGCTGAAGGACAAGCGCGTGGTCGCGGAGATCAAGGGCGCAGCTCCGGTGACGGTCGGCGATCTCACCGACTACCTGCAGATTCAGTTCTTCCACGGGACGGACAAGGCCTCCCAGCGCCGCCGCATGAATGCGAGGAAGGAAGACGCCCTCGAAGCCACCGTCATGCGGCGGCTGCTGAACATGGAGGCCCTCAAGCTCGGGATCGACAAGACCCATGCGTACCGGGATCGCGTCCGCGGCTACACCGAGTCTCTCGTGTTCGGGGCGTTCCTGAAGCAGGTCATCGCTCCGGAGAACAAGATGCGGGAAGAGGAGCTCAAGCGGTACTATGACGCCAACATCGGCAGTTACTCCAGCCCGCAGATGATGAGGGTCCGGGGGCTCGCGTTCGCGAAGCGGGATGCCGCCGAAGACGCCCTCCGGAAGCTGCGGGAAGGCGCGGACTTCAACTGGCTGTCGGCCAACACGCCCGGCCAGGTCCCGAAGGGCGCGCAGGGCCTGTTGGTGTTCGACGCGCGGCCCGTGACGGTCGACAGCATGCCGGTCGGCATGCGCAAGGCACTGGGCGGGGCAAAGGCCGGTGAGTCCAGACTCTACCCGAGCCCCGAGGGACACGTCTACGTGCTGAATGTCCAGGAACTGATCGCCCCGACCTCGAAATCCTACGCCGAGGTGCGCGAGGAACTCTCGAAGAAGCTGTACGAGGAGAAGATCAGCAGGGCCGTCGAGGACTACGGCCGGAAGCTGCGCGCGCAGTCGAAGGTCGAGACGTACCTGAAGAGGGTGCAGTGATGCCGACACGATGGAAGCCGGTCAGCGCGCTGGTGGCGGGTGTCCTGCTCGCGTGGTGCGCGAGCCTCATGCCCTCGCTGGGCCAGGAGCCCCAGCGACGGGTTCTTGGAGGAGGCACACAGGGCGCGAAACAGGGCTTCGGCGGCAAGGACTGCCTCGGGGGAGGGTGCCACAAGGCGTTCGCGGACAAGTACACCGGCCTGCCGAACGTCCACGCGGGTGTCCGGGACAAGAAGTGCGAGAACTGTCACCTTCGCCACGGCCTGGTCGCCAAGCGGGCCATGAAGAAGGACGGCAACGAGCTCTGCTACACCTGCCACGCGAAGGACAAGCTCGGGCTGAACAAGGCGCACCTGCACACGGCCGTCAAGAACGGCACTTGCGTGCTGTGTCACAACCCGCACGCGTCGGCCTCCGATCATCTTCTGACGGCTGGCGCCACCCAGCTGTGCTATCAATGCCACCAGCCGGCCGACTACGCCCAGAAGGTCGTCCACAAGGTCCTCCAGGCCGACGGCTGCGGTGCGTGCCACTCGGCGCACGGCGCCGATCAACCGGGCCTGCTGGTCAAGGAGGAGAGGCTGCTGTGCCTGGGCTGCCACCCGGCGGACACGCCGACGTTCTCCAAGGCGCACAGCGGCTACCCGGTTGACCGCGTCTCGTGCTCCGGCTGCCACAGCCCCCACAGTTCGTCGCAGCCCAAGCTGCTGAAATCCAGCCTCCACGCGCCGGTTGCCGGCGCGCAGTGCGAGACCTGTCATCCTGCCCCGACGTCAGCCAAGCCCTTCGAGACAATCGCGTCCGGCGCCGCGTTGTGTTCGGGCTGCCACGATGCGTCCTCGATGAAGGGGGTCGGCAAGATCCAGCACCTGCCGTTCAAGGAGGGCCAGTGCCTGCTGTGCCACGACCCGCACGCGTCGAGGCACGGGTTTCTGCTGAAGACCGGCGGGAGCGCCCTGTGTGCGACCTGCCACCAGACGACCGCGGCGGGCGTGGCGGTCAAGCACGCGCCGATCGCGGGCGCCCAAGGATGCCTGTCCTGCCACCGGGCGCACGCGGCGGACATCGACAAGCTGCTGACGAGCGAGCCCGGCCCGCTCTGCCTGTCCTGCCATGCGGCGACGAAGGCTGCCGTCCAGAAGTCCAAAGTGCCGCACGCCCCGGCGGCGGCCGACGAGTGCGCCGCCTGTCATGACCCCCATGGCTCGAACGTCAAGGGCATGTTGAAAGCCCAGGCTGACCGGGTCTGCTTCGGCTGCCATACCGAGGCCGAGACGAAGTTCGTCAAGACCTATTCGCACAGGCCGGTTCGGGAAGGCGCCTGCGCATCCTGTCACCAGCCCCATGGCGCCGACAACAAGGGCCTGCTCAAGGCCACCGACGCCAAGCTCTGCGAATCGTGCCACCAGGACCTGATGAAGCCAGCTGCGGGCGGGACGACGCACGCGCCGTTCGCCGAGGGCATGTGTCTCAATTGCCACGACCCGCACGCCAGCAACGTCAAAGGCATGGCGTCCGACAAGATCGGGGCCCTCTGCGCAGCCTGTCACGCGAACGTCGCGGAGGCCACGGCCGCGGGCAAGTCGAAGCACGAGCCGGCTGCCACGGGCGACTGCACCGCCTGCCACAATCCGCACCGGGCCGCGCTCAAGGGGCTCCTGCTGGCGAAGAGCCGCGACCTCTGCCTGGGCTGCCACGCCCAGCTGAAGTCGAGCATGGATGGCGGCCAGGTCCATTCGCCGGCGGCGCGGGACTGCCTCCGCTGCCACCAGCCCCACGCGTCGGGTGAAGTGATGCTGCTGGCGAAGCCGGCGCGGACGCTCTGCGCCGAGTGCCACAACACCGCCACCGCGGCCTTTGGCAACGCCCACCTGCAGATCGACCCTGCACGAATGCGCTGCGAGCGCTGCCACGACGCCCACGCCTCGAAGACGGCCAAGCTCTTCAAGAGCAATGCCCATCCGCCGTTTGCGATGAAGTCGTGCCAGGACTGCCACCTCCCGGTGCGAGCCGGGATCAAGTGAGGGGATGCCCATGGGTCCGCGTGTGACGATGGCGTGCGTGAGTGCCGTGGTGCTGCTGGTCCTGCACCCGGCGTCGAGCGCCCAGCAGAATCCCTTCAGGCTCAAGGAGCCGGACCAGCGGAAGGCCTGCCTGGCCTGCCATCCCGACTTCGATCAGAAACTGAAGAAGCGGGTTGTCCACACGCCGGTTCGCGCCGGCGACTGCTCGGAGTGCCACGACCCGCATGTGTCGTCGCACGCCAAGCTGCTCGCGACAGCGCCCGGGGAGGTCTGCGCCAGATGCCACGACCGTGTGATTCCCGCGAACGCCAGGAGCGTGCACAAGGTCGTGGCCGAGGGGCAGTGCAGCAAGTGCCACGATCCGCACGCGTCCGACAACGCGTCCGTTCTCCTCAGCGGCGGCGCCGACCTGTGTTTCGGTTGCCACAAGGAGCTGGGAGCGGCCATCGGTGCGGCCAAGTTCAAGCACGGCCCGGTCCGGGAGGACTGCCTGACCTGCCACGCGCCGCACGGATCGGACCAGGCGGCCAGTCTCCTGAAGCAAGCCGCGCCGGCGCTGTGCGTCAAGTGTCACAGGGCCGACACGCCGGCCTTCCTGGCGCGCCACATGAACTATCCCGTGGCCAGGTCCGCCTGCACCTCCTGCCATGATCCGCACGGATCGAACCAGCCGGCGCTGCTGTTGAACAGCGTTCACGCGCCGGTGGCGAACCGCACCTGCAACGTGTGCCACGACGCGCCGGGTTCCGCGGCTCCCTTTGCGACCAAACAGCCCGGGTACGAACTCTGCCGGGGATGCCACGCGGAGATGGTGGACGCCACGCTTGCGAAGGGGCGCCTCCACTGGCCCGTGGCAGACCGGCGGAGCTGCGTCAACTGTCACAACCCGCATGCCGCGAAGCACGACAAGCTGCTGGAGGCAAACGGCGCAGCGCTGTGCCGCGGCTGTCACGCCGACACCATCGCCCGGATCGCCGCCGTTCCGGTCAAGCACGAGCCGGTCGCCAGCGGGAGCTGCATCGCCTGTCATTCCCCGCATGCATCGACGGGCGTGCACCTGATCGACCAGCCATCGACGCTCAAGCTGTGCGGGACGTGCCACGACTACGCACAGCACTCGGCGCACCCGATCGGCGACGAGGCGGTGGACCCGCGAAACAAGAACCTCAGGGTCGAGTGCCTCAGTTGCCACAAGGGACATGGCACCGAGTTCAAGTGGATGCTCCGGACCGGCACCACCAAGGAGCTGTGCACCCAGTGCCACTCGAAGTTCGCGAGGTGAAGCAATGAAACGGGTCTTGTGTGCATGCCTCGCCGCGGCATCCCTCGTTCTCGGGGGCCTGCGGCTCGACGCGCGGGAGGGGATGCAACTCAAGCTCCTCCGGTCGGTGTACGCCGACGCCAAGGGCAACGGCTTCCGTCTCCCCGAAGGCGTGGCCTGCGACGACCAGGGCCGGTTCATCGTGGCCGACACCGGGAACGGCCGCCTGGTCACCTTCACGCTCCGGGATGGCGTTGTGGACGGCGGAAGCGAGCTGCAGGTTCAGCAGTTGACAGCGCCGATCAGGCTTCAGGTGAATTCAAAGGGGGAAATCGTCGCCCTCGACGGGAAGCAGCGGCGCATCGTCATCCTGAATCCTGACGGCACCTTCAAGGCGGTGCTGGCGCTTGACGGCGTGCCGCCTCCGGCCGCCGTCGTCCCGAAGGCCTTCGCCATCGACGCCACCGACGCCTTCTACGTGCTCGACGTCTTCTCCGGACGGGTGCTCGTCACCGACGCGTCGGGGAAGTTCCAGCGGTCGCTTCCGCTTCCCGGGGATGCCAGGTTCGTCTCCGACGTTGCCGTCGATCCTTCCAAGACCGTCTTCGTGCTCGATTCGCTGGGCCGGAAGCTGTACGCCGCGGCCAGGGACGCCGGGGCCTTCACGCCCCTGGGCGGGGATCTGGCGGAGTTCCTGGCCACGATGCCCTCGTTCATGACGACGTCGCGAGGGGTGATTTTCGTGGCCGAGGGGCCCGGCAGCAGCATCGTCACCTTCGGCCGTGACGGCACGTTCCTCTCGAGACAGTTGACGAACGGCTGGAAGGAAGGTTCGCTCGATTACCCCGCCCAGATCTGCATCAACAGCAAGGCTGAAGTGTTCGTCGCCGACAGGGACAACAGCCGGATCCAGGTGTTTCAGGCGGTGCGCTGAGCACTTCGGCAGCCGCGTGGTGACGCTCGCCGAGCGCCGGGTGAACGCGCAGGGTCCGGGCGGGGGCGCAGGGTTCTCGCTTGCGGGCGGTGGAGCGGGTGATGGAGGCGCACAGTCCGGCAGATGACGCTCGCGGGACCCCGGCGTCTCCACTGAGCGAACAGTACGTCACCCTCGCTGTCCTGGTGGCGATTGCCGCGGTGGTGACCTACGCGGGCACGCTGGGCCACCACTACGTCTGGGACGACCATCTCATCGCCAGCCAGATGAATCGCGCGGCGGGCGAGGGCGGCCTGCTCGAGGTGCTGGTCGCGCCGTTCCTGCCGACGGCGGACATTCCCAACAACTACTATCGGCCTGTCGTCTATGCGACGTACTGGCTCGATCGCTCAATCGGCGGGGGACTGCC
>Ga0102851_10003006_pt1 | contig 10378 bp, 8 predicted proteins | sample Mud3Dept3metaG_FD_79558 | JGI IMG/M metagenome (GOLD analysis project Ga0102851, IMG submission 79558) | Freshwater wetland microbial communities from Ohio, USA, analyzing the effect of biotic and abiotic controls - Mud 3 Core 4 Depth 3... | ecosystem: Environmental > Aquatic > Freshwater >...
CTGGTTTCTCTCGTTTGTTTCGTTTCTCTAGTTTCTCTGGTTTAACTGCTTACTGCTTACTGATGACTGATCACCGATCACTGTCTATTGCGCTGGCGTTGCCGGTTCCTTGATCAGACCCGTCTCTTTCAGGTTCTTTTCCAGCCTTGCCCAAGAGCTTTTCAAAAACTGATCGTAATCCTTGGCGTTATAATAGACCGGGACGAGGTCGAGCTTGTCGATCACCGCGGTGAATTCGGGCCCGTCCTTGGCCTTGCTGAAGGCGCTTTCCAGTTTTGCGAGGACAGCAGGCGGCAACCCTGCCGGCCCGACTATAGAGAAAACGGTCTCGTTGGCCCAGTCGTATCCTAATTCCTTCAGAGTAGGCACGTCCGGTATTTTCGGGTTTCTCCTCTCCTCGCAATACGCGAGGATCTTCACCTGCCCCTGTCTCGCAAAAGGCACATGCTCGGGACCCGAAGAGCAGGCGTCCACGTGGCCGCCCATGAGTGCCGTCATAGCATCTGCAGTTCCCTTGTATGGCACGTGTATCCACTTGATGCCCTCTTTGAGTTCGAGGTAGGCCATCACGTGGTGCATGGCGGAGCCGACACCCGTGGTGCTGTACTTAACCTTGCCTGGATTCTTTTTGGCGTAATCGAGGAACTCCTTGAGCGTTTTCCAGGGTGCATCAGACTTGACTACTATCGCGTTCTGGGGGGAAGCGAAACCAATGATAGGAGTAAAGCTTTTAAGCGGTTTGTATGTCACCTGTTGCATCTGGGGGGCGCGAACGATGCCGGTGCTTGTTGCTGCGCACAGGGTGTAGCCATCCGGTTTGGCGTTGGCCACCAATGCCAGAGCAACAGTACCACCCCCACCGCCCTTGTTCTCCACGACGATGGGTTTGCCAATAAGCTTCTCTGCAGCCGCTGCTACAGCCCTGCTGCTTAAGTCCATCGACCCTCCGGGCGCAAATGCGACCATGAGCGTGATCGGTCTGTCCGGGTACTCGGCGGCGCGCGCCCCAGAGGAGCAGAAGAGTGACGCGACAATGAAGAGACAACATACGCTGATGGTCAAACTCTTTATTTGAGATGAATGCATTGGTGCAGGGCCTCCTGGACTGTGTTCTGCGTCAACGTTATCTACCATGCCACCAGTCGAGTGTCAATGCGATTTTCCGGTCTTCGAGCATGAGTGAAGCCGTGTTGCTACGCCCCTTTTTCGAGGATGTGCGTTGCTGCGGTCGCGTAGCCGCCTACGCAGACGGCGGCGCATTCTTGCCCGGGGCGAGGTTCAGGGCTTGAGAGGCAAAGGTGAGGGCTGCGTCGGCCATCTCCTCGATATGTTGTTTCTTACTGAAATCGAACCAGAAGGTCATCCAGGTGATCATGCCTATAAGGAAGAGGGCAGCGAGGGAGGACTTAACGCTGGTATGCGCCAGCCCGCTGGCCCGAAGTTCGTCTATTGTTCGGCTGAGGAGCAGGTAATGCTTTTTCCAGTCCTTCTTGATTCCTTCGAAGTACTTGTCCTTGAACTCGAGGGTCTCATGAATAAGAAACTTCAATTCCGGGTGGGTGCAGATCATTCTCGTGTAGGCCTTGATCATAAAGGCAAACCGCTCCGGTGGATCCTGAATCCCTGTTGCCTCCTCCAGGTATGGCAGGAGGATCTTCGTCACATGATCGTGATGGAGAGAAAAGAGCAGGTTTCTCTTGCTGCCGAAATAATAATAGAGGGTGGGTTTGGCCAGCCTGGCCGCAGCACAAATGTCGCTCGTCGAGGTTGCGTTGTACCCTTTCTTCAGGAAGAGCTGAAGAACGGTTTGCAGGATAGCGTCTTTCTTCTTGGTCGAGTCTCTTCGCTTTTTCTTTGTCGCCATGTCATCTCCCTCTTCTGAACGACAACGCTGAACTAGTGGCACAGTTCTGCTTGCAGGACCCTACCCATTTTATATACCGACGGTTAAGTATAGACGCCACTTTTCTGAGTTGTCAACTGTTTCAGAGAAGCAAGTTGTGATATAACAATTACGGCAAACAGTGAGCAGTCGTCAGTGGCTGGTGTAATGTATCATGTGTTACGCAAAACCCTCCGCGACGGCTCTTGACTTAACACTGAACACATAACACGTAACACAAGAAACCAGATAAACCAGATAAACCAACAACCAGGAGGATAGAGAAATGGGCGAGAAATTACTTCTGAAGGAACTGTGTCGGTACGAGGTGGGCACGTGGGCGGATATCATTTACAGGAACGCGTTGCTTTACGGGAATGAGGAAGTCTGGGTGTACGATGACAAAAGGATCACCTTTTCTCAGTACAACGAGAGGATAAATAGACTCATCCATGCTTTGTACGCCTTCGGATTGAAGAAGGGCGATGGCATAGGGATCCTTGCGTGGAACTGCCTCGAATACACGGACGTGTATGGCGCGGCCATGAAAGGCGGGTTCATCATCTCTCCCTTCAACCCCCGGCTGAACGCAAGCGAGGTGGAATATCTCGTCAATTACTCTGAAGTAAAGGTCCTCTTTGTCGGGCCTGAACTGGTCGAGATGGCCAATGAAGTGCGGCCCCGTCTTTCGAAGGTGCAGCAGTATGTCGCGGTGGAGCGTCCCGCGGCTGGCATGCACTCTCATGATGACCTGCTCTCCTCGCACTCGCCGGAAGAGCCAGACGTGTTCGTGACTGAGGATGATCCGTACCTGATCTTTTACACGAGCGGTACAACCGGCGTGCCAAGGGGCGCGTTGTACACGGAAGGGAAAAATGTTGAGAATACGCGAACAAAAGTGATACAGCTTGGCACAGAGGCAGGGGACAAGCACATCATGATGCTGCCCCTTTTTCATATCGGGGGGTACAGCCACTTCTGGGCATTTTTTTACTCAGGCGGGAGCAATGTCATCATGTCGCAGCGCTCATTCGACCCCGCAGCCACGCTGAAGGCAATACAGGACGAAAAAGCCACGGACATACACATAGTGCCCACGCACCTGGTGTCGATGCTCGCTGTTCCAAACGTGGAGGAGTACGACCTGACAAGCTTGAAGCGCATCTGGTACGCTGCTTCCCCCATGCCCGTCGAGCTGCTTCGCAGGGGCATGAAGAAATTCGGTTCCATATTCCTTCAGGGGTACGGTCAGTCTGAGTCGGGCCCGGACATCACTTATTTTGCGAGAAGAGAACACCAGGTACTGGACAAGACGCCTGAAGAACAGAAAGTGCTCGCATCGTGCGGAAAGCCATGTCTTGGCGTGCACGTTCGCATAGTGGACGACGACGGGAACGATCTCGCTCCCCAGGCGGTTGGTGAGATCGTGGTGCAGAGCAAGCAGGTCATGGTGGAGTACTGGCGCAAGCCGGATGACACGCGCGAGACCAAGGCCGGCGGGTGGCTTCATACCGGAGACATGGGCTACTATGACAATGATGGGTATATCTACATCGTAGACCGCAAGAAAGATATGATTGTCACGGGTGGCGAAAATGTGTATCCTAGAGAGATAGAAGAGGTCTTGTATCGCCATCCTGCGGTTTCAGAAGCTGCCGTGATCGGCGTGCCCGACGACGTGTGGGTGGAGAGAGTGCACGCCATCGTGCATCTGAAGGAGGGACAGCAGGCGACAGCAGACGAGATCGTCAATTTTTGCAAGCAGAACCTGGCCAGATACAAGGCCCCCAAGTCTGTCGAGTTTGTTGACTCTTTGCCGAAGAACCCGCAGGGAAAGATACTGAAGCGGGAGCTGAGAGAAAAGTACTGGGTAGGTAAAAGCCGGCGGGTCGGGTAGACTCGGCCGTACAAATCATACGGAGGTGACTTAATGAAAGCGTATGGGGTACATGCCAATCGACTGTTTAGGCTGTTGGGCGCAGCATTTGTTTTCGCGTTGATTGCACCCTTGCAGGCGCCGGCCGAGTTCCCCGAGAGAACCATAACGATCACTGTCGGCATGGAAGCAGGCGGGCCCACGGACATCGCGACGCGGGCCATGGCGCCGGGAGCTCAGGCAGCACTCGGCAAGTCGATCGTTGTGGACAATAAGGGTGGAGGAGGCGGGACTGTGGCGCTTGGCGTGGTGACCACGGCAAAGCCTGACGGCTATACGCTGGTTGCGTGCCAGAACGTGTCGATCGTAGACACGCCCCTGATGCAGAAAGTGCCTTTCAAGCCGCTGGCAAGCATCACGCCGATATGCGCCTTTGCCGCATCGGACAACAGCGCCCTGCTCGTTAAAAGCGATGCGCCCTGGAAGACGTACAAGGAGTTCATCGATTACGTGAAGGCCAACCCGGGGAAGATAAAATATAGCTCTGCAGGCATAGGATCAGGCATGCACGTGGCCATGGAAGTCATGGCCCACAGGGACAACCTGAAGTGGGTCCACGTGCCATATAAAGGAACGGCTCCGGCTCGCACAGCTCTCCTGGGCGGCCATGTGGATGCCTGCTCCAGCGGCGTAGATTGGCCGCCTTTCGTTCAGTCAGGACAGTTACGGGTACTTGCGGTCCACGGTGCCCAGCGGATGCGCATGTTTCCTGATGCGCCAACGCTCAAGGAGCTGGGTTACGCATTCGTGAGCGAGACCGTCCACTCCGTGGTCGGGCCGGCGGGGTTGCCCCCGGACGTGGTGAAGAAACTTGACGCTGCCTTCAAGAAGGGCACGGAAGCGCCAGAATTCAAGGCTGCGGTTGAGAAGCTCTACCTCTCCCCGGTCTGGATGGGAAGCCAGGAATACGACAAGCACCTCAAGGACAAGTGGGTCAGGACAGAGAAGCTCTTTAAGGAAACAGGCATCATAAAGGAAGCGGCAACACAACCGCAATGAAGCGAGTGACGAGTGACGAGAGTCGAGGGCTGAGCGAGACACGGGGACGCGGTGAGAGGGAGACGCGGAGAGGGCCAGTAATCAGTGTTCAGTACCCGTGAACTGCGGCGGTCGGCCGTCGGCAGATGAGCGAGAATGATAACTAGCATAGATAGGGGAAGGTGTACTGGTTGCGGGAGATGCGTTGAGGTCTGCCCGCTTGATACGTTGCGGATCGATGTATGCGTTGATCAGATGGCGCCCTGTCAGGCAGCCTGCCCGGCGGGTGTGGACATACGTGGATACCTGCATTTCCTGAAAGAGGGAAAACTCGCTGAGGCAGCGAGCCTCGTGAGAGACTCCTTGCCATTCCCCGCCATTACCGGAAGAATCTGTTTCCATCCATGCGAGTCTGCTTGTACCCGCAAAGCAATCGATGAATCAGTGAATATCAATGGATTGGAACGCTTTGTGGGAGACCTGTACCTGCCCGCGAGGGCGGTTCCCGAACCTGTTCTGCACGCAGCAAAGATAGCCGTCATTGGGTCAGGGCCTGCCGGCTTGTCTGCGGCTTACTTTCTCAGAAAGATGGGCTACCGGGTTACGGTATTTGAGGCTCTTTCGAAACTCGGCGGTTCTCTGAGGACGAAAGTGCCCGAGTTGCGCCTGCCTCGCAGCATCATCGACAAACAGGTGAAGTATATGCGTGAGATGGGTGTGGAATTCCGCACCGGTAAATTGTTGGGTGCTGCATTGACACTTGATCGTGCCGTGCACGCGGGCTTCAAGATTCTGTTCATTGCAACAGGCACGCTCCCGACCGGCTTACCGCGTGGTGTCAGAGAAAGCCTGAATTCCGTGGATCCCGAAACTTTTCAGACGCGCATTCCGCATGTATTTGCCGGTGGTGCGCTCGTCCTGGGCAAGGTGCCTGTGGTGAAGGTGATCGCGGCAGCCCGTAAGGCAGCCCTTTCTATTGCACGATTCCTCGGACAAGACGAAGAACGTGCGGAAGCACGAAGCGTCGTCAAAAATCTTCCCGGGAAAGGCATAAAGAAGAAGCCACGTCAGAAGAGTAGGGACGCGTGGAGTAATGATACGGCCAGAAGAGAAGCGTGCCGCTGCCTGCACTGCGGGGGCCGGGCGCATATCGCATATCCGGACGACTGCATGACGTGCTTCGAATGCGAACTGGAATGTCCGTCGCAGGCGATCACCGTGCATCCGTTCAAGGAGGAGTTCCCTCCCACGATCGACTACTCACGATTTGCGAAGGGGAGCTAAAGAAGGTGGCAGGCCTTAAGACTCTGGGCAGAATTATAGAGACTGACGTCCTCGTGATCGGCGGCGGTGTTGCGGGACTCTGGGCCGCACTCAGAGCGCGCGAGAGCGTGAAGCGTGTCCTGATAGTCGACAAGGGCCCCAGGGATTGGGGCGGTCAGGCATCCCGGTCCGGCGGCGCCATGGTGGCTGCCGTGCCTCCGGATGAGCCTGAGGATTTCATCAAGGACCTCGTCTACTACTATGATGGCCTCTGTGATCAGGAATTGTGGAGCGAGATCTTCAAGAGTTCCTATGGGCGTCTGAAAGATTACGAGCGGCTCGGTTACGAGTTCATCACGGATACAAACGGGTGCCTCAAAGGTATCCCGCAGCGTGGGCTCGATCACGTCAAGTGTTACCTGGGAAAACCGTTCGGCATGGGCGGTAAAAACATGGTGGCTGTGCTTGTGAAGGAAGCTGAGAGACTTGGCGTTGGACGGCTGAGCCGGATCGTGGTGACTGACATCCTGAAACGGGACGGGGTGGCGGTTGGCGCGTGCGGGTTTGATGCGATCAACGGTGACTTCCATATTTTCAAGGCTCGCGCAGTGATCCTGGCTGTAGGCAATGGCGGGTGGAAAGTCTCGTACCACCACAACACCTGCGCAGGCGACACGGCCTATCTCGGGCTGAATGCGGGCGCTGAAGTCACGAGTTGCGAGTTTGCAAGGGTCTGGAATGTACCAAAGCTCTTTGGCTGGGAGGGACAAACCTACCTGCTGCCGCTGGGCGCGAAGTTCGTCAATGCGTTGGGTGAAACCTTCATGGACCGCTACTCCCCGGTGCTCGGCGCAAACACGGACCCGCACTACATCACACGGGCAATGGCGCTCGAAGCACAGCAGGGAAGGGGGCCGTTCTACCTTGACTGCGCGGGTATGAGCCCGGAGAATCGTGAACTTGTCACACCGAAAGGACACGGCTGGATGGAGCTCAATTACCTGAGGCTTCGCGACATGGGCATGAGCTTCTTCGAAGATAAGCTTGAGTGGATTGCCCAGATGCGCCTGAGCGTGATGGGGATCGCCGCTGACCTTCAGGGACGGACAAAGGTTCCGGGATTGTTCGTGACAGGGAGGGCGAGGGCGACCGATCCCACGGTGTACATCGGCGGGCTCTCGTTATGTCTCTGCGCGGTTACAGGCTACGCGACAGGAGAGGCTGCTGGCCCGTATGCAGCATCCCAGAAGAATAGAGCGCTGCACGAGGGCGAGGTTGCGGAAAAGAAGAGAGAACTCTATGCGCAGGCAGGAGAAAGGGGCATCTCACCCAAAGAGGTGCTGAGAGAGATCCAGGCGATTGTCTTTCCGCATGAGGTATCTATCCTGAAGCACGGGGAAAGCCTCATGAGGGCGTCACGGCAGCTCGACAGGCTGGAGGCGGAGACAGTCCCACGCATGGTAGCTCACGATGCCCACTATCTCATGAAGCTGATGGAGGTACGGAGCATTCTCCTCATGAGTCAGCTTTACGTGCACGCCTCGCTTGAGCGCACAGAGTCTCGTGCGGGCCACTTTCGTGCGGACTATCCTGAGCGTGACGACAAGAAATGGCTGCGCCAGATCTTCGTGAGCCGACGTAAGGACTCATTGGCCACGCGCACTGAGCCGCTGCCCATGGATCAATACCCGATCAAGCCGACACGGTATTACTCGGACAATTTCAGCTTCCCGAAAAATCGGTGATCAGTAATCAGTGATCGGTAGTAAGAAACGACCTGATCTCACGCCCACTCAGCACGCCGAAGCGTAACAGGTGCTCGGCTTCATATCGTTGCATTTCAGCCGTTTCTTCTATAGAATCAGACAATGGCTGAGGCGAAAAAGGGCAAGGTGTACCTGGTTGGCGCAGGGCCCGGGGACATTGGTCTGCTGACCATCAAGGGGCTTCGCTGCCTGCAAAAAGCAGACGTGGTTGTCTACGATTTTCACATAAACGCCCAGATGCTCAATTATGTGAGGGGGCGGGCTGAGCTTATTTACGCGGGTAAGCGGGGTGGGCATCACGCGATGACTCAGGATGAGATAACAGCGGCGATGGTGGAGCACGCCAAACAGGGCAAGATCGTCTGCAGGTTGAAGGGCGGTGACCCGTTTGTGTTCGGCCGCGGAGGGGAAGAGGCAGAGGCTCTTGTCAGGGCTGAGATCCCTTTTGAAGTTGTGCCGGGCGTGAGCTCCGTGATAGCTGTGCCTGCCTGTGCCGGTATACCCTTGACGCACAGGGAACATGCATCGTCGTTTGCTGCTGTCACGGGCAACGAGGCCGCAGCAAAACCTGGAAGCGCGATCGATTGGTCGTGCCTCGCGAAAACTTACGACACGCTCGTTTTTCTCATGGGAGTGAAGAACGTATCAACGATAAGCAAGGCGCTTGTCGCCGGAGGCAAGCCGGTGCAAACGCCGGTGGCTTTGATCCGATGGGGTACTCGGCCTGACCAGGAGACCGTGGTCGGGACCCTCGGGGACATTGCCCGGTTGGTCGAAGAGAAGGAGATGAAGCCGCCGGCGGTAATGGTCGTGGGTGAAGTGGTCAAGCTGCGGGGAGTGCTGCAGTGGTACGAGCGCAAGCCCCTCTTTGGTCAACGTATCTTGATCACGAGAGAATACTCACCGGACTATGAACCATTGGAAGAACTTGGCGCTGAGATATTCGAATTTCCGACGATAGAGGTTGTGCCTCCCGCCAGCTACAAGGAGTTGGACCAGGCGATCGGGCGCATTGAGGAGTACGACTGGCTCCTCTTCACCAGTGGTAACGGGGTGCGCCACTTCATGGAGAGATTGTTCGCCAGAGGACGTGATATACGGGACCTTGCCGGTCTAAAGATCTGCGCCGTTGGTAGCCGGACAGCGCAAGAGGTAGCCAGGTACGGGATGAAGGTCGAACTCGTTCCGGACGAGTTCAACGCGGAGGGGCTTGTGGAATCGTTTGTGCGGCTCTATCGTTCCAGAAAGGCGGGCCTCAGCCGGCTCAGATTCTTGTTGCCGAGGGCAGAACGTGCACGCGAGGTGTTTCCCGAGAAGGTGAGGAACCTGGGCGGAGAAATCGACACGCCGCCTGTCTATCGTGCGATCAAGCCTGAGAAGCACGGAAAACTGCTCAAACGCTTCCTGATGGAAGGTCGTATATCGGTTGCCACGTTCACCAGCGGAGCGACGTTCACCAATTTCGTTGACATTATGGGCACGGATGCCCTCCCGTTCCTGAAGAAAGTGACCATAGCTGCAATCGGTCCTGTAACCAGGCGGACCATCGAAAAGACAGGCCTGAGCGTTGCCATCCTTCCCAAAGAGGCAACGATCAAGGCGATGGTGGAAGAGATCATTAAATGGGGAACGGAAGGGCAGGGGCAAGGGTCACGGGGCAAGGGTCCAGAGAAGAAACGGTGATCGGTGAACGGTGATCAGTAAACGGCTTTTCACTTAGCACTTAACACATAACACGTAACACATAACACGAGAAACCAGAGAAACCAGAGAAACCAAAGAAACCAAAGAAACCAAAGAAACCAGAAACGGGGGATGAGATGAAGACAAAGGGCAAGGTCAAGATTAAAATCAAGGATCTGGAGGCTGAGATTGTTGAGGCGATGCAGAAATGGCAGCGCATGGAAGACGCGTCCCTTGCATCCACTGGGCGGATCATCGAGAAGACCACGAACCCGATCGTTCGACTCATCATGGAGATTATACAGAGAGACTCCCAGATGCACTATGCAGTCGAGAAGTGGGTTGCCGATAGCCTGCAGAGCGCTGCAATAGCCCTGACACCCGCCGAGCTCGCTTGTGTGTGGGACCTCATCCAACGCCACCTTGAGCTTGAGCAGCACATGATTGAGACGGTGAAGAAAGTGCTCCCCTCTCTCAAGGGGAAGAGAATGGTAGTGCAGGAATATCTGCTCAAGTATCTTCTGGAAGACGAAACAAAACACGTAAGCCTGCTCAAGCGGCTGGAAGGCATCAAGAGAGGGATGCTGCCGTAGTAAGGCAGGGTCAAGGGTCGAGGGGCCAGTTGCCAGGGTCGAGGGTCGAGTGAGACGCGGAGAGGGGGAGATGCGGAGAGGGGTGAACAGAGAACAGTAGCCAGTGATCAGCAAACAGTGAACAGTGGCCAGTCCTTCGGACTAAAGCACCGTTACTGGCTTATTAGCTTATTTGCTGATCGGCGACAATCAGCTTATCAGCCAATCAGCAGACGAAACAGACGAAACAGACTAACTAGACCAGATAGACCAGAGAAACCAGAGAAACAAGAGAAAC
>Ga0102851_10003008_pt1 | contig 10378 bp, 9 predicted proteins | sample Mud3Dept3metaG_FD_79558 | JGI IMG/M metagenome (GOLD analysis project Ga0102851, IMG submission 79558) | Freshwater wetland microbial communities from Ohio, USA, analyzing the effect of biotic and abiotic controls - Mud 3 Core 4 Depth 3... | ecosystem: Environmental > Aquatic > Freshwater >...
CCCGGAGATCGATCCCGGTGGGACACTTTTCAATGTTAATTTTCAGGCCAAGTGGTACACTTTTATTTTAGAAAAAACAATTTGCAAGACAATTATTAAGATTGCCCTGATCATTATTATATTTAACCTTGTCGCCTGTACTTCAGAGCAGACCAACAAGTATACCTATTACTGGAAGACAGACGGGGCATGGAAAGGCACCTACCGTGCGCTGGTCATCAAGCTCTATGATGGCAGCGAGCACCGGGTGTGCTTCCAGTTCAAATAGCGTGATTGGGCTGCTGCGCTTGAGCGTCGTTAGACACGGAGACGCGGAGATGCTCTCCCCATCTCCGGCTGGATCAACCTGAGGTGATTCCCGACTTGAATCCGGTACAATCTCCACGCGAGGCGGGTATAATCGTCCAGGCGAGGCTCGAGCAGTGGCGATGTAATGCACTTGACAGCGCTGCGGAAATCTATTGGACTGATCTGCCATGTTCCTTCCGACCACACCTCAAGAAATGGACCAACTCGGCTGGTCGCAGCTGGACGTCATCCTGGTCACCGGCGACAGCTATATCGACAGCCCCTACATCGGGATCGCCGTGATCGGTAAAGTGCTGCTCCAGGCTGGCTTTCGTGTAGGTGTGATCGCTCAACCAAACTTGGATTCTGCCCAAGATATCATCCGCCTCGGTGAACCTCTGCTGTTTTGGGGGGTTAGCGCCGGTTGCATCGACTCGATGGTCGCTAACTATACCGCCCTGAAAAAGAAAAGGAAGAATGACAACTACACTCCTGGTGGGCTCAACAATCGGCGGCCCGACCGCGCCAGCATTGTCTATACCAACCTGATCCGGCGTTATCATAAAAACACCTCGCCTATCGTTCTGGGCGGCATCGAAGCCAGTCTGCGCCGCATCGCGCACTACGATTTCTGGTCAGACAAGGTGCGCCGGTCGATCCTGCTGGACGCCAAGGCTGATTACCTGCTGTATGGGATGGCCGAAAAAGCCGTTGTTAAGCTGGCGCAGCGCCTGCAAAGCGGGGATGATGTCCGCCAAATCCGTAGCCTGTGCTACCTGGTCGGAGAAGCCGAGCGGGGGTCAATCCCCAGCAACTACCTGGAACTGCCTTCCTTCGAGACCGTCATCCAGGATAAAGACGCCTTGATCGATATGTTCCACCTGTTCTACCAAAACAATGATCCGCTTTCAGCGAACGGGCTGTATCAGAAACACGCCGGACGCTACCTGGTTCAGAACCCGCCTGGCCCCTACCTGAACCAGGCGGAAATGGACGCAGTGTACGGTTTGAATTTTGAGCGCCGCCAGCACCCCTATTACGAAAGACAGGGAAAGGTGCGGGCGTTGGAAACGATCCAGTTCTCCATCCCCACCCACCGCGGCTGCTATGGAGAGTGCAGCTTCTGCGCGATTGCCATCCATGAAGGTCGTACCGTCCGGTGGCGCAGCTCGGAATCCATCCTGGCCGAAGCCAGGTTGCTGACGCAACTCCCGGAGTTCAAAGGTAATATCCTAGACGTGGGTGGTCCGACAGCCAACATGTACGGTTTTGAATGCGAGAAGAAGCTCACACACGGCGCCTGTGCAAAGAAAAGCTGCCTGTTCCCGGCAGTCTGCCCCCTTCTAAAAGTCGATCATCGCCCCCAGCTGGATCTGCTCCAAAAAATCCGCGACCTTCCAGGGGTCAAGAAAGTCTTCGTTGCCTCTGGTATCCGTTATGACCTGCTGCTGAGCGACCAGGCCTGCGGGCTGACCTATTTGCGCGAAGTGGTCGCCCACCATGTGTCCGGCCAGATGAAGGTGGCTCCAGAGCACTGCGAAGATAGCGTGCTGCGGCGCATGGGTAAGCCGGGTAAGACTTCTCTGCTGCGTTTCAAAGATCTATTCGACAATATATCCCGGGAGAGCGGCAAAGAGCAATACCTCACCTACTACCTGATCGCCGCGCACCCAGGTTGCACCGAGCAAGACATGGTTCGCTTGAAGGCTTTCACCAGCAAGAAGCTAAAGATCCACCCCGAGCAGGTGCAAATCTTCACACCCACCCCCTCCACCTATGCCAGCCTGATGTATTTCACCGAGATGGACCCTTTCACCCGCCAGCCGGTATTCGTTGAAAAAAACCCGCATCGTAAAGAGCTCCAGAAACAAATCGTAGTGGGAAAAAGTGAGCAGTGATGTGATAGGGGAGAAAATTTTCGTCGCCTGTGCACCCGGCCTGGAGATCATCACCGCCCAGGAGATACGTTCGCTGGGATTTCTCCCAACGAACGTCGCAGCTGCAGCGGTGCTAGGCGGCGTAAACGCCGCCAAATTAGATTATACGGACGGTGGGGTGGAAACGATAATCAGCAGTACCAACAATTCTGACTCGGATGCGAATACCCACCTGGAGGCGGTATATCGCCTTAACCTTTTCTTGCGGACAGCCAGCCGGGTGCTTGTGCGGCTGGGAGAATTTTACGCTGCAGCCTTCTCCGAACTGCGCAAGAAGGCAGGGCGTCTGGAGTGGGAGGCCTACCTGTCGCCCGGCCAATCGGTGGCGCTGCGGGTGACCTGCCATAAATCACGACTGTATCATTCCGATGCGATAGCTGAGCGGGTATTGGGAGCCATCACCGACCGCATGGGAAGTCCTGTGCCCCTTGCCAGGTTTAACGAAAACGCCAGCAATACGCTGCCTCAGCTGGTAGTTGTGCGCCTGCTGCACGATCATGTGACCATCAGCATCGACTCATCCGGCGAACACATGCACCGCCGTGGTTACCGGCTGGCAGCAGCCAAGGCCCCCCTGCGCGAGACCTTGGCTGCCGGCGTGCTGCTGGCTTCTGGCTGGGACCGGGTCTCACCCCTGCTTGACCCATTCTGCGGATCCGGCACGATCCCGATCGAAGCGGCGTTGCTGGCGAAAGACCTGGCGCCTGGGCGCCTGCGCCGCTTTGCCTTTATGGACTGGCCGGGTTTCGACCAAGATCGATATGAACGCCTGCTGGTGAATTCCTGCCAATCTGCTCGCGAACACGAGGTTTATAGCCGCAAGGTTTATAACGACAAGGCATGGGATTGGCCATCTGGCGATTCACTCAATGACCGCGACACCAAGGCCTTGGGTATGGCGCCCGCTGCTCCTGTCTCTGACCACGTCGCCGGTGCTTACGATAAGGCGCCTACTATCCTCAGTTCCGACCGTGATGCCGGGGCGATCGCGATGGCGGAGGCAAATGCTTCCCGAGCTGGGATTTCTGACAGCATCGAATTCTCCTGCCTGGCGGTCTCGGCCGTTGAACCTCCCGCCGGTTCCGGCTGGGTGATAACCAATCCTCCTTATGGTCTGCGGGTCAGCGCCCAAAAGGACCTGCGCAACCTGTATGCCCAGTTCGGGAAGGTGCTGCGGATGAAATGCCCTGGCTGGCGCTATGCCATCCTGTGCAACGACGAGCGCCTCTTTTCGAATTCCGGTTTACGTCCAAAAGCTCACTTGTCCTTCGAGAACGGCGGTGTGCCCGTAAAACTGTATTGCGGAACTGTCTCAGACTGACTGCGAAGCTCACCTGCGTTGCAACCGGGAATTTTCTTCTGCGAAAGGTAAATAAAGAGAACGACGAAAAAGTTACGGTTTTTTGTGCCGACGATGATGATGCCAGGCAAGCCATCGCCAGTGTCGACCTCTACTTCGACGACGACGCCATCCAGGCCGATGACAGCGCAGGAATAAACGCGGGCGAGCACAGTCTTAGTTTAGGGTTGGATGGTGAAATTGTCAATGGGGTTTGTTATATTCACCGCGATTTTCAACTGGCGCATTTTGTCCAATATATCTCCTGATGCCGACCTTTTAGGCAGCACGTGCACCGTGCGCCGCAACAGCCCGTTGCGACTACGACATTCCCCTGGCGTACTAGAACCCGACGAGCGGCTGGCCCGTGATAAACACCGCCATGGAGTTGAAGAAGAAAAACCCGAAAAACAACACGTTTAGCACCAACACCACTTTCGACCACCAACTGGCCCTGGCTGGCTTTGGCAGTTTCGTATTCAGGTAGATTAGCACCCACGGGTAGATGAGCGATGCCAGGTTCGACATGTTGCCCGAGATGATCAACAGGTCGGTCGGCAGCGCCAGGTGAATAACGACCGAGATCACCAGGATGAAAATTATGGCGATTAAGTAATAAGCCCGTCGCGAATCACCGTTGATCCACCGGCGCAAGCGAGGGCTCACGGCGATTGCGGTATCCGTTGTGTTGCGGGTTAACATCTCCAGGATCGTGGCCTGTGTTTTGAACAGGATCAGCGCGCCGATAGCCAATACAAAGGAGTAGAGGAAGGCTGCCTGCTTGGCTAGCTCAGTCGCGGCGTACACAGGCATGTTTTCGGAGGTGGGCGTTGCTGCACCAGGCTGGCTTGCCAGCCAGCGCACCAGCACGCTTGGGATGAACATGCCAACCATGGCACCCGTGAAGAACACGAGCCACTGGTCCATCTTCAAGTAGTGGAACTAGCGATTCCAGACTCGTGTGTTCCGCTCACTCTCCGGGAAGGTCACCCCGGATGGCAGTACTTCTTTCTTTTCGCCGCCGACCAGGCCGGAGAAGAAGCCTATCTTGCGCCCCATTCCATAACCATGGTCGCGGTAATAATTAATCAGCAAAAAGTTCATGCCTGCCCCAAAGCCCGTGTAACCGATGATGGAGCCGAGGGTAGCGACATCGATGCCTTCCGGCAAAGGCGCTGGTATTATGATACTTTTGAGCGCCTCAGCCCATAATGAGGCAGGCGCAAAGATGAAGGCCAGCAGGGAGATCATGCTCAAAGTGAAAATCACCAGGAATGTGTCGACGATCTCCATCGTGCGCGCGATCTTCTTGCCGATCGTGTAGATCAATAGCGACAAAAACATCAAGCCAATGGCGATGAGCCGATAGGCCTCGACCTCGACAGGATTCGTAACGTCATAACTGCGGCCAGCAATGAGGGCAAAAATGCTTTGCCCGGCCGCAGCCGCCCAGCCGCCTCAAATCCAGCCGATGTAGATGACAAAAAGGGTTACCAACGCCCAGAACCGGTAGCCCGGCGGAGTGCGGGTGAACCCGACGATGGGTACCTCGCCGGTAGCTATCGTGTAGCGGGCGTTCTCGAGGTTGTAGCATACTTGTAAGATGGCAGAGAATGCGATGAACCAGCCGATGCCAGTGAAGCCGTATTGTCCGAACGCCAGCGGCCCCAGCAACCACTCGCCTGATCCGAGGGCTGCGCCTAGAGCGATCATGCTAGGCCCCAGCACTACGGTAATGATCTCCCGTCCGCCAATCTTGGGTTTATTGAAGGCTTCCTCTGTGTAGGCAGGTCGACCAGGGGGAGCGCAGGCCTGCTAACACCGATCTGGATACTCTGTTGTTCTGTTGTGACCATGAGACGTCTCCTTGCTCTTCTAGGAATGCTGCTAACCTGGTGGAGGGCGCATCTGCAGACTCAGAATCTGCTCTAGTTATCCAGGCGAGGTTCAAATTCAACCGTCTGCGCTAAACCGGCTGAATGAATTGGCGAGTGAGATTCACCCACAACGCGGTAACACGGTTATAGTGTGCAAACGTTCGGAGTCCTGCACATAGTGCTGGCGGTGCACCGGGTGCAGGACGGTGCTCGGCGTGGGAGGACGGGCGGATCGGGGTGCTGACTACGGGGTCATCGCACTGTAAGTGTTATTGACCCAACTGCTACCCTACCTTGCCGATCAGTCCGCGCGGGGCGCATTCCCCTTTGCCAATGCGCCCCGCGCCTGTTGGTGTTGAACAACCTCCGGCCCCCCTGCGTGTTGGCTGCAGGTTACCCTCAGGGCATCAGGGTTTGCATGGGATTCAGGGCCCGTCCCGGACCGCCATGAGCCCGGCGTATCCGCCGAGGTAGAGGGCTCCGTTCGGCGCGATGGTTGTAGGCGACCAGAAATTATCGAACGTGGCTGGGGCATCCGCCCGGAAGGTGCCCGCTAACTTCTCCCAGGCCACTTTCCCGGTGCGGAAGTCGAGCGCTACCCAGTAGACCGCATAGACGTTGTTGTCCGGGTCGAGCTTCCGGTCCATGGTATAGATGAGCCCTGTCCTTGTAGATAGCCGGGGGCACGCGATCGTGCGAACTTCCGTGTTGACCCAGACTTTGGTGCAGCCTTTCCCGTTCGGGTTAATGTCGATGCGTTGTAGCCCCGGTTTGCCTGGCCTGGCTAACCTCCCGCTACCCCAGTCGAACAAGTAGTCGGTGCTGTTCTGTACGATAATAGAGTTGTGGAAGCCGATCACCGAGTTGGAATCGGCCCCGGCGCCGCCTCCTGGGAAGTCGAACACGGGTATTTTGCACACGATCCGCTGCTGCCCCGCACCGAGTTTCTCGTCCGGCTCGGTCCGGTACACAACCAGGTTCATCTGCGGGGCATTGTCGGTGATGGCGACGTACTTGCCTTCGCCGAGGAGGGTCGGTGTGGTGCCTGAGCCGAGCTCGTACTGCCCCGGCCGGACCGCGCCGATGGTGTCGTATGCCTGGCGCCAAACCACGTACGGCCAGCCATCCGCGCCGATGTCGACCCGGTACATCGCCTGCGTGGTCACGATGTAGCCGCCCTCCTTGGCGAGCACATGTCCGTTTCGAGTGAACTCGCCAGGACCGAGATTGACATGCGGCAGGTTTTCTTTCGTATAGGGTCCCTGGGCTGTCGCCGGGTCGAGCACGTAGATGTTCGCCGAGGCGCCCATGTTCAGCCAGTAGCGTCCCTGGAAGTCCGCGAACACCCCGGCGATGCGATCGACTTGCTTGCCATCCTCGTCCATGACGAGGTCCGTCAGGTCGTATGGTTCACCCTCCAGCTCGATTTCGGGGCCGGAGGCTGTGTCAACGATTGCCAATGTCAGCAGAACCTTGCCTTCGGAAATCACATGCACCCGATCGTGGTTGTCGAGGTAGCCGTAGATGGACCACGCTGAAAGTTGGAACTTCTGCTCTCCCTCCCCCTGAGGTTCGCCCGGCTGCACTGCCAGGGGATAGTGGGCCAGGATCTCCAGGGTATCCGGATCAAGCAGATTAATGCTCGCCTCCTCCACGCCGTGGGCATACACAACCAGCCGGCCATGACTGTCAATCGAAATGTTGGTGGCTAGCATAACCCACGAGTTCTGGTGTATTCCCGCCAGGTCCGTCGAGCTGATGACCAGGTTGCGGCCAAGCGGCCCGGCCAGGTCCGCAGCATCGCTCATCCAGCTATCGGAGTGACCGTGGGCTAATCCGTTGGGTGCAAAGCTCGGATTCTGGGGCACCCCGGTGTTGGCTAATGGATGCGCCTTCGCCGGCGCCCCGATATAGTCGGGCAGCGACGTGAAGGGTCCCGGAGGGATCGGAGTGACCGGCTGACTGGCTGACCCAGGCAAGCTGGCCCCCAGTATCAGCCCTCCAAGAACGAGCATTGTCAGGAATTTGGATAGGGTTGAGGTTTTCATGATCTTCGCTCCTTTCATCTTTTGTTAATTATATCAGTTATCGTCCTGGCTTTGAGAGGCCTGGCATCGGGGTCAGGCGGCATCGCCGGTTTCCCTTCATTGTTCCCTATCTCCCGATAGATGACCTCCACCAGGTCCGTTGTCGCCACGGCCCGTTCCTAGCGGCCCGACCGGAACAGCACCTGGTCGCTGGAGGGGTCGACACCGACCAGCAGCAGCCCCGGCAAGGGCCGCCAGGTTGTTGGTGCGAAACTCGTTGTTGAAGACCCGATTGTCGTTTGCGCCAGGCCAGAGGAAGATCCCGTTCAGGAAGTTATCGAAGAAAATGATATCCAGGATCAGGTTGCTGCTCACAGCCCCACCGTCCACCTGGAGGACGATTCCGTTGCCGACAGTGGAATCGCTGAGGCTGTTCGAGCTGACCTGGGTATTGGTCAGCCTGACTCCGCTACTGGCAATCAAGGCGATGCAGTTTACAGCGCAATTCTCGACCGTATTTTCCGCTATACGGTTGTTCGTCATGACTGTTCCAGGGCCAGCGTTCAATGAGATCCCTACCAGACATCCCTGCAGGGTATTTTTGATAATCGTATGCTGACCCTGGGGTAGCGTAATCCCTCCCAATCTTCCTCCTCTCCGAGTCCCTTCCGAGGTGATTATCGCGCATATTTGTGAAATTGTTGCACTATGGTTTTTGAAAAAAAAGATACTGCTCAGCCTGCACGTAGAAGAAGCTTTTTACTGAGCCCGAGATAACCATGTTTATCCGACCACACATAATTATGATATATATGATATAATATAGTATAATTAGCTAGTTATTTATTGCGCTTTTCAGAGGCGACATGATAATCAAATTTCTTCACCAGGGCTTGCTCCTTTCTCGCGCGGTATCTTTTATACTTCTTCTTGTTTTCCTCGCTTATTTTCCAGCAAGCGCTCAATCGCCTGAGTTGCCTGCTGCCACGATAACCGTCACCAGCCATCTGGACACTTCGGGGAACGCTAGCATCTGCACGCTACGCGATGCGATCACTGCAGCGAACACCAACAGCCCGGTTGGTGGCTGCCCCGCTGGCGCGCCCTACCCGGCGATGGACGTTATCAAGGTCGGTTTTACCACCCAGTACTGCCTGAACAACGGCGGGTGTACGATCATCCTGTCCAGCCCGCTGCCTGCGGTGAGCGAAGACGTTACCATCCAGAATAACACGGGGATCGGCTTTCGCATTCCGACCATCAGCGGGGATTATAAATATCGCATCTTCGATCTTCAAGGCGTAATCGTGAACATCTCCAACCTGATCCTCATCCGCGGAAACGCTACCGGCGCCGCTGCTGCAGGCTACGGCGGCGCGATCAACACCTCCACCCAGGATACGACCTTGCAAGTGACCAACGTCGTTTTTTCAGAGAACCACGCCCAGAGTCGCGGCGGCGCCGTCCTGGTCGCGGGCGGTACGGTTACGATCAATAATTCGACCTTCACGCGCAATACCGTGGATTATTACGGCGGGGCCATCGGCCAGTTCAGCGGGGTTCTGATCCTGACGAACAGCACTATAGAAGGCAACTCGGCCCTTGATGGCGGCGGCATCGAAATCCAGAGCGCCAGCGATACCCGTATCACCAACGTCACCATCAGCGGGAACATTGCCCGGGGACGCGGCGGCGGGATCTCGCGCATCGGCACCGGCCCCACGGTCAGCCTGAACAATGTGACGATCACGAATAACATTGCCGATTCGACCAATTTAGGGGGTGCAGACGGTGGTGGGATTTATCGTGGCGGCGGCACCATCACCATTGCCAATTCGATTATCGCTGGTAACTACGACACGCCATTCAATTCCGGCACTGGGGCGATCCATCCAGATTGCTCTGGTGTAGTGACATCTTTTGGGTATAACTTGATCGGGATCGGGGATGGGTGTTCGGGTCCGGTCAACGGGGTGAATGGCGACAAGGTCGGATCAATGAATGCCCCGATTCTCGCCCGGTTAAATCCGCTGGGGAACTACGGTGGCTCAACTGCCACGCACTCGTTGCAGCCAAACAGTCCTGCTGTCGACGCCGGTAATCCAATAACGCCGGGCGGAGGAGGCTTTGGCGCCTGCGCGGCAACCGACCAGCGCAATGTCGCTCGTCCGGTAGGGCCTAATTGCGATATCGGCGCATACGAAGGCTCCCTTGGATTGCAGTTCCTTCCCTTTGCTTTCAGGTAATCTTTGCTGATAATCGGCTTCTGACATCCGATTATATATTGAGCAACCAGTTCGGCCAGGTATATAAACCATCCACACCTAACACCCGCACCTCCCTTCGACTTACATTGGGCTTCAAGCTCATCACCATTGCCAGCGCATTTCTTCAAACCGTCATATGCGCCAGGGCAAACCCCGAATGCCCTCAGGATGGTGCTTACCACTCGCAGACTCAACATTTTTCACATGACGCGCTCGTCGCGTGGCGCGATAATAGCCTTGACATGCCCGTTGCGGCGGGGGGCAACACAGCAGCAAGCGTTCGATGAAATGGGAAAAGTGAATAAAGCGGCGATCGTGTTGGCAGCCCTCTTCTTCTTGTGGCCGGCCACGCCACTTGAAACCCGGGGTTTGCCATGATGTCCGCTACTCAAGGCGGGGCTTCGACACATGGAACAGAGCGCTCCACCCCTCGAGTCACGAGGGCATTCCTGATCGCCTCTTCACTGGTGGCGGCCGGTGGCGCGATCGGCATCCTCAGCGTCACGGGCATCACCACTCCAGTGCGCTAACGAGGAACAGCGCACTGGATATGGCGGGAAATGCCTATGAATGGGTCAACGACTGGTACAATGGCATTTATTACAGCATCTCTCCATATGCCAACCCGCCTGGCTCAGCCAGC
>Ga0102851_10003010_pt1 | contig 10376 bp, 10 predicted proteins | sample Mud3Dept3metaG_FD_79558 | JGI IMG/M metagenome (GOLD analysis project Ga0102851, IMG submission 79558) | Freshwater wetland microbial communities from Ohio, USA, analyzing the effect of biotic and abiotic controls - Mud 3 Core 4 Depth 3... | ecosystem: Environmental > Aquatic > Freshwater >...
AACCGATTCAACCACGGCACATTGCTCTTGAGCTTTAATTTTACGGCCTAATTCAGGCAACTCTATATAAACCAAATCCCCCAATTGTTCCTGAGCAAAATCGGTTATACCCACACGAACGACGTTATCGTCCTCCAATTGTGCCCATTCATGCGACATTGCATACTTCAAATTTTCTGGTAAATCACTCATAGCTTAATCTCTCAAAATAATCAGGTAAGGTAACAAGATTCAAGGCGCAAGGCACAAGGGGTATTTTTGAACCTTGAACCTTCAACCTTGAACCTTTAGACTACACCATCCTATATTAACAAACATCAATAAAACATGCCTGAGATACTGATCTACACAACCAATATTTGCCCCTACTGCGTTATGGCTAAACGCTTGCTCGACAAAAAAGGAGCCTCTTATACCGAGATTAATGTAGATACCCAAACGGGCTTGAGAGAAGAAATGATGCGCAAAACAAAACGCCGGACAGTGCCTCAAATATATATTGGCGATCTTCATGTTGGCGGCTTTGACGACCTATATACGCTGGAACAGCAAAAGAAACTGGATACTTTACTGGAACTTGCTTAAATCAAGCGATTTACAACGGCTAGCAGTTCAGAAAAGCAAAAAGCATCACCCCCCTTACTCCAAAACAATAGACCAATTTGAGTTCCCTAAGACCAACCTTAACAATTATAATAAAGAACTTTTAAGAACAATATCTTACGTAACACACGACTCTCATGAAGAAAAAACCGCTTAGCACACCTAAATCCAGTGTTACAGATGTCAGCGTTCTTGAAAACAAGGCACTGTCAAAGCTGAATGCGGGACAATACAAGGAAGCCATTGACCTCTATAAATCCCTGTTAAAACACGCAAATAATGCCGATTGGCGACAGGCATTGGCACAGTGTTACTTGCAAAGAGCTTTGGCATTCGCCGCAAAAGGCATGGTTAAAGAAGCTCTGGTTTTATGGGAAAATTATGCCCAGAATGCCGAACAACCTCACGAAGCCTTTGATCACTATATCAGCTGGCTATTGCAAACAAATGACATGGCAAAAATCAAATCCTGTCTTGGTCAATTATCTGCACAACAACTGGACGAACACTATCCTGAGCTTGCCAGTTTACTAGGTTTACTCATCATTACCGGTAAAATCAGTTGTCAGGACATGCTGCCTAAGGATTCGGTGTTCATGATGCATTTAGGTTTTGTTCAAGAAGCCTTGAGTGCCTACCGGAACAATAAGCTGGAAGACATCGAACCGGCGTTGAAGAAGTTGCCGTTTCGTTCCGCTTTTCGCGATTTTCGTACGCTTATGAAAGCGGCCCTCCTAGTTCCTGAATCGGTCGAACAAGCACAATCTCTGTTAGCGAAAATTCCTGACGGTTCACCCTATCATCAAGCGGGCGCATTGCTGCTTGCTATTACGCATGGAGGTGCGGCACTGATTAATGACTTATTGCAACTCACCCCGCCCCAAATCAAGATTATTGAAGGAGCAAAAAACTTCAACAAAAAGCAGATCGAGCTACTCGATGTATTAACCAAACAAAAAGACCGCTTATCGGACAAAGTAAAATTTAATTTAGCCATTCAGTATCAGGCACTGTTTGGCACCGATTTGGCGCAACATTACTGCCTCGCCGCACTTTCAACCTACCCTGCCGGGCAGCGCGACTTTAGCAAGCATTTTGGCACCATGGATGACTTTGAAGCATGGCGGCTAAAAGCGCTTATGTGCGAACGTGACAGGGACTTTCATGGCGCCGAATATTACTGGCAGCAAGGCATTACGGTTTTAAAAACCCGGGGTGCCGATGGCGCTTTCAAGATTGCGTTGATTATGAGGCATATCGCGGCGCATCAGCAGACGCCCGAAGAGGCGGTCTCGTGGCTAATAGACAGCCTTGGTCATGATCCGGATGATCGTGAAAGTTACGTAAAAATTCTCCAATACTTTGAACGACAGGAACAAGAAACCGATGCCTATAAGGAATGGCTGGATAAAAGTATCAAGAAGTTTCCAAACGATGTTGAGATGTTAGGTCTGGCGATAAAAGCTGCTACGCGTAACAAAGCATTTAAAAAAGCGTCACAATGTGCCCAGGCCTTATTAAAAATTGACCCCGTTAACACTTTTGCCAAACAGGTTTTATTTACAAGCCATTTGGCTCATGCGCGGAAATTAATTAAAAGCAAAAAGTTTCATCTGGTTGAAAAGGAAATTCATCAGGCGGAAAAAATAACTATCGGTAAACGTTACCAGACGCAAGCCCAGTTAATGCGCGGTTTTTTTGTGTTTGTTGCGGAGGATAAAAAACAAGGTTCTCAGTTAATTGCAGAGTCTGTGCAAAAATTGAATGATGGGCTGGTGTGTGCCTATTTTTGCGCCACCTTGGAAGCGTTATTACTGGATTTACAGAGCGCCCCCATTCTAAAAGAATTGCCGCCGCTGACAAAAGATTATGTAATGTCCCAACAGGAAATGACTCAGCTGATTAAAGTAATACAGCAATATGCTGACGATGATAACGTAAGCCAGACGCTACTGCATAAGTCGCTGGAAAAGATCAAAGCCATTATTAAACAATCCATCAAACAACAAGACTATGGCGAAGAGCTTTTATTGTCTCTATGCCAATGTCTGGAACGTATCCAGCATTTTGAATTACTGCGGTTTTGCGTCAAGATTGCACAGCCACTGTGGCTTAAACCGATTTGGATGTACTATCGGGTATATGCTGAAGTAAACGGCAATGCCGGCAAATGTTCTTATATGAACTTCTTGCGATTACGAGACGGCCTGAACAATGCCCAACTGGAAAAAGACCAGCGGGCTGTTGCTCTTATCGGTAAATTTCTCGATCAATATCAAAAATCGCGCCAGCCATCCGGCTTCAATATTTTCGATTCATTATTCGGCGGTATCGATGATGAAGATCCGCTAGACAAGCTATTTGGCCATCTGCCCGAAGATTTATACGACCAACTCGCAGAGAAAACAATTCAGATCACTAAAAAGAACCCTCCGGAACGGATGCTCAAAATACTCGCCGCTGAGTATTTATCCAATGACGTGGCCAAGATGTTCAACCTCCTTAATGATGATCCTGAGGCACTGTTTGCCTTTTTAATGCTTAAATCTGCTGATGACCTGGGTATCGATATAGGCGTGACTGCTAAAGATATTGCTGAATGTTTTGAAGGACAAAAAGCAACGTCGAAACCAGCGTCATTTCCGTTTTTTTAACTAGCAGCACACACTTATGAAAACACCTTACGAAATATTAGAGGTAACTGAACATGCCTCGGATAGTGAGATCAAGCAGGCTTATTTGCAGAAGGTCAAGCTCAACCCGCCCGACCGCGATCATGAAATATTCCAACACATACACAGCGCATACGAGACCATTAAAAATGTAACCAGCCGTGAAAACTATGCACTGTTTAATTACCCGGAAGCCGATTTTGATGCCCTGCTCGAACAGGCATTCAGCACCACGCAGCCGTCAATCATGAACGCTGATTATTTCGATAAATTATTGCACGCCAGTATTGACGACAAAACTTTCCTGATCGGCAACCTTACAAATACAACAGCATGAGTGACACACAAAAAAACCGCTTGCTGGAAGAATTCCAGAGTTATCTGGAGCAAGCTGACCTGGCCCATACACTCAGTGCCGAACAGCCTGACTTGACTACGTTGCTCAGCGAAATGGCTGGCTTAAAAAGTGAAGTTAAAGCCGAATCAAGGCACTTCAAAACGACGCTGGATACTCTCAGTAACGCCCTGACGACGTTGCAGACCGATAATAAAGCGCTTGCCGACGAACTTAGCGCTCATAACGAACGCTTGCAGCAAATGCGTAGCGAAACGTTACGCATAGTGCTGCTGGATATTGTCGATATTTATGATCGGCTCATCGTAGGTTTTGGGGTTTTACAAAACTACCATCCGGTTTCATCGTTGTTCAGCCATTCTAAAAAACAGGATGTTCGCTTTATAAACTCCTTTAAAAAAGGCCAGTCCATGACGCTCAAACGCTTTGAACAGCTGTTACAGCGCTACAATGTTTACGCTATCGACTGTGTAGGCAAGTTGCTGGATCCTCACACCATGAGTGCGGTTGAAATTACTCAAGATCCAAAACTTGCAAACGGGATTGTGATCGAGGAACTGCGTAAAGGTTTTCTTTTTGAAGAAAATGTCTTGCGTCTTGCTGAAGTCAAAGTCAATAAATGCTAATACTTAATTAATATATATTATGAACGAAATAATTATCGGAATCGATTTAGGAACGACCAATTCGGAAGTTGCCATTATAGAAAATGGAAAAGTGGTGGTGATTGCTGACAACAACAAGAAAATATTGCCGTCTTTTGTAGGCATTGATGATCAGGGTGATATTCTGGTGGGCGAATCCGCCAGAAACCAGTATCTGGTTTACCCGGAGCGGACGGTAAAATCCATCAAGCGTTTGATGGGGCAAGATATCCAGGTGAATTTGGCCGGTCATGCTTATGCGCCGCAGGAAATTTCGGCAATTATTCTCAAACGTCTTAAAGCCATTGCGGAACAGCATGTTGATCAAGCGGTTACCAAAGCCGTCATCACTGTGCCGGCGTATTTTTCTGACGCACAGCGTCAGGCCACACGCGAAGCCGGAGAAATTGCAGGACTTGAAGTCGTGCGTATGATTAATGAACCCACCGCCGCAGCACTGGCTTATGGCGGCAATCAGGTTGAACAAAAACGCATGCTGGTTTATGACCTGGGCGGCGGCACGTTTGACGTTTCAGTCGTGAATATCGAAGCCGGCGTTGTCGAAGTGCTGTCCAGTCATGGCGACAACCACCTGGGCGGCGATGATTTCGATCAACAAATCATTGAGCATATTCTCGATCATCTGCAGGAAACACAAGGCGTTGATCTGCGCCAGCACAGCAAGGCACTGGCGCGTATCACGCGAGCCGCTGAGAATGCAAAACTCGTACTTTCCGATCAGCCTTATGCAAAAATTGAAGAAGAATACTTGCTGGAGCATGAAGGCGCCGCGATTCATTTGTCTTTAGAGCTATCCCGAATCGATTACGAAGAAATGATCGAAGACTATATCAACGCCACCATTGATGCCGTGCACATTGCGATGAAAGGGGCGAAACTAACCCCTGCCGACATCGATGAAATCCTTTTAGTGGGCGGCTCGACGCGCACACCGTGTATTCGTGAACGACTCTATAACGAATTCGGTTTTGAGCCGCACAGCGAAGTCGATCCCGATTTATGTGTCGCCATGGGCGCTGCCATTCAGGCCGCGATGATTAGCGGACAAGAGGTAAACGCGGTATTGGTCGATGTCACTCCCTATACTTACGGCACCAGCGCGATAGGTTATTTGAATGACGAATATTATCCGTTCACCTACGTCCCTATTATTCACAAAAATACCGCACTGCCGAATCGTAAAACCGAAGCCTTCGTAACCAATCATGATGGCCAGGAAGTCGTTAATGTAACAATTTATCAGGGTGAAGATCCTGATGCATTGAATAATATAAAAATTGGCGAATTTCTCGTTGAAGGTTTACAAGATGTCGAGGCCGGAAACGTTATCACGCTTACCTTAGCCCTGGATCTTAACGGTATGCTGCATGTTTCCGCGCAGGAAAAAGCGACCGGCCTGGAAAAATCGATTACCATCAAAAACGCCTTTTCGCGCTTTGAACACGGCGCGTTGGATACCGCCCGGCACCGCATCAATAAACTATTCGGACAAAATGAAACTATCCGTGCTGTTGTTAAAAATGAGGCGCCAGAAATTGTCGAGGCACGCAAACTGATCGCCAAGGCTGAAGCCTTATTTGATATAACATCCAATGAAGACAAAGAGGATATGATTGATTTAATCGAAGACATTAACAGCTGTATCGAAGCCGGACTCGATGACCGATTGCAAGAGTCCGTAGCAAAATTAGCCGACATTATCTATTATCTGGAATCCTGATGGATCGCTGCCCTTGCTGCAATGCGCGATTAACTGGAGCACAGCTCTGTCCTCGTTGTCAAGCCGATCTGGTCAGTGTTCTCGGCAGCGAACACGTCGCAAGGCATTGGTTAAGCAAAGCCTTGCAGTTTTGGCTTGCGGATGAACCGAAAATGGCCAATCTGGCTTTATCTAAATCCATCTGCCTCAAACAAACACCCTTGGCACTGGTTTTCCGTGATTTTATTATCCGGCAGCAATGTGAGAACATGTTGGAATTATTAGAAAAAAAGGACTATACAGAAGCCAAAGAATCGCTCTCACTGTTACGCGATTTAAACCCTCATAATAAATTGTTAAAGCGGTTGCACGGGTTTACCAGGTATTTGTTGGTAAAAGATATAATAAATCTCTCTACTCAACAAACCATTAGAATTTTCAATGAGCTCGAATCCAGATAGTATATCTCCCTCCTGCATCAGGATGTGCTGTCTGAATGGTGACGATATCTGCATGGGGTGCTTTCGTTTTGTCCATGAAATTTATCCTCTGGACTCAAGTTGACGAAAAAACACGTCGTCGCTTTCTATACAATGCTGAGAGTCGCAAAAAGGTGCTCAGTAACAAAGTATTAAAGAACTAATCTTGTCGAAAAAGCAGTATGTGTATAATAACTAATCGAGGAGATTTGAAATGAAACAATTACATAGAAAAGACTTATTTGGCTGGTCAGAGTTTAATAAGGAACGCAATCTGGATTTTCATAGCGTGCTTTGGGTACGTGACGGCGGCAATGTATTAATTGATCCCCTGCCGATGTCAGAACATGATCACAGCCATTTGCAACGATTGGGCGGCGTCGATTTCATCGTCATAACCAATAGTGACCATTGCCGAGATGCTGAGCATATTGCAAGCAGCACGGGCGCCGCGATTTATGGTCCATCAGGTGAAGAAGATACGTTCCCAATTTCCTGCGAACGCTGGCTTCATGACAATGAAGAAGTCGTCCCAGGATTGATTGCTTATCAACTTGACGGTTCTAAAACGCGGGGAGAACTCGCCCTGCTTTTGGAACACACCACACTGATAACAGGCGATTTAATACGCTGTCATATCGGTGGTGAATTATGCATGTTGCCGGAAACGAAACTTACTGATGTACACAAGGCTATTCAATCGGTCAAGCGTATTGCAGATTTGCCCGGTATTAAAGCGGTTCTACCGGGTGATGGCTGGCCGTTGTTTAATCATGGCAGTGAAGCACTGCATCGCCTGGCAAGATCGCTTTAATCCGACTGCCAATTGAAACAAGTTTGCAGGCCGTACATGCTCCTATAGATCAGCATGTACGGCCTGCAAACTGCATCAGCTACGGAATTTAGGATTAAGATATCGATTTGAAAAATTTTAAGCAATTTCGACTTCACCTGTTTTCAGTACCGATAAAACTCCAGCAATAAGCCATCAAAATACCGAGAATATAAAAGGATTTTCCGAAAAATTCATTTACGATTCGCAAATGCTGGCAATACAACTGATTTAATGAATCGTTTTAGTCAATCGGGCTGTATTCGAACTAATAATTTATCGGAACAAGAGCAAGCCGATACAATGAATGGCAATATGATGATGGGTTCAATAATAAATACCAGGATGAACATCCCGACAGTGTCAGTTTTTTTGATATGGGCCTCTATGAAAATCTTTTGCATCTATTGGAACCAACTCACTTATACCCGGTTTATGGAATTAGGTGTCTAACAATTTTGATTTCTACTTTGTATTTTATGAAAATGTTTTCTATTATTTATCCGATATGTCAATTAATCGACCATTGTAGAATCAGGGGATAAAAAATGAATATTATAGATTTGAGGAAAAACCTGCGAAGATCATCAATAACTCAACGCATAGCCGACCGACGCCAAGTTCCATACGAATTTGGCTCATTTGAATGGTTGGAATATATAAAAAACAACCATGTGGATTGTCCAATACTTGATCGCCGCAAAGCAAACGGTCGCAATGATAAGCGACAGTTACCTGAGCGTCGTCAACAATATATTGCTGAACCTATCCGCTCTGAGAAAAAATACGCGCGGATTTTTCTTACCCCGGCAGAAAGAAAGTTAATTGAAGATTTGTATCTAAACGACTTGGAATAGCCGCCTTTAAAATCGACTGCCATAGTTAAATAAAATCCCGGCGCTAATATTTCGTCTTCATGCTCTATCTGGTAACGTCAGAAAGCTTCTTTTCCGTGCGTTTCAAATATCGCAAGTGAATCATCCAGAATAAGTAAAGCTCTGGATAAAACCGCTACGACCAGGTTTTGTTTTTTCTTAATCCCGCTAGCGTTCGCACTAACTATTACCCACAGAAACTGTGTTCAAATTGAGTGATTTTTTTATTTTGTCGGCATACGTAGTTGCTTTTTCTTTATTATTAAAACCTCCCACCTTGAGTCTATACCACGTTGTATTATTCATATCGACCGCTATTACTTTAACGGGAATGCCTTTTTGTATGAATTTGGCGGCTTTGCTTTTAGCATAACTGAGTTCTTTATATGCAGTCAGATTGACAGACCAGTCTGCAGCAGACTGAGCATTATTCGTTTTCTTTTTGGCTGATGTTTTATCAGTTGTCTCTGAGGTTTTTTTCTCTTTTACAACATGGATCTTGGTCTTCTGATTATCAATGGATTTATCCAAGGTTGCCTGTTTCTTCGCAACAACTTTCAATTTGCTTTTTGACAGATCTACTGAGGACCGGGATTGGCTTATCAAGTGTTTTTGTAATTCAATTTTTTTTCCGGCGGATACTTTTCCGGCAGCTGCCTCTGACAGTTTTTTCTTTTCCAGAACAGGACTCCGGGGCAGAGAATCGTCAAGAGATTTGTTGGCGACTGCCTGTTCCGTCACAACGGCTCTCTTCCCACTTTCCAACATGCCTGAGGAAAACTGTGATCGTTCTTCAGACTGTTCCGGAAGCCCATTGACCTTTTGATTTAACTGTTCAATGGATGAGTCAGTATTGTTAATTTCCATATCGGAATTTTTTTCAGCGATACTACTTATATCTTCTTCAATGATCGAAACCAGTTCAGTTAATTTTGAAACTTTAGTTTGCATACCTGAAACTATTACGCCCATGACCACTGTTGATAATAAGGCAACAATACCAATACTCAACGAGGCATAAGTGATAATAGCGGCTTTTTTAACTTTATTTTTATAGTGATTTATCTGTTTTTTAATAGCTTTCTGTTCGGCTCTAACAGAGCTCAACATAGCACCTCCTGCATCATTGTTTAAACCTTCTAAAGCCTCTTTCGGATAAGTTGTCTCGCTAATAGTCTGTTCCTGCTTTGCAGTTTCAGGTTCTTCTTCTTTTACCAAAAAGACATGGGGCGCATCTTTATCAAGCGCTAAATCACTTCCCTCTGAATCAAAAAAATTTAGATCATCAGCCATTGCATTCTGCTCCTCAAAACTTACACTAAACCCATTAGTCCTGTTTATATCATCGATCACCCGCGCACTCGGAGCCCCATCGTCTTTTTCCAGTCCAGCATTGGCATCAAAACCGGCATCAATAAGCAATCTGTCGATGGCATCTTCTTCATCCGTTGTTTCATAAAGAGCAGCCCTGGAATGAATATCCAAAACTGAGATTTCTTCAGTTTGTGTCAGCAGATTTTGTTCTGACTGTTCAATAGGCTCAATGACAAATTGATCAAAAGCTGAGAAATCATCTGCCAGGTTTGTGTCATCAACCACCATCGCATCTGGATTCGGCTTCTTATTGTCTTCTTCCTGTTCATCATTGGCATCAAAATCTGTATTGAGAAGCAATCTATCAATAGTCTCTTCGTCATCGAGAAAATGATTCAATGGGACAGGGGATGGTTCTTCTTCATCCAGCATTACATCCAAATCAGCTAAAATAAAATCATCTTCCTTGGTATCGAAATCAGCGGAGAAACTATTCCGTCTGAGTTTTTGTTTTTTAGTCATATTTGAGTTCATAGATAAGGGTGGAAATAACCGTAAAACTAAAAAAGTGTTTTTTATCGGCATTAAAAAAATATTTCTTTATTTTAATACCAATAAAACTTAATGTTCATAAAGTTTTACCCATTTGATGCTAAACTTCCAAAAAACTTTTTTAAAATACAATGCAACTAGCCATCACTGTTTTAGGTAACAATCAGATTAATTTTATTGCAGAAATATTGCCCGTTGTGCGCGATTGCAACTGTAATATTTTAGAAATAAGATCATCCCATCTTGGCCAATCTGCTGCCGCATACCTGCTTATTCAAGGTAACTGGAATCAAATTGCCAAATTTGAAAACACCCTGGACAACATTCAGA
>Ga0102851_10003013_pt1 | contig 10373 bp, 7 predicted proteins | sample Mud3Dept3metaG_FD_79558 | JGI IMG/M metagenome (GOLD analysis project Ga0102851, IMG submission 79558) | Freshwater wetland microbial communities from Ohio, USA, analyzing the effect of biotic and abiotic controls - Mud 3 Core 4 Depth 3... | ecosystem: Environmental > Aquatic > Freshwater >...
CAATTGCGGTGCTGAAAGAAAAAATTCTTGCATACAGCGAAATTTCTGAATCAGGAGAACGTTTACGGCAGTCGGTAAATGCTACTGAAGATAAAAAGATATTAAAAGCCGGAAGCTGGCTGCAATCAATTTATAATGAATCTATTACAAGGGGTCTTACAGACATGCAGATGGCAGATATGTTCGGAGTGATAGGTTCGTTGCCTGGTACTAAAGCTGACAGTTTCCTGCAAAATTTCGCTGATGCTGCAGAAGAACCTCTTCTTTCATGGCTTAATTCGATCAATCTTAAAAAAGAAAAAATCACAACTCCATCGGACCTGATATTATACATTCTGAGAAACAAGGCTAAAAAGAATATCCCGGATGAGGTTGTCTTCAATAGTCTTGCAAATCTTATCAAGTCGCAAAATATTCCTGTTGATACTATTAAATCGCGTACTACAGCCTCTGAAAAGAATAACCTGCGTTACCTCTGGTGGCTGTTGATTGCTGCAGGATTTATTTTCTTCTTCATTATTATTTTCAGAAGGCTAAAGGGTAAAAACAATAAAGAAGAATAACTGTAAGGGGCTGGATTTTCAGCCCTTTTTTGCATTGTGAGCTGTTTCTATCCCTAAAAAAACATATCTGTTTGTTAAGTAGCAAATAAGAGATTTATTTATTGTAAATATGGGTGCCTCTCCATTGTCTATAACATGAATCTGGTAGATTACCTTCGGCCTTCGACCGACCTAGTTGGCTACGTCCAATGAAGTCGGTGAACTCTTCCCGGATGATTTAATGTGATCTGAACCATTGATTTGTGATTGTCAGTCTGAATGACTGAAGGTGAATGGTCAATAATGCCGGGGATTCCTCGCTGGCATTAATAATGACAACATTTTGTAACCGATTGGTCTATAATATGATGAGATTCCTCACTTCGTTCGGAATGACCAGGTCGAGTTTAATGGATTGGGGAAGGAAGCAGGAGCGTTTCGCAGGAATTTTCCTCACTGTCTCAAATCTTGTTCGAAACGCTCCTGCTTCCTTCCCCCTAAGAAATAAAAATACCCTGTCATTCCGAGCTCCAGCGAGGAATCTCCTGAATCAGGAAGGGGAATGGCATAGAGAAGAATTGAATGATGAGACACCTTTAATATATCAGCGTTAAACCAAATAGCAAATCTTAAAATCTTCTGATTTTTTTGTAATTTAGTCTTCATAATAGATGTTGTCAATAATCTGCCAGTTAAATGAGTACCCGAGAATATTATGTTTATATTTTAACAAATACACATCATAATGTTCTTTATACTGGAGTTACTAATGACTTAGAGAGAAGGTGTTATGAACATAAACAAAAGAAAATAAAGGGATTTACTCAGAAATATAATGTTGACAAACTGATTTATTTTGAAAGGTTTGATTCAATTGATTCAGCAATAGACAGGGAAAAACAGATTAAAGGGTTTTCCAGAGAAAAAAAGCAGGCACTTATTAATCAGCTTAATAAAGATTGGAAAGAATTATCACATACTGGATTATTCAAGACCCGTTAGTAAATTTAAGTCATTCATGAGAAGTTTTTTTGTTTTGATTTGTCTATCTATCATATTTTTGGGTGTCTTTCGCGCAAAACAGGATTATTATTTTCAGAAGGGAAAAGGGTAAAAACAATAAAGAAGAATAACTGTAAGGGGCTGGATTTTCAGCCCTTTTTATTTAGTTCAGTATTTTTAAAAATACATGAAGTGCTATTTATTGTTTATTTTTTCTAAATTTGTTTACAAAACCAGTAGTTATGTGCAAGTATACTGTGGCCCTTATTATTACAATATTTACTGCATCTTCACTATGTGCACAGGAGATGCAGACCCTTCAGAATGACTTCATTGAAGCTGAATATTTCTTTGTGAATGAAGATTATCAGGATGCCCTTCCCTACTATCTTCAGCTATATGAAAAAGTCCCTGATAATGCAAATGTCGCATACCGGATAGGGGCATGCTATCTGAATATCAATGGTAAAAAGAATCTTGCGATTGATTACCTTGAATCTGCAACAAAAAATATGTCGGCAAAGACCAAAGAAGGTACTATAACCCAGATGTCCGCACCTTATGATGCATTGTACGATCTTGGCAGGGCTTACCTCATCAATTACCAGTTCGATCAGGCAAAAATGGCTTTCACGAGATATTCCGGAACCCTTCTTCCTGATGACCATGAGAACCTTGACTTTATCAATCAACAAATTAAATCCTGCGAAAACGCAAAAGAACTTCTTTCAAAACCGATATTATATACCGAGGAAAACTTAGGAAGTCTTTTTAATGATGATAAGTCAAATTTCAATCCTTTAATTTCCGCTGACGGCAAATCATTTGCTTTTATGGTTTCCCTGAAGTTTTACGATGCTATAATGTTGTCGAAACTTATAAACGGTAAATGGTCAGCCCCTATTAATATTACGCCTGAGCTCCAATCTGACGGTGATATGTACATCTCGTGCCTTTCATCAGATGGAAAAACCTTGTTTCTTTCAAAGGATGATGATTTTAACAGCGACATCTACACAAGTTCTTTTGATGGCATGACATGGAGGCCAACTGTAAGACTGAATAAAAACATAAATACAAGATACTGGGAATCACATGGTTATATGTCAGAAGACGGAAATCAGCTGATTTTCGCTTCAGACAGGCCTGGTGGCTTCGGAGGACTTGATCTTTATATATCTAAGAAGGTAAAAGGTGACTGGGGACCAGCTGTGAATCTCGGTCCTGAAATTAATACCTCCTCCAATGAAGACAGAGCATTTCTTATAAACGGTGGGAAGACTCTATTCTTCAGCTCCCAGGATCACAATTCAATGGGAGGTTATGATATCTTCAGATCTGATCTCCGGTCAAATAATCTTTGGAGTCAGCCACAGAATCTTGGCTATCCCCTCAACACTCCCGACGATAATTTTTTCTTCTTCCCCGTCGATAATGGTAATGCAGGTTATTATTCCATTTACAAAGAATCAGGAGGGTACGGAAAAGAAGATATTTACAAGATAACCCTTAAACAAAAATAAGCCGGAATAATGGGCGTTCCGTATGGAAAAAATCTTATATTTGTTATAATGAAGAATTTCAGAGTAAAAATACTTCACCTACTGCTGCAGCTATTGACTCTGATTATTTTCACTGCTGCTGCTTCAGCTCAGTCTTTAAAAGAGATGAAAGAGATTTTTAAACAGGCCGAATCGAATTACCTGTTCGAAGAATATGACCTGGCAAATCAGCTGTATTTACTTCTTGATAATCCTGAGAACCTGAATATAGCATATAAAATCGGCACCTGCTATCTCAATATACCCGATGAAAAAGAAAAGGCTATACCTTATCTCGAGGCAGCAGTTAAAAATACCAGTTATGATGCAAAACCCGGATCATTTAAAGAAAAACGGGCCCCTCTGGATGCATATTTCTTCCTCGCAAAAGCCTATATGATTAATAATGACCTTGAAAAAGGACTTAATACCCTTCAGACTTTTAACAATCTGGCATCAGAAATAAAAGGGAAAGGCGGAATGCAAAACATTGATTTTACAAATCAACAGATACAAGCCTGTAAAAATGCTATTCAATATGAAAATAATCCGGTGCCGATAACCCGGAAATTGCTGGGAAAAGATTTCGCTCAGGGCTCAATGAATGAAAATCCAGCCGTGAGTTTTGATGGTAACACAATTGTCTATACCGAGCGCAGAGGCTTGGTAAATGTAATCTTATTTTCAAAAAGGATAAGAGGTATATGGCAACCTCCTGTTGAAATTACTTCTCAGCTTAACGCAGGTGAAGACTGTTCATCCTGCTCGCTGAATAATGACGGAACGGAACTTTTCTTATATAAGACAGATAATTATGACGGTAATATTTATTCTTCGAATTTCGTAAACGACTCATGGACTCCTATAGTTAAACTTAATAAGAATATCAATACTAAGTTTTATGAGTCCCATGCCTCGGTTTCTGCTGATGGTAAAAAACTTTATTTCACGAGCAACAGGGAAGGAGGACTGGGAGGCCTGGATATTTACGTTTCGGAAAAGGATGCATACGGTGACTGGGGTGTTCCCGTAAACCTTGGAAATACTGTCAATACTGCTTATAATGAGGATAATCCTTTTATAACAAAAAATGATTCCACTCTTTTTTTCTGTTCTGAAGGTCATAATTCAATGGGCGGATATGATAATTTCAGGTGCCGAAAAACCAGGACCGGATGGGAAACACCTCAAAATCTTGGGTTCCCTGTCAATTCAACAGATGATGATAAATTCTTCCAGCCATCAAATAACGGGAGAAATGCATATTACTCAATGAAGACAGATTACAAAAAGAGAGATATTTTTTATCTTGGATTGGGAGGACTGGATGTAAACCAGATATATGAAATAACCGGGAAATTCCTGTTGAATGATACTGCTTTGGCTGCTAATAAAAACTGTAATGTTCTTATCCTGAATAAAACATCAGGAGATACTCTTTACAGAGTAGCTCCCGATTTGACCACAGGATTTTACAGCGTTTACATCCCTTCAGGTAGTTTAAAATTAGTCTATACCGGCAATGGCTATATTACCCAGACTATTGATACAGCAGTAAATATTGATAATCTGGAAAAGATTGTTAATCTTGATGTCACACTGATCAGAGATTCATCACTTATTCCGGTGAAATATGAAAAGATTAACCTGAGCGATATCCCTGTTGTTGCTGCAATTGACTCAAGTATCCTTATCAGAAATATGAGGGTTGATGATGTCACCGATTCTGATTTAAATGATTCTAATGTTCTATATTATACCGTTCAGGTAATGGCTCTTTATAATCCTGTTGATATCAGTTATTTCAAATATATTACTGATATGAAAGTAATGTATAATGAAGCTGATAAATTCTACAGATATACCACCGGTCGTTTTGCAACAAGGGAAGAAGCGACCGCTTTGAGATTGGATTTGTTGAGGAAAGGATATCCCGAGGACATCTTCATCAAAAAAGTATCTAAGTAATGAAACGATTGTTAAAAAGTACTCTGACAGTTTTTTTCATCACAAACTGTCTTACCACTCTCCTTTCGCAGGAATCAGCAACAAAGGATCTGGTCAAATCGGTTAAGGAAGCCGACATCTCTTTTTATTATGATGATGATTATGTAAAGGCAGCAAATATTTATGAACCCCTGCTAAAAGCTAATCCTGATAACTGCAACCTTGCCGCCAAGCTTGGAATCTGTTACTTGAATATAGAGGGCAGGAAAAAAGAAGCACTCGAGCTGCTTAAGAAAGCTTCAACAAATATTGTAAGCGACAAGAAAGACTATGTTGAATATGGAGAACAGGCTCCTCTGGAAACTTACATGTACCTTGCAATAGCTTATCATATGAATGACAGTCTTGAAAAAGCGATTTCACAGTACAATGAGGTTAAGAAAAAACTTACCGACAGTGAAGTTTTCAAGGAAGAATATATTAATAATCAAATCGGGGATTGCAGATATGCAATGGAGATGAAGAAGAAGCCTGTAAGAGTCATCCCCGACCTGTTTGCCCCATGGCTTGCTGATTACCCCGGAGCTTGTAATCCCGTCCTGGCAAAAAATGATTCTGTATTCATTTTTACTCAGAAAACAGAAGGTAAAACCAGAATTCTATGCTCTTATAAAAATGGGCAATGGGAAAAACCAGTTGACATTACCAGACAGCTTGGAGGTTTCGACAGATTTTATTCAAACTCAATAACAGGCGATGGTAAACTGCTTGTACTTTATATGGATGATGGTGGTGACGGCAATCTTTATTTTTGCCAGCGGACAGATACTGCATGGACCAGAATTAAAAGTCCCGGAAAACCTGTAAACACTATTTACTGGGAATCCTTCGGCTTTATTACTCCTGATGGGAACTCGATATATATTGCCAGCAACAGGCCCGGTGGATTTGGGGAACTAGACATCTGGGTTTCAGAAAAAAACAATGATGGGACATGGGGCGAACCTGTTAATTGCGGTGAAAGGATCAATACAACCTATAACGAGGATACTCCGTTCTTTGATCCGGTTAATAACGCATTGCTCTTCAGCTCTGACGGGCATATCAGCATGGGAGGTTATGATGTATTCAGGTCAGTCCTAAGAAATGGCTTCAGGACAAATCCCGTCGGCATGCCTTATGCATTTAACACTACAGCCGCAAATACTGATTTCATCCTTAATAATAATGCACCCGGTTTTGTCGCCAGTGTCTATGACGATAAAAATCAATCAAGGAATATTTATGCAATAGTCGGAGTAGATCCTGCAGATGAGCTTACAACTGCTGAAGGATCTGTCTCTCTTAGTGACGGGATGAAGATAGATCCAAACAAAGCGCTTATGAGACTTACTGAAGCCAGCAAAGGAACACTTGTAAAAACTGTTCCTGTAAATAGTGACGGAACTTTCAAATTTGATTTTAAACCGGGTGAGTACCGGCTCTTTGTAAGTCATGAAGGATATAAGACCGATACTATAAATCTGAGTCTTCCGCTCTATTTCCTGAGCCAGTACATGACTGTAAATTCAAATCTGATACCGCTGAAAGTGGCTGAAGGAAGTTTCCTTTCTGTTACAAACATTCTTTTTGCATTCGATAGTTACAACCTTGATGATCAGGCAAAATCAGGTCTGGAATTGGTCAGGTCAATACTCATAAACCATCCTGACCTGAAAATTGAAGTCGCAGGATATACCGATGCAAAGGGAAGTTCAGCATATAACCTGAAGCTTGCGGATAAACGTGCACAGGCAGTTATTGATTACCTTGCATCCGCTGCAATACCTGCATCAAGGTTCATCAAGAAGTCATTCGGCGAATCAAATTTTGCTGCTGTTAATTCAAACCGTGACGGTTCTGATAATCCTGAAGGCAGAAAATATAACCGGAGAGTTACATTTGGAATAGTTGACCCGCAAACCGGAGTTGTTATCAGACAGGAAACCTACACTCCCGAATATCTTAGAGTGGCATCCACTATGAAATACAGCATCGTACTGAAAAAGACCACAGAAAAGTTGCCTTCAGGGTATTTTAACAAGCTGAATCTCAACGGCATGCTATTTGTCAGAACAATACAGGCTGATTCTGTCTCGATTCATGCTGTGGGAGTTTTCTATAATAAACCCGATGCAACTAAGTACCTTGCTTATGTTAAAGAAAAAGGATTTAACGAAGCTTATGTCGTGAACCAGTATGACCTTAATAATCTTGCAAAACATGGCACAAAATTAGCTCCGGTTGTAAGTCAGCCCGAAGCCAGGAGAATCTATACAATCCAGTTAAAAGCTTCAAGGTCACCGCTGAATATGAATCTTTTTAAGGATTATACCGGTGTAAAGGAGATACTTGGAGATGATGGATATTACAGGTATACCATGGGTGAGTACAGTCAGTTATCAAAAGCGAAGGAGGCGCTGAACCCGCTTTTGGAAGCAGGTTTTAAGGATGCATTTATCAGAGAGCATAATTTACTTATTAATAAATAATCAAGAATACTTCTTATGAGGTATGAGAAAATAAACCTCAGAGCCCTGGAACCTGAAGATCTGGAGCTGCTTTATAATTGGGAAAACAATGATTCGTACTGGGTGGTAAGCAATACGTTTACACCATTCTCTAAATTTACCCTTAAAAGATACCTTGAGAATTCCCATAAGAATATTTACGAAACAGGCCAGCTGCGGCTTATGATTGACATTATAGCTGAAAAGAAAACCATCGGAACAATTGATATCTTTGATTTTGATCCTTTCCATAAAAGAGCAGGGATAGGGATCTTAATTGCTGATGAGCCTCAACGCAGAAAAGGATATGCCTCTATGGCATTAAAATGCCTTATTGAATATTGTTTCAACACTCTTCTGCTGCATCAGCTTTATTGCAACATCCTGGCAAATAATTGCGAGAGCATTGATCTGTTCAAAAAGCTCGGATTCATTCAGATCGGGATAAAAAAAGAGTGGGTAAAAACCGGCGAAGGATACGTTGATGAATATATGTTCCAACTTTTAAATGGTAAAGAATCTGAATAGGTAAATAACCCAATAACATTTCATCTCTTCTCATTCCGGGCTCTCAGATCCCTGTACTCTCCTTTGAAATAGTTAATACCGATTGCATCGTATCTTTTCTTCATAACTTCGAGACGTGCAAGAAAATCATCGAAATCCTTTAGTCTTTCAGGTGTCCATCCGATTTCTGCGATAGCGAATGCCCTGGGGTAAGCCATATATTCTATGTGCTCAGGTGTCGATATGTATTCTGTCCATACATTTCCCTGGATACCAAGGATAAATTTCTGTTCCTCGGGAGTAAGCTCTTCCGGTAAAGGATTATATGAATATACCTTTTCGAGAGGCAGATAACCACCAATACCGAGAGGCTGTCCATCCGGCTCACACTGATAATAATCGAGATACACATGACTGTTAGGAGCCATAATAACATCATGTTTTTGTTTTGCTGCAGCTATGCCACCGCTCGTTCCGCGCCATGACATAACTGTTGCCTCAGGAGCAAGACCACCTTCAAGGATCTCATCCCAGCCTATGATGTTACGACCTTTGGAAGACAGGAATTTTTCCATCCTCTGGATAAAGTAGCTCTGAAGTTCATGTTCGTCTTTCAAACCCTCCTCCTTCATTCTTTTCTGACACAAAGGGCATTTTCCCCAACGTGTTTTCGGACATTCATCTCCTCCGATGTGAATATACTTTCCGGGGAAGAGATCTATTACTTCAGTCAGCACATCCTGCAGAAAATTGAACGTCTGCTCTTTACCTGCACAATAAACATCCTCAGAAATTCCCCATTTTGTACCTACCTCAAACGGACCTCCGGTACATGACAATTCAGGATATGACGCAAGTGCTGCAAGGGCATGGCCGGGCATTTCAATCTCTGGAATCACGGTAACAAACCTGGATCTTGCGTAAGCAACGACTTCTTTCACTTCATCCTGTGTGTAGAATCCACCATAGACTTTGCCATCATAAACATTTGGTTTCTGTCTCAGATGCCCTACTAATGTCTCCTTACGGAAAGCTCCGATCTCTGTCAGCTTTGGATATTTTTTTATCTCAATTCTCCATCCCTGATCTTCAGTAAGATGCCAGTGGAATGTGTTCATCTTGTTGAATGCGATCATATCAATATATCTTTTGATAGAAGAAACAGGAAACATATGACGGCCTACATCAAGATGCATACCCCTGTACGTAAATCTCGGTTCATCCTTTATTTCACAGGCTGGAACTGAAAGCACTAAGTCTTCTTTAAATGACTGGTTCTCAACCTCAACAGGAAGAAGCTGCCTTATTGTCTGAACTGCATAAAAAAGTCCTGCAGCCGATTTCGCCTGAATTATTATTTTTTTGGGAGTTATCGTCAGAAGATAACCCTCATTATTCTTTATCATTGTATCAAGTGTCATAAAGACTCCTCTCCTGACCGGTTTGCTGCCTTCTTCAATCGGCAGTTCAAGGCCTGTCGGATTTTTAACCAGCTGAGCCAGAAATTCTGCTGCAAGTTTTGTTTCACTGTTCAGCGTGGAAAGGATTATTCTGCTTTTATCGGAGAAAACAAAATTGCCCTTCAGCAAGATAAGAGAAACCGGTGCCGGTATTATTGCAATGTCTTTTTCGGAGAGTGTTTCCGGTTTTGGTTTACATCCGCTGACCACCAGAATAATTGCGAGGATGAAAAAAATATTCTTTTTCATGGTTGTAAGATTTTTTTGATAAATATAGTGGCTTAAAATTTAATAAAAATGTTTTTAAACAGTTTTAAAGTCAACTATGTTTTAATCCATGTGCAAGAAGGCCGCATGCAGCCGAAATATCTGCTCCCCGCGATTTACGGACTGAAGCAGATACTCCGGATGTGATTAACTTATGCTTGAAAAAAACCATCCTTGCGTCCGAAGAAGATCTGTTTTTATCACCATTCACCTGGTGATAAGGCAACAGATTTACTCTTATATCTGTCCCTTTCAGGATAGTTATCAATTCATTAAGATGCCTGTCACTGTCATTGACTTCATTTATCATAACATATGCTACACTAAATCTTCTTTTTTTCTTTACAGGATAATTACTCAGTATTTCAATTATCTCTTTTGCCGGATAGGGCTTCTCAGCCGGAATAACCTTTCTGCGTTCTTGAGGGAAAGGAGAATAAAGACTTATAGTCAGATTACAGACAGATTTCTCTAAAAATCTTTTTATCCCGGGAGTTATGCCGACAGAAGATACAGTTACATTTCGTGGACTCAGGGCCAGTCCCCATTCAGCTGTGA
>Ga0102851_10003016_pt1 | contig 10371 bp, 6 predicted proteins | sample Mud3Dept3metaG_FD_79558 | JGI IMG/M metagenome (GOLD analysis project Ga0102851, IMG submission 79558) | Freshwater wetland microbial communities from Ohio, USA, analyzing the effect of biotic and abiotic controls - Mud 3 Core 4 Depth 3... | ecosystem: Environmental > Aquatic > Freshwater >...
GCAACGCCATGCTGAATCAGCTCATTTATAGATGAATAGTCTGTGACCACAAATCCGCTGAATTTCCATTTATTCCGCAGAAGATCCGTAAGGAGCTCCCTGTTTGAGGTCGAAGGGATTCCTGCAATTTCATTGAAAGAGGTCATTACAGATCCGACACCCGCATCAATACAGGCTTTATAGACTGGCAGGTACCACTCATACAATGAACGTTCCGATATATCAACTGTATGATAATCCCGGCCTCCCTGGGGTGCTCCGTAAGCTGCAAAATGCTTTACGCATGCCAGCAATGATCTTTTATCAGAAAGGACTGACCCCTGGAAACCTTTCACCCTGGCAGCTCCGATCAGACTGCCCAGCCATGTGTCTTCACCCGCACCTTCCATTACCCTTCCCCACCTGGGATCGCGGGCAAGATCCACCATGGGAGCAAAGGTCCAGTTCAATCCTTCAGCAGTAGCCTCAATGGCAGCAATGCGTTCAGCTTTCCTGATCGCAGCTGTATCCCACGATGAGGCTTGTCCAAGCGGAACAGGGAATATGGTCCTGTGGCCATGTATAACATCATAGCCAAACAGTAAAGGAATGTGCAGTCGTGTCTCTTCCACGGCAATTCTTTGGAGTTCCCTTACGTAGTCGACAGTATAAGCATTGAAAATATTCCCGGCTTTACCCTGTCTGATGAGTTCGATGTAATCTTTTCGCATGGAGGGTCCTGTTGACGACCAATCGCTGGTGAACAGCGATAATTGCCCTATTTTCTCGTCGAGCGTCATAAGATTAATTATCGAGTCGGCTTTATCCTCAAATTTGCTAAGATCAGTTGAAATCTGATTTTTACAGCCAGAAAATAAAAATAGTGCTGTTAAAATGAACGTCAGCAGTTGTTTAGTCATATTAATCCGAATTAGAATCATACTCAATTTGTTTAATGTACTATTTATCCGTGCGCGAGGAAAAACCAAGGATCTTTAATCCGTTTATAATTTCAGGGCATGACATGAAAAGATCCCAGAGCAACCCTGTTCTGTAGTTTTCGATCATGACTACCACAGGACCCTGATCTATTGCAAGATACCTCTGAGGGTACCAGCCGGACTGTTCGCTGAATGCATCATAAAAACCGTATTTACCCCATATTCTGTCACCCAGGTTGAAATAGAAATCCTTCATCGCTGCCATTGATTCTTTCGGGGTATATGGAAATGAGGAGAGGGCAGCGGTGGGAGAAATCACTCCAATGTCATTTTTCTCTCCCGGTGCATGAGCAGCATAGCCTGCAGGTGAATAGCTGGCAGTAAGACCCCAGCGCTCCGCAGAGTACCCCTTGAACTTTTTGGGATTTTCCGTGCACCATTGATGATTAATAAGTGCCTGATTAACATTTAATTGCCAGTAGTCGGCATATTTATCCGAGAGGCCGCGCGGATCAAGACCCAGGTATGAATAATGTGCCCAAAAAAGAGGGCCTCCATACTGCTCAGCAAAATTATGCTTTAGTATTAATGGCAATCCGTATGTTTTTTGTCTTGATACGATATCGCCATTACGTGCCCAGCCTTTATTGTATGCCTGAGGGTCAACCGGATGTGTTGGTGAGGAGGCAGCCAGGATATACAGTATCAGGCATTCATTATATCCCTCAACAGGGAAATTCATTGCCCAGCCGAACTCTGGCGACCAGTGCCAGTAGATCACATCTTCTCCCCCTTTTGTGAACCAGTCCCACTCAACCCCTTTCCATAAACTGTCGATATCATTTGCCAGGCGTCTATCCTGCTCACTGCCATTTATAAAATACTGCCTTACCGCAAGCAATCCCTGTACCAGGTAAGCCGTCTCAACTAAATCGGCTCCGTTATCCTTCGGGGAAAATGGCTTTACTTTCCCTGTTTCTCCGTACAACCAGTGGGGCCATGCCCCGTGGAAACGGTCAGCTTTCCCTAGATAGTCAACAATATGACTGAGTCTGGCAAATCCCTGTTCCCTTGTAATAAAACCCCTCTTCATTGCGACAATTATTGCCATGACGCCAAATCCGGAACCTCCTGTCGTAACAACATTCATGTCATTCTCAGGGTATTCTCCGTCAATATGAATTCTTTCCCGGGCCATGCCGGAGACTGACTCAGCTCCCTCCCAGAAATATTGAAAAGTCCTGAACTCTACCAGGGTTAAGAGGGAATCGTCAGATATCTGGCTGAATGAAACGGGATCCTTTTTAGTGTCAGCAGATTTGTTCTTACATGAATTAATTCCAATGAGGGTAAAAACAGCGAAAGAGAATATAATGTGAAATCTGTTTTTCATGTGCTAAAAGTTAAATCCTAACTTCGTCAGTCCAGTCTCTATTTCGGGGCATGACATAAATAGATTCCAAAGTAAGCCTGTTCTGTAATTTTCGATCATGCATATCTGGGGACCCTGATCAATAGCCAGAAAGGAATCGGCAAACCAGATATTATGAAGATTGAAAGCATCGACAAAGCCGTACTCTCCCCATAATTTATCTCCCATCTGGAAATAGAAAAATTTCAATGCCTGAACGGATTCTGCCGGCATAAACGGAATTGAAGATACCGCGGCTGTTGGTGCAATGACACCAACATCATTTGTGGGTGAACTTGCCGTGTAACCTCCCTGTATATCGCTGGCAGTGAGTCCCCAGCATAAATTACTATAGCCGTAGTAATTTTTCGGATCAGCTATGCAATATTCATAATTGATCCTGGAGTGGTTGACCGTCTGGGTGTTATAATCAGCATATGCGTCTGATAAATTTCGGGGATCAATACCCAGGAATGAATAGTGTTCGAAAAACAATGGCCCTCCAAAAGCCTGGCCCAGAGGAAGTAAAATGTGATAATAACTATTGTTATTTATAATACCCCCATTATTGGCAAATCCATTATCATAAACAATTTTGGGAATTGAGTGCGTTGTTGATGAGGCGGCCAGGACATAAGTTATCAGGCACTCGTTCCATCCTTTTACCGGAACATTGACTGCCCATCCATAATCAGGGCTCCAGTTCCAGTAGAGTACATTTTCATCGTTTTTCCGGAACCAGTCCCATTCAACATCATTCCATAACGAGTTTATATCTGACCTTAATCTGATTTCATTGGTTCCTGTGCCATTAAAATACTGGCGCGCAGTAAGCAAGCCCATCATAAGGTAGGATGTTTCAACAATATCAGCCCCGTTATCATTTGTACCAAAAGGTACTACGGCACCTGTAGTGCCATTCATCCAGTGAGAGAAAGCTCCATGAAAATGTCCCGCTTTATTTTTAAGGAAATCAGTGATCGTGAGAACTCTTGTCACTCCCTCATTCCTTGTGATAAATTTATGTTCGATGGCAACAGGTATTGCCATAATTCCAAAACCGGTTCCTCCGGTTGTTACTGTTTCACCTGATGTATTCCGTTCACGCGCCATTCCTGAATAAGGATGCCCAAAATCCCAGAAATACCTGAAGGTCTGACTCTGTACCAGTGTTAACAGGGAGTCATCCGATATGACAGGGTATTTATTGCTGGAATCAATAGCGGTTGAAAGATCAACCGAAATCGCTGACAACAGGGAGCCTCCCTCTTTCGATTTTAGAGATGTTGAAACGTTCAGATTATATTTTGAAATAAATCTCAGCGGAGATGAAGGTATTATTACCAATGTACTGTCATGATTCAGGTAACTGATACTCAGATGAACCTCAGAGCTGCTTTTATCAGTCATTATTAAAGAACCTCCAACAGAGGATGTGTTTAACGGTGCTGAAAATGAGATTCTTACTTCAGGTAAAGTGTTTAAACCCCTGTAATCGGTACCTGCAAATTTTCCATTGACTTTAAGTGAATTAAGATAAAATGAAGCAGGCGGATTATTATCCGGATTGTCAATGTCTTTCCTGCAACTCAGGAACAGCAAAAACAGGAGTGAATATGGAAGCACTTTCCGCATCCGGAAAGATAAATTATAATCAGGAGAAAAAAAGGTCATCAAAAGTGTTTATGACTCAGATTAAACCTTAATTATCCATCTGATAACCTCAATGATATCCTGTAATCCTTAATTGCCGGCCTTACCCTGTAAAACCACAAGGGAGTTTACTTCGACAGCGGTAAGTGCAGCATTATAAATCCTCACCTCATCCAGCGTTCCTGTCAGATAACTTGCCCAGGATTGGGAACCTGAACCACTTGTCAGACTTGGGTTGGTTTGAAAGTGAACACATCCAAAAACCCATGCGCCACTATTTGCAAATGAAACAGGACCTGTCCATGCAGTGGTCGTTGCCGGAACTGCGACTGAACCGTTTATATAATAGGTCAGCATTGAGGTCGAAGCATCATATGTGATAGTATGGTTGGTCCATTTGCCGAATAAGCCGTTGAAGTTACTCTTATTTATCCATGTTTCACCTGAACCACCAGTTATGTGAACAACTACTTTTGCAGCATTGGGATTGCTTTCGTTTTCAACGAACCAATCTATATTTCCCCAGAAATTGTTAACATTTGACAGGTTAACAAATCCCAGAATCCCGTCAATCTTGTTATCACTGTTCGCATCCATAAAGACAGGATTTACCCAGAAAGATACAGTAAAACTTTGCAGACCGGAAGTAATAGCAGGTGTTGGATTTATCAGAATATATGATTTATTTGCCACGTTCAGACTAAGACCTTTGCCAATAAATCCGTTGACAAACGATGTTCCGCTGTTCGTTGCTAAAGCACTGGAAACACTATCAATCAGACTTTCGTTAAAAGCCCAGTAACCTGCTAAATTTCCGGGTTTTATCTGCTTTATTGAAGAAAAGCCGTTTATTGTGAATGCCGGTGCATAGGTCGACGGATCAAACTCTTTATAGCATGATGTCAATAAGAGTCCCGTAACAACCATGACAAACAATATTTTAACATATTTATTTTTCATAATCATTTCTTTTAAATTTGATAAATCAGTATCCCGGGTTTTGCGTCAGTACCCCAACACTCAAATCTATTTCACTCTGTGGAACAGGCCATACTTCATTTTTATTGGCCGTCCAACCTTTGGGACCAAAGACTGTTGCAGCACGTCCCTGACGGATAACATCAAAATAACGGTCAAATTCCATTGCCAGCTCTGCCCTTCTCTCGTTCCAGATCGCAGTACGGAGAGCAGCTTTATCAGTAGTTGTAACTTCCGGCAGGACTGTGTTGTTGCCTGCTCTTGCACGAGCCCTCACAAGTTCAAGGGATGCAAGTGCATCATTGGTACTTCCCAGCTCATTGTTGGCCTCAGCATTCATAAGCAGAACGTCTGCATAACGAATTACTCTTACATTCTGCTGGCAACCCTCATTGTAACCCGAAACATATTGGCTGAAAGGAACATATGATTTCTCATTATACATCGGATTAGGAACACTGGTTGGAATAGCATCACCTGCAGCTGTCGTTTCTCCACGAAAGATAATTGTAGCGTCCCTGCGTGGATCGCCGATTTCAAAAGCATTTGCCAGATCAGTAGTGGGAATATTAAAACCCCATCCGCCTCCGGTAACTGTTCTGACACCCTGAACCTGGGAAAACTGTGAACTTGAAGCATCATTGTTTCCGAGTACAAGGGCACACTGGATCTCAAATATGGACTCACTGCAGTTTTCGTTGGTGGTCCTGAATAATTCTCCGAAATCCGGAAATAACGAATAACCCATACCCATAACGGAATAAGTATAGCTTAAAACGTCATTCCAGTTTCCCAGATACATAGCAACTTTTGCGTGCAATGCCAGAGCGGCCCCTTTAGTTGCCCTCCCGACATTTGATCCGGTATAAGCCTGGGGCAAAACGCTGGCAGCATCTGTAAGGTCCTGCTCTATGGCTGCGTAAACATCAGCTTTGGGTGTGCGTGGAATATTATATTCTGTGGCATCTTTTGGCGTTGACAAACGGAGAGGAACATCACCGAATGCACGTACCAGCCGGAAATAGGAATATGCCCTGACAAATTTTGCTTCTGCAAGATAACGCGCTTTTAATGTTTCATCCATATTGATTGCCGGTATGTTATCCAACACCTGGTTGCAAAGGTTAATGTTCTGGTACTGCCCATTCCAGAAGTCCGACAACTGCCCCTGGGTTGAAGTGACAGTAAAATTATCGAAATCATTCATGAAGGTTGCATCGGAGGGATCACTGCCTTTTTCAGCATCATCCGATCCCATGCTTTCAATTGATATTGGAGCAAATGCGGTATTGGGCCAGTTTCTCAAATTGGCATAAATTGCATTGACAGCTTTTGTGGCATCAGCCTCGGAAACGAAAAATTCTACAGCTTTTTGCTGTCCCTGAGGCGGTACATCAAGGAATTTGTCAGTGCAGTTTGTATAAATCAATAATGAGATTAAAGTTAAACCAGCTAACCTGATTATTCTTAGTATTTTATTGAAATATATTTTCATAGCTCATTAATTTTAAAATGTAACATTAACTCCAAAAGTATAAGTCGCATATAACGGATACACGTTAACATCGACACCTGCTCTTGTTGGTCCGCCTCCTATTTCAGGGCTGAATCCTCTGTAGTTAAACAGGTTTAATGCGTTCTGAGCATTTACGAAAACCCTGAATTTGCTCATTTTCATTTTGCCGGATATGTCGGCGGGTATTGTGTAACCCAATTGCGCATTCCTCAACCGGAGATAACTGCCGTTTTCAACATAGAATGAATTGGACCTGTAATTCTGGCCTCCGCCAATATTTGGTGAGGGATAGGAATTTGAGGTTCCCTCTCCATGCCAGCGGTTTTCCCAGAAATCCTGGCTGAAGTTCTCTGTTCCGTAACGCAAGCCAAGATTGGCATTATAAACCTCTACACCGGCAACTCCCTGGAAATCCAGTGTCAGGTCAAATACCTTGTAATTCCATGTAGTGTTAAAACCAAATGTATATTTAGGATTAGGATTCCCCAGCACAACACGGTCCTTATCATCAATAACACCATCATCGTTAATATCTTTGAATTTAAAATCCCCGGGATCAGCGTTTGGTTGAATAACTGTATTATCAGAACTTTTATATGCATTTATTTCATCCAGTGTCTGAAATACACCAGTTACCTGAAGTCCAAAAAACTGACCAATGGGCTCATCTACGACTGTCCGTGTATTGAAGTTGTTAGAACCTGTTGTACCGACAGCCTGGTAAATTGGGTTGGCACCGGTAGAAACTTCAAGAACTTTATTTGCGTTTATACCAAGGTTGGCACTTAATGAATATGAGAAGTTCTCACTGCGGGTTGTATTTTTCCAGGTTACAAGGAATTCCAATCCCCGGTTCTGAAAAGTTGCCTGATTTCCGATTATACTGGCTCCTGTGGTACCTAAGGAACCCAGTATTGGAATATCGAAAATCGCCTTTTCGGTCCTCCTGTTGTAAAAATCAATTTCAGCAGTCAGGCGACTTTTCAGCAATGCGGCTTCAAGACCGATATCAGTCCCGACTCCGCGTTCCCAGTATGTAACGGGAGGAACTATGGTGGTGATACTTGCACCGCCCGCTGTGGAACCATCTCCGCCAGTATACACATACCCGCTGTTTACTGTTAGTACGGAGAGGTTTGCCGGGACGGACATATTCCCTATCTTTCCCCAGCTTCCGCGTAATTTCAGCATATCGAAAACCTTCTGGTTCTTCATAAATTCTTCCTGGCTGATAATCCAGCCTGCTCCCAGTGAAGGGAATATACCCCATCTGTTGTCGCCTGTGAATTTTGAAGAACCGTCAGCCCGCAGTGAAGCAGTAAGCATATACCTGCTTTTAAATGAATAATTTATTCTTCCGAAATAGGATGCAACTGTATTGAGTGAACCTTCATCGTTGACAAACCTGTTTGAGGGATCTCCAAGCCTCAGGTAATGATCACCGGAACTGCCATCCGGGACATCCTGGGAAGTTGCCGTTATAAAATAGTATTTATAGCTTTGAGCCGACTGTCCGAGCAATAGTTTTATCCCGTGATCCTTTAACTGGTTTTCATAAGTAAGTGTATTTTCTATAAGCCAGTTCCTGGTTTCTCCTCTCGAGAAAGTCAGCTGACTGATTGAATTTCTTTGTGATAAGGTTGCTACGTATTGTGGCTGGTAATGATTGACTTCATTCTGCCCGAAGTCGGTCGCCAGGCTTGTATGGAATATCAGATGCCTGCCAATCTGCAGGTCACCAAAAATATTCCCTGTCAGCCGGTAATTCAACGACTTCTGCCGAAAGAAATCAATTGTGACCTGTGGATTGAAGGTGGTGGAGCTTCCGACATTAAAATCCTGAGGGTCGCCATAACTACCGTCAGCATAATAGACAGGGCTGATTGGTACTGCTGCATAGAGTTGATGGAAAATGCCACCGTCAATATCTTTTGAATTATTTACTGAACCTGTCAGAGTATAACCCAGCTTAAGGAAATCAAAGACCTGAAAATCGTTTTGAAATTTTCCTGTGTATCTGTCAAATTTATTTGTTTCCACAACCCCCTGCTGCATCAGGTACCCGAGGGACAGGTTATAGGTAGTTTTTTCACCACCACCGGATATCGACAACTGGTGATTGGTTGTCAGAGCGTTGCCAAATATCTGCCTGTACCAGTCAGTTGTGCCGAAAGATGCCGGATCGGAATATCTGGGTGGTACTCCATTGATCTGATCCAGTTCATTGATCATTGTCGCGAATGAAGGACCATCGGCCATTTTTATCTGATTGGTAACCACCTGGTTTCCGAAGTACCCGCTGTAATTAACAACCGGCAGTGTATTTCTCGATCCTTTTTTAGTGCCAATCAAAACAACACCGTTAGCTGCCCTGATACCATAAATGGATTCGCTGGAAGCATCCTTCAAAATGTTAATTGATTCAATATCTGCTGTATTAAGAAAGCTGATATCATCATACCATACCCCGTCAACTACATACAGCGGATTTGCGTTCCCGTAAACTGTGCCCACTCCCCTGATACGGATCTCAGGAGAAGCACCGGGAGCACCCGTATTGGTTATCTGTACACCGGCGACTTTCCCCTGCAAAGCACTTATCGGATTTATCGTCGATTGTTTGGTGATTTCATCACCTTTGATCTGAGTCACTGCACCGGTAACTTCCAGCTTCCTTTGCGTTCCATAACCTACAACTACAACTTCATGAAGCATTGCCTGCCCGGTCACCAGCTTCACATCAATAGTCGTGCGGTCACCAACACCGATTCTTTGAGTAATCATCCCGACCATCGAAAAAATAAGTGTATCGGTCGGCAATGCAGAGATACTGTAGTTACCCTGTACGTCTGCAAAGGTCCCGCGAATTGTACCTTTTACCTGTACTGCTGCACCAGCAAGAGGAACGTTGGAATCATCAACGACTTTCCCTTTGATTAATTGTTGTGCATTAAGATATACAGGAATGAAAAGAATAGTGAAAAGAATTAGTATTTTTTTCATATCCAGGAGTTTTATAAACAATTTAACACTTTAAGATGGTCTTTTGTTTAGTCTTAAATGTTAATTACTTTATCAAAAACATCTTAAATTTTAAATTATTCCCTTTACAGGCTAAAAACAATTTTTTATTTCAATAGCTTATCATTACTTATCCCTTTTCCTCAGGACAAATAATGGTTGGCAACAGCTTGCTGGCCTGGGATTTTGCCGACAAACAGTCTTGAATGCAGACAGCAAATTTCAGGATCCTGTCATCTAAGTAAGGATAATTATGAAAATTATTGTCTATATTTATAAGTTGGTCCTGAAAAGGTACAATATTATAAAACCGACTGTAAACTGAGAATCTGCTTCTCAGGCAGTCTGTATCATTGAATTTTAACTTAGCTCAGAATTTACTATGGGAATTTTATCCTGGATTTTAATGGGTTTAATCGTGGGATTCCTGGCAAAATTCATTATGCCAGGCAAGGATCCCGGAGGAATAATAATTACCATCCTCCTTGGAATAGGTGGTGGTTTGCTTGGAGGATTCATCGGATCCTACCTCGGTATTGGGACTGTGACAGGATTTGATGTCAGGAGCATACTGATAGCAACCGGTGGAGCAATTCTTATTCTGATCCTGTACAGGCTTATCAGGAGGAGGTAGGATTATCAAGCTTGTCTGTTTTTCAGCCTGAAAGGAATGGGAATATTTCTTAATATCTACGTTTTAAAATACGTATTTTAATGGCGCATTTATGAAATATGTCACATTGCTCATATATATTAACCACATACATAGATTATTGTACAGGGTGTTTAGACCCCAATCCCAGCCTTCCCCCACAGGGGAAGGAGCGCAAAGCCTTTCCCCCTTGGGGGAAACGGGAAAGGGGGTTTAAGTA
>Ga0102851_10003017_pt1 | contig 10369 bp, 8 predicted proteins | sample Mud3Dept3metaG_FD_79558 | JGI IMG/M metagenome (GOLD analysis project Ga0102851, IMG submission 79558) | Freshwater wetland microbial communities from Ohio, USA, analyzing the effect of biotic and abiotic controls - Mud 3 Core 4 Depth 3... | ecosystem: Environmental > Aquatic > Freshwater >...
AAGCGCGTCTGGCGCGTGCTGAAGAGCTACCACGTCCACGTCGGCGGCCGCGGCGGCGCCTACATGCAGATCGAGATCAAGGACATCGAGAGCGGCCAGAAGCGCAACGAGCGACTGTCGACGGACGACAAGATCGAGCGGCCGTTCATCGATCGCCGCACGATGACCTACTCGTACCACGACGGCGCCAACTGGGTCTTCATGGACAACGAGACCTACGAGCAGCTCACGCTGGGCGAGGACTTTCTCGAAGGCCAGACCGGCTTCCTTATGCCCAACATGGAAGTCGAGATCAACTTCCACAACGGACGTGCGATCGGCATCCAGCTGCCGACCACCGTGGTGCTCGAAGTGGTGGACACGGAGCCGGGCATCAAGAACGCCACGGCGACGACGTCCTTCAAGCCGGCCAAGCTCGAAACGGGCATCTCGGTGCAGGTCCCGCCGTTCGTGAACACCGGAGAGAAAATCCGCGTCAACACCGATGACGGCTCGTACGTCGAGCGCGCCTAGCGCGGTCCGCCTTTAGGCGCACCACCCTTCCATTCACCCTGCGATTCGCGGATCTGGTCACGCAGGCGCTGCCGCTCTTCCGGCGTCAGGCGCTTGCCGCCCATCGGTCCGCCCCCTTGCTGCTGCTCGTGCCGCTGCAGGAAACGCTGGCGCATCGCTTCGCGCTGCTCCGGCGTCATCCTTTCCCACATCTGGCGCCGCTCCTCGTTCGGGACACGACGCAGCATCAGCTCGCGCTGCTCCGGCGAGAGCCCCTGCCAGAACTCGCGCCGCTGCTCCGGCGAAAGCCCCCGCCACGCGCGCTGCCGTTCCTCGGGCGTGCGGGCATTGCGGAACGCTTCGCGCTGCTCGGGCGTCATCTGCTGCAGCATCTGCTGGCGTTGCTCAGGGCTCAGTCGGAGCTGCTGGCCCGGCTCGCCGGGAACGCCAAAGGCCATCGCACTCGATGCAACAAGGCACGCCAGCGCAGCCGCCAGGCGACGCAGCGGGTCGGTGAACATGCTCATGACTTCATTGTGAACGGCGCCACTTCCGGTAGACACGATTTTCAGGCTTTCGCCCGGTGTGACGCGGTAAAGTCTGTAACCGTTTGTGAATTCACGCCATGCGCGGCGGCCCGGGCCACGTAGCATCGATGCCGTGCCAAGGACGATCCTTTCGCCATGACCGAGCGTACGCCCCACAAGGTACTCGTCGTCGACGACGACCAGCGCCTGCGCGACCTGCTGCGGCGTTACCTCGGCGACAACGGCTTCAATGTCTACGTCGCCGAGAACGCCCAAGCGATGAACCGGATCTGGCTGCGCGAGCGTTTCGACGTGCTGGTGCTCGACCTGATGATGCCGGGCGAAGACGGATTGTCGATCCTGCGTCGCCTGCGGGGCGGCAACGACCGCACCCCGATCGTCATGCTGACGGCCAAGGGCGAAGACGTCGACCGCATCATCGGACTCGAGATGGGCGCCGATGACTACCTGCCCAAGCCGTTCAATCCGCGCGAGCTGCTGGCCCGAATCAATGCGGTCCTGCGGCGACGCGGAGCGGAGGAGTCGCCCGGTGCGCCCAGCAGCGGCGCGGAGTCGATGGCCTTCGGCGACTTCGTGCTCGACCTCGCGACGCGCACGCTGACCCGTGCCGGCGAGCCCGTCACGCTGACGACGGGCGAGTTTGCCGTGCTCAAGGCGTTTGCGCGCCACCCGCGCATGCCGCTGTCACGCGAGAAACTGATGGAAATGGCGAGGGGCCGCGAGTACGAAGCCTTTGACCGGTCCCTCGACGTGCAGATCTCGCGCCTGCGCAAGCTAATCGAACCCGATCCGGCCAAACCGCGCTTCATCCAGACCGTGTGGGGGCTCGGCTACGTGTTCATTCCGGACGGCGGCGCGTGAGCGTGGAGGCGGCCAGGTTCGCCCGATGAAACTGCGCTCGCCGCCGCTTTTCTGGCGCACGCTCCTGCTGGTGCTGCTGCTGATACTGGCGAGCCTGGCGGCCTGGCTGCAGAGCTTTCGGGTATTCGAGCGCGCACCGCGCGCCGAGACCATCGCGCAGCAGGTTGTCTCGATCGCCGAGCTCACGCGGGCGGCACTGCTGTACGCCGATCCTTACGTCCGCCGCGACCTGCTTGCCGAGCTGGCGCGCAACGAAGGCATCCGCATTGCGCCGCTCGAAACGAGCGACCGGGTGGTTCCGTTTCCCGACCGGCCGGTGCTTCGGCTCGCCGAACAGTCGATCATTGCCAAGCTCGGGCCCGGCACCCGCGTCGCGTCGGTGGTCAATGACCAGCCCGGGATCTGGGTGAGCCTGACGATCGAGGATGACCAGTACTGGCTCTTCATCGAGCGCGATCCTGTCGCGCGCAACATCGGAACGCAGTGGATCGGCTGGGCCGCGGTCGCGATCGCCCTGTCGGTGCTGGGCGCGATCCTCATCACGCGCGTCATCAACCTGCCGCTAGCGCGTCTGTCGACGGCAGCCCGCGACCTCGGTGTCGGGAAGCTTCCGGCGGTTTTGCCGGAGGTCGGGCCGCCCGAGATCCGGACGGTCAACGCGAGCTTCAACCGCATGGTGACTGACCTCGGCAAGCTCGAGGAGGACCGCGCAGTGCTCCTGGCCGGCATCTCGCACGACCTGCGCACGCCGCTCACGCGGCTGCGTCTCGAACTTGAAATGAGCGGACTGCCGGAGGAAAGCCGAGGCGCGATGATCGGCGATCTCGAACAGATGGACGCGATCGTGCGGCAGTTCCTCGACTACGCACGCCGCGCGCCACAACAGCCCGCCGAGCGCATCGATCTGTCTGCCCTGGTCGAGCAGGCGCCGGCTCGCGTGCGTGTCGATGCCGACGCGCACACGACGCTCAACCTGCGGGTGGCGCACGGCATGACCGTCAACGGCTATCGGACCGAGCTCGATCGTGCGCTCGACAACCTGTTGGTGAACGCCATGCGGTACGGGCGTGACCCGGTCACCGGCCGGCTCGACCTGACTGTCTCGCTGGCCAGCGACGGCCAGGATGCCGTCATCTCGGTGGCGGATCACGGGCCGGGTGTTCCGACCGAACAGATCGACCGCCTGCTGCGTCCGTTCGAACGCGGCGACAGCGCGCGCAGCGGTAGCGGTGGCGCAGGGCTCGGCTTGCCAATCGTGCAGCGGATCGCACGGCTGCACGGCGGAAGCCTCCGGTTGCTGGCCAACTCTCCGCACGGCCTGCGCGCCGAGTTGTCTCTGCCCCTTGAGCGCGGCGGATGAGCCGGGCCGGCATCAGCCGAAGGCGGCGGACCCTGATCACGACGGCGCTCGCCGGATTCGCACTGCCGCCGCGCTTCGTGCGCGCCCAGGCCTGGGCGATACGCGTGGAGAGCGGCGCGCCGCATCGTTTGCCGCGGGCCGCTGTCGATGACCTCGAGATCGAGCTGGACGCCGGCGACGGTGAAGCTCCCGTCGACTTCGCAGCGCTGACACTTGGCACGCTCGAGATCGCAAGCGGTCAACTGGCCGCCGGTGACGGCATGCGGCTTGACGGTGGCTCGTTCGCGCGGACCGTTCCGGCGGGCCGCTATCCGGTGCAGGCCATCGTGGCGCGTTACGCGGACGACACCGAGCGGATTGCATTCGCCCAGGTGAAATTCACGGATGGAGCGGCGACTCGCTGGAGCAATGCCGTCTTCGAGGGCGACGACGCCGAACCCCTCGCCGAAGACGAGCTGTCGGGCTACGAAGTCGAGTCCGGACTCGGCAGCGTGTTCGATGCGCAGGCGCTGCGCGCCTACGGCCAGGAATTCGTGCAGGGCCCCCGACTGCGCCAGGAACTGGAACAGGCCCTGCTGAGGAATCGCCGCCCGTCCTGGAGTTGGGCCTGGGTGAGGACCCCCGCCGGCTCCGGCATCCTGCTCTCTTCAGGAGAGGGCGCCGGCTTCTACGGCTCGTACTGGGGCGAGGACGCCTCCGGAGGGATCGTCTCTCTGGTCACGGACTTCGACCTGCTCGACTGGGCCGGGCTGCCGGAGGCTGAACCCGTCAGGGCGTGACGAGCAGCGCCACGGCCAGGGCGGCGATGCCTTCGCTGCGCCCGAACGCACCGAGCTTCTCGCTGGTCTTTCCCTTGACGCTGACTGCCGCGGGCTCGAGGCCGCAACTGGCGGCAATCGCCGCGCGCATGGCGTCGACATGCGGCGCAATCTTTGGCTGTTCGGCGATGACGGTGGCGTCGATGTTCTCGATGCTCCAGCCCGCCTCTCGAACGCGCTCGGCCACCGCCTTCAGCAGCACGCGGCTGTCAGCATTGCGGTAGCGGTCATCCGAATCCGGGAAGAGCTTGCCGATATCGCCGAGCGCAGCCGCACCGAGCAGCGCGTCGGTGATCGCATGCAGCAGCACGTCGCCGTCTGAATGCCCGAGCAGTCCTCGCCCGAACGGAATCTCGACGCCGCCGATGACGAGACGGCGACCGGGCACCAGTGCGTGGACGTCGTAGCCCTGCCCGACGCGGAAACGTGTCATGCCAGCCTTCCCTGTTCGCCCAGTATCGCGCGCGCGAGCACGAGATCCTCGGGAGTCGTGACCTTGAGATTGCTTGCGCCGCCCAGGACCAGGCGCGGCGCGTGCCCGGCGCGCTCCATCGCGCTGGATTCGTCCGTCACGGTATCGAGGGCACCGCTCAACGCCGCGCGCAAGGAACCGACGCGGAACAGTTGTGGCGTCTGCGCACACCACATCGATGCGCGGTCCAGCGTCATGCCGACCCGCCCTTCTTCGCCGCGCTTCAATGTGTCGGCGAGCGGAATCGCGAGCAGTCCGCCGCTGCCGTCGACACCGACTTCGTCGATCAGCCGACCGAGTTGAGCCTCGGTGAGGCAGGGGCGCGCGGCGTCGTGCACGAGGACGCGATCGTCGTCGTCGGTGCGGGCGGCGATCGCGATGAGACCGTTGCGCACGCTCTCGGCACGCGAGGCGCCGCCGACCGGCAGGAACTCGACCCGTTGGTCGTCCAGACGGAATTCCGACCAGCGCGTATCCGTCGGCGCGACCACGACAAAGACTGCGTCGATACGGGCATCCGAGAGCATCGCCGCGATCGAATGCTCGAGCATCGTGCGGTCACCCAACGCCAGGTACTGCTTTGGAACGTCGTGCCCGCCCATGCGGGAACCGATGCCGGCAGCCGGTATCAGGGCAATGTAGCGAAGCGGTCGGGGCACGGGAAAGCTCGCTCACGAGCAGCAGGGGGGCCTTCGTATAATAACGACCGAGTTCGGCGGCCCTTGAGCCCTCGCAACGGAGGGTCCGATGGTCGCCGATTCTTTTCTGCCGTGAGCACCGACGTTTCGCTCGCCCCGCCCGCCACCTCCCTGGGGGGCCTGCTGCCGCGATCGCTGCCGATCGCAGGGGCCCGCTTTGCTCTCCCCCGCCCGCCCGGCTCCGCCGACGCCCTGCTGCTGGCGCGCACCGGCGCCCAGCTGCGCGCAGCGCGGCGACTGCTGGTTGTCATCGCGGCCGACGCGCTCGATGCGCAACGCCTGGTCGACGAGATCCCCTATTTCGATCCGACGCTGGCCGTCCGGCCACTGCCCGACTGGGAGACGCTGCCCTACGACACGCTGTCGCCACACCAGGATCTGGTGTCGGATCGCCTCGAAACCCTGTTTCGCCTGAACCAGACCGGCGGCGGCATCGACGTCCTCGTGGTGCCGGCAACGGCGGCGCTGTACCGGCTGGCGCCGCCGCAGTACATCGCGGGGCACACCTTCTTCTTTCGCCAGGGGCAGACGCTCGACGCTGAGGAACTGCGGACGCGACTGGTGTTCGCCGGCTACCAGCACGTGTCACAGGTGGTGGCGCCCGGCGAATTCGCGGTCCGCGGCGGCCTCATCGACCTCTTTCCGATGGGCTCCACGCTGCCCTACCGGCTCGACCTGCTCGATGCGCAGGTCGAGACTATCCGCGCGTTCGACCCCGACACGCAGCGGGGGCTCTATCCCGTGCCGGAAGTGAGGCTGCTGCCCGGCCGCGAGTTTCCGCTCGATGAAAGCGCGCGCCAGTCGTTCCGCCGTCGCTGGCGCGATCGGATTGAAGGCGACCCGAGCCGGTCCAGCGTCTACAAGGACATGGGCGGCGGCGCGGTCCCGGCCGGGGTCGAGTACTTCCTCCCGCTCTTCTTTGATGAGACCGCGACGCTCTTCGACTACCTGCCGCCCGCCAGTCTCGTCGCACTGCATGGGACCGTCGAGGCGGCGATCCAGCGATTCTGGAACGAAACGAGCGAACGTCATCGCTTCCTCGCCAGGGATCCGGCCCGGCCCATCCTGCCGCCCTCGGCGCTGTTCCTGAACGCGGAGGCGTTCTTCGCTCGCACCCAGGACTACGGGCGCCTGACGCTGGGCGACTCCGCGCCGGGCGACAGCGACACTGCCTTCGCGGCAATGCCTGCGCTCGCGGTCGAACGGCGCGCCGAGGACCCGCTCGGCCGCCTGCGGCACTTTGCCGAGAAGTACGCAGGACGCATCCTGGTCGTGGCCGACTCCGCCGGGCGACGCGAGACGATCGGTCAGATGCTCGCGGAGTACGGCATCCCGTTCGGTGACAGTGCCGACTTTGCCGCGTTTCTCGCCGGCGACGTCCGCTTTGCGCTCGGCGTAGCGCCGCTGCACGAGGGCTTCGCGCTGCGCGATCCGCAGGTCGCGATCGTCACCGAGACCGAGCTCTACGCCGCCAGCCCGCGCCGCTTGCGCGGCAAGCAGCGCGAACGCGCGTCCAACGTCGAGGCGATGATCCGCGACCTCGCCGAACTGCGCGTCGGCGATCCGGTGGTTCACGTCGAGCACGGCATTGGCCGCTACCTCGGCCTGCAGGCGATGGATCTCGGCGATGGACCGACCGAGTTCCTGCATCTTGAGTACGCCAACGAGGCGACGCTATACGTGCCCGTGGCGCAGCTGCACCTGATCGGCCGCTACAGCGGCGCCGACCCGGCCGCGGCTCCCCTGCACCAGCTGGGCAGCGGTGACTGGGACAAGGCGCGCAGGAAAGCCGCGAAGCAGGTCCGGGACACCGCGGCCGAGCTGCTCAACCTCTATGCGCTGCGCGCCGCGCGCAAGGGACACGCGTTCGAATACCGGCAGCACGACTACGAGGCCTTCGCCGAAGGCTTCGGCTTCGAGGAAACGCCCGACCAGCAGGCCGCGATCGAAGCTGTCCTCAAGGACATGTCCGCCGGCTTTCCGATGGACCGGCTCGTGTGCGGCGATGTCGGCTTCGGCAAGACCGAGGTCGCACTGCGCGCGGCGTTCGCCGCCGTCGCGGGAGGCAAGCAGGTCGCCGTGCTGTGCCCCACGACGCTGCTGGCCGAGCAGCACTGCCAGACCTTCCGCGACCGCTTCTCGCAGTGGCCGGTCAACATCGTCGAGCTGTCGCGCTTCCGCTCGCCGAAGGAAGTGGCCGACGCCATTGCGGGCATGAACGCGGGCACGGTGGACATCGTCATCGGGACCCACAAGCTGCTCAGCACCGATGTCCACTTCGAACGCCTCGGGCTCGTCATCATCGACGAAGAGCACCGCTTCGGCGTGCGCCAGAAGGAGCGGCTCAAGGCCCTGCGCGCCGAGGTCGATGTGCTGACGCTGACCGCCACGCCGATACCGCGCACGCTGGCGCTCTCACTCGAAGGCATCCGCGACTTCTCGGTCATTGCCACCGCGCCGCAGCGGCGGCTCGCGATCAAGACCTTCGTGCGCAAGGAAAGCGCCTCGCTGATGCGCGAGGCGGTGCTGCGCGAGCTCAAGCGCGGTGGCCAGGTCTACTTCCTGCACAACGAGGTCGAGACGATCGAGAACCGCCGCGCCCGGCTCGCCGAGCTGCTGCCGGAGGCCCGCATCGAGATCGCGCACGGCCAGATGCACGAGCGCGATCTGGAACGCGTCATGCGCGACTTCTACCAGCAGCGCTTCAACGTCCTGCTGTGCACGACCATCATCGAGACCGGCATCGATGTCCCGACCGCCAACACGATCATCATCCACCGCGCCGACAAGTTCGGCCTCGCGCAGCTGCACCAGCTACGTGGCCGCGTCGGCCGCTCGCATCACCAGGCTTATGCCTACTTGATGGTGCCCGACGAAGGCGGCCTGACGAAGAACGCCGAGAAACGGCTGGAGGCGATCCAGAACCTCGAGGAGCTCGGCAGCGGCTTTTACCTCGCGATGCACGACCTGGAGATCCGCGGCGCCGGCGAGGTGCTGGGAGAGAACCAGAGCGGCAACATGCAGGAGGTCGGATTCGACCTGTACACGCAGATGCTGAACGCCGCGGTGCGTGCCCTGCGTTCCGGCCGCGAGCCGGATCTGCTGGCGCCGCTGGCCGCGGTCACCGAGATCAATCTGCGCGTGCCCGCCCTGCTGCCGCCCGACTACGTGGCCGACGTGCACCAGCGCCTGTCGATGTACAAGAAGCTGGCGACCTGCGACGAAGAGGACAGCCTGATCCGGCTGCAGGAAGAACTCGTCGATCGCTACGGCAAGCTGCCCGAGCCCGCGCGTGCGCTGGTCGAAACGCACCGCCTGCGCCTCGTCGCCGAGCGGCTCGGCGTGAAGAAAATCGACGCGTCGGGCGATGCGCTCGTGGTCCAGTTCATACCCAACCCTCCGTTCGACACGGCGCGTTTGATCGCGCTGATGCAGCGCTCCAAGACGATGCGGCTCGCCGGGCCGGAGCGCCTGCGCATTGACGAGAAGACCCCGAACCTGGACGACCGTGTGCGGCGGCTGCGCGAGATCTTCAAGGCGCTGTCCTGAGACCGTCCGGCCTCAGGACAGCGGCAGCCGCGCAAACCACTCCGCGAACTCATGCCAGACCGGCTGCTGGGGAAGGAAGAACGTGGGTGCGACCAGCACGATGAACGCCGTCAGCATCCCCGGGAGCACCGGTGATGATTTGCCGCGCCGTCCGTCGAAGCCAATCATGGTGACCAGCACCAGCGCCACCGCACCGTAGGTGATGAACTGCCCCAGAGGGAATCCGACTCCAAAGACGTTGTAAAGAAGACGCGCAACGATTGGATCCACCAGGGCGAGCGCAGTGCAGAACATGTAACGCCCGTGCAACTCCGGCTCACGCCGATGAACGATTGCGAAGCCGTAGGCAATGACGAAGAACGCCAGCAGCGCCAGCTGTACATAGAAGAAGTAAAGCAGATCGGCTGGCAAGGGGCGTGGGCTGGAACCGAGGCGTAGGTTTGCAAGCGACAACGTAGAGAGGGCGATGAGCGGCACCAGCCCGTATGACACCTTGCCCAGCGCGCGATGCCAGGCGCGCCGCCGGCCTCGGATCAAGGCTCCCTGCACGACGAGGAGGACCACCCAGCCAAACATCAGCAGGCCATGAAAGTGGACCTGCGGCAGCTTCTCGGCGCCGATGCGGCTGAGGTAGCTTGGCCAGAACGCGGGCAGCGAAAGCAGCCCGATGGCAATGAAGACGTACAGGCCGTTGCGAACCATTCAGAAGACTCCCAGGCCGCGCCGAGCGGCCGGAACCTCGCCGCTTCCCATCAATGAGTGCGTCCCAGTCTTGGCCAACGTACGTTCCCCGTCAAGGTCGGCAGTGCCGCCCGCCGGATCTGGCGGTCGCAGCCGTCCCTCTAAACTTAGGCCCGTGAAAGATCTCGTCATCCAGGGACCGGCCCTTTCTTCGGAAGCGCTCGACACCTTCAAGGTCGTCTGCGCGCCAGTGCGCATCACCGTGCGGGGCAACTCCGCACGCTGCGTCGGCACGGCGGACGACCTCGAGACGCGCAAGGCCATCAAGGGGCTTGGCGAGTACTGGAAGCTGGACTGGGCGTTCGTCGAGCCGAGCTGGCGCCTGGCGGACTTCCGCCTGCTCGCGCTCGACATGGACTCGACGCTGATCAGCATTGAAAGCCTCGACGAGGTCGCTGCGTTTGCCGGCAAGGGCGAGGAAGTCGCAGCGATCACCGAGGCCGCGATGCGCGGCGAGATCAGCGACTACAGGGAGAGCCTGCGCCGGCGGGTTGCGATGCTCGCCGGCGTCGATGCCACCCTCCTCGAACGTGTCTACGAAGAGAAGCTCGCGCTGAACGACGGCGCTGAGCGGCTCGTCTCGACCTGTCGTGCGGCGGGCCTGCGCACGCTGCTGGTCACGGGCGGCTTCACCTACTTCACGGAACGCTTGCAGCGGCGGCTCGGCTTCGACGCCACCCGCTCCAACGAGCTTGGAATCGTCGACGGCCGCCTGACCGGGAACGTCACCGGCCCCGGAGGTGGTGAGATCATCGATGCCGAGGGCAAGGCACAGACCGTGCGCGATCAATGCGCGCAGCTCGGCTGCGCGACCGACAAGGCCATCGTGT
>Ga0102851_10003020_pt1 | contig 10366 bp, 4 predicted proteins | sample Mud3Dept3metaG_FD_79558 | JGI IMG/M metagenome (GOLD analysis project Ga0102851, IMG submission 79558) | Freshwater wetland microbial communities from Ohio, USA, analyzing the effect of biotic and abiotic controls - Mud 3 Core 4 Depth 3... | ecosystem: Environmental > Aquatic > Freshwater >...
GAAAGGCTTTCCCTTTGTTGATCACTGTGGAAGTGGATGGATGAAACTTTAAAAGAAACCTATCATTGATTGTACTGAAACAAGAAATATTAACTTAATAATCTTAATTTTAACGAAAAAAAACAGATATGTACAACTTAATGAATCGCTTCCGGATGATTATTATAATTGTGGCTTCTTTTATATCAGCAGGATATTTTTTCGGCTGCACCGGATCAATTTCGGAAATAAATGTAAGAGACTTTGGCGCAATCCCTGGTGATGGCACAGACGATACCCCTGCCATTATATCAGCATTAAAAGCATGTAAGGGTAAAACAAATTCGAAATTATTCTTTGACTTTGGTACATATGATATTTATGGAAGTCAGGAGGATGGGAGAGGTAATTTCAAACCAGCGATTGACATTGAAGATGTTGCCGATTTGACAATTGATGGTAATGGTTCAGAATTAATTGGTCATAATTATTCGACGATGTTTCATTTTACCGGTTGCAGAAATATTTCAATAATCAACCTGACAGTCGATTGGGATCCTCTGCCATACACCCAGGGGAAAGTGATACTGGTTGACAGCAATTATATCGATCTTGAAGTATTGCCGCCTTTTATTGCCAGGGCCGGACTACGCACTGAAGCCATCTTGGGTTATGACCTTGAAAAACACAGGATGGCAAGAAGGTTTACTGATCATTACCAGAAGGGATTTGGCAAAACCACTGAAGTAATCCGTCCCGGAGTAATGCGGCTTTTTATAGGGTGGCAGGATAGATTTGCAGGATCCATGCCTGCAGTTGGGATGAACATAATTGCACGGCACCAGGTCTATGGTTATCAATCTTTTGAATTTATCAAATGCACTGATATTCAACTTGAAAATGTGAGTATCTACTCAAATCCGGGTATGGGTGTTGTCAGTGAAGAGTGTCGCGATATTAATATCAGACACCTGAAAGTAATGATAAGACCCGGATCCGGCAGATGGATGTCATGCACTGCGGATGCAACAAATTTCAGGGGTTGCCGGGGTGTGGTTATAATGGAAAACTGCCTGTTTGAAGGTCAGGGAGATGACGCCACCAATGTACGAAGCGGTGAATATTTACTTGTGGCAGGACGTTCAGATGATAATAAATTGATCATTAAGAAAGGATACCGGTATGGAGGTGATCCTACTCCACCAGAAATAGGCGATAAACTGGAACTAAGCGGTGAGGACAAACTGCTTTTGCCTTATTCAACATTAACGGTCCGGTCGGTGGAAGTTAATGAACAGGAAAAAACACTGGCAGTCGGTTTTAAAGAAAGACTTCCGGATAGAACCCGCAGTGGTGACATTGTCGGTAATGCCAGTTCCTGTCCGGTCTTACGTATCCGCAACTGTACTGCCATCCGTAACAGAGCCAGGGGGTTTATTATAAAAACACGGGATGTGATAATTGAGGATTGTACATTCCAGGATGTATGTGCTTCTGCCGTGGGACTGGAAGCAGATGTAAATGCATGGTGGGAAGCAATTGGTTCCAGTGATGTAATTATCCGAAACAACAGGTTTATCGATTGTAAATTTGAATCCGAATACCTGCAGGGAGTGATAGAGTCTCATACAATGAGCCAAACCGCTCCTGCTGGTGTTCACCGGAGAATTACCATTGAAAACAATATTTTCCTGGGTTCAGATGGGAATATTATTAAATTGGGTTCAGCAGATAGTGTGGATATCCTGAATAATATAATGGACCAACCTAAGAATGAAGCGGTTTTACTTTACAACTGCAAGAATATATCTATAAGTGGTAATAGATTAACCAATTGCAACACTGCGCTAAAGATAGGTGATGGCTGCGATCAGGCAACCATAAAGACCAGAAATAATATTGGATTTTGACATGATATACAAATAAAGAATTATGAAACATGCATTAATCCTTTTAATAATGGTGCTGATATCATGCACAGGTAAACCGAAGGTGATGCCAGATACGACTTTTTGCACACATAAAGTGGTAATGGATGAACAAAATAAAATTATTCCGTGGTTTACACCCCATGAAAAAGCTTATGATCATTTTCTTCACCTGCGATGGAATTTTATTAAAAATGAAGTTCCTAATTCCCCGGGTCCAGGTCCGCGGTCAAGATACCCGCAATACTATTTTTATTGCGCATTCAATGTTCGTAACGACTCCATTCTGCCTGATTCCTGGATGAATGATATTGGTGAAAAAATACCCAACTGGTTTGAAAATGCCCGCCTTTACTATGCTTATACAGGCGATTCAAGTGTAATGAACATAATGAAAGGTTTTATTGATTATACACTGGAACATGGAACCAGTTCTCCGGAATTTGCATGGCCATCCTTTCCTTATACAACTACCAACTCAGGTGATACAGTATTCCTGGGATTCTCAAATCATCCAAAGCTGGTACTTCACGAAATACAGGTAGACCATGCAGGTGAAATGGGTTTGACATATTACAGGATGTACCTATTTACGGGAGAAAAAAAATACCTTTCTGCTGCCCTTAATGTTGCCGATGTGCTGGCAAGGAAAGCTCAAACAGGAAATCAGGACCAATCAGTGTGGCCCTACAGGGTTGTTATGGACGACGGCAGGATTACCGCACCCTATGGAGCCAACTTTACCGGTTGTTATATGCTTCTTGATAACCTGGTAAAGGCTAATATAGGTAATGTGAGCGCTTATGCCGCTGCCCGGGATAAGGCAAAGGAGTTCCTGCTGAAATATCCTATGAAAACCGGTTACTGGACAGACGGACATACCGATACCGATATAAAAAGCAATACATATAAAAGTAACCTTAGTGCAAGTAATATGACTCTGTGCCTTTTTGATTATCCCGAACTTGATCCGGACTGGGAAAAAGATGTCCCAATGCTGATAAAATGGACAGAGGATAATTTCGTCTTCCGAACTGAAAATGATGAACCTTCAACCATGTGGGGAGCTAATATTGTAGGTGAACAGGATTCTTTCAACTTTAAAATGGATTACCAGACGGCCCGCTATGCAGCTGCCTGTGCTCGCTGGTATGAAGTTTCAGGTGATGATTCCTTCAGGGAAAAAGCCTACCGTTCATTGAACTGGGTCACTTATTGCAACGATTCTTCGGGAATGGCTTTTGAAAGTCCGGTTAGCAAAGGCATTCTCAGCTGGTGGTCTGATTGTTACGGTGAATGCCCCAGGATGTTTTATCATGCCTTTGCCGGTGTTCCGGAATGGGCACCACCAAACGAAGACCATATTTTGTATTCAGAGGGTATCCTGAGAAGTGTTCAATATACTGAAAAACAGGTAAAGTATTCTTCTGCAGCTGATAATGGCGTCGAGTATCTCAGGTTGTCCTTTGAGCCTGACATGGTTACCATTAACGGAATAGAGATCTTCTCGAGTAATGTCCTGAAACTGGATACATACTTACTTAAAAGACTTGGCAAAGGTGATTATGCTCTGACTATTAAACATACTGAAGCAGGTGATGTTCTGATATCAGGTTAACCTGCTTGAAATCAGGTAGTATTTCAGAAATGAAAATGTATAAGTAAAGGTAAATTCGATAATCAATAATTAATAACTTCCAGGATTATGATAAAAAGCCAAATTATCTTTCTTATGAAACCCACATGTTAGACTAACACAAACATTTATAAATATAACTTTATCAACATGTGGGTTCCATCATACCATTAAAATCAAAATTATATTATGATGAAAAGATTCTTATTATTTGCCATAACAGGTTTAATTCCGCTGGCAATGCCAGCACAGCCTGCAGAAATTACACTTACGATAGACGGTGCAACAAAATACCAGACCATGGATGGTTTTGGCGTCAACATCAACCCTGCCTGGTGGTATAATGGATCATATAGTGATGCGAAAGTAGTTCATCCGGCAATTGATTTGCTTGTCGATTCACTTGGGGCCACCATTTATCGGGCCGTAATAGAGGAGATTGATTGGGAAGCAATCAATGATGATAATGATCCGGACCATTTTAACTGGAACTATTACAACAACGTTTTTTCAAATTCCAGGTTTCAGGGTGTCTTTAACACCTTGCGTTATCTCAATAATAAAGGTATCATTAAAGGTTTGATGATCAGTTTTATGGGATCTGCGCCGGCCTCGCCACCCCTGGAAGCACCAGACCCGTACAAAAGCTGGATGGGTGGTACAGATCATACCATAGCCATCAACATGGAAGACGAATTAGTAGAGTCGATAGCCGCGCTGTTGTATTATATGCGGCAAACTGCAGGAATTCAATTTACACTGGTGTCACCAATGAATGAAACCGACGTCCAGGCCAACAGCAAAAGCGCCGGCCACCCCGATGGCGTAGTGGAAGGTCCCAATATACCTGATGCGATCCAGTATGTACGTGTGGTGAGGAAGCTTGCAGAAAAACTCGATGCCATCGGAATGAACGATATCAGGTTCGTGGCTCCGGATGCAGGAGGAGAGCGCCTGTTTGGGAATTGTATGGCCGAAATTGTAAAGGACCCGTATCTTATGGGCAAGATGGCAAGCTGGGGTGTACATCAATATGGCAATGATGCGGGAAATTATTTGAATAAAATCAAAATGTCCCCGTATCCGACTAAGCCTTACTGGGTGACTGAAACAGCACGTATCAGCCATATGCTCGCTCAGCTCGATGACAATGCACGTGCTTATATTTTCTGGGACGGATTTGACTGCGTTTATCAGCATGGAAGAAGAAATGGCTATGGCAATGTACCTCCAAATGACTGGGTCTTCTGGTTTGGACCTAAGGAGGGCAAACCGCTGATCGAATATATTGCAGCGACAGAAAGCTGGATGCCACGCAAGCAGTTCTATGAACATGCCCAGCTGATGAAGTTTATTAAGATAGGCTCCGTGCGTGTTGGCGTAACCGGGCAGGACAGCAGTCTCTCAGTTTATGCCTTTTGCAACCCCGACGGGAATATGGTTATCACAGGCAGAAATAACAGCAAACAGACTATTGCTTTCAACGGAATTTTAGCCAACCTTCCGGTTCTGAAAAACATGAAATTGATTTATACTGATTCCGTGGTCAATTTGGTTGAAGGGAATGAAATTATTGTATCGGGAAAAAATTTCAAGGCTTCTATCCCTGCGGAATCTGTTTTTACAATAACAGGGAGGTCTGATGTATTATCTTCATCATTGAATACAATAAAGCCTGAACCTTCTGACTGGTACGCAGGAGATATTCATGTACACCGGAATTGCGGCGAGGGAACCTCAGTCTTGGCTGAGAGCGAATTTACTGCTATGATGGAGCCAAATGACCTGGCTGTGATCTCGGTTTTAACCGATATGGGAGACGGGGAGGTAAAAGACAGCTTCACTGATCTGCCTAAGGTAAATGGTAAAGATGCAATTCAATCCAAAACGGGACGTATGGTACATTGGGATGCTGAATGGCATTTCGATCCATACGGAACTACATTTGAGAATAAAGCTCTCGGAGGACACCTCGTCTTCCTGGATTTAAAAGAGGCCAAAACGATCTGGGACGAGTCTCCCTATAAAATAATAGAGTGGGGAAAATCTCAGGATGCCATTGTAGGTTTCTGCCACATGCAGTACCTGAATGATGCCATTCAGAATGAATTAAACTGCTGCATACCTGTTGATTATCCTGTTGAAGCTGCCCTTGGAACAATAGATTTCCTGTCAGAAGATGTATGGTTGAATGATGCTGCCGTTAATGCCTATTATAAAATATTGAATTGCGGTTTCCGGCTTGGGTGGGCAGCAGGCACTGATTTCCCCTGCAACACCAGCCAACCCTTTGGATCCCTGTTGACATATGTGCAGGTAAAAGATCAGCCAATGACCTACAGAAAATGGGTTGAAGGGATTAAAAATGGAAGAACTGTTGTTACAACAAACGGACATGTTGAATTCCTCGATTTTCAGGTAAATGGAGCAGCTTCTCCCGGAGATGAGATTAAATTGAAGAAAAAAGGAACCATTAAGCCGGAGGTAATCTGGACATCAACAAAAGAGCTGACCGGAAGAATCGAGTTTATATGCAATGGGAAAGTTGTTGCAACGAAGGAAGGGACTTCAAGACCGGGTGACCCTGTTCATTTGAAAACCGGAATTAAAATTACGAAAAGCAGCTGGATCTGTGCCCGCAGGATGGATGCAACAGGCCATCAGTCTCATACAGCTCCGGTTTATATTACTGTAAAGGATAAACCTGTAAGAGCAAGTGAAAAAGATGCACAGTTTTTTATAGACTGGATTGATAATATCCTTGAGAATATTGCTCCCGGCAAACCATGGAATCAATATTTTACCCATGATCTGGATATTGTTCAAAACAGATATCAACAGGCAAGAGCAGTCTACGAAAAGATTGCACTTGAAGCCTCTGTTGGGAAATGAAGCAGTTGGCAGTTGGCAGTTGGCAATCGATGGTACTAGAAATCTCACTTCCATAGGCACCCCTCTTTACGAAGTAGAGAGAGCTGCCCTGAGCGCAGCGAAGGGGGGGCCGGGGGTGAGTTCATGAAATAAGCAGGCAGCCAGACATCAGGCAGAAGGCAGAAGACAAAAGGCAAGGAATACTAGTTCCCCTCCCTGGAGAGGTCAGGGGTGGGTTTTTAAAGGCAGAAGGCAAAGAAACATTAGAATCAAGTATCTACTGACATGAACCTCATAAAAAGACTAATTGGGAGGATAATGCTTCTGACAGGTATTATCTTCCTGTTGATGATAATGGGTTGTTCAAAGGAAAGCTCTGTGCCACCTATTTTAATTCTGGCACGGCAGAATAATTTCGGAACCTATACCGATGAAATCCTCAGAGCAGAGGGGTTCAATGAATTCGTTATTGACTCACTGAGCGGAGGCAGAATAGACAAATCTTATCTTGCCCGGGTTGATCTGGTACTCCTGGCTGAAGCTGTTTCAGATTCCAGTTGCTGGAGAATGATAAGTGAGTATGTCAGAAATGGAGGAAATCTGATTGCTGTTCGGTCTGTCCATGGACCCGGAGAGCTGTTTGGAATTGTTGAAATCGCGGGGAATATTTACGGGGGATATATCACAATTGACACCTTGATGCAGGAAGGTGAATCGCTATCTGGCAGGCAGCTGCAGCTACATGGAAGTGCTGGCCTATGCGATCTGAAAGGAGGCAGGGCAGTTGCTTTTTTAACTGATTGTTCAGTCAGCCAAAAAAAATATCCCGGAGTAATATTGCATAACTATGGAAAGGGTAAAACAGCCATCTTCCAATATAATCTGCCGGAGAATATAATTCTCACACGACAGGGAAATCCTGCTCTTGCAGGAATTGAAAATGACAGCATCCCGGGATTAAGAGCATTGGATTTATTCACTGACGGATGGATTGATACTTCAAACAGTATCATTAATCAAGCTGATGAACAGATGGTTTTGCTATCTCATTGTATTGAAAGTATGACCTTAAATAAAAAGCCATTGCCCCGGTTATGGTATTTCCCCGATACTTTAAAATGCCTGGTAACTTTAACAAATGACGGAGAATACAAAAGCGAAACCGATTTTGAACCTCAGTTTAATGATGTAGATTCCATGGGGGCAAAAATGTCAATTTACATAATCGGTGTTGATAATGTTTCCAAAGCATGGGTTGATAAATGGACAGCCAAAGGATTTGAAATTGCCGGCCATCCGGATGATACCAGGGAAGCTGCCAATCCCGACTGGCATAACATGGATAGTGTTATAAAGGCAAAAAAAAGCGAAATAGAGGGCAAATATGGATTACAAATCAGAACTAATGTAAACCACTGGTTTGTCTGGTGCGGAAGAGATGCAGGAGGAAAGCCTGATTTTGCTGCTCAGGCCAGGCTCGAAGCGCTTAATGGCATTGAACTCGATATTAATTATGCCCATTACGATATAAAATCAAACCAGGGAGACTATTATCTCGGCCCCCCGGGAACAAACCAGGGTAATTTCACGGGAAGCGGCCTGCCTATGAAATTTGCAGATGCTAAAGGCAGGATTATAAATGTATATCAGCAATTAAATGCTGTGTACGACCAGCAATATAATGAAAGTAATGACCCGGATGGATTTTATAATTGTTTTAAGGGGCTGATTGACAGGAGCTTGTATAATGAAGTTTATTCTTTTATCAGTGTTAAGTCACATAACGACGAGTATTATTTTTCCAAGGTTCCCCTGATGAAAATGCTGGCCTATGCCAATAGGAAGGGCATTCCGGTCTGGACAGCATTAAAGCTGCTTGATTTTATTAAAATGCGTGACGAAGCTTGCTTTACAAACAATACCTGGTCGAATAACAAGTTATCGTTTAATATAAAGTCATCATTGACCCATAGCAACGATCTTACAGTAATGATACCGCGTGATTTTGACAATAAGAAAATTAAAGGAATTACAAAAAATGGCAATGAAGCTTCATTTTTTGTCAGAGAGGTAAAAGGCTCAGCCTACGCCTTTCTGACTGTTAAGCCCGGAGCAAACTATTCTATGGTAGTCAATTATGGTGAATAAAGTAACTGTTTGGTTAATAATGTTTTGTGTTGTTTTAAACTATTCCTGCTCTCCCGCAGGCGATCACAATTCTGAACCGATTCTTGTCCTGGCGACAAGTGCAAATTATGGAACCTATACCGGCGAAATACTCAGGGCTGAAGGTTTTAATGAATTCATTGTTGATTCATTGACAGATAAAAAGATTACACCTGCCTATCTGGCCCGGTTTGATATAGTCATATTAAGCGAAACGGCGGTTACAAAAGAGCAAAATACTGTTTTGTCTGATTATGTAAAGAATGGTGGAAATCTTATTGCTTTCAGGCCCGATAAACAGCTGGGCGAATTATTCGGAATAATTCAGACCAATTCTCCAGTTAAGGAAGGATATATTAAAATTGACACCACTAATGATACAGGCAGAGGGTTGGTTGGAGAAACAATGCAGTTTCACGGATACTCCGACATCTATAAATTAAACGGTGGAGAAGAAATAGCATCTCTTTTTCTGAATTCCGGTTATGCTGCCGGTTTCCCGTCGGTAGTATTAAATAATTATGGAAAGGGTCACGCTGCAGCATATACCTATAACTTACCCAAAAGCATTGTTTTAACAAGACAGGGAAATCCAGACTGGGCCGGAGAGGAGAGGGACAAGGTTGATGGCCCCACAGCCACAGATCTGTTTTACCCGCTAAAAGGAGAAGTACAGTGGAATGATCCGGAAAAAATTGCCATTCCCCAGGCTGATGAACAAATGAGGCTTCTTTCACATATAATTGAAAAGTTTGCGGGATTTAATAAACCCATTCCCCGGTTGTGGTATTTCCCGGATAATTACAAATGCATTTTTATTTTTACTATTGATGGCGAGGATAGCCGCGAAACAGACATTGATAATGAAATTAAAGATGTACAAAATAAGGGTGGCAATGCTACACTATATGAAATAGGTACATATATATACGCTTCAACAGTAAATAAATGGAGGTCAGACGGTCATGAAGTTGCGATACATTATAACGATGTGCCAAACTATGACAATCCAACCTACTCAAATATGATAACCGTTTTCGATACAATGACGGCCAATTTCAAAAAAGCGTATGGGATAATTCCCGTGACAGGAAGAAACCATTGGGCCGTTTGGTGCAGTAAGGATTCGCTGGGAATGAAAGATTTTGCTGAACAGGTAGTTATTGAAGAAAAATATGGGCTTGGAATGGACTGCAATTATTACCAGTTTGGGGGAAACAAAGTATATCCGAATTGGATTGGTGGCGTTGGTCATTTTACCGGAAGCGGAATTCCAATGAAGTTCGCTGATGTAACAGGACGTATACTTGATATCTATCAGTCTAATACACAACTTCCGGATGAAACATGGTTAAAAGAAAATATTGAAAGCAAAAGTAAAATACTTATAGACAGAAGTCTGGATGAGGAAAACTACACATATATAAATGCAAACTACCACACCTGGTATTGGGGAGAGTGCAGGGAAGCTGGACTTAGGGTTCTTGACTATTGCAATAGCAGGGGAGTGCCGGTTTGGACTGCCGAAAGAGTTTATAAATTTCTGAAAATGAAAGATGAAGCTGTGTTTTCAGATATTAAGTGGTCAAACAACACACTGGCATTTAAGCTTACTTCAGGAATTAATAATTCTGAAGGACTGACTTTTCTTCTTCCATCCATTCATGGTGATTCAGAAATTAATTCTGTCACGGTGAACAGGCAAAATATTAAATTTGACAGGATAATTATTAAAGGAAGTGAATACGCTTCAGTAACTTTAACTCCTGGTCTGACATACCTTATC
>Ga0102851_10003021_pt1 | contig 10364 bp, 7 predicted proteins | sample Mud3Dept3metaG_FD_79558 | JGI IMG/M metagenome (GOLD analysis project Ga0102851, IMG submission 79558) | Freshwater wetland microbial communities from Ohio, USA, analyzing the effect of biotic and abiotic controls - Mud 3 Core 4 Depth 3... | ecosystem: Environmental > Aquatic > Freshwater >...
CGATGGTCGGACGCGAGCGAATGATGACCTGGCGTGGCGCAATGCCTCGAAGTGGGGCATCTTCGCCCGCTGCGCCGCGGCGGTTCCGCTGAAACCCACAGGCCGTAACGCTCGGCGGGTGAAGGACTTGACATGCCTGACTCGACGCTCGGGCGATGCGGCACGCCGTTTGGTTCACGTGCCGGCATGGTAAGTCTCGCCTGGCGTGATGTGGCACAGCGGCCCCGACCGTCTTTCGGCCGACCTGGTCGCGTGCTGTGGGTCAACGAGCCGGCGCGGTTTCAGGGCGGCGCTGAGCGGTATGTGCACGAGACCGCGTCGTTGCTGGCCGGCCGAGGAATCCGATCGTCCCTGCTCTACGACGCGAACACGCCGCTCGACACGGCATACGTGCGAGCGTTCGAGGACGGTGCGTTTCCCATGGTGGATCTCGCGGCGCAGGTTGCCGCGATCAACCCCGATCTCATTTATGTCCACCGCCTCCGCGACCTCCGGCTCCTCGGACAGCTGCGGGCCACCGGCGTGCCGATGGTGCGGTTCTTTCACGATCACCAGCTTTTCTGCCTGCGCGAACACAAGTACACGGGCATTGGTCACGACACCTGCACGCGATCGGTCGGCTTCCATTGCTACACGTGCCTTGGCTTCGTGCAGCGCCGTCCCGATCGGTCGCTGGGGCTGCGCACATTGAGCTCTCTGGAGGCCGAGCAGGCCGTCAACCGGCGCCTCGATGCCTTCGTCGTCGGCTCGTCGTACATGGCCGACCACGTCGCGTCTCACGGCTTTGCCCGGCAGCGCATCCGCGTGCTGCCCCTCTACGGCGAACTGGAGCCACGGGTGGCGCCAGCCGTCTGCCGGGAGCGTGACCTCCTGCTCTTCGTCGGGCAACTCGTGCGTGGAAAGGGCCTCGATGTGTTGTTACAGGCGCTGGCCGCCACTCGCTACCCCGCGCGACTCGCGATCGCAGGCGACGGCGCCCAGGCTGGTGAGTGGCGTGGCCTCGCCTCCCGTCTCGGGCTCGACCAACGCGTCACCTTCCACGGCAGTCTCGAGCCGTCACAGCTCGAAGGGCTGTACGCGCGCGCCATGGCCCTCGTCGTCCCGAGCCGTTCACCAGAAACCTTCGGACTGGCTGGGCTCGAGGCCATGCAGCGCGGCCTGCCGGTCGTCGCCTCGCGGGTCGGAGGCATGCGTGAGTGGCTGTGCGAGGGCGAGACCGGCCTGGGCTTTCCGAGTGGCGACGTCGCGGCACTTGCCCGCACGGTCGACTGGCTCCTCGAGCGACCCGACGTGGCCGCTGACATGGGTCGGGCCGGGCGCGTCCGGGCCGCCTCGCTTTTCAACGCCGATCGTCACCTCGACGGGCTGCTCCGCCTGTTCGACGAGGTCTCGGGGAGGGTACAGCAGTGAGTCGGTGGGGTCGGTTCACGGTGCGGGGCGGGGCGCGCATTGAGCGCGATCTCTCGGCGCTGGCCGATGCGATCGGCGGAGCGGCCTCGGCCGCGCTCCCGCCGCGCGACTATCGGGCGCTCGTCATGATGGGGGGCTACGGCCGCGGCGAAGGGGGCGTCGATCGACGCAGCGGCGTGGAACGGCCTCACAACAACATCGACCTGCTCCTCGTCACCAGCGGCCTGGGACGGCGCGACGCGGAACTGAAGCGCACGCTCGAGCAGGCCGTCGCGCCGCTCGCCGCGCAGGCCGGCATCGGCATCGACGTCGGCACGGTGTCGCACGTGCGACTGTCCTGGGCCCCGTGCCGCATCATCTGGTACGACACGCGGTTCGGCCACAAGACCCTGGCGGGCGACCCGAACTACTTCAAGCGGCTGGCACGCTTCTCGGCCGACCGCATCCTCGCGTCCGATGCCCGCGACCTGCTGGTCAACCGTGGCACCCTGCTCCTGCTGAACGAGGTGATCCTCGAGCAGGGAGCGCCCGGCACCGCCCACGGGCACGCGCTCGTCCGCCATGCTGTCAAGGCGATCATCGGGTACGGCGACGCGCTGCTCTACTTCCTCGGCGCGTATCACTGGAGCTATCTGGTCAAGCGCGACCGCCTGCTGTCGCATCCTGCGGTGCCCGCGTCGTTCAAGCGGCGTTACGTCGAGGCCAGCGACTACCGCCTCGAGCCTTCGGCTCACCGGTTCGCGGACGTCACAGATCCCGGGTGGCTGGCTGAGCTCCGGGCCGATCTGTCGGCCGTCCACCTGCTGTGCGAGGCCGCTCGCCTCGACCGGGCCGGCCTCGACTGGTCGCAGTATCCCGCGGCTGCGCTGTCGCGCCTGACGCGTGACGCGCTGCGGAGCCCGATTGACCTCGCGCGGATGGCTCGGCGCTCGGCGAGGCGCCTGCCTCGCGGGATCGGCGGCCCCCTCGCGCTCAGGCTCGCCAGCGCGCGAGATCGGCTGTCGCTCGCCTTCCCGGCAGTCGCGTACCAACTCAACGCTCCCCCGGTCGTCGACACTGCCAAGGCCGCGCTCGGTGTGTCCGCCGACGACCACGTCACCTTGAGGCGCGCGTTCCTGGCCGAATGGGGACACTCGGGCGACGTGAACCTCGGCGGGTCGCTCGCACGGCTTGGAATCGCGCCAGCGCCCAGTCAGGAGGCCGCATGATTTGCCTCACCGGAGACATCCACCACGCGTCGCTCGGGACTGGTAACCAGCAGCACTGCGACATCAGCGAAGTCCAGGTGGCGGCGCGGTACGTCCGGCTGCTCGAGGAAGCCCGGGTGAAGGTGACGTTCTTCGTCTCGGGCCGGGCCTTCGACGAAGAGTGGGACGACCTGCAGCCCGTCTGCGAGCACCGTCTCGTCGAGCTGGGCGGGCACAACTACTCGTGCTTCACGCCCGAGTGGTGGCACCGTGTCTGGAACAAAGCGACTGGCAGCTACAACGGGCCCCGGTGGTATCAGCGCCTCGATCTCGAGCGGACGCAACGCGCCATTCATCGCCGGCTCGGGCGCCGCGTGCGCCTCTGGCGCAACCACATGTACATGCACGGCCCCTACACCGAGGACGTGCTCGCCGGCGGGGGCATCGCGCTCTGCTCGGATGGCGTACGGCGTGCCGCGCGGGCGCCGGAATGGCACCCGGCCGGGTTGTACAACTTCCCGCTGAACGTCATCCCCGACCACGAGCACCTCTACCACGCCGAGCGCACGCCCGAGTGGGTGGCGTGGTGGGTGAAGCGCTATCAGTGGTCCGACGACTTCGGCCCCGAGTCCTACGACGTGGAGACGTGGACCGACCTCGTCCTCGACCAGCTTCGCGAGAACGAGGCGCGAGGAGTGATCTCCAACATGATCGTGCATCCCATCACGCTCTACCTGTGCGATCGGTTTCGCGCGTTCGAGCGGATCCTCGATTACCTCGCCAGCCGCGAGACCGTTCACCTGGGAGAGGTCGTCGAACGCCAGTCGCGAACGCCTCGTCTCGACGTTCCGACGCTGGCTCCTCGGTGCTGCTGAACATGCGGACATTTCCTCACCACGCGCCAGATTTGCGCGACGCGGCGCCCTCTGTGACCGTCATCATGCGGAGCAAGAACTCCGCCGACACCATCGGCCAGGCGCTGGCTGGGCTCTTTGCACAACGCCATCAGGACTTCGAGCTGATCGTGGTCGATTCCGGCTCGACCGACCGGACACTGGAGATCGTGCGCCGGTTCCCGGCCCGCCTGATCGAGGTGCCCGCAGCCGACTACTACCCGGGTCCTGTCCTGAACATGGCGATCGCCGAGTCTCGGAGCGAGCTCGTCGTGTTCCAGAACTCCGACGTCGTGCCGCTGACGGCCGACGCATTGGGCTTGCTCGTGGCGCCGTTTGCCGACCCGACCGTCCAGGCGACGTTTGCGCGACAGGTTCCACGGCCGGAGGCGCACACGTGGGTCCGTCGCGACTATGCCGCGGCGTTCCCGGCCTCTGGCGATGCCCCGTCGTGGCTGCCCTACTCGCTTCCCTTTGCCGCCATGCGGAAGGCGCTGTGGCGCACGCGGCCGTTCTACGCCGACGCGTGGGGCTCGGAAGACACCGAGTGGGGCGCGTGGGCACGGCGCACGGGCCACCGCATCGTCTACGTGCCCGGCGCCCTGGTCATGCACTCCCACAACTACACGCTGCGCCAGCTCTTTGGCCGGCGGTTCATCGAGGGTGAGGCCGACGCGTTCGTGCCGGGCACCTCGGGCTCCGCGTGGGGCGAGGTCCGCCGCGTGCTGACGGCCATCGGGCGCGACGTGATCGCGCATGCGCGCGCTCGTGACCTCGCCGGGATGGCGCAGGTCCCAGCCCGACGGGTCGTCTACCACTGGGCGTACTACCGCGGGTATCGGCATGGAGCCGCGCGCCGGGCCCGCGGCGACCGCAACGCGAGCTTTGGCCAGCAGGTCGTGCTGAGCCGGTACGAGGGCTGAGCCGGTGAGCATCGCCCGCGCAACCGTCGCCAACTACGTGCGCCTTGCCGTGACGGCAGCGAGCCAGCTCGCCGTCGTGCCCGTCCTCGTCGACCATGTGGGCGCGGGCACGTATGGGCTCTATGCACTGGTCATCTCCGCGGTCAGCTTCTTCTCGCTGCTCGAGTTCGGCGCAGGTGTGGGCGCGCTGCGGGCCGTGGCCGCGGCGGATTCTCGAGACGAGCGGCAGCGCCGAAACGCAGCGCTCAGCACGATGCTGATCTTGTCGACCGGCCTGGCCGTCGTCGCGCTGATCCTGCTGCTCGCCATCGCTCCCGTCACCCCGGCGCTCCTGCGCATTCCCGACGCCCAGCGGGCCGACGGGCTCGCCCTCCTGGTGCTCATGGGCTTGAGAAGTGCCGTCCTGCCGTGGCCGCTCGGCATCTTCCGCGGGGCACTGATTGGGCGGGGCGACGTAGGCCTCGCCAACGCGATCCAGGCGGCGTCCGCGGCGTTGTACGCCGGGGCCGCCCTGATCCTCGTTCCACGGGGTCTTGGCATCGTGGGAGTTGGTGGCCTCTCGCTGGCCGCGTTCCTCGTCGAGCACGCGGCCTACGTCGTCTTCGCATTCAGGCGCCTGCCTGGCCTCTCGCTGTCCCCACGGCTCTTCGATCGTGGCGAACTGCGCGCGGCCGTGTCGCTCGGGGCCTCGCAGACGCTGGTCTCGCTCACAGGCCTGCTCCTGCTGCGCACCGACCCGCTGATCGTCGGCTGGCGCATGCCGCTCGAGGCCGTGGCGGCCTACGCCGTTGCGCTCCGCGTGGCCGAGCAGGCGTTGATGGTGACCAAGCAGTTCGTCAACGCGTTGGCGCCGTTCATCGCGCGGCTCGGGGGCTCGGATGACCGGGCAGCGCTCGGACGGTTGCTGGTCCTGGGTGTCAGGGCCTCCCTCGTGCCCGCGGTGGTCGTGGCCCTCCCCCTCGCGGCGTTCTCGACTCAGGTGCTGACGGTCTGGGTCGGGCCATCCATGGCCCAGGCCGGGCCCGCGTTGGCCTTGCTCAGCGTGGCGACTGCGCTCATGGCTCCCCAGTTGGTCGTCTGCAGCCTGTTCACCTACACCGGTCGCCACAGGCTCACCGGGCGCATCGCGCTCGCCTCGGCTCTCGTGAACGTCGTGGCGAGCGTGACGCTCGTGGGACCGCTCGGCCTCACCGGCGTCTCACTCGGCACGCTGGCGGCTGTGATCGTCGTGGATCTGGCCGTCGCCGGACGGCTGGCCCTCCGGTGCTTCGACGTGACACCAAAAACCCTGCTGGTCGATGGGTTTGGTCGGGCGCTCCTGCCCGCAGTGCCGGCAATGCTGGTGGCCGCCGTCGCCCGACAAGCCTACGCGCTCGACTCCATCTGGCAGCTCGTCGGAGCGTCGGCGCTGGCAGCCTCCACCTACCTCGTCGGCTTCTGGTTCAGTGGAGTCCCGCGGGGGCAGCGGCTGGCCATCACCGGCCAGTGGCGGTCATGGTGGCGGTTCCTGGGCGCGCCCGCCAACTCCTGAGGCCGGGCCACCTCTACTGCCGCTGCCACACGAGCTCATCGGCGGTGATACCATGCCGTCGTCTCCGGTGCGGTTCCAAGCCGTAGGGCGACAAGGAGACCCCATGTACGGACTCGTCAACCAGGCAATCGAAGACCTGATCCGCAAGAACCATGGCGACCAGTTGTGGGAAGCCGTCAAGCGCAAGGCCGGCGTGGACGTCGAGACCTTCGTGAGCATGGAGGCGTATCCCGACTCGGTGTCCTACAACCTCGTCGGCGCGGCCAGCGAGATCACGGGCACCCCGGCCGCCCAACTCCTCGAGGCGTTCGGTGAGCACTGGACCCTCTACACGGCCCAGAAGGGCTACGGCCAGCTGTTCCGCATGGGCGGATCGACCTTCAAGGGCTTCATGCAGAACCTGCACAACCTGCACACCCATGTCGCGTTGAGCTTCCCGCACCTCACGCCGCCGTCCTTCTGGTGCACCGACGTCACCGACTCGTCGATGCTGCTGCACTACCAGTCAACACGGGAAGGCCTGGCCCCGATGGTCGTCGGGCTCGTGCGGGGCCTCGGGCGCATGTTCGATACGAAGGTCACCATCACGCTGACGCACGCCCGGGCGCAGGGCGCCGACCACGACGTGTTCGTCGTGACCTATGCCCCGGCGCCCGGCCCCTAGTCATGACAGAGCCAGGGCTTCACGGCGACCAGGTCCGTGAGCTCTTCCCATTCCTGGTCGCGTTCGACGAGGCGCTCCGCGTCGTGGCCGTGGGTCCGTCTCTCGCGTCGGCGTGCCCGACCGTTGTGCCCGGACGCCCGATGAGCGACTGCTTCCGGATCCTGCGCCCCAATGTGCCGGCCAGTCTCGAGAGGCTCCGGGCCAGTCAGCAGGCGATCGTCGTAGCCGAGGAGGTCGCCAGCGGGCTTCGCCTGCGTGGACAAGTGGTCTTCGTCGAATCGCCGCCCACGATCCTGTTCCTCGCGAGTCCCTGGATCCAGGACCCCTCCGAACTGGAGCGATTCGGCCTGTCGATCGACAACTTCGCGGCTCACGATCCGACGACCGATTACGTGTTCCTGCTGCAGGGCAAGAACGTGGCACTCCAGGAGGCCAGGGTCCTCTCGCAACGGCTGCAGCAGCAGCGGACCGAGTTGCGCAACACGATCGACGCCCTGACAGAGGCTGCCGTGCAGCACCAGCGCGCCAGGACGGCGCTCGAATCGAGCGAAGCGAACCTCCGCGCCATCCTCGACTCGGCGGCCGACGGCATCGTGACGATCGATGACCGAGGCACCATCAGCACCTTCAACGCCGCGGCCAGCCGCATCTTCGGGTGGTCCCCGCAGGAAGCCATCGGTCGGAACGTGAGCATCCTGGCGCCGCCGCCTCACCGCGACGAGCACGATGCGTACATGGCCCGGTATCTCTCGGCCGGTGAGCCGAGAATCATCGGTTTCGGCCGCGAGGTCGAGGGCGTCCGCAAGGACGGCTCGCGGTTTCCCCTGCACCTCTCGGTGAGCGAGGTCGCGACCGGCGAAGGCCGGACCTTCACCGGCATCCTGCGAGATCTGACGGGCTTGAAGGAAGCCCAGCAGGCACGCGCCGAGAGCGAAGCGCGCACGCGCATGATCGTGGACACGGCCCTCGACGCCGTCATCACCATCGACGTGGACGGCGTGGTCACCACGTGGAACCGGCAGGCAGAGGCCGCGTTCGGCTGGCGGCAGGAGGAGGCCATCGGCCGTCAGCTGAGCGAACTGATCATCCCGCCTGGCCTGCGGGAGGCTCACCGTCGGGGCATGCAGCACTATCTGGCCACGGGCGATGGCCCCGTCCTCAACCGCCGCATCGAGGTCCCGGCCCAGGACCGCAACGGGCGGGAATTCCCGGTCGAACTCGCCATCTCCCCGCTGCGCCTCGGCAACCAGATCAGTTTCAGCGCGTTCGTCCGCGACATCTCCCAGCGCAAGCGCGCCGAGCAACTGGGCGAGAGTCTTCACAGGATCACCCGGCTGTTCGCGGAATCGTCGTCGCTGCAACAGGTGACGACGCCCTTCCTCGAGGTGGCGTGCAGCCTGCTCGACTGGGACCTCGGGGCCTTCTGGATGATGGACAACGACGCGGGACAGCTCCGCTCGGTCGACGTCTGGTGCAGGCCCGGGCTGAACCCCGCGGAGTTCCTCGAGGAAACCCGCACGCTGAGGTTCGCCCCTGGCATCGGACTCCCGGGCCGCGTCTTCGCGACCGGCCAGATGGCATTGATTCCCAACGTCCAGGCGAGCGACAACTTCCCGCGCGCCAGGACGGCGAGCGCCGGCAGCCTCCGATCGGGCGTGGCCCTGCCCATCCCCCAGGGCCAGCGCACGGCTGGAGTGATCGAGTTCTTCAGCCGCAAGACCGCCGAGCCGGACGCCGACGCGCTGCAGACGCTCACCAACCTCGCGAGCCAGTTGGGCCAGTTCATCGAACGGCGCCACGCCGACGAGGCGCTGGCCCGCAGCGAGTCGCACACACGGTCCGTCATCGACCACATGCTCGAGGGCCTGGTCGTCGTCGGCCCTGACCTCAAGGTCGTCACCGCCAACGCGGCGTTCGCTCAGATCTTCGGGTACGACCAGGGCGACCTGGTCGGCATGCCAGCCACCCAACTGCTGCCGCCCACCGAGGAGTATCAGGAGCCATCCCTATTGCGCGAGGTGTACCGGCAGTCGCTCGGACGGGTGACCGAGCGAGAGGGCCGCCGGAAGAGCGGCGAGATCTTCCCGCTGGAGGTGCAGGTCTACAGGGTGCCGTCGGGCGAGGACGAGTTGACCGTCTGCCACGTGCGTGACCTCTCGCAGCAACGCTACGCCGATCGCCTCAAGAAGCAGTTCGTGGCCACCGTCAGCCATGAACTGAGAACGCCCCTGACGTCGATTCGTGGCTCACTGGGCCTGCTCGCCACGGGCGCCGTCGGCCAGCTGCCTGCCGACGCGTCGAGGATCGTCGAGATGGCCGAGCGCAACACGGTGCGGCTCGTGGGGCTGATCAACGACATCCTCGACTTCGAGCGGATCGAAAGCGGCAGGCTCTCGCTCTCCTGTGCACGGTTCCCCGTGCAGCGGGCCATCGAGCGGGCGATCGAATCGGTAGCCACGCTGGCCCGGCAGTCGGACATCACGATCGAGCTGCCGCCGACCCCTCCGCTGGAGGTCTACGCCGACGAAGCGCGCATCGTGCAGGTGCTGGTCAACCTGCTGTCGAACGCGATCAAGTTCTCACCGAACGGCAGCCAGGTCGACGTGTCGGTGACGCAGGCCGAGAAGATCGCCGAGGTGAGGGTGCGCGACCGCGGACGGGGAATCCCGGACACGCTGCGCGAGATCGTCTTCGAACCCTTCCGCCAGGCCGAAGTCACCGACGCGCGGCGGAGCAGCGGCTCAGGCCTCGGGCTGTCGATCTGCCGGGCCATCGTCCGCCAGCACGGTGGCGACATCGGGGTCGAACCGCCCGAAGGCCCCGGAACGGTCCTGTGGTTCACGCTACCCCTCCCCGACGAGACGCTGGACGAGACGGGCACGCGTTGACGCGGTCCACCGCTGACGCTGCCCGGCGGCAGGACCTGCCGCGCCGTGTCAACGCAAGTGAACTCGAGCTCAGTCGAGGGGAATACCGAACCGGCTGGCCATCCTGTAGAGCGTCCGGCGATTGACGCCGAGAATCTCTGCCGCACGCGTCCGGTTGCCCTTGGCGACGTCGAGGGCCTTCAGCAGGTAGCGACGCTCGAGCTCGTCGAGCGTCGGAAGGTCCGCGAAGAGCGCGTCGGCGCCGGGCTCGACCTGCCGCACCGGCCTCGACCGCACCTGCTCGGGCAGGTCCTCCACGTCGGCCTGAGGCCGACGGCACGAGAACACCAGCCGCTCGACCACGTTCTCGAGCTCGCGCACGTTGCCTGGCCAATCGTGGCCGACCAGCGTCTTCATGGCGGCAGGCGTCAGCTGCAGCGTGCGCCCGGCTCTCGCGCCGGCGTTGCGGAGGAAGCGCGACACGAGCAGGGGGATGTCGTCGCGACGCTCGCGCAGCGGCGGCAGGCGGATCACCATCACGCTGAGCCGGTAGAACAGGTCCTGCCTGAAGCGCCGCTCGGCGACCTCCTGCTCGAGGTCGCGGTTCGTGGCCGCGACGACGCGCGCGTTCACCTTGAGGTCACGGACGCCGCCCACAGGACGCACCTCGCCCTCCTGCAGCACGCGCAGCAGCTTCACCTGGAGCCCCGGCGAGGTCTCTCCGATCTCATCGAGGAAGACGGTCCCACCTGAAGCCTGCTCGAACAGCCCCTTCTTGTCGGCGACCGCGCCCGTGAAGGAGCCACGCACGTGCCCGAACAGCTCCGACTCGAGGAGCGTCTCTGCCAGGGCCCCGCAGTTGACGGCCACGAACGGCCGGGCCGACCGC
>Ga0102851_10003024_pt1 | contig 10362 bp, 27 predicted proteins | sample Mud3Dept3metaG_FD_79558 | JGI IMG/M metagenome (GOLD analysis project Ga0102851, IMG submission 79558) | Freshwater wetland microbial communities from Ohio, USA, analyzing the effect of biotic and abiotic controls - Mud 3 Core 4 Depth 3... | ecosystem: Environmental > Aquatic > Freshwater >...
GTACTGAACGTAGCGGTGGCTATGGTCGTGCTGGTGGCTGTGGCTGTAACTGGTGTCTCGGCACCGAGTGGACTGCCAGACTGGTAGCAACCACGGAAGGCAACAATTACGCCCGCTACCGAGTTGGTGGCACCGGTGACGTTAGTCGTACCCTCAGAGCCGGTGGTTCGCTTCCAGTAGACATGTACCTTACCAGTGTCGTATAGCTCGGTGTAGCTGTTGTCTACCGCGATGGCATCATCAGCGTACGTACCTACGACCAGGATCAGGATATCGTTATTGGCGATACCCGAACCCGGCGCAGGATTTATCGTCCCGCTGCCTAATACCGCAACCGAGCCATTACTGACCCACGTGATGGCCATAAAGGGCCTCGGTTAGCTTACGCCGGGAAGTTTACGTTGAACTCACCAGCCGCTATCTTGAACGTGTCGCCGTTGCCGATGGTCACCGCTGCAAACGAGTCGCAAGCGAATAGGTCGAAGGCACCACTGACTGTGGACACCAGCGCTGCTGCTACGATGTCACCCCAGCTACTAGTGGCTGCACCGAACGCTATCTCGGCCGTGTTGTCACAAATACCGCTGGCATCACAAGCATCCCAGGTCGCGTTCATAGTGATGGGCTTGCGGGCATAGTCGCCTGCCGCCACTTCTGTACCACCGGTACCTAGCACTAGGTCAGGTGCTACGGTGAACAACGCCATGTAGGTCGTCGCCGGAGCCGCGTAAGCCCTCGACGTGTAAGCGAACACATGGTCGAGGATCTCTTTCTTCCAGAACTGCGAGATGCCTGCCGGAGTCGTGGTGTCGAGATCGAACTTGAGTGCACCATCAGAGATACGGTAGGTGTCTCCATTACCTGGTGTAGGCTGCAGGTCGTCTGCCTTGCCCCACAGCAGGTTGGTACCACCGTTGTCGAAGAACGCCAGGCCTAGGATCTGCTCCCAGTCAGCAGCACCTGCTGTCCAAGTGGCGATCTGCCCGTTGTTCTGAACACGCGCACCGGATGTGCCTTGGTTGATGGCTGCATCCCATTCTGCCGAAGTCAAAGCAACAGAATAGCCACCAGATGAGTACCCAGTGGCTACCATCTCCACACCACCAGCGCCTGTGTCGAAGTTTGGCAGAGTGGAGAACAACTTGAGCTTGTACGGATCGGTCGGGACATACGGGGATGAGTTGCCGCCTGATGGGCCTAGCATCAAGTGGTCGATCATCTTCCGCTTTAGATAGAGTGAAGGGCCAGCCATGTGTTGTCTCCTTTACTGGAGTAGGGCTTTGACGGAAAAGGTATGACTGGAGTCAGCATCGCCGGAGTCTGCTATGGCCCAGCGAGCTCGAACTTTGTTGCCCATTACGGAAGGACGCACTACACCGCTCGCGCAGTCTGCAGTGGTCAGTATTGATAGCGCGCCAGGGTTATCGGCGCATAGGATAGCCATTTCGGTCTTGGCAGCGCCGTCGCCAGCCTGCTGAGCAAAATGGATAGCGTTGATCCACTTGGTGCCGCCGTCAGGGCTGATGTCAATGAACACATCCAAGGTGTCGCCGGCTTCGTGGGCACTAGCAGTGATGTCTAGAACGAAGATAGCGCGGTCGAATTTCAGCAAGTCGAAGGTTGTGCCGTTGGCGCCTGCAGTTCGAGCGGCTGAGGCTGCGAGGGTTAATGCGAGGCCAGTGTACTCTCGGTCGAAGATTTGGGTGTTGCGCAGTAGGGCTTCGGTGGTTAGCATAAAGGCACCTCCCATTGGTAGCCAGTTAGTTTGCGGTCACTCTAAGTATACGCTCGGGTATCCATGTGTGGCAAGGGGGTTTAGGCCAACTTGTGATAGGCGTTGCGGTCAATTGGGGTTGTATCATAAAATATAGATTTATGGGTTTGGCCTAGTTGGGTGTGCACAAAAATTGGGTGGGGCATTTAAGATAGATGAAAAGGACCAGGGCGCAAACTTGGATGTGACCCTCGTAGACAGCTCGACGTAAGGAAGGAAATATATAGCTTTTAATGACTCGTACAAACGTATGAACACATAGACATAAGAGAAGATAACAACGACGCAAGTCGACTACATACATAGACATACAAAGACAAGAGAGACAAGTGAAAGGAGGTGATAACATGGCACTATTCGCATCGCTAGATGACGCGATCGCTCACGAAGAGCTTGCGAAGTCTTGGAGCAAGGAAGTACTGCGCAATGCAGCCTTCTTCACTCCGGAATCGCAACCTACGTGCCAGCGAGTTACTACGAGCCACTGCAGCATGTCTGCGGTAACGTATACGCTCGACTGGTTCGACGGTAGTCTCCACGTGGAGCATGAGCTCAGATTCATCCTAGCTAACGGAACCTTCGAGTCGATATCCGCGGCTCGGAAGGTCGAGGTTAGAGTTAGGTAGACTGACTCACGTCGTCTTAGGACTTCTATATCCGGAAGGAAGCGGCTGGGCACCGCAATTATAACTTCTAGTCTGAAAGGAGGTGATTAACATGCAACCTACTAAGAAGACAGTAGAAGCTGTCATGAGTAAGAAGAACTGGGACATCGTTGTTCTATGTGCGTCTAAGAAAGACGCCGTAGAGATAGCCAAGCAGTTCAACGCTCAGAGCCAGCTTGCTGGTAACGGCGATCAGTACACTACAGGCACTTGGATCCTGAACAAGGCTTAGGAATAAGCCACTAAGCAATTGAAAGGAGGTGATTAACATGCAGATAGTAGAGAAGGAGCTAGACCAGATACTAGAGGAGTATCGAGAACGTGAGAGCTACGGTCACGTTAGCGAGACTACTACAAGCGACCTGGTAGAGGCTATAGCTGAGTGGCTATACGTACCTATCAGAGAAGCGAGAGTGATTCTCCGTAGTATGATCAACGCCAACGACTTCTAGGAACCAACTGCGACATGTCATGAAAGGAGGTGATTAAAATGACAAACGACTTGACGCCTCAGGAGCTCGCCGAGCTCTGCAAGCGTTACAGCCTTCGTCCGACTACTCGCTCGAAGGAGCTGCCGTACTTCCAAGTCATCCGCGGTAAGGCGATTCGTACCGCCACCAAGGCTCTGGCTACGAAGTCCGGCGTCGTGCAGAAGCAGGTCAAGCTGCTTGACACGCACAAGCTCTCCGAGCAGGGTAACGTCTGGACGTTCGAGGTCCTACTCGAGTGCAAGAAGGTTCAGCACACTGCCGTGGTTAGCGTCGAAGCCACTACAGAGCGTGCTGCTACCCTCAAGAGCTTGAGCTAGCAGACCAGGGGGCTACTGAGTGTGACAGTAGCCCCTGAGTGTGCTATAGACCGAAAGGAGGTGATTAACATGGAAGATGACGTAACGATCATCATAATAACGTACGGGCCTAAGGATCGTACAGAGAATCGTCCACAAGCGGCGTTCTTCGCATCGCTCCAAGCAGAGATGTTCGTCCAATACATCGAAGCTCAGGGGTGGACTACGCAGTGGGACGAGATCGACTACTACGATACCGCTGGGGAGGCTATCAAGGTCCACGAGAACCTTGAATGGGCTAGGACGAGGCTCCACGAGCTAGACCAGGAGCTCCACAAGGACAAATAAGCTACGACACATAGAAGTAGAAAGGAGGTGATAATAATGTACGAGGATCTAGACCCAAGAGTAGTCGGACAGCTAGTCGACATATGTAGGTGGGTCGCAGACAATCGAGTTCTCGAGGACGACATACTTCTCGACCTCTGCCTGGAGCATATCGAAGAAGTAATGGAGCTCTGCGACCTCGAAGAGCTTGGTCTGGAGGATCAGGTCAAGAGAGTCATAAAAGACTTCATCTACATCCCATAGTGTCATGCAACTACTAGTACATGAAAGGAGGTGATAACAATGGAATTCCCGAAAATGAGTGACGACAATGAGCAGTTCTTGTTCCGCGTCAACGCGGCTGTCAAGAAGGCAGAAGTGTTCGTACATGAGCAAGTACTTCCGCAGCATCCGCCGAAGCGGGAGCTCATCTACGTCCAGACTACTTGCCACCTACACAGTGCCGAGAAGTCTCACTTCGAAGTCAGCTTCGTCTGTGGCTTCTACATGCACTACGTCGAGGTAGTAGTCACCAAAGACTGTGTAGCAACAGTCGAGAGTAACGTGTCTGTGTAAGACAAAGTAACCGACTAGGAGCATAGGAAAGGAGGTGATGCCTATGATCTGAGTCACGACAACTGAATAGCTGGACAACAAGGGTTATCTCGTACCCTAGCATCTAAGAGAAGGACGTCGTCTGCCTTCAGGCCGGACACCTTTCGCGTCGGACACCGTTCAATTTCGGGGGACACGTGTCCTTCTCAATCCGACATCGTGGACATAAAGCGACCGTAAAGCGACACTTGTTAATTCCGCGAGTCTGCTATATAATATTCATTAGAACATAGAAACATACCGTTTCTATGAACCTACACAGAAGGGGTGTCAAATGGAATCCATCGACAATCTGACCGAGGAGCAAGTCGTGGCGTTGGCCAAGAAGTACGGGCTCCGTCCGGCCGCAACGAAGAAGGAAGGACCATACTTCCAAATCATTCGCGGCCGAGCGATCCGTACCGCGACGAAGGCGATCGCAGTCCAGAAGAACGTCGTCCAGAAGGCGATCGTTCTGAAGGACACTCACAAGACCGGAGAGAAGGACGGCTTGTGGACGTTCGAAGTGACCTTGGAGCACAACAAGGTCCGGCACGTAGCAACCGTGGAAGTCGATCCCATCAAGGAGACCGCTAAAGTCCTCGGAATCACGAACTAGTGATTCCCGGAAGTAAGGGCGGGTGTCGAGAGACATCCGCCCTTGCGGACTATGAAAGGAGGTGACGATGTAGTTCCTTGGGAGGCAACGCCCTTATCGACGTGAGGGCGATCCTCGATTCGGGTCCCTGGGGTAAGCGCTGCCCTGGGGACCCTTTTTTGTTTTTGGGTCGGACCGTGTCGGACACCTGTCGGACACCTCTCGCCACAAATAAGATAGATGTCGTTCTATTCCTTCCTTTTATTTCCTTCCTTCCTTTCCTAGATAGGGTATAGGTATATAGGTATAGGTATAGGACTATTTCTGGTCGGACCGGTTCCAGAACCACTCGTGGACGCGTTCGGAAAGCGGCGCGGATTTGACAGTGTCGTGAGGGATTTCGACCCGATTCGCTTAACCCTAGACCTCATAGGGTGAGTCCCTAACCACTTGTCATACGCGTCAGGACCTACTTGGCCACAAGTCAGACCGGAAACAAAGAGACACGAACGCCGACTCTTGTATTCCTTACGATTCCGCTCTATAATAGAATTAGAAAATAGAAACCGAACCAGGAGACAGCCCATGAAACGCTTCGAAGACCTACAAAAAGTCGTCGACAGTTACGGAGGTGATGACCGGGCAGAGTTCATTAGAGAGTTAGTCTGGGACATGACGAACGAAGACGAGTTACTAGCCATCCTGTCCAACGACATCGAATTGATGTTCGAGGGCCCCAAGAATCCTGGTGACTTCGACATGATCTCCGACTACATCCGGGCTGCATTCCAAGAGAAGCTGACCTAGAAAGGAGGTGTTACCATGGCCGACAAAGAAGTTAAGGACGTCTCCGACCAAGACATCGAGGATCTCATTCGGAACTACTTCGAACACGAGGTCTGGATGTTCCTCGAGAACCAAGGAGTCGAACAGACTCTGGAGAACGCAGTCGCGATGGAGTCAAGGGTTATCGACTTCTGGGACAAGATGCGGGAGAGGTGACTAAATGACCGTCCAGATACAGTGGATAGATGGGAGTACCTACGTCTGGAGATGTACTCAACACGACTGCGACCTAGAGGGTGGAGGACACTCCATGGGCCTGGGGTACGAATGTTTCGACGGAATGGCTCTCGACTCTACCGTCGAAGGAGTTGAGACGTGGATGCCTGACTCCAGTGAACTACATTGTCCCAACTGTCAAGAAGACGAAGACTGTCAGGACTTTTGGGAACTGATGGCCTCGGGAGAGTAGACAGTAAGAGACATGAATACCGCCACTTGTAAATCCCAAAGTTCCGCACTATAATATTATTAGAACATGGGAAAACATATCCCAATGGACTTTAGGAAAGGGGGTGTAGACATGGAAACCAAGACTGAGGTCAAGGAGGAGACCAAGACCGAGCCGTCGTTCCAGGTCCTTAGGGGCCGTTGCGTTCGGGCCGGCATCAAGGCTCTGGCCGGATCGATGAACTTGAAGTCCAAGGACTTCGAAGTCATCGACACTCACAAGACCGGCGGGGACGCTACCAACAGGTCCTACGACGTGTGGGTGCAGACCAAGGACGCGGAAGGGCACAAGATGCGCTTCCAGATCAGCGCCACGACCGACATCGCGTCTGGGGCTACCAAGGTCCTCGCGACCAAGAAAGTGGCGGGCAACGCCAACGCCCAGACCGCCGCCTAGGTTCGGGCACACAACAAGAGCCCAGGAGCAAAATCCTGGGCTCCTTTGTGTTTCCAAACTAAGAAAGGGGGTGATTACAGTGGCACGGAAGCAGATAGCTGCCGAAGACCTCGAGAAGCTTCAGGAGTGGATTGACGAGAACCGAGTCAACGACCACGCGACTGTCTGGGGGTTTCTCAAAGACGACCTCTCCGTTTGGATGCAAGAACGCGACCTAGACGAAAGTCTGTACAACGAACTTATCCAAGCCCTCGACGTCTCCATCGACGAGGGGACGATCTGGACTCTCGAGAACTTCGACGCCGGAGTCAACATCGAATTCGACTTCGGTGGCGGAGACAAAGTCAAGTCTCTAATCCTACGCTCCACAGTAGGTCTCTACCTGAAGGTAACAGTAGACGACCTCCATAGACTGCAGAAGCTGTTCATGAAGGAGGCAGTATGAACTTCGAGGAGTTCGACAAGGAGGTCCAACAAGCTGTCTCCGACGAAGAGGTTTACCCAGACACTACTCACTTCGGCGTCAGTGACATAATAACCGACCTAGTCGATGGATTGACCGAAGAGGATCGACTCAACATCATCCTTACCGAACCGAGCAAAGAGATTCTCGGAACCAACATCTCCGGAGCTCCCGTCGAGTACTTCAGTGACGCCATCCGGTACACTGTAGAATTCTTCTTCCTGGACAAGTATAGGAGGTGACATAACATGACCGGAGAAGACATGGAGAAACGCCTTAAGACTCTCCACAATGAACTCCGCGACGCTGGGTTCCAAGTTGAACTCGAATACGGCCAAGGCTTCTGGGACGGCATCCCTCTACTCGACCTAAGAAGCAAGGCCTTTCCTGCGTTCGGGTTCACAGTCCTCTCGTACGCTGACGAAGAAGACGAAGACACTACCCTTCCAAGGCCGCCGAAGCATGAAGGTCCCATGTGTCAGAACTGGTAACGACTGACCGGAGGGCAGCGAAGGCTGCTCTCTAGTGAGTCGTTCTAGGAAGAAGGGGGTGACACGATGACTGCCGAGATACTTATCATTATGGTCTGCGTGGTCCTTCTCGTCGGAATGGTCTACTACGACCACGAACTCCATCGGAGGTAGTTAGACTCGAGGGGAGAGAAACTCCGAATCTTGTATTCCCTTGAGGACTGCTATATAATTAGAATCATAGAAAACTGTGAAAGGAGGTGAGACATGGATTATGATGAGGCCGTTGAAAAAGCCCGAGAAGCTCTGGGCCCTCCTCCGTTACAGGAGTTCGCAAACTACCTGAAGGATGAGTTCGACATCAATCTCATGACCACTCCTTACGGAGAGCTGATCGGGCAAGCAGTCGAGTACATCATCGACAAGGATCAGAACATCCGGAAGACGCTCGCATCGGTTCTCCGGGACGAAACTCTGTTCATAGAGGAGCCAGTAACCTTCAAGGACGTTGAGGATATTGGCTTGCTCAATGTCACAATCTTCGACGTACTTCGAGAAGCTCTGTCCAGGTACATGATCGCGGAACTCAAAGGAGAGAAGCCGTGAGCGAAGGCGACGTAGAGTTCAGCGGAGAGCTTGCCTGTAACGAGGCTCTCGACCAACTGCGACGCAAGTGGGAATGTCCCGTATGCGGAGCAGATGACCTTGAAATCCACTACACTGAAGTCCGAAGCATCGAAGTCTGGATGAGTAACCAGTGCTACGACGACAGCGAGCTCGTGGGCGTCGATATGACTATCCACAGCGTCAAGTGTTCCTGTTGCTACAAAGTGTTCACGGGACAAGAGGCTTACGACCGAGCCTACAAGGCGGTGTAACGTGAATACTCCCGTATCGGCCGTTAACCAAGTCGACGCAGAAGTCGACGAGGCTTACCAGCGACTCCAGCAGTCTCACGAGATGACTGCCAACCAACAAATCCACTACGCCAACCTCGTCATCGGGGCTACGATCGTCCATTTGCTCTACGACATCGCAGACGCCCTGAGCCATCCTAGGACGTCCTGGCCTGTCGTCTGAGGCGGTGTGACATGAACAAGCCCAAGACGAAGTTCACCGACGAAGACATTCGAGACCTACTGATGTACATCGAAGAGACTATCGTCGGGTTCATGGAGGATTACAACTTCAAGTCCTGGGACGATAAGTTCCGGGAGAAGATGACTCAGAAAGCCTTCGAGACCTGGCTGGCGAGGGAGGTGAAATGAATGCCTAAGACCGTATACCACTGTAGCTACTGTGGACAGTCCTTCGACGACGCCGAAGACGGCGGCTACGAAGAGTGTCGTGCCCACGAGAAGCTACACCCCATGGACTTCGAACTGCAAATCCTCAAAGCCCTGAACTACTCCAACGAAGGCTACATGCTCCCCGCGACCCTAAGGGTTCGGTGGAGACAGCCTGAAGGAGAGCTTCTAGAGATGCAGTACGAACTCCAGGCGACCCAGATCGTTGGAGCTAAGGAGGTGTCATGACTCCTACATACGACGAACTGTACGAGCAAGTTCGGAAGTTAGTCGAAGACCCTAAGTCGGACGACGGCTTCGTAGCCTTCCTAGAAGACGACGAGGGGCTCGCTGACTTCGAAAACAGCTTCGGCCCAGAGGAAAAGGTAAGCACAGCCTTCGCGTACCTTGCCTGGGGTAGGCTCAACCGCAACCAAGAGCTCGACCTAGTTGACCTGCTCACCATCGCCGCAGCCGCCCCAGAGCTGTGCGGTCAGAACGGAACCATCTACGACGAGCTCATTGACGACATCGAACACGGGTTAACTGTCCGCTACATCGCGGACCTGCACAAAGGAGGAGCGCAGTGAAACTGGTCCTACACTTCAACAAGGAGCGAGAGACTCCTGGTACCCAGAGGTACAAGGAGCAAACCGATCCAGGAGAGCCGTACGTGATCGGGACGATGTACATCCGCAAGAACTTCCTCCCGAGCCCGTTCCCGGCAGAGCTCACAGTCACGATCGAAGACGGCCAGGAGTAGTCATGCCTTGGTACAAGGCTGACTACATTACCGAGGAGAAAGCTCCTGATGGCGTTGCGTATCGCATCAGGGTCTACGTCCTCGGTCGAGGAGTAAGAGAGGTGGTTATTGTCAGGCAGAAAGACAGAAAGCGGGTGTTCGTAACCGAGTACCACGGCTGCTACCAGAGCGTTCAGGCCTTCGAGTTCGCCTGGGAGGAGTTCCTACAAGGCTACGAAGCGTTCACCGAGGACTAGCCTCTACATGAGAGAGCCCCTTCGGGGGCTCTCTTTATGCCCCTAAGAGAACCTTGTAATCCCTTAAAGTCTGAGGTATAATTATATTAGAACATAAGAGAGGAGGTGATTCTGTGGAACTAAGAGCAGGCGATAGAGAACCGGGTACAGAGAAGTTTCTCTGGAGAGTGAACCAAGCGATCCGATTCGCACAAGAACATCTCGAGAAGCTAAACTCCGAAGAGAGTCTTCGTTACGCACAGACTACATGCCACGTGAACAAGCCGGAGGATTACTCAGAGTTCGAGGTCTGCTTCATCGGAAGCACGTGCCAGCACTACGTCGAAGTGAGGGTCTACGGCGATATGAAGTCACAAGTCAAAAACGTCATATCTGTCTAATGAGGTGACATGGACAACCATGAACTGTCTCTCCTAAGCCTGGCTATAAGGAAGTCCCAGGCGTTCATCCTGGACATGTACGGGCTATCACAAGACCTGATGTTCCAGCACGTGAGCGAAATCACGGAGCACTACTACGAAGTGTGTTGGATTCAACACTTCGGGCCTGAAACTCAAACAGACTACTTCACTGAGGTCGCAGTTAATCCTCGCACGCTAGACGCCAGCGTAGAAGTCTACTACGACATGTAAAGGAGGTGACATGCGAGTCCTAGTAACAGGAGCAAGAGACTGGAGCGACAAGACAGTGATCACTGGAGTCTTGGAGA
>Ga0102851_10003025_pt1 | contig 10360 bp, 11 predicted proteins | sample Mud3Dept3metaG_FD_79558 | JGI IMG/M metagenome (GOLD analysis project Ga0102851, IMG submission 79558) | Freshwater wetland microbial communities from Ohio, USA, analyzing the effect of biotic and abiotic controls - Mud 3 Core 4 Depth 3... | ecosystem: Environmental > Aquatic > Freshwater >...
GAGCTCGGCCAGGCCGCGGCGGAGTACAAGCAGGACTCCGAGCACGGCACCTGGGAGCTGCGCTATGGCGCCGGCATGCACGGCGTCCGCCGCCACACCACGATCAGCGCCGACCTCGTGCGCTCCGCGGAGTTCGTCGAGCTGCGCCGGATCAGCGGAGAGCTGCGCGGCCAGCTGACCGAGCCGTTGACGCTCGTCCACGACAAGGACGCGCCACGCGAGATCAAGGGCTGGGACGAGATCGCGTCCGTGATCGAGGAGCTCGGGCGCAAGGGCCTCGGGATCCAGCGCTACAAGGGGCTGGGCGAGATGAACGCGGACCAGCTGTGGGAGACCACGATGGATCCCGTGAAGCGCCACCTGCTCAAGGTCAAGGTCGAGGAGATGGAAGAGGCCGACGGCATCTTCACGAAGCTGATGGGGGATCTCGTCGAGCCTCGGCGCCTGTTCATCGAAGAGAACGCGCTCAACGTCCGGAACCTCGACATCTGACGGCGGCTACAGCGCGCGGTGCAGCGCCTCTGACAGCAGCGGCGAGGCGTGCTCGCTGTCGTTGAGGCGCACGAGCTGGAGCTCCGCGAACGACGGCCCCGAGAGCACGTTGAGGGTCGCGGGCGCCTGGCGAAACATCCAGACGCGCGACAGCGGCAAGCCGAGCACGCGGCAGATCAGGGCGCGATTCACCGCGTCGTGGGCCGCGATCAAGCCGGTCTCGTCGGGGCCGAGCGAGGCGCACAGGTCGAGCAAGACCGGCCACGCGCGCCGCTCGACGTCGCCGAGGGTCTCCGCGCCCGGGCCCGCCGGGACATCCCGCTCCGGGTTCGTTCGCCAGGTCCCGAACATCTCGGCGTGCGAGAGCTCGATGTCGGTCGCGAGCTGGCCCTCCCAGCCGCCGTGCGAGATCTCGAGGAGCCTATCGTCGAGCTCGAGCGGCGTGGTTCGCCCGACGAGGATCGCCTCGGCGGTCCGCCGCGCGCGCGACAGCGGCGACGAGATCGCGCGCGCGATCGGAATGTGCGCGAGCCGCTGGCCGAGGGCTTTGACCTGGGCTTCCCCCTCGGGCGACAGCGGGATGTCGGTCCGCCCCTGATAGCGACCCTCGCGATTCCACGTCGTCTCGCCGTGCCGGACCAACAGGACGTTCATCGCGGGCGACTCTACCAGCGCCGCGCTCGTTCGTAATGTCACGTGACGCGCCGAGTCACGCGCAGGTGCGGTCTCGCGCTCGATCTCGTGCGAGGCGACGTGGTAGCCAACTCTCATGACCCATCGCAGCCGTATCCTGGGCATCGGTATGTCGGTGCCCAGGCGCATCGTCACCAACCACGAGCTCGCCACCAAGATGGAGACGTCGCACGAGTGGATCGTGGAGCGGACCGGCATCGAGCAGCGTCACTGGGTCGAGGAGGGCGAGACCGGTTGCTCGCTCGCGACGGCCGCGAGCACCCAGGCGATGGAGCGCGCGAAGGTCGATCCGAAGGACATCGACCTGATCATCTACGCGACCCTGTCGCCGGACTACTTCTTCCCGGGGACCGGCGTGTTCGTGCAGCGCGCGCTCGGGATCAAGGAGATCCCGTGCCTCGACATCCGCCAGCAGTGCACGGGCTTCATCTACGGCCTGTCGATCGCCGATGCGTACATCCGCACGGGCATGTTCAAGCACATCCTCCTGATCGGCTCCGAGGTGCACTCGACCGGCCTCGACGTCTCGACCGCGGGCCGCGACATCACGGTGCTGTTCGGCGATGGCGCCGGCGCCGTGGTGATCGGCCGCGCGACCGACGAGGACCACATGCTCCTCTCGACGCACATCCACGCGGATGGCAGCGAGGCGGAGATCCTGTGGACCGAGTATCCGTCGAGCGCGCACCACCCGCGGATCACCGCGGAGGCGATGGCCGAGCGCAAGCACTACCCCTCGATGAACGGCAAGAAGGTGTTCAAGCACGCGGTCACCCGGATGCCGCAGGCGATCATGGAGGGCATGGTCGCGAACAACATCACGCTCGCGAACATCGACATGATGATCCCGCACCAGGCGAATCTACGGATCAATCAGATGGTCGCGAAGATGATCGGCATGCCGGAAGAGAAGACGCACAACACGATCATGAAGTGGGGCAACACGACCGCCGCCTCGATCCCGATGTGCATGTATGACGCGATCGAAGTCGGCAAGATCAAGCCGGGCAACCTCGTCTGCCTCGTCGCGTTCGGCGCGGGCCTGACGTGGGGCTCCGCGTTCCTGCGCTACTGATCGCGAACGACTCGTAACGGAGAATGCGTTCGGTGAAAGGCCGAACCAATTCACGACGCGTCGCGCCAACGAACTGGTTCACTCGACCGTGCCGCTCGTCGAGGAATCGCGTTAGAAGGGCGCGGTATGGGCGAGCGTCAGCTGGGCATCGGCGAAACGTTGAAGGGGTACGATCGGTGGGCGTCGTCGTACGATCACGAACCCAACCCGCTGATCGCCGCGACGTCCTGGGTGCTGCACTCCGCGCCGCTCGGATGTGCGGATGCCGACGTCGTCGAGCTCGGGTGCGGCACCGGCCGCAACGTGGTGCGCGTGATCGGCGAGGGCGCGCGCAGCTACGTCGGCGTCGACGGCTCGCCCGGGATGCTGTCGGTCGCGACTCATCGCTACTGTGATTCCCGGATCGCCTTCGTCCAGGCCGATCTGCTCGCGCCGTGGACGCCGGCCCGTCCGTTCGACTTCGCGCTGCTCGTGCTCGTGCTCGAGCACCTGCCGGCGCTCGAGGTGCTCGCCGAGACCCTCGCGCGGTCGGTCCGGGCCGGTGGCCGGGTCCGCATCGTCGATCTCCACCCGGAGCGGATCGCGGCGGGAGCGCTCGCGCACTTTCAGGATGGCACTACCGAGGTTCGGTTCGCGAGCGTCGCGCATCCGGTGCCCGCGATCTGCGATGCGCTCGACGCGGCGGGCTTCGATGTTGTCCGCCGCGACTGGCTCGCCGGCGATCCGATGATCGCTGCGGTCCCGGGGATCGCGAAGCACCGTGGCCTCAAGGTCGTACTCGACCTCAAGGCAACCCGCCGGCGGCGGATGGCGCGCGGCTCGACGGGCTGAGGCGGCTCAGCCCGCGCTACGCGGCAGCCACGGCGAAGATCGCATCGACCTCCGCACCGAGCTTGTCTTCGCCGACCCCCTTGGCGATCGCGAGCTCCTTGATCAGGAGGCCGCGCGCGGTGTCGAGCATCTTGCGCTCACCGAACGACAGGTCCTTGGTCGCGCGGAGCACGCTGAGGTCGCGCATGACCTCGGCGATCTCGAACACGCTGCCCGTCTTGATCTTCTCCATGTACTCGCGATAGCGGCGGTTCCAGGTCTGCGTGTCGCGCGGGATATCGCGCGACTTCAGGATCTCGAACACTTCCTTCACCTGCTTCGCGGTGATCAGGTCACGCAGGCCGACCGAGCCGGCGTTGATCGTCGGCACCATGATCTTGAGACCCGTTTCGATGATCTTGAGGATGTAGACGTTGGTCTGGCTCCCCCCGATGTCCCGGCTCTCCAGGGCGACCACCTCCGCCACCCCGTGGACCGGATAGACCGCTTTGCTCCCGACACTGAATTGCAGCTTCATCAACAGGGTAACCTCAGCTCACCAAGCCTACCAGCCGGAGGTCGGGCTGTCAAACGGACCACAAGGTTAACCCGCTGAGATTCCTGGAAAATCTGCTATTCGACACCCACATATAGGTCGTACGTATCCCCGAGCGGAGCGCTCGCCTTGCGGACGCGGACGGTCGCGGTCCCGCTGTCGGTCAGGCCCGTGCAGCTCGCCGAGATGTCGGCCCACACCACGTACTGGGCGGTGATGGTGCAGCCGACGCCGAGGGCGGGATCGGTCAGCGCGTTCTCGTCCGCGGTCGTGTACCACTCGCCACAACGCACCCGCGATCCGGCATCCGCAGTGGCGCACTTGAACCAGACGGTGAGCTCGTGGCTCGAGTCGAGCCAGCCGAGCGTCGCTCCGCGCTCTGCGAGCTGGATCGTCGCGTCCGGGTTGCCGGCATCGAAGCCGTCGACGATCTGCAGCGTGAACCAGTCGGCGTCGAGGCGATCGTCGATCGTCAGGTTGTCGACCCACAGCGTCGCGTCGTCGTAGTCATTGAACGCGCCGAGGTTCGTCGCCTGCGCGGTCGTGTTGTTCGGCTCGCGGGCATCGCGGGCGATGTCGCACTGGTGGTCCGCGCCGCAGCCGGTGGTGCCGAAGCACGCGCCGCACGAGATCTGCGTGCCGCCGTCATCGACGAGCGCGCCGCACGCGTAGCCGGCATCCGTGCACGCCGACAGCACGCAGGCGCCGCCGACCTTGGCGGAGGGAGCGGGGCAGGTGAAGTCGCACGTCCCGTCGGTCTTGCACGCCGGGGTTCCGCCCTCGGGTGCCTCGCAAGGGGTGCCGCAGCCGAGGGCGCAGCCGAGGTCGGGCTGGTTCGCACGATCCCCGACGCAGAACTCGCCGCAGGCGTGCTTGCCGGCCTCGCAGCCGGGGGCGCCGGGTGGCGGCGGCGGGAGCTCGGGGTCGGCGCCCTCGTCGTCGACAGGCTCCGCGTCATCACCGGGGGCGGCCGCGCCGCTCGCGCACGCAGGGGCCAGCGCGAGGAGGATCGCCCACGGGACTAGCCGGCCAGGAGACATCCTCCAGGCGAGGTGCAGCGGCCGTGCCCACGAAACCGAGCTGGATCCGGGTGATCCCTCGTCGATGACGCGGTCAGCCGACCACTCGAGTCGCCGCTCAGCGCGTCGCGTACTCGACGATGGTCGCCACCGCGAAGCCGGTGCCACCCTTGGGCTGCGACGGCCGCGTGCTCGTCAGCGACGCGGGACCCGCGATGTCGACGTGGACCCACGGCGTGTCCTTGGCGAACGTCTTGAGGAACAGGCCCGCGGTGATCGCGCCGCCGAACCGGTCGCCGGTGTTGCGCATGTCCGCGATCGGGCTCTTGAGCTGTTCGCGCAGGCGGCCGTTGAGCGGTAGGCGCCACATGTCCTCGCCGGTGCGCTCCGCCGTCGCCATCCAGCCCCGGAGCAGCGCTTCGTGGTCGGACATCACGCCGGCCGTGTACGGTCCGAGGGCGACCATGCACGCGCCCGTGAGCGTCGCGAAGTCGAACATCTCGTCGGGCTCGATCTTCGTGCGCGCATAGGTGATCGCGTCGCCGAGGGTCAGCCGGCCCTCGGCGTCGGTGTTGTTGATCTCGACCGTGGTGCCGTCCATCGAGGTCAGCACGTCGCCGAGCTTGTACGCGCGGCCGCTGACGAGGTTCTCGCAGCACGCCGCCACGACGTGGATCTCGTGGTCCGCGCCGATCGTCGCGATCGCGTCCATGGCGGAGATCACCGCGGCCGCGCCCGACATGTCGACCTTCATGTCCTCCATCGACTGCGACGGCTTGAGCGAGTAGCCGCCCGAGTCGAACGTCACGCCCTTGCCGATGAAGCAGATCCGCTTCTTCGGCTTCTTGGCGGGCTTGTAGGTCATGTGGATGAAGCGGACCTCCTGGTCGGATCCCTGACCGACGGCGAGAAACATCCCCATGCCGAGCTCGGCGCACTTCTTCGGATCGAGGATCGTCACCGAGACGGATCCCTTGTGCTTCTTCGCGATCGCCTGCGCATCGGCGGCGAGTGCCGACGGCGTCACGACGGCGGCCGGCTCGTTGATCAGGTTGCGGGCGTGGTTGACCGCGCTGGCGATCGTGGTGCCGCGCGAGACGGCGGCGGTGAACGCCTTGGTCTGCGTTGCCGTCGGCTTCTTGCCCTTGAGATCGGTCATGACGCCGAACGTCTTGAGCGACGTCGGGCGCTTGTGATCGTCGCCGGTGAGGTAGCGGCCGAACTTGTACGTCCCGAGCGCCACGCCCTCGGCGGTCATCTGGACCAGCGCGGCCTCCCGGTTGCCGCTGAGCTGCGGCAACAGGAACGCGACGGTCGCGGCGCCCGTCTTGTTCGCGGCCTGGGCGACGATCGCCGCGAGGTCCCGGATGTTGGGATTCGCGAACTCGCCGCGAGGTCCCCCGCCGACGACCATCACGCGGCGCGCGGGGAGCTTGCCGTGCGTGTGCACCGTGATCGCCTGGCCGGTCTTGCCCTCGAACGACTCGGTGCGAGCGACGTCGGCCAACACGCCACCGAGGGCGTGGTCTGCCAATTTGAAAATGGGGTCTTTCGTCGGGTCGCCAAATGAGACGAACGCCACAAGATCGACCGCAGCCTGGAGTGCCGGACCGTGGAGGTGGGTGACGTCGATCGAGCTCTTGTCGGCCATAAGCGTTCGTATTCCTTTGGAAAGTGCGCGCGGTTATAGTCGAGATGTAGGTCCCGAGTAAAGGAATGAGATTGCCTACATTGACAGTCCAAACCACGGGTCCGTAGAGTCACTACACACCACGACTCCGGGGGAGTTTGAATGCGATCCAAGGTGATGACGGCGCGTCCAGCGGCGCGCAAGGGTAATGGAAGTCGCACGAAGAAGACGGTAGCGGTGGCGTCGAGGAAGTCCGAGCCGATCATCCAGATGGTCGAGCGCCGGTCTTCTCGGAACCTCATCGAGATGCCGAAGAAGGCAGGCGAGCTGCCGATTCCGCTCGCTACGTTCGTCTTCTAGCTGCTTCTAGCTGCTTCTAGCTGCTCAATCGAGCGCGCCCTCTAACGTCTTCTTGAGGTTGCGCGCGTCTGCCCATCGCGCGGGAGATTCGAACGCGATGGTCGCCGGGATGTCCTCGTAGGCCTCGAGCAGGCTCACGAGATCGTCGACGCGTTCGCTACGAAGCGGACCGGAGCGGCCACCGCCCGACACGCGCAGGTACAGCGCCTGGACGTCGAGGCCGTAGTGCACCTCGGGCGGCTGGCCCGGGTCCCGTACGAGCGGATCGAACGCGCACTGGACGCCGAGCTCCTTGGCGAACGTGATCGCCGTGCGCAGATCCCACAGCCCGTCGGGGACCCACACGCGCGGGGCACCGACCGCCTCCTCGGTCGCGATCTCGCCGAAGAACTTCGCGAGCGTCGCCCGGTTCGCCGCCGAGGCCGCGAACAGCGGCGGGGACAGGAACACCGCGCACGCGGCGCCGAGCTGCTCGACCGCGGCCTTGAAGGCGACGAGGGCGGCGCGTCCCGGCACGCTGTCGCGGAAGTCGCCGACGGAGGCGTCGTGCGTCCACAGCTTCTCTGCCTTGGGCGGCTTGCGGTGGGTCAGCACCCACGGCGCGACGAGCCCGAGCGTGCCCTTCGGCGCGACCTCGGCCCATTTCGCGAGCAGGCTCGGCTTGAGCGGTCCTGCGAACAACGCGGACAGCTCGAGGTAGGTCAGCTCGCGGAAGTACCGCTCGCGGTCCACGCGCTCGGGCATGTCCACGGTTCCGATTCGCGTATCGATCGAGTCTTCGGTCGTCATTGATTCAGGCGGGGGGGCTTCGTATGGTGCGGCGCCGGCGCACGCTACGTCCTCGTCGGCTATGGTGCAACCGGAGGCCCGCATGAAGTTCTTCATCGACACGGCAGATATCAAGGAGATCCGCGAGGCAGCCTCGATGGGGCTGGTCGACGGGGTCACGACCAACCCCTCGCTGGTCGCCAAGACCGGCAAGAAGTTCCGCGACGTCCTCCTCGAGATCTGCGACATCGTGAAGGGCCCGGTCTCGGCCGAGGTCGTCAGCACCCAGTACGACGGCATGATGAAGGAGGCCCGGGAGTACGCGGCGCTGCGCCCGAACATCGTCGTCAAGATCCCGCTGATCGCCGAGGGCCTCAAGGCCGTGCGGACGTGCTCCGACGAGGGCATCAAGACCAACGTCACGCTGTGCTTCTCGGCGACGCAGGCGCTGCTCGCGGCCAAGGCCGGCGCGACGTACATCTCGCCGTTCGTCGGCCGCCTCGACGACGTCGCGACCGATGGCATGCAGCTGATCGGCGAGATCGTCCAGATCTACGACAACTACGACTTCGAGACCGAGGTCCTCGTCGCCAGTGTCCGCGGTCCGATGCACGTGCAGCAGGCCGCGCTGATGGGCGCGCACGTGGCGACCTGCCCGCTGTCCGTGCTGCTGCAGCTGTGCAGGCACCCGCTGACCGATCTCGGGCGCGCGAAGTTCCTCGCGGACTGGGAGAAGGTCCCGAAGTGATCCTGTCGTGACCGAGGAGCGACGTGCGTTCTCCGTCGCGGTCTACGCGCGGCGTGGCAAGCAGGTCCTCGTGATCGAGCACCGCCGCCTCAAGACCTGGCTGCCGATCGGCGGCGAGCTCGAGGCCGGGGAGACCCCGCTCGAGGCCGCGAAGCGCGAGCTGCGCGAGGAGACCGGGATCGTCGGCACGTTCCGCAACCTCGGCGGAGCGCTCGACGGCGTGCCGCCCGGGTTCCTCGGCTACGAGGAGCACTGGGCCGGCTCCAAGGGCATGCACATGAACTTCGTGTTCGTCGCCGAGGTCGCGGCGAACGTCGATGTCGTGCCGAATGAGGAGTTCGGCGCGTGGCGCTGGGTCGATCGAGTGGAGCTCGAGTCGCTCGAGTCGCCCCTCAACGTGCGCCAGTTCGGCTTCGTCGCGCTCGACGCGGTGTTCGACTAGCGGTCCCCGTGGTGCGGATCCGCCAGCACGTCAACCCGACCCAGCTGCACTTCGCGCGGTTCCGCGGGGAGCGTCCGCCTCGCGACGGTCGGCTCGTCGAGCTCGAGGTCGGGTGCGCCGATGCGCAGTTCCTGTTCGAGCGCGCCGCGCAGGATCCGTCGCGGCTCTACGTCGGCCTCGAGATCCGCGAGGACCTCGCGCAGCTCGTCAACAAGCGTGCACGCCGCGAGGGTGTCCCGGTCCACGCGGTGTTCTGCCAGGCGCAGCTCCACATCAAGGAGCTGTTCCCGGCCGGCGCCGTCGAGCGCGTCTACGTCAACTTCCCCGATCCGTGGTTCAAGCGCCGCCATCACGAACGCCGGATGGTCGACCCCGCGCTGGCCGAGCAGCTCGCGCACGCGCTGCGCCCCGGCGGCGAGCTGTTCTTCCAGAGCGACGTCTGGGAGATCTCTCTCGATGCGATGGCGACGTTCGACGCCGATGATCGGTTCGTCAACGCCAGCGGCGAGTGGAGCTTCTGGAAACAGGGCAACCCGTACGGCGTGCGCTCGTGGCGCGAGCAGAACGCCGAGGAGACCGGGCTCCCGATCTGGCGCGTGATGTACACGCGCGCGTGATGCTGCGCTCGGAGCGCCGCGTGTGCCGGCGGCTCGACCGCAGAGCGGTCTGCGATCATCGCCCCAGGGGGACGTGCGCTCGGAGATGAGCCACGAAGACAGGAAGGACACGAAGCAGAGAAGGCATTGGGGCTTCGCCCGCAGCGCGTATGCCCGCGGGGAGCCGCCAAGGACGCCAAGGGCGCCAAGCCGAGGAGCTTCGGGCTATGCCCGGCCAGAGGTTGTCGAGAGTGCAGCGGTGCAGACCGGGCACATGGGTAACAGCTCAGATGGATGCGCTCGATCGCCACGAGCCCACGCCATGACGGGCGAAGCCCGACCGATCCTTCTGCTTCGTGGCCTTCCTGTCTTCGTGGCTCCCCTCTGGCACCCGCACACGGGCGAAGCCCGCCCGCCCTCGGCTTGGCGGTCTTGGCGTGCTTGGCGGCTCCCCTCTGGATCTCTACGCGGGCCGGCGGTGGCCGCTCCGGGGCACCGACGTCTCGCAGCACCGCGTCACGACGGGTTCGGATCCATCAACGTCGCCTGCTTGATCTTGTCGAGGCGGAACTGGCGGTCGTTGCCGGTCTCGAGGTCGGTGCAGTTGAGCAGCGTGATCTGGCGATCGAACACGAGGCTGCGGATCCGGACGAGGCGCGGTGTCAGCTCCCACGCCTTCTTCTCGTAGACGATGCGCAGCGCGCGTGACTCGAACCACGCGGTCTCGATCGCATCGCGCACGGTGGCGGGGATCGGCAGGGCAGGGACGCCGATCAGCTGGAGCTCGCCGACGAGCTGGAGCAGCTCGCGCTGCGCGGAGGTCGAGAGCGCGGCGCGGACCTTGTCGGCGGCCTTCTCGATCGCGGCGGGGAACGGGATCAGGCGCTGCTCGACCGCGAGCCGCGCGAGCGCGATCAGGAGTGCGGCCTCGCGCGCGGTGAAGTTGACCGGTGGGAGCTGGTAGCTCTTGTCGAGCGCATAGCCGCCGCCGCGCCCCCGGTCCGCCTTGATCGGCATGCCGGCGTCCTGGAGCGCCCCGAGATCGCGGTAGATCGTCCGCAGCGTGACGCCGAACCGATCGGCGAGCTGCTGGGCGGTGACGCCGGTGCGGCGGGCGCGCAGGGCCTCCGCGAGGGCGAACAGGCGGGTCTTGCGTCTCATCGCGGTGATC
>Ga0102851_10003026_pt1 | contig 10358 bp, 8 predicted proteins | sample Mud3Dept3metaG_FD_79558 | JGI IMG/M metagenome (GOLD analysis project Ga0102851, IMG submission 79558) | Freshwater wetland microbial communities from Ohio, USA, analyzing the effect of biotic and abiotic controls - Mud 3 Core 4 Depth 3... | ecosystem: Environmental > Aquatic > Freshwater >...
AAATCATTTATTTTTATTGCATGGGGCAGGGAGCATGGAGCAGGGAGCATGGGGCATGGAGCATGGAGCAGGGGGCAGGGAGCAGGGGGCAGAGAGCAGAGAGACGTGCTGCCGGCTTCGGCCGACGGGGAATTATTTACAAGATGCAAGTTAATAGTAATAAAATGTTTCATGAGAAAATTAAAGAACATTGAGTTGAACCGTTTAACTCCTGAAGATTTCAGGAAAACAGATAAATCACCTTTCAGCGTTATTCTTGATAATGTCCGGAGCCTGAATAATATCGGATCCATATTTCGTACTGCAGATGCCTTTTTAATTGAGAAGATGTATTTATGCGGGATAACCGCCACTCCACCGCATAAGGATATCCATAAAACTGCTCTTGGATCGACAGAATCTGTTGAATGGCAGTATTTTAAAAATACCATCGATGCGGTACATGAATTGAAAAAAACAGGGTATACGGTAATTGCAGTCGAACAAACCATCGGCAGCATATCCCTGGCCGATTTCAGAATTGATCCACAAAATAAATATGCTTTTATTTTCGGCCATGAAATTCATGGTGTTGAACAGACAGTGGTAGATATCTGTGATACATGCCTGGATATTCCCCAATTCGGCACAAAACATTCCCTGAACATTGCTGTAAGCGCCGGAGTAGTGTTATGGGAAGTATTCCGTCAGCTAAGATGGAATAAATCTCAATAAATCCAGGAGGTATAAAAATCCGAAGGGTATTAAAACCCGAAGTGTATAAAAAAACGGCTTGCCATGTGGCAAGCCGTTTTTTACTATATATAATCCAAATAATTATTGCATGATTTCTTTAAACAGGGCTTCTTCAAAATATTTGAAGAATTCAACATCTTTCAGTGCATGAGCCTTCAGTGAAGCATCTCTTGCAACTGCTGCCCGCAATGAATTATACATCAGTTCAACATCACCATCCCTGGCACCGGCAACTGCCATCAGATAGTATACTTTTGCACCCGGATCTTCAACTTTCTTCAGAGTTTCAATAGCCGGGGCAGTATTACCCAGCAGTAATTTAACAAGTGCACTATTAAAGCTGATTGTATTGCCATAATAATTCTGTGCAGATTCATAATCTCCCTGCATGATCTTAATGATACCCAGGTTATAATTTACTTCTGGACCTGCACCCGTGGCTGAGGTGAATAATTGTTCAGCTTTTGCCATATCTTTTTCAAGTAATGCAACCACACCAAGGTTGTTTTTTACAATATTATGATCTTTAAGCTCCAGGGCTTTCTGGAATGCTGCTTTGGCATCAGCGACTCTATTCATCGCAATTAAAACGCATCCTGCATTATTATGAGCTCTGATACAGCCCGGGAATTTTTCAGCAGCTTTTTGATATACTTTCAGTTTTGTAGGATTATCACTGACAAGAGTACCTGCGTACAGCAGTTCTTCCAATTCCAGTTTATTAATATCTCCATTAACCAGGCTTATCAGTTCAGCATCTGACCAGCCAACTTTTTCAACATCAACAGTCATTTTTGATCTTCTCAGTTTTGGCAGGATCTCTTCCTTGATCTCTTCAAAAGCTGCAGAAATATTTTTGATCTCCCTTTCGCGTACGACCGGATCGGAATACATTGAGAGTACACGCAGAACAACATCTTTATCACGAATATTGGACTCTACCATCAGATTTCTGAAACCTTCCCAGTCTTCGGGTGTTGACATCAGTGAAAACAACTCCTGTGGAACATCAATTTTTGAAGTTTTCAATTCTTTCTTAACATATTTTGTTGCTGAACCTTCCCTGTTTCCTGAAAGCTTTGTATTCAGGTCAACGGGACCGTCCGGTGATGCATAGGCAGAAACCTTGATACCTTTTAAGGTAGTTCTCTCATCCTGATTGGCCTTAACGATAAAATCTTTCATGCCAACAACATCATCTTGTTTCAATTCTGAAGGCCTCACATCATATTTATTGATCACATAATGAATATCCGCGTTATAGGATTGAGGAGTGATCCTCTGGAAACTATGGCCGAAAAATATCGGTTTTGGATCTACCATTACAAGGAGCGGTGTAGTGACAATACCATCGGCGATTTTTACAGGAGGTAAATCTACTGACTTCTTTTTAACTGTTGCTACGCCTTTTACAAATAGTTCAGATCTCATCATATCAGGTTTATATTCAAGTTCATCTGAAAATGACAAACTGCCACCTGAAGTGTACGAAATAACTTTATAGTTATCTTCTACAGCTTCTCCCTGTAAAGTTTCCGATTTAAGATCTGTTTCACCAGCTGCATATTTCAGGAATGGAGTAGCGGTAACGATGGCTTTTTTATGAAAATACTTTTCGGGGTAACTTACATCAATAGCTACAGCTACTTTACCTCCATGAGTTTCAAGAGGGCTCGGGGTTACCTTGTATTTAACAAGTGAGACATTGTCTGCCATTTTCTGTGGGCCTCCGCAACTGATTACCAGAAACATGGCCGCAATAAAGGTTAAGAGAATACTAATTTTTTTCATACTTACTTGGTTATTAGGTTAATTCCTAGGTTAATAGTCTAATGTATATGCAAACTTAATAATGTTTTTCAATATATAAAAACTTTCAATCAAATTTGACATAGTAAATTAGGATAAAAGACTTGAAACCGACAGACTTATTATCATTAATCAAATATAAGCTCAACCAAACTATAAAATGTTACAGAACTTTGGTAAAAAGTTACATAATTCACACATTTTGAGAGTATAATAAGTCATTATTATAAATAAAGAAGTCTGTTAATTCCAATTTTCATCTTTTTCCGGAATATACAATCTTCAATCTTATTAAAATCTTCTTGTTTATTCAGGAAATCCTGGCCACTCCTGTCAATCATTAATATCTTCAAATCCTGCTGTGTATTAAGCCAATTCATATAACTTAAATGAATGTTTTCCAGATATTCCCGTGTGATTTCCTTTTCATAAATCCGTCCTCTTTTATTAATATTATCAAGGAGTTTATCGACCGGAAGATATAAATATACCAGCAGATCCGGTTTTGGCAGATTCCGGGCAATAATATTAAAAATCTGCCTGTACAGATTATATTCATCCGGTTTTAGTGTAACGCTTGCGAATATCAAAGATTTTGTAAATATATAATCTGCAATTACCAGAGGCTTGAAAAGGTCGATATTGGAAAGTTCTTTATTCAGATGATGATATCTTGATGCAAGGAATGACAATTCAAGAGGGAAGGAATACCTGTCCGGATCTTTATAAAATTTAGGCAGGAACGGATTATCTTCATATTGTTCCAGCAGGAGTTTTGCTCCGTGTTTTTCAGCAATCATGGTTGCCAGGGAAGTTTTCCCTGATCCTATATTACCCTCTATAACGATGTAATTGTAATCCATGATCAAGATCCAGTAAAGAATGATATCCGGCAGTATATATTCTGAATGAAATTCCGTTTTATCTCCCAAGAAATTTTACCGGCAAGTAAAATCTCCAACGGCTATATTTTATTCCGGTAATTTCAACGGTTTTCTCTATCAGGTTGATCTTTGTGCTGTGTTTGCTGAGGATTCCTTTCGGGTTTAGGAAGGAGTATTTTTCTGGATAATTTCATTTTCCCATTATTATCGATTTCCAGTAATTTCACCTCAACCTCCTGCCCTTCCTTGAGTACCTCATCAGGTGTGGCAATTCGTCTCCATTCGATCTCAGAAATATGAAGCAGTCCTTCTCTTCCCGGAAGAATTTCAACAAAAGCACCAAACGGCACAAGCGATTTCACTTTTCCTTTGTAGATCTGACCCGCTTCCGGTAGGGTTACAATTGCCTTGACCCTGGCCAGAGCCGCATCAATAGTCGTCTGGTTGGCAGCGAAAATATCTACATATCCTTTCTGATCAATCTCTTCGATCACTATGGTAGCACCGGTATCATTCTGTATTTTCTGAACCACTTTCCCCCCAGGGCCAATAAGTGCGCCTATCATATCTTTTGGAATAACCAGCTGAATAATCCTGGGAACATGGGGTTTAAAATCAGCCCTTGGTTCTTTGATCACTTCAGTCATTTTATCAAGGATATGCAAACGTCCCTTTCTTGCCTGTTCAAGAGCCTCGGCAAGAATTTTATAATTCAATCCTTCGACTTTAATATCCATTTGCGTCGCTGTAATGCCATCCCTGGTTCCGGCCACCTTGAAATCCATATCTCCGAGATGATCTTCATCCCCGAGTATATCAGTAAGTATTGCATATTTCTTTAATCCTTCTTCCGTAATAAGTCCCATTGCAATTCCGGATACCGGTTTTCGTATTTTGATCCCGCAATCCATCAGTGCAAGGGTACCGGCACATACGGTTGCCATTGATGAGGAACCATTTGATTCGAGTATATCCGATACCACTCTTACCGCATAAGGATTTTCATTATCGGGGGGCATTACTTTTTTCAGTGCCCGATGGGCAAGATTACCATGGCCGACTTCACGCCTGCTGAGTCCTCTCATTGGTTTGGCATCACCTGTTGAGAATGGTGGAAAATTATAATGAAGCACGAATTTATCTGTACCCTGAATGAGTACTTCATCAATAATTTTTTGATCCAATTTTGTTCCAAGAGTAACTGTAGTCAGGGATTGCGTTTCCCCCCTGGTAAATAATGCAGAACCATGCGTGGCGGGAAGAAAATCAATTTCACACGTGATCGGTCTTATTTCATCATTATGTCTGCCGTCCACCCGGATCCCTTTTTCCAGGATAAGGTTTCTGAGAGCCTTTTTTTCGACTTCATGGAAATACCGGTTGAACATTGCCATTTTTGTTTCATATTCCTTATCATCTTCAGGAACCAATTCAGTAAGGATTTCTTCCTTCAGAAGATCCACGGCATTATGTCTTTCCTGTTTTGGAAGACCTGCTGCAGCAATGTCAAAGATTTTACCATAGGATTTATCGAATACCAGCTTCTTCAATTCCTCATCAGTCTGTTCATGGGAATATTCCCTTTTAACTTCAGTTCCGGCTTCTTTCATTAATTCCAGCTGAACAGCACATTGTTTCTTTATTGCTTCATGTGCATAACGGATGGCTTCCAGCATATCTGCTTCAGAGATTTCATTCATTTCTCCCTCAACCATCAGAATATTATCAATGGTAGCACCTACCATAATGTCTATATCGGCATTTTTCAACTGACTGAAAGGAGGATTAATCATCAGTTTACCATCAATTCTAGCCACGCGTACTTCTGAAATGGGTCCATTAAAAGGTATATCAGATACAGCCAGTGCAGATGAAGCCGCCAATCCGGCAAGCGCATCGGGAATAGTATCTTCGTCGGCAGAAATAAGGAAAACGGTTACAAATGTCTCAGCGTGGAAATCCTCAGGAAATAAAGGTCTTAAAGCCCTGTCAACAAGCCTCGAAATAAGTATCTCATAATCACCCGGACGCGATTCCCTCTTCAGAAATCCCCCGGGAAACCTTCCGGCAGAAGCAAATTTCTCCTTGTATTCCACTGATAAAGGCATAAAATCTGAACCTTTAACAGGTTCTTTTGCAGCCACTACAGAGGCGAGCAACATGGTTTTACCCATTGTTACCAATACAGCTCCATCCGCCTGTCTTGCCAACTTACCGGTCTGGATTGTAATCTTTCTTCCATCTTCAAGGTCAATGACCTTCTCAATAATTTTAAACATTTTATATTGTTTTATTCTCAGATAATAATAATCTCAAGCTTTTGCTTACTTATTAACAGAAGAAAAGGCAACTCTTGGAATTGCCTTTTCATTTTTTATTTGCGGAGTTTTAAAGACTTTACGATTCCCCGGTATCTTTCTATATCCCTATCTTTCAGATAATTAAGGAGACGTCTCCGTTTCCCAACCAGTTTCACCAGGGCACGTTGTGTACCGAAGTCCTTTGGATTTTCCTTCAGGTGATCAGTCAGATGATTGATCCTGAATGAAAATAATGCAATCTGTCCTTCTGAAGTCCCGGTATCCTCTACCGACTTCCCGTATTTCTTAAAGAATTCTTTTTTCTTCTCTACTGTTAAATACATTTCTGTTTTATTTTTTTACAACACTGAAAAAATTGAGAACTGCAAAAATATTTAAATTTTTGAATATTTCAATGAATTTTTATATAAATAAAATTACCTTATAATCTGGTTCCCAACCTGACAAAAAAGGCATTTCTTAAAATTACAGTAGTTATTTTTCAATTGCAACAGCGACTGGGAATAGAATGCATTGGAGACCTGAAGTCCAGCCTCCTCCCATCCTTTGGTAATATTATTTGATTCAGGAGGTAAAGTTTCCAGAAATGCAATGGCTTTTTGTCTGAAATGATCATTACCTGTCTGAATCCCATACTCAAAATATACGGGAATCAGAGTATTAATAATGATATTATGTACGGCCTGATTCCCGAGTTGTTTTGATTTATTCACAGAAGATTTATTGAATACATAATGATCATTCCAGTAAGCAGATGGTTCAAGGTTTAGCAATTCAGTCCTTAGGATGTCCGGATCCAGTTCCAGGATATCAGAAGGAAATGCCGGATTTGAACAGACCATTGCTGCAAATTGTGCAATGCGGATGGTCGGGAAATTAGCCGGCCTCATTCTCAGAAATCTCCAGAGATGAACTGCCACAGGACGCAGACCATATTTTTTTCTCAGAAAATCATATTCGGTCTTTAACTTCAGGTAATAATCATCCCCCCTTAAATCTTCAAGAAATCCAGCCTGGCCGAAAATCAAAGCCTCAGTCTGTATTTTATTCTGGTAATGCTTTTCAAGGTATTTATATGGTAATGACTTCGAAAGCAGATCAAATGGCATAGAATTTACCTTGAAACCAAAGTTTCTTGCAAGCTGGCGATATATAGTCTCTTTCCAGTTACCTTTTGTATCGTGAAAATTCTTTTGTATATCTTCTGCTTTCACCTGCATCCTTTCAGCCAGTAATCTGTCGAGCCATAGATTCAATATCAGAGGATCCATATTCCTCACAGATGTGCCGCATGGAATCCATTCAGTATTCTGCAGGATTGCTGAATAGCTCTCATAAATATTCACCGGGAATCTGATTTCTGTTGTAGGTATGCTGGATCCCTCCACATCAGGAACTTCTACATCGTGATGATACACCACATGCAATATGATATTCTGGTAATTCAAATCATGATGATGCCCATGCATGAACCAGTCTGATGTTTTAAAGTGAACCTCAATATTTCCCGCCCAGACTGTTTTATTGATCCGGATCTTTGCATTGAAAAAATCCGGACCGGAGTCATGATTATGTTGTCCCACATCCAGTATTTCGACATCCTCACCGCTGGTAAGAGTAAGCGGAAGTATGAACAGACGGTTCTTCCATATATAATGAAGAAAATCTTCCGGAATGTTCATATTTTATTCAGTTTATCGATTTCTGTAAATGTTACTCATCTCCCTCCGGGTCTGAGGCTGCGTCACAAAGGAATTTTCCCCCATATTTGTTCCGGGTGAAAAATTCTTTTGTGACACAGCCCCAGACTTCCGCTAACAGCGGACAGAGAGTGTGTGGAAGAATCATGAGTTGATCCCTTACGCTTTACAGTACCCCCTCCTATTATCGCCCTGATGACAGAGAGAACACCGAAAACTTCAATTCAGATTCAATTCCTTAATACTTAATGACAGGAAAGTGAAAATATCGGTAGGCCTTTACAAACTTTTTTTCAGGATGACTTCCATTTCTTTTTGAAGTTCAGAAGCTTTCAGGCATGCTGTTGCGGCAAAATTTTCCGAATGATCAGCAAAAATAACTGATCTGCTGGCATTTACGAGAATACCACATTTTGAATTTAATCCATATCGTGATACTTCATCCAGGCTTCCTCCCTGGGTTCCTATACCCGGCATCAGGAGAAAATGATCCGGAATGAGTTTTCTTATCCGGCGTATCATTTCCGGCCTGGTAGCTCCTGCCACGTACATTATATTATCCTTTGTTCCCCAGAGAACACTTGTTTTAATAACGGTTTCAAAAAGATACTCTCCGCTTCCTTTTATCTTCTGAAACTGGAAATCATCTGCCCCCTTATTGGAAGTCACTGTGAGCATGATTACCCATTTACCCTGTCTTTGCAGGAATGGCAGAGCAGAGTCTGATCCCATATAGGGTGAAACGGTTACGGCATCAAAATCAAGATTATCCAGGAAGGTCCTGGCATACATTTCGGTAGAATTACCGATGTCACCTCTTTTGGCATCGGCGATTATGAAAATATTATGATTTATAGACCGGATAAATTTCACAGTATCTGCCATGTCATTCCAGCCTGCCGCTCCACGCGCTTCATAGAATGCAGTGTTCATCTTATAAGCGACGGCATATTTATGAGTGGCAAGGACAATAGCCTGATTAAAATCAAATTGAGGCTGGTCGTTCCTGTGCAGGAATGCGGGCAGTTTTTCAAATTCAGAATCCAGACCGATGCACAGGTAGCTTTTTTTCAATCTGATCTGTTCGAATAACTGGCTTGAATTCATTTTTTAACTGATTAAACCAATTCACTCGCTTTTAACCGCTCTGCATTTTCAGCCATCTGGAGCTGATTATAAAGTTCCTGCAGGTTACCGTTCAGGACTGAAGCCAGGTTATATATTGTAAGGTTAATCCGGTGATCCGTCACCCTACCCTGAGGATAATTATAAGTCCTGATTTTCGCCGATCTGTCGCCTGTTGAGACCATGGTTCTGCGCTTCTGGGTAATTTCCTCGAGGTATTTCTGATATTCAAGATTATAAAGCCGGGTACGCAATTCGGACATGGCTTTGTCATAATTTTTCAGCTGGGATTTTTCATCCTGGCACACAACCACAACTCCGGTTGGTATATGGGTTAAACGGATGGCAGAATAAGTAGTATTGACTGATTGTCCCCCGGGGCCGGATGAGCAAAAGGTATCTTTTCTGATATCCTCAGTCTTCAGCTGAATATCAAATTCATCAGCTTCAGGAAGGACGGCCACGGTTGCTGCGGATGTGTGGACCCTGCCCTGTGTTTCTGTAACCGGAACACGTTGTACCCTGTGGACACCGGATTCATATTTTAGTATCCCATAAACTCCTTCTCCTTTAACATTTAGAATAATTTCTTTATATCCTCCCATGGTCCCTTCTGTAAAGCTGGTGACCTCAGTCTTCCACCCCATTGATTCAGAATATTTCTGATACATCCGGTACAGGTCACCTGCAAAGATGCTGGCTTCATCACCACCGGTACCTGCCCTTATTTCAAGTATGGCATTTTTTTCATCCTGGGGATCTGCCGGCAGTAAAAGAAACTTAATCTCCTCCTCCATAGGACCCAGCTTTGCATTCATATCCTCCAATTCAGTCTTTGCCATCTCCTTCAGCTCTGCATCTTTTTCAGTGTTCAGCATTTCTTTTGCTGAATCAATATTGCTCAACAGGTTTTTATATCTTTTATATACTTCAATGATGGGTTCAAGATCTTTATATTCCTTATTCAGGCGTATATAACGTTGCATATCCCTGGTGACATCAGGTTCACTGAGCAAACGGCCAACTTCTTCAAACCGCGTTTTAATACCTTCCAGCTTGCCAAGTATAAGATTCTCGCTCATCTGTTAAAAATTTTTCAACGTGCAAAGGTAAGGAAAAATCGTGAACGGTGAACGGTGAATGGTGAACGGTGAACAGTGAACGGTGAGTCGGGAGTAGAAAGAGGAACAGGGGCTGTGTTAAAAGTTAATGCATCCCCTGTTCCTCGAAGAGTAAAAATAATTTATACTATGTTATGAATTTATTTTTTCTTTTCAGGCCATTTCAATTCTGCACCATATTGTTTGTACATATCCCACTGATTCCAGTAATTTCCTTCAAGAACGATTTTGCCATCCTGGATTTTTTCTGCTGAGTGATACATAATTGTGATTTTCTTTCCAGCTTTCACCTCATACCATGATACATCTGACCATTGAAAAACCCAATCTCCGGCTAAATCTCCCTCTTCAACAGTCTGAGCCATAATAGCAAAAATATTAACTTTAATTGAATCTGATGTTTCAAACATACCAACCATGTCTTTGACCATTTGCTCCTTTCCGATCCATTCATTAAAAACAGGTCCAAGGATACCCACAGAATCGGAATAAAATCCTTTTACTGCTTCAAGATTTTCATTTTCCATTGCTTTGAACGTAGCCTTGACCAAAGCAATATTTACGCTGTCTTTTTCCTTTTTGGCTGTATCAGGAGGGGGTGTTAAATGCTTACAGCTTGCAAAGAAGAGAATGACACAAAAGAAAAGAAATAGGTTTTTCATA
>Ga0102851_10003029_pt1 | contig 10354 bp, 7 predicted proteins | sample Mud3Dept3metaG_FD_79558 | JGI IMG/M metagenome (GOLD analysis project Ga0102851, IMG submission 79558) | Freshwater wetland microbial communities from Ohio, USA, analyzing the effect of biotic and abiotic controls - Mud 3 Core 4 Depth 3... | ecosystem: Environmental > Aquatic > Freshwater >...
GTGCTCCTGCAAGCCCTTTAAGCAACACTCTCCTCCGATTTACTGCAGGAGGATTCACCTCTGAAGGTCTCTTTTCCGGAATATCAGCGGATTCAATCTTATTCTTCCGGTTCAGACCGAAAAAACCAGATATCCCTTTAAACGACTCTGCTAATCTGTTTCTAAAGAGCTTGAATATCATAATGCTGATTTAAGTTATTATGTTAAAATTCATTCTGCCGTTTGCCGCCTTTTGCCTGCCGCCTTTTGCCTGTCGCCTGTCGCCTGTCGCCCTTTTAGTACAGATATCTATGGCATTCAGAACAGTTTGATTCTTTCCAGATTGTTCCGATATCTACAGGATGCCTGAATTCAAGTGTATCCCTGATGTTGGTAAACTGCATCATTCCTGGTTTGCCCTGACCGACAATTGTATGGCAAAGATTACAATCCCGTGTTATTTTTCGCCCGCTATCAGATATAAAAGCATCATTATGGCATCTGAAGCAGCCTTCAGATTCAAGGTGACCAATGTGGTCAGGATAGACATCATATGTCACTTTCATGCGCGGGAAGGTATTCTGGCTGAATGCATTTTGGATTGCTGTGACTGATTTGTCAATCTGGTCAATATTCTTTGCATAATAATCACCGGCATCTGATTTATAATAACCTGTAATTCCTTCCTTTATTTGTGTCAGTGCAGTATCCTTATCGGGGAATGTGTTCCTGAGTATTTCCATTGCGGTTTTTTTCATAAAGGGAATATCCTTTGAGATTGCCCCTGTCAGCATTGCTTTATTGAAATAATCTGTTGGTGAATTGTAATTGTGTGAAGGCCGGTTATGGCAATCAATACAATCCATTGTTCGTGAATTTGAAGCAGCAATCAGACTGTCGGATACAGGATAGTCAGGATTTTTGAAAACAGTAACTTCACCGCTTTCTTTATTTGTATACCTGACATATGTTATAATCTCGCGTTTGTCATTTTAGGAAATATATTCAATGTTTACCGAGGGATTAATGTGCCAGTGAATTCCCTCGTTAAAACCAAGTGAACTATGCTCAGGACCAATTTTCATCTGAAGCATGACATCCCATTCGGAATTAAGGGAATCAGCCAGATAATACCTGTTTGACTGCAATGTTCTTGCATAAAACTTTTGAGGCCAGTGACACCTTTCACATGTCTCCCTTGCCGGACGGAGGTCGTGCAAAGGAGTTTCAATTGGAGACGGATATGTTTTTGTAAGAGTTGCATAAACCTGGTATAATCCGGAAATTTTGGACTTGACATACCATGATGCACCGGAACCTACATGACATTCGACGCATGTTACATTGGCATGAGGGGAATTCTGGTAAGCAGTATATTCCGGCTCCATCACTTTGTGACAGAGAGTTCCGCAGAATTCGACCGATTCAGTGATATGATATGCTTCAAAACTTCCATACGTGGAAAGAAAAAGAAAAATAATTGTCGCGATTGTGAATATTATAAATGCTCTTCTGTGCCCGGGATTATTAAGATTAATGACCGGCAGCAGTCTTTTTTCTTCCTCTGAAGCTCTTCTTAATTTTCTTCTGCTGATGACCATGCCTGAAAAGATCATTATTAATCCTAACAACAGAAAACCAGGAAGAATGATATAGATGAACAAACCAAGATTTGTGTTGCTCTTATTAAAGATGGTAGAGATAATAAAAAGTACAATTATCAGAAGGAAATTGAGCACAGCAATTAATGAACCGATTATTGTAATCCAGTTCTTTGATGATGGCGGAAATTTCATAGAAAAATGGTTTTAACGATCAGCCAGAGTAAATATAGAAAATAAATGGATTCACAACCAGTATACTTATAAGTATCAGCAACACCTTTATTCTGTTGAGTAATGAAATTAAACTTTTCTGGCAGGTATTCTGTAAGATTCTGAATAATCAAATATTATTCTCTTCCAGCTTGTCAGTAACAATTTTTTTCAGGCTCAGATAGGAATTTACAACAATCAGATCTTTATTATCATCAATAACATTTTGCGGGGGCTGGAATAAAACTCCAAGATCTGCTTTTCTGAGCATCTGGATATCATTATATGAGTCGCCGACGGCAATTACTTTATAATTAAGATTTTGCAGTGCTTCCACAACTCTCAGCTTTGCATCTGTCTGCCGGAGGTTATAGTCCGTGATCATTCCATCCGCACCAATAGTCAGGTGGTGACAAAACAGTACCGGCCAACCCATTTTTTCCAGAAGAGGATCAGCAAATTCCCTGAAAGTATCGGAAACAACTACCATTTGCACCCGGCCGTGGAGCCAGTTGATAAAATCAGGGGCACCCGGCATCAGCTCAAGCAGGGAAATTACTTTCTGGATATCATTCAATGTTATACTGTGCTGACGGAGTATCTCCAGTCTTCGTTTCATAAGTGCATTATAATCATTTATATCACGGGTGGTCAGTTTTAATTCATCGATACCGGTCCACCTGGCAACATTTATCCATACTTCCGGGACAAGCACTCCTTCAAGATCACAACAAATAATATACATACCTAAGGCTGTTTTAAGAATTTTTGAGAATATAATTTCTGAACTGGTTATAATTATTATCTAAAGATACATATTCTTCGTACTGATCCGACTTGCCATAAATCGAACCGGGCGTCGACGGGATAAAATTCAGAATCCGGTAGATCTCATCTCTGAATTTTGCCGGGTGAGCTGTTTCGAGTGAAATGCAGAGCTGATTTTCCGAATCATGGTCCGGATTTTGTTTCAGATACTCCTTTAATCCTTGCCAGGCAACGGCTCCATGAGGCTCAAGAAGAATTCCGAATTGTTTGTAGCAATTTGCAATAGTTTCTTTTGTTTTAACATCGGTGATGCTTATTGCAAAAAGATCTTTACGCATTTTTTGCAGATCAGGCACCTGTATGATTTCCCCCGTTTCATCCATTTTCCCGCCATATAACGCCACGATTCTTGCCAGATTACTTGGATGCCCGACATTCATTGCGCTCGATATACAATTTATTGATGGTGAGATTCTCTTATATTTTCCTGTCCTAAGAAATTCAGGGACTTCGTTATTCTCGTTTGTTGATATGACAAAACGTTTTACCGGAAGCCCCATCTCACGGGCTATCAGACCACCAGACAGGTTACCGAAATTTCCGGATGGAACGCTGAAAACAACCTTATCATTAATTTTTCCCGACAGGAACGACCATGAATAAAAATAATAGACTGCCTGGGGGAGAAGCCTGCCGATATTTATTGAGTTAGCTGATGAAAGCCTGATATGGGATAATGACGGATCCATAAATGCATTCTTTACCAGCTTCTGGCAATCATCAAACTTTCCGTCAATTGCGAAAACCTGTATATTTTTTTTAAGAGTAGTCATCTGTTTCCTCTGCAAATCCGTAACCTCCTTTAACGGAAACAGGATAATAACCCTGATGTTTTCCAGATCATAAAACGCATTGGCGACCGCACTTCCTGTATCTCCAGATGTTGCTGTCAGAATGGTAAGGTGCTGATCATCAATTTTCAGGTAGTATTGCATGAGCCTGCCCATCAGCAGTGCAGCAAAATCCTTGAATGATGCTGTTGGCCCCTGGTCGAGACGCATCACGTAATTTCTGTCATGCACTTTTTCGATCGGGATTTCAAATTTGTACGCATTCACACAAATATTCAGCAGCGCTTCCCTGTCAATTTCATCTGCAAGAAACCTGCTTAGAATATCAGCCGCGACTTCCGGATAATTCTTACCGGAAAGTGCCTCCAGCTCATCTGAAGGTATTTGTGGTATTTCCCCTGGCATATAGAGTCCTGCGTCAGGTGCAAGACCTTTCAGAAGAGCCTCCCGGAAAGTTACTTCCGGTGATCTCAGATTTGTAGAATAATATCTTACTGCTTTATCCTGCAATTATCAACTTTTATTTATAACTCTCTGCTCAATCCTTCATCCTGAACGCGAAACGCAAAACGCAAAACGCGAAACTCTAAACATTAACTACCCTCATCAGGTCAGCAAAAATACCGGCAGCTGTTACATCTGCACCTGCTCCGTATCCTTTTATCACCATCGGTAATTCGCGATAACGTTCTGTAGTCAGGAGTACAATATTGTTGCTTCCTGCCAGATTATATGATGGATGCTCTGAATCGACGCTGATCAGTTCAACTTTTGCCTTGCCATTATCGAGCGTGGCAAAAAATCTCCATTTTCTGTTCAGTCTCACAAGCTCCTTTCTTTTCTTCTCGAATTCAGCATCGAATTCTTTTACTTTATTAAAAAAGTCATTTATATCTCCTTCAAAGCACTCATCAGGGAGCAGCTTCTTTACTTCAACATCTTTTTCTTCAATAGAAAATCCGGCTTCCCGCGATAGTATCAGTATTTTTCTTACGACATCCGTACCGCTCAGATCCATTCGCGGATCAGGCTCCGAATATCCTTTCTCCCTGGCCATCCGGATAGCAGTACTGAATGGCACTTCCGGGCTTAATTCATTGAAGATGAAATTCAGGGTACCTGACAGCACCGCTTCAATTTTATATATTTTATCACCGCTTACAACAAGATCATTTATAGTTCTGATAACAGGAAGACCTGCACCTACGGTCGTCTCATACATAAAACGTACTCCGCGTTGATTTGCAATTGATTTAAGTTGTTGATAATAGCTGTATTCAGATGAGCAGGCAATTTTATTTGCCGTGACAACCGAAACATAGTTTGTAAGAATTTCTCCGTATTTAGTGGCGACATCTGCATCAGCAGTACAGTCAATGAAGACGGAATTTCTGAGATTCATCCTGATCATTTGCTGAATGAACAATGAAATGTCACTCTTTTCACCGAGGTTTTTAAGATCTTCCCTGTAGGTTTCAAGAGCAATTCCTTTCTTGTCAATGAGCATTTTTCCGGAATTAGCTACAGCTATCAGATTAACCTTAAGCCCACGTTCCCTGAGAAGCATCTCATTTTGTTTCTTAAATTGTTTCAGCAGGCTGGATCCGACACGGCCGGTGCCTGCTACAAACAGAAACATTTCTTTGTATCGGGAAAGGAAAAAGCCATCATGTATGACATTTAATGCTTTCTTAAGGCTTTCATTCTTTATGACAACAGAAATATTCAGCTCCGATGAGCCTTGTGCAGTTGCAATGACATTTATGCCGTTCCTTCCGAGTGACCTGAAAAGTGTTGCAGAAATGCCGGGTGTGTTTTTCATTTTTTCACCTACAATAGCTATTATAGAGAGGTTCTTTTCAATCAGGATCTTAAGCTCATTGTTTTGAATTATTTCATGTTCGAATTCCTTATTGATTGCTTCGTTTGCTGCAGATGAATCTGATGGCTTGACTGCAAAAGTTATTGAATATTCTGATGATGCCTGCGTAATAAGGATTATATTAATATCCTGTTTTGCCAATGCCCCGAATAATCGCATTGAAGTTCCGGTGACTCCGACCATTACTGGTCCCTGTAAGGTTATCAGGTCGATATGATCAATTGAAGAAATACCTTTTATGGGGCTGCGGCTTTCATCAGAAAATTTATTGCCGATTATAGTTCCTTTAAGTTCCGGATTAAGTGTATTTCGCACACTTATCGGGATATTTTTCTTATATACCGGTCGAAGGGTAGGGGTATAGATCACTTTAGCGCCAAAATGCGATAGCTCCATGGCTTCGGCATATGTCAGATTTTCTATTGAATAAGCTTTTTCAACTTTTTTCGGATCAGCAGTCATGAAACCATCTACATCAGTCCATATTTCAAGAAGCTCTGCGTCAAGTGCAGCAGCGATAATTGCAGCAGTATAATCCGATCCGCCTCTTCCCAGTGTTGTAGTATCACCCCGGGTATTGCCTGCAATGAAGCCGGGAACAATTATATTCTTTGAAACAGGCAATAATTTTTTCCTTATCAGGGAATTTGTCAGGTTAAAGTCAACATTCGCATTGCCGAATTTATCATCAGTTCTGATAAATTCCCTGGAATCAACGTAAATACTTCCTTCAAGCACATTGCATACTATTAATGATGATAACCTTTCTCCGTAGCTGAGCAGCTGGTCAAGCGAATGTCCGCTCATCTCGCGCAGGAGATAGATCCCGTTAACTGTTTCACTGAGTTCACTGAACAGCATTTCAGCTTCCTTTAATACATTATGTTGCCTTATATCTTCTTTTATCAGGCTCCCGATAAATTCTTTATGCTTTAAGATTATTTTCTCAAGTATATCCCTGTATTCCTCCCGTCTTAAAGAAGCAGATTCACCAGCCTGATAAAGCTGATCAGTAATATTCTGCAAGGCTGAAACAATGATAATGGATGGAACAGGCTGTGATTCAATAATTTTCTTTACTCTCCTGATCCCTTCAGGAGAACCCACTGATGAACCGCCGAATTTCAGGATCTTCATTTCAAGATGATACTTTATATAAAAAAAGCATCCCGGGACGCAAATTTTAAGATGCAAAAATAATTAAAATCAAGACAAATGATTCTTTAATGTTGAGAATATTAATTCTGCCGGCCAATAATGTATTAAAATGGAAATAATCATGCTGGTTTATTTAATGATTTTTATATTGCACTGATTGCAGTGACGGTGCATGAAAAAAAAACGTAGTGAACTACGTTTTTTAATACGTTGATCACTACGCTAAATAATACGTTGCAAGCAACGTTGCTGCTGCAACATATTTTATTATCATATAGTTATTTAGCTTGATGCCGCCTTCTCAAGCCGTTTGAGGATTGAGAAAATGAAGGCAGCAGATAAGAAACAACATATGATGAATAAAAGCCAGAGTGAGCTTAATGCAACTTTATTCCACATCAGCGAACCTACGAAGAGGAGCTTATTGCCTACAGCAGTTGCAAGCAGCCAGCCTCCCTGCATCAGTCCCTGGAAACGCGAAGGTGCAACCTTTGAAACAAATGACAGTCCCATCGGACTCAGGAAAAGTTCAGCGACAGTAAGCACGAGATAGCTGCTTACCAGCCAGTATGGAGACACCCTGGAAGCATCCGGCACGGGTGCCTTATCAAGGGAAACAGGCGAAGGTGCACCAATGGAAGCGATAAGAACCACAATAAACCCTGTAGCCGCAATGATCATTCCAATTCCAATTTTTTTAGGCGTTGAAGGTTCGATACCCTTTTTGTTCATCCATGCAAATGCAGCCATTACCGGAAATGTCAGCACAACAATGAAAAATGGATTAAATGACTGGAATATTTCAGGAGCTATTGCGTTTTGTGGTCCGAAAGAAGTAAGGAATTTATTTAATAATCCGGTCGGATCAAAGCCATTGGTGAAGAATAAGGCAAACATAAGGGCAACAACAAACAGTATTCCTCCGGCGATTTTAATACTGGTTTTAAGGTTTTTGTACAACAGCATGACAAGCCCTGCAATCGCACCAACAACGGCAAGCATCGATGGCAATGTAAAGAAAAGGTTGGTAAACGGTCCTACCTGCTTGACAGTATAATCCCTGGCAAAATAAGTAAGAGTCAGTCCGTTCTGATGGAATGACATCCAGAAGAAGATTACAACCACAAATACCATTACAAGAGAAGTGATCCTTGCCCTTTCTTCTTTCCGGGAGCTGATAATTATCCAGGTAACAAAGCCGGCGAACAAACCGATGGCAAATCCGGTAACCCAGCGCTCAACAGGATTATCATTAATTTGCTTGATAAAGTGTATGAGATATCCTGTCACTACCGTAGCAATAATTGCAGCAATCAGGGCAACTGGTTTAAAAGTGATCTTTTCAGCCGGAACAGCTGCAACTTTCTTTTCCTTATTCGGGAGGAATCTGTTGAAGATAATATAAACCAGGAGTGATATTACCATTGCACCGGCAGCAATACCAAAGGCATAATTATAACCTTTGGAAAAAACATCAATATAGTTATGAGTAAAGGCTGAGAGATCAGTTACCGGTCCGCTCAGGTTCACTTTATCTGCCAGTTGTCCCAGTTGCTGAAGAGCAGTGTCGTTAATTGTACCGCTATTGAACTGATGGCACAGTGAAGGAAGACTGGCATCGTGGGCAAATCCATTAACTTTTAGCCACCAGTTGCGCATTCCGTTGGCTGCAAAAGGTGCAAAAAAGGCGCCTACATTTATTCCCATATAAAAGATCATAAAGGCTTTATCCCGTAGCTTTGAGTACTTCGGATCATCATACATCTGACCCACTACTGCCTGCAGGTTGCCCTTGAAGAGTCCGTTCCCGAGTGCAATGGTCATTAAGCCAATTACAGTGACTGTCAATGTCATACCGGGGACTGCCATAATTATATATCCGGCAAACATTATTATAATACCTGCCAGAATGACAAGCTTGTATTTCTTTGTTGCGTCAGCAAGGATACCGCCAACCAGTGCCAGTGCATAAATACAGAAATAGAACCAGCTGTAAATATTACCTGCATTTGCTTCCGACAACCCGAATTTTGCCTGCAGGAAAAGCACAAGAATAGCCATCATGGTATAGAAACCAAACCTTTCTCCCATATTTGAGAAAAAAGCAACAAGCAGCCCCTTGGGATGATTCTTAAGCATAATCCTTTATATTAATTGGTTAATAATAATTTCATTTTTTCCATTTCCGCCCGGCGGAAATATTCTGATTCTGAACGGAAACAAATATATTAATCTTTTTTTATTAATGACCGAAGAGTTTAAATTTGTATTATTATGAAAAATCAGAATGAAAATATTCACTTGTGACCAGATCAGGAATATTGATGAATATACTATTAAGAATGAGCCTGTATCTTCTGTAGATCTGATGGAAAGAGCTGCCGGACAAATTCTTATATGGTATATGGATAATTTTGAAAGATCAAAGCGTATTTTCATTTTTGCAGGTCCCGGGAATAATGGCGGAGACGGACTCGCCCTGGCCAGATTGCTTGAGGAGAACAGATACATGCCGAGGGTTCACTATGTTCATTTTTCTGAAGCTGCATCCAAAGACTGGAATGTGAACCGTAAAAGACTTGAAAAGGAGACAACAGTTCCCTTTGAAATTCTGAATACGATTGATGATTTTCCTGTTATTTATCCGGACGATGTTATAATTGATGCAATATTTGGTTCAGGAATATCGCGGCCGGTTGATGGATTAGCTGCCGCAGTGATCGCTCAGATCAATAAATCCGGTTGTGCTGTCATTTCAATTGACATTCCGTCAGGTTTGTTCGGAGAAGACAACAGCAGCAATGATCCGGAGAAAATTATTAATGCTGATTTTACGCTGAGTTTTCAGTTTCCCAAACTTTCATTTATGTTCTCCGAAAACGGAAAGCACACGGGGGAATGGGTTATTTTGCCAATAGGTCTGAGTTCCAGCGCAATAAGTAATACAAGCACGCCATTTGTTTTTCTTGAAAAAAACCAGATAGCACCGCTTCTTAAGTCCAGAAGTAAATTTGACCATAAGGGCAATTTCGGACATGGACTCTTTATCGGAGGGTCATACGGGAAAATTGGTGCAGTGGTTTTAGGAGCAAAGGCAGCTTTGCGTACAGGGATCGGGCTGATTTCCTGCCACGTACCATCCTGCGGGAATATGATAATGCAGACAGCCGTTCCTGAAGCAATGATTATCCACGATAGTGCTGAACATTTTATTACAGATATCGGGAGTACAGAAATGTTCAGTTCGGTTGGCATCGGCCCGGGTATGGGAACTGCAAAGGAATCGCACAAAACACTTCACAACCTTCTGCTGAATTGCAAAAAACCTATGGTTATTGATGCTGATGCACTGAATATCCTGTCTGCAAATAAAGAATGGATGACAGATATACCGGTCGGATCGATCCTTACTCCGCATCCAAAGGAATTTGAAAGACTGGCCGGAAAAACCACTGACGGCTACTCCAGGATGAAAAAGCAAATGAAGTTTTCAAGGGATTTTAAGTGCTTTGTTGTACTGAAAGGGGCATTCACTTCAGTTACTTCACCTGACGGGAGAGTCTGGTTCAACAGTACAGGAAACCCGGGAATGGCAACTGCCGGCAGCGGTGATGCACTGACAGGAATGATTTTATCATTTCTGTCACAGGGATATACCACGGAACATGCAGCGATTACAGGCGTATATCTTCACGGACTGGCAGGTGATATCGCTGCTGAAAAATCAGGCTTTGAATCAATTATAGCTTCGGACATTATAAATGAAACCGGAGCTGCTTTTAACAGGATACGAACTCCATTATGATTTAAATTAATTTAAGATCATGATCAATATCGAGGTACGACTGAAAAATTAAACACGAAATATTTTCTGAATATGAAAACGATACCCAGACTGCTGA
>Ga0102851_10003030_pt1 | contig 10354 bp, 7 predicted proteins | sample Mud3Dept3metaG_FD_79558 | JGI IMG/M metagenome (GOLD analysis project Ga0102851, IMG submission 79558) | Freshwater wetland microbial communities from Ohio, USA, analyzing the effect of biotic and abiotic controls - Mud 3 Core 4 Depth 3... | ecosystem: Environmental > Aquatic > Freshwater >...
CGGTGGCGGCCCCGATTCGATCCCCCGGATTCGGCCACCGAAGGAGGTACCGGCCCGGGGGGACGTGGGTCAGGGGCGAGCGCAGGATCTCGATCTCTTGGCCCAAGTGGCGCCGGAGGAATTCGGTCTCGATCTGGATGATCCGCTTCCAAGTCGCTGGGTCGTTCGCCTCCTCCAGCGGCTCTTCGGGCTCGTTGTCGACCTGGATGCGGAACGTGCGGACCTTCTGGAGCGCCGGGTGGTCGAAGGAGTTGACGAGGAACCGGATGTCCACCCCGTAGCTGCCCATGGCGAAGCCGCCCGTGGGGGTAACCACCCGGAGTTGGACATCTGCGTGCACGTCGTCGCCCAGTTCCCAATGGAAGACAACTTGGGTCCCCTCGGGGATCTTGTGAAATTTCATCCCGTCCCAAGCCTGGTGGAGCGGACGGTTCAGGGTCACCACCTTGCCCAAGTAACTCTGGATGACCCGCTGGCACAAGGTCCAGTATTCGTCTTCCCGGCCTTCCTCGAGGGGCTCCTCGGGCTCGGGCTCCCAACTGACGAGCTTCGAGTAGGCCGCCCGCATCGGCGTGTCGGTGTAGGCGATCAGGTGGCCCGTGAACACCTCGTAGGTCTTGCCTTGGTAGCTGACTCGGGAGTACTCGGAGTCACCCCCTGCGGGTCCCACGAGGCGCACCATCTCGCCCGGCGGGACCATGGTGGGCTCCGGACCCCCGCTCAGGACGAGGCTTGCCCGCCACCCGCCCTCAGGATCCGGATGAAAGACTTGGAGGTCCTTGCCCCGGTAGTTCTGGATGAACTGCCGCCAGAGGATTGGCTGGCGCGGGTGGGTCCCCGCCTCTTCGAGCGGCTCGCGGACCAGATCCCGGAAGCTCATGCGAGCGGCTCCTCGGGCTCGTTGGCGACTCGCGAGCCGAGCAAGGCCAGGAGCCGATCCCGGAGGGGGTTCTCGGTCTTGAGCAGGATGTCCGCAGCGTAGTTGACCTGCACCTCCCCGTCCGGCTTCCGAATCTTCAGGAGAACCGTCAACCGCGAGGGCACAGTCACCAACCCCAAGACCCGGATCCGCTCGCCCGGCTCGACCTCCGGCTGCTCGCTGGCCAGACCCCCGATCCGCCGCATCACGACCAACTCGTGGCCCACCATCGACTGGGAAGCGCGGTGGAGGAACTCGCCGATCACGTCCTCCCTCGCCTCCAACGCGAGGTCCCCGAACTTCACGGACTCCAGAGGCTCTTCGGGCTCGTTGGAGCTGTACTCTTCGTTGTCGCTCAAGGTGTCTTCCCACTCGGAGTCGACGTAGGACCTCTGGAAGGGAGTCCGGGCGAAGAGCAGCAGGAGACCGGCTCCACAGTAGCCCGCTTTCCCGTCCTGGGTCTTCACCTTGAGGTAGGCCCCGGCCTGGCTGAACTTCTCGACGTAGACTTGGTCCCCGACCTTGAGGGTGAAACTCGGGTCATGGCTCACCACACCGCCAGCCTTGGGATACACGGACAACTCGCCCCAATCCCAGTCGTCCTCGTCGACGAGGACCTCGTAGTCGTACTCGTCGAGCAGCGGACGGATCTCGACCCACTTGCCCACGAGCGAGCGGGCTGCGGAAAGGACCTTGGCCAAGTCCCACTTGATCGCCTCTTGGAGGGACTCGAAGGGCTCTTCGGGCTCGTGGGGCAGGCTCTCGGGGCGCCAATTCCGGAGGTACACCTGGCGGAACGGGTTGTCGGTCCGCACGAGGAGGTCGTAGTACCAGATCCACTTCCGTCCCCGAGAAGTCTCGACGAAGACGTTGATGGAGTGCTCGCCCTGGAACTGGGCCTCGATCGGGGTGATGTACTCGCCCTTGCGGGCCACCCGGTGCCCGCCGATGTCACCCCAGATCGACTCGCGGGCCTTGAACGGCTTGCCGTACATCGAGCGCAGGGCCTTGAGCACGAACTGGCCGTGCGGGCCCAGTTGGTCCATCAGGTCCTCGGCGACGAGCCGGCGGAAGGGGATCACCCCAGCAGGCCCTCGAGCAGGTGAGCGAAGCGGACGGACTCCAAGGGCTCCTCCGGTTCCGGTCGGGCGTAGGGATGCCGGTTGAAGTCCAAGGCATCTCCGTGGATCCCATAGAAGTACCGGTCCCGGAGTTGCCGGACTCGCTCGCGGAAGGGGTTCTCGGTACCCAGCAGCAGATAGACCGCGCCCAACTCGCGGGTGACCCCGTCGCTCCCCGAGATCACGACGGTGCTGTCTGCGTCGTGGACCCGATCCACCGTGATCTCTTCGTCGGCGAAGTCGTCGGCCCAAGCCTGCCCTTCCCCAGTGGGGATCACCTTCAGGGGCTTGCCCACCAAGGTCTTGGCTGCCCGCACGGCGAACCGCTGCAACTCGGCGTAGCCATCGTCTTCCAAGACCCATCGATGGAAGATCCGGGCGGACTCGTAGATCGACCCCGAAAGCAAGTGGTCGACGGTCCCGTTGAGGGCCCCCAACTTCCCTTGGAAGTAGATCTCGACCTTCCAGTCCTTGAGCCTTGAGTGGTGCTGCATCACGAAGTCGTGGATCCGGTCGCGGGTCCCTTGGCTGTCCTTGGCCGCCTCGAAGACCAAGATCCCCATGTCCGTGACAACCCGGATCCACCCGCGGGCAATCGCCCCCTTCATGGACCGAGCCTCGAGCGAGTCCTTCCGGTCGTAGTCCTCCGCCTCCCCGGCCCGCTCCCACTTCGCAACGAGCTCCGGGGGAGTCCCGAAGACTTCCGGGTGGGCCAACGTGGCGTAGGCGTGGTAGAGGGTCTCCCCGTAGTCGATGACCTCTCCCTTGGGCGAGATCCAGAAGTGCCGATCCCACGGCCTCTTCTCCACCTCCTGGATCGACTCCAAGGGGAGTTCGGGTTCGGGCTTGGAGGGCAAGTCGTCGAGGTAGGCGAGCGCCAACTTCTCCGCCCAAGAACGCAGCGGGTGGACCGTCTCGCGCATCAGGGAGAGGATGTCGATGCTGAACTTTCTGCCCTTGGGGTCGGGATCGAGCGTCAACTTCACCCAAAGGAGCAGGGGGACAAACGGATCCCATCCCCCTCCAGAGGGGGGGTGCGACCAGCCCAAGAGCCGGATCCGTTGCCCGGGACTCAAGTAGACCTCCTCCGACTCCTTGCCCGGGTTGTACTCGGTGTACACGTTGACCCCGCCCCCGGGAGCCACCGTCAGGGTCTGGCCCCGGTACTTCTCCACCCAAGCGAGCAGCGTCCTCTTGTAAGCCTTCTCCTTGAGGTCCACAGCTTCCTGCATGGACTCGAGCGGCTCCTCGGGCTCGTTGCCCCCTCGGTCGAGATCAATGAGGTGTTTCAGGCGCTCCCGGAACGGGGTTTCGGCCGCATAGAGAAAGGTATCCCCATCCACCCAAAACGGGTATCCATCGAGATCACACATCGCCACTGGATGACCCATTCGTGTGGCCAATTCGGTGACCAAGACTTCCCGCGGCCCAACGGACCCGTACTTGTCCCGGACATTGGGCAAGGTGATCCGCTGGCCCACCAAGGACCGGATCGCCCCGCAGATGAAGTCCATGGTCCTCTTGGTCATCCCTTCACCCAGATGAACTCGAAGCCCCGGGTCTGCGCGAACAGGCAGGGCTCGCCATCGAAGGTCGACCGGAAGAACTCGACGTCGGGGTGAGCCGCAGCCCACTCGCCGATCGTCTCGTCGGGATCCAGCAACTCGGAAAAATCGACTTTTCCGAAAAATTCGTTCGCGGAGACCGGGGCCCGCTGGGCCATCATCTCCTGCCAAGCCTTCTCGTAGCCGCCCCGGCGCAGGTCATCGCACTGGCCCAGGTAGGCGTACTCCGGCTTCTTGGGCTGGCCCTGGGGCTTGGCGGGCTCCTTGGGCTTCTCGGGCGCCTTGGGCCGCAGGCCCGCATCCTCGAGCTTGCCGATCAGGTCGTTGACCCAAGCGATGGTCCACCGGGCGGTGTTGCCGTGCTGGGCGACCCCGCCGCGGTGGTTGAGGTTCAACTTGAGCGGCTTCGCCATGAGCGAGTGGGAGACCAAGACGTGCCCCGTGCCTGTGTCCCGGACCAAGCTGCCCAACTCCTTGGCGAAGTCCGTCAACTCCTTGGGGCTCGGGTTGCCCGTGATCCGCTCGCCCGGGCGCAGCTTGATCTTCTTCTCGACGATCAGGTCCCGGAAGGAGATCGACTCGAAAGGCTCTTCGGGTTCGTTGCCGCCCGAGCCCAAGGCCTTGCCCTTGGGCCGGAACGGGGTGTCCGTCGCAGCGATGAAGTCGGACAACCTGCACTCGAAATATCTGCCCTGATCGTCGAAGCAATCGACCCAGAGGATCCCATCCGCATCCGGGGACGAGCACTCACCATTGGTCTTGACCGTCGAGGTCAAGAAGATCGGGGACCCGAAGGGGTTGTTGACCGTGGATCCGAGCGGGGCCACCGTACCCACCAAGATGTCGGAGTCGGGGTCCTCCGCCAACTCGGCTCCCCGGATGGGCGCGAGCAGGCGCAGGGGCTTGCCCATGTAGCGGTCTAGGAAGGCGTTCTGGAAGTCCTCCCTCGAGGCCTCTTGGATCGACTCCATCGGTTCCTCGGGCTCGGGGTCCCAATCCATGCAGAGCCGCTGCAAGGCGGCGCGCATCGGGTGTTCGAAGGCGTTGGCCAAGTAGTAGGGAGAGATCGAGAAACTCTCCGTGCTCGTCCTCAAGGGCTCGTCCCCCCGGGAGACGACGAGCCGAACGATGGCGTCGAAGCCCGGCTCCATGGACTCGATCTTGAGTTTGTTGCCCGTGTACTGGAAGACGGGGTTACCTTGCCGAGTACGGACGGTGACCGCCCGGGTCAACTCGATCACTTGACCGAGATAGCTGCGAATGACTCGGGTCGCCAGCCAGAAAGAGTCTTGGGTCGAAGCCTCTTGGATCGACTCCAAGGGGAGCTCGGGCTCGTTGGGGGCATGTTCGCCTCGAAACCTCATCCAGAGCTCCGCAGCCCTGTCCATCATCGGGTTCTCAGTCATCACGACGAGTTTCCAAGCCGGCTCGTCGTAGACCACTCCTCCGTGGGGCGAGCGGCGGAACTGAACGCCGCCCGGGACATACGGACTCGGGTCCACGGGGGGTCGGTAAGACAAGACCTCCACCAAGTTCCCATCCAGTCTGGACCACGGGTAGGGATCGTAGAAGTCGGGCACCCCGAAATATCGAACTTTCAGGGTCCGGCCCACGAGAGTCTGCGCGGCCTTGTTGCCGAACTGGACCAACGCTTGGAGTCTCGGATGCTCCTCCTCTTGGATCGACTCCATCGGCTCCTCCGGCTCGTTGCCTTGGGCTCCCAAGTGCCGCTGCACCTTGGCCTGGAACGGGTTCGAGAAACTCGCCAGCAGGTGGTCGAGGTAGACCAACCGGTGCGGCAGATCCCCGAGTTGGCTGAGGAAGTCGACGTAGATCTTCAGGCGGCTGGGGGAGAACGGGCCGGTGATCCGGATGGAGGCCCCGAGATCGGCGGCGTAGTAGTTGGGGAACCAACGGCTGTCCGTGAAGGGAACCGTCTTGCCCACGTAGAGACCGACCGCCTTGTACAGGAACGGCCACCAGCCCTCCGGATCCACCTCGAGGAGTTTCCGGAAGGCGGTCACTCGAAGGGCTCCTCAGGCTCGGGGGGTTGGCGATACAGGGCGGCTTGGAACTTCTTCCGGAACGGGTTGTCCGTGTGGGCCAAGGCGACACCTGCCCACACTTCCCCCTCTTGGCCCGTCGAGACCACCCGCACGCAGAAGGTCGTCAACCGCATGTCCGACGCGCCCTTCAACGAGAGCACGTCGATCTCCTCCCCAGCGGGCAGGAAGATCGACCCGAACATGGGAGTGGGGCCACCTGGAATGAGCAAGCGCAACTCGTCGACCACTCGCAGTCGGCGGCCCACGAGGGCCTGCTCGTGGCGCAGCCAAGGCGAGTCTTGCCCCGCTTCGATCAGGCCCCGAAATTTCACCGACTCGAAGGGCTCCTCGGGTTCAGGGTCGTGGTCAGAGGCGAACTTTCTCATCATGGCCTGGAACGGATGACCCTTGGTTTGGGTGAGGAGATACCCCGCACGAACCGAGAACGTCATCCCCTCCGGGGTCCCCTCGATGCGGACTTGGAACCAGTCCCCAGCCAAGCGCTTGACGACCTTGATCTCCGTGCCCGCCGGGAGCTCGGCCCAGTTGCCGCGGACCCAAGTTGGCTGGGTCAAGGTCAGCGTCTTGCCCACCAGGGTCCGGGCCACCTTCGAGAGGAAGGTCGAGAACTTCTCCGCCCAACCCTCCTGGATCGACTCGAGCGGGAGATCGGGCTCGTTGGGGGCCGTCAGAGCACGGAGGCGGTCCTTGAACGGGTTCTCCGTGCACTGGATCACGGCTTCGATGGAGGTGGTGTAGCCGGTAGTCCGGAACTCCCCCTGCTTCTGGTAGTCGACCTGCACGTAGGCGCTGTAACTCGAGTGGGGAGACCGCCAAACCCAGATCGAGTCGAGCGGCTCCAAGGAGGTCACCCAGCCCCCCGCTCCTGCGAGATAGCTATTGTTGTGGGACCAGACATTCAACGGCTCCGTCACGAGGAGCCGCTTGCCATGGTAGTTGTCGAGGAAGCGCTGGATGAACTCGCTCGCCGGGTCTGGGTGGGCCTCGACGAGTTGCTGAAAGATCGATCTTTCCAGAAAGATCACAGACTCGAAGGGTTCCTCGGGCTCGGGCGGGGAGTAGCCCCCCTTCTTCAGCCGCTGGTAGGCCGGCCGAAACGGGGTGTCCAAGGCAAGCAGGAGGTCGATCTGGTTGACGACGTAGATCTCGAGCGGGTTCTTCTTCTCCCAGACCACCCGCGCGACGGTGTACTCCCAACCCCGCTTCCGATACCCGAAGACCATCTTGTCGGGGTCCTTGTGGGTGAACTGGCCGAGCACCAGGAGTTGGGCCCCGGCGGGGAGCCGGACCGTCTCGGCCCGGTGCTTCTTGCGGCCCGCTGCAGCCTGCCTCGGGGTCGGCGGAACCAAGTGCTCGGCCCAGACCTCCTTCTGGAGTTTGAACCGGCGTCCCTCAAGGGACTTGTAGGCCCGGATCTCGAAGTCCTGGATGTCGGTGGTGGCCTCCGCCACCAGAGCCCGGAAGTTCATTCGAAGGGCTCCTCGGGCTCTTGCGACCGGGGCTGGCGCTCCGGAGGCTGGATGGGCTCGTGCTCCGGGGCCGGGACGTAGGGGTCAGGGTACGTCCGGGTCTTCTTGTTCCTCCACTCGGCCGAGCGGATCCAGTAGAGCAGGTCCTCCCGGTAGCGGTTCTTGGTGCACAGGATGAGCGAGACCGGATCGGCATCGAAGATCCCGCGGTCGAAGAACGAGGGCTTGCTCCAGGCCCGGACCTTGACCGGGCCCCACCAAGGGGCCTCGATGATCTGCACCGCCGCAAGCGAGCGGAAGCCACCCCACCACTGGGCGGTGCCGCGGATCAGGTCGACCCCGAGCTTCTTGCCCTTCAACTTGACGGCGGCCTCGATCGCCTTGGAGTGCAGCAGTTCGGGGGTCACCCGCTTGGTGCCCCACTCGACCAAGTCCCGGAAGCCCAATCTTTCTGGAAAGATCGAACTTTCCAACTGCCCCGCGCGCTCGGCGTGGCCGAAGTAGCGGATCTCCACGGGCACCTGAGGAAGGCCCAGTTCGACCGCTGCATCCCGGCGCGTGTTGCCCTCGGCGATCTTGGGCTCCTCGTCCGGATCAACCAGGATGAGGATGGGCTCGAGGATCCCGTGCTCGCGCACGTCGGCCACGAAGCGGTCCCACTCGGACCCTTGGAGGCGGCGGGCCCCGTGCTGGCCCGGCTGCTCGCCGCGGGCGCCCTCGAGGCCGGCCAGCCACCCCGTGGGAACCGTCCCGGTCGAGCGGCGGGTCAGGTGGTCTGGGTTGCCCGGCTCGCCTTCGAAGTCTTGGGACTGGAGCCTCGCTTCGCTCTCCCGGATCGACTCGAAGGGTTCCTCGGGCTCGGGAAAAGAGATGTCATCCAACTTGCGCAGGCGCTCCCGGAACGGGTTCTCCGTGGCTCGAAGGAGGGCGGACCCGAAGAACGGACCTAGGATCTGCCCCCCGTCCTCGATCTGGAAGGTTGCGAGCCAAGAGGACCCCTTGTCCAGGATCTCGAGGATCTGGATCCGTTCCCCGCGGACCAAGCGGAAGTCGTATCCGTCCCGCCAAAGGGTTCCCGGTTGGAGGAGGATCTCGTGGGAAACCACCTTCAACCACTTGCCCTGGAGAGACCGAAGCGCGCGGCCGACGAAGTCGTGGTAGCGGTCATCCGCCTCGTCCTCTTGGATCGACTCCAGGGGCTCTTCGGGCTCGGGCTCACTCGGATCGAAGATTCGCTGGGCCTTGGCTTGGAAGGGGTTCTTCGTGTGGGCGAGGAAAGCATCCAAGTCGCACCAAGCCTCCCCGGTATCGGACCCCCGCCGCCAAGTGAAGAACGCATGGTTGCGGCTGGCGTCGCTGCGCTTCTTGGAAAGCCAGACCCTGGTTCCCTCGGGCAGGAGGCCGACCGCCGTGTTGCGGAACTCGCTGGGGGAATAGCTGTACACCACGAAGGGCTCGAGCACCTCAAGATTCCGGCCTGCGAGGGATCGGAGGGCTCCCTCGAGAAACCGGGCGTGGGCGCCCGATTCGGACTCTCCGAGCGGCTCTTCGGGTTCGTTGTACCCGCCCATCCCCATCTTCCAGAGGCGTTGGAAGGTGGCACGAAAGGGGGTCTCGGTCTTGGCGGCCAACTCGAGGATCGTGACTTCCGCCATGGAATCAAGTTCGGGGTTGTCCGGGTTGGGGTCCACCCGGCACCAGATCAGCCCGGAGGCTCCCCGGCGCAACTTGTTGGGCAGTACGAGGACTTCCTCTCCAGGCAAGACATCGTCCTCAAAGTGGCCCCGTGCATAGACGGGGTAGATCTCCAACGGCTGGGGACCCGCCACCTTGAGCCGATGGCCCTCGTAGGTCTTGAAGAAAGACCTGCAGAGTTGAGCCTCTCGGCTTTCCTCAGCCTCTTGGATCGACTCGAAGGGTTCCTCGGGTTCGGGCTGCTCGGTCGAGAGTGGCCAGAGCCTCTCCGCCTTCGACCGGAACGGGTTGGCCGTCGAGCACAGAAAGTTCACGGCCCCCGTCTCAAGGACCAGATCCGAGAAGCTGTCGCACTTGAGCGTTACGGAGCCCTGACGGTCCCAAGGACCCCACTCCATGTCGGGCGGGTAGGTGAGGAGTTTGACCCGCTCCCCCGGCTCCACGAAGTAGCGAGAGGTGAACCGATCTCCCCCTTCGCCGCAGACGAGGCCAGGGATGACCTTGATCCACTTCCCCTTGAGGGTAGCTAAGGCTTGGAGGAGGAACCGCCTGCGGTCCGAAGCATCGGAAGGAGCCTCAACGAGCTCGCGGAAGTCTCCTTCGCAGGACCACACATACCTTCCCGTCGTTGAAGTTGAGGGGGGTCAGCGCGGAGAAGTTGCGATCCCTACCAATGGGTAAAGGGGACCCCTACTGGGAGATCGCTGCCTTGAGACGATGGAACCAGTCCGTCTCGGTCAGCAGGACCCGGGTGCCGTCGGGCCGGTCCCAGTACCGGAACCCCTCGCTGCCCTCCGAGTGGTTGACCATCATCTGGAGGCAGTGGAGCGCGTAGGTTAGGTCCAAGGCGCGGATGGGGATTTCCTTGGTCTCGTCGGACATGGGAGCCTCCTTGGAAAATTCGATCTTTCTGGAAAGATCAGGGGATGGGTTCGGGCCGATGGGCCCGCATCAGGCGCTTCCACTCCTCCACCGGACGCTGGCGCATCCGTCCCTTGGGGCCCATGTAGTCCCTCTCACGGAGGGGAACCTCTTGGCAGGGGCCCACCGTGCAGGTGTAGAACGCGAAGCCCCGATCCACCACGAGGGTGCCCTCCTCCGTCGAGAGCTTCTTCAGGCAGATGTAGCATCGCCTCTCGTCCATGAGCCAGCGGTCGAAGTCGCGGTTCCCCTTGGGGATCTTGGGGGTCATCTGGGGTCCTCCTGTTGGGTCTCGAGGTAGGCCTTCACGAACTCGGCGGCGACGGCTGGGACGATGGCGTTGCCGTAGCCCCGGAGCATGCCCGTGCGCGACGGCGCTTGCAGGGTGCCGTCTGGCCCCACACGGGCGGGTAGTTCATGAGCCAACGGGAAAATTCCGGATTGAGCTGGCCTCGACTTTCCGTCCGAGCAGGGGATCCATTCGAGGGGTCCCCATGGGTTGCCAGCGCCACCGTCTTCCTCGACGAGTCCGTGTTGCCCGCCTCGTTGTTGCCGTTCTGGGCCGGGGTGCCCGCCATCGGCGTGGGCCAGCCCGCCA
>Ga0102851_10003031_pt1 | contig 10350 bp, 6 predicted proteins | sample Mud3Dept3metaG_FD_79558 | JGI IMG/M metagenome (GOLD analysis project Ga0102851, IMG submission 79558) | Freshwater wetland microbial communities from Ohio, USA, analyzing the effect of biotic and abiotic controls - Mud 3 Core 4 Depth 3... | ecosystem: Environmental > Aquatic > Freshwater >...
AATGATTGGGACACGTCTATATCCCCGATGACACGGCTGGCAAGCGGTGACTTTGTCATAACCATCGAACTGGATACTAAAAAAGAGTTCAGGTTCAGGTATCTTATCGACGGTCATCGATGGGAAATCGATTGGTATGCGGACAAGTTTGTCCGGAATGATCAGGGCTCCAAGGATTCAGTCGTCATTGTATAGTCAGTTTTGGGCAATTCGGGAAGCAATCCCGTCTACTAATTCAACAAGATTCCCCAGTTCGGGTTTACTGATTTCAGCATCAGCCCCCACCGATTTGCATTTCAACGACATTTCTTCGTTTATCAGAGAAGAAAAAACAACGCAGGGAACATTTCTTAACCTGTCATGGCTCTTGATATTCTTAATCAGATGCAGCCCGTCCATCTGAGGCATTTCAATGTCGGTTATGATAATATTGACATGGTCATTTATTGTCTTAAAGTTACTGTCATTAACAATTGAGGTTAAATAGTCCCATGCCTTCTGCCCGTCCGACGCAGTATATACCTGATATCCTGCCCCTTTTAGCTTATTGACAATAATTTTCATAATATAATTTGAGTCTTCAGCAATGAGTACTGTTTTTGAGGACCTGTCGAGGTTGGGGTTTCCTTTATCGAGATCAATATCTGTTTCAGCCCGCAGTCCGGATTCCGGGTTTATGTCTGCGGTAATTTTTTCAAAATCAAGAAGCAGTACCATTCTGTCATCAAACTTGACTATCGCCACCACACACCCTTCATCAGTTGCGAGCAGGCCGTTTGGAGACTCGATCTGGCCCCATGACAGCCGGTGGATCCTTGCAACCGAATTTACGCAGAAACCGACCATTGTTTTGTTAAATTCGCTGATAATGATATAGCAAGATGCCTTGTCAGTTGTGACTGCTGTTCCAAGATGCCGTTGCAGGTTTATAATGGGAATAATCCTGCCGCGGATATTTGCAATACCTTCAAAGGAAGGATGGGAATCCGGGATATGAGTTACTTTTTCGGGATACCTGATAATTTCGCGTACCTTCGCGACATTTATTCCATAAAGATTGCCATCGATAGCAAACTCAACTATTTCCAGCTCATTAGTTCCCGATTCAAGAAGAATATCTGTCTTGCCTGCGTGGTTCATGCCCATTACTTGGTCCTTTCCGAGTAAATTTTCATTAACTAATAGGACACGTGACCGCATCAGGGATTCAGCATTCTGCCTGAACGGTAATTGCCTATCATGAGATATATTGTACTTAAGAAGTATTACGGATATTCATTAAGAAAGCTTTAGGGACAAGATGACATAGATCAAAAAAGGCAGTTCCCTGTCTTAATCTGCGAGTTTTGCCATCAGGTTTTCATATAATTTTTTCACGTAGGCCCTGTCCTTTTCAGGGTCAGGCTCCTCGAACCTGTCAAGCGTCTTTGTTAGCTCCTGCGGGATCTCCTGTAAAAATCTCGAGGGCACCGACAGCGTTTCTTTGCCGTATTTCAATCTGTGGTCAGTATATGTAATAAATAACTCGTTCATCGCCCTTGTTATTCCTACATAAAAGAGCCTTCTCTCCTCCTCGGTCCCCTCATCACTGCCGGCTGATTTTTTATGTGGTAGTATGTCCTCTTCCGTACCTGCAATAAACACCACCGGAAATTCCAGGCCCTTTGACGAGTGGAATGAAATTAAGGTCACGCCCTGGCCGCCTTTTTCCTCCTTCTCCTCAATCAGGTCAGTGAGTGCCATTGTCTCAAGGAACCCCGGCAGAGAAGGCGAATCTTCCATAGATTCGTAGTGGATCATGGACTCGACCAACCCTTCGATATGTTCTATTCTCCTGAATGCTGCTTCAGGGGTCTTATACAGATGCAGAATGTGGTCCCTGTAATTGATATCCTCTATTAATTCTCTGAGGGTCTTGCCCATCTCTTTTCCCTTATTAAACAGGTTATGGTAGCGGCAGATAAGCTCGTGCAGGGCAGCTGCAGAGGTGCCTGCCCTTTGGCCCAGTCCTGTGATAGCACCGGCTTTACCAAATGCATCAATAAGAGCGAGTGAATTTGACTGAGCAAAATCAGAAAACGCCGCAAGTGCTGATGGCCCAAGCCCCCTCTTCGGGGTACCTGCAGCCCTCAGGAGGCTCATGTCGTCTGCGGGATTCGCTATGATCTTGAGATAGGCAGCGAGGTCCTTTACCTCCCTGCGTTCAAAATAGCTCGTCCCGCCCACGACCGAATAAGGTATGCGCTGTTTCCTCAGGGCCTCTTCAAATGGCCTTGAAAATGTATTCGCCCTGTAAATAACCGCAATATCCTCATAGGCGATAGTTTTCTCCAGATTTATCGCGGAGATCCTGTCCGCAACCCACTCCGCTTCGTCTTCAGTGTCAACGGCTTTGAATATATTGACCTTCGGGCCTGCGCCCCTTTCTGTCCACAGGGATTTGTCCATTCTCTTGCTATTGTTCTTAATGACCCCGTTAGCCGCCCTGAGGATGTGATCGAAGGAACGGTAGTTTTGTTCCAGCCGTATGGTGAGGGTGCCGGGAAAGTCTTTCTCAAAATTGAGGATATTGCCGATATCAGCGCCCCTCCAGCCGTATATGGACTGATCATCATCGCCGACGACGCACAGGTTTCTTTTCTCGCCTGCAAGCAGCTTGATGAAATCATACTGAACACGGTTCGTGTCCTGATACTCGTCTACCATTATATACCTGAACTGTTCCCTGTACCTGGCCAGAACGTCCGGATATTCCCTGAAAAGCTTCAACGTGAGCAGCAGGAGGTCATCGAAGTCAAGGACGTTCATTGCCTTCAGTGCTTCATGATACCGGGGATAAATCAGGGCCGAGGCCTCTCCTTCAGGGTCACTTGTCTCTGCGGCATCAAGGGGGGCGAAATCATTTTTGGCCCTGCTGATCCTTTCAAGAATGCCTTCAGCCTTGAAACTTCTGTCGTAGAATTTAATGTCCGACATGATGTTCCGGAGCACGGACATCTGTTCTGAGGTATCGTAGATAGTGAAGTTTTTCCTGTAGCCCAGATGTTCTATCTCGCGTCTCAGTATCCTGAGGCAGAGTGAATGAAAGGTAGAGATAACAGGGGCCCCGTGTCCGCCTTTAACCATCGACCTGACCCTTTCCTTCATCTCCCTTGCCGCCTTGTTCGTGAAGGTCACTGCCAGGACAGACCCTGCGCTGATCCCGGTGTGAATTAAATATGCGGTCCTTGTGGTTATTACCCGCGTCTTGCCTGAACCGGCCCCCGCAAGGATGAGGAGCGGGCCTTCGGTATGCATGACCGCCTCTTTCTGTCTTGGATTAAGGCGCGCCAATTTTCCGTATATATCCATGGGTATCTCTATTTCCTTTCAGACAATCACCTTTTTTCAGTTCCATAGGTGCGCAGTGCAATAAAAACAACTGAAGACAGCATGCGCAACATAAGGATGACGGATTGATGTGTTGCCATAGACGGCAGGATTGCCGGAGCAAAAACACCAGAACGCTTTATATTAAGTATTTGATTGCAATAAGGCAATCAACGAGCGTGTATGTCAACGAGTGTGCATGTTCAGAAGCGTGAAAGCTCGCAAGACAGAAAGGAGGGAAGTTGAAACCGTTCAAGTTATTTGAACTGACTGTTTATCAACCTTACAGGCTATCACGCTTCCGCGCTCTGTAGCTCTGTTATGGTATACTTCAAAGTTGTATCGGAATGATGGTCCGATGTTTGACCCTGCTGATAAGGGAAGAAAGGATTTGAAATGCAATGAGCAATGAACCGAATAAAATTATATACTCCATGATCGGGGTAAGCAAATATTACGATAAAAAGCCGGTATTGAAGGATATCTACCTCTCCTATTTCTACGGGGCCAAGATCGGGGTGATCGGCCTTAACGGATCCGGCAAGAGCTCCCTGCTGCGTATCCTTGCTGGAAGGGACAGAGAGTTTAACGGAGAGACGGTGCTCTCCCCAGGGCATACAGTAGGTTTCCTCGAGCAGGAACCGGAGCTGGATAATAACAAGACCGTGAGAGAGATTGTTGAGGAAGGGGTCAGGGAAATCGTTGATGCCCTTAATGAATACAACAGGATCAATGAGAAATTTGCTGAACCCATGTCTGATGAAGAGATGAACAAGCTCATTGAACGGCAGGGCGCAGTACAGGAGAAATTAGATACACTGGATGCCTGGGACCTGGATTCACGTCTGGAGATGGCCATGGATGCCCTGCGCTGTCCACAGGGTGATACGATGATAAAGGTCCTGTCCGGAGGAGAAAAACGCCGGGTGGCCCTTTGCAGGCTCCTTCTGCAGAAGCCTGACATCCTGCTTTTGGATGAGCCCACCAATCACCTCGACGCCGAGACCGTGGCCTGGCTTGAGCACCATCTGAAAAGCTATCTTGGCACCATCATCGCGGTGACCCATGATCGCTATTTCCTCGATAATGTCGCAGGCTGGATACTGGAACTCGACCGGGGGCAGGGAATACCATGGAAAGGGAATTACTCCTCATGGCTGGAACAGAAGAAAAACCGCCTGCAGCAGGAAGAGAAGGCCGAGAGTGAAAGGCAGAAGACCCTCCAGCGGGAACTCGAATGGATCAGCATGTCACCCAAAGGCAGGCATGCAAAGTCCAAGGCACGCATCAGTTCCTATGAAGCGCTCCTGAGTCAGGATACCGAAAAACAGTCTAAAGAGCTGGAGCTCTATATCCCCCCCGGACCACGTCTGGGTAATGTTGTTATTGAAGCCGAGAGCGTGAGCAAGGCATACGGCGACAATATCCTAATGGAGGGCATGACCTTCTCCCTTCCTCCGGGCGGGATAGTCGGGATCATCGGGCCGAACGGAGCAGGAAAGACCACGCTTTTCCGCATGATCACCGGGCAGGAAAAAGCTGATGCCGGTACGTTCAGGACAGGGGAAACCGTAAAGCTCTCATACGTTGACCAGAGCCGTGATGACCTTGACCCGAACAAGACCATATGGGAGATCATTTCTGACGGAATGGATGTTGTCCCGCTCGGCAAGAGGCAGGTCAACTCCCGCGCCTATGTGGCGCGCTTCAATTTCTCAGGGAGCGACCAGCAGAAAAAGGTCTCCATGCTTTCCGGGGGAGAAAGAAACCGCGTCCACCTTGCCCGCATGCTCAAGGAAGGGGCCAATGTGCTTCTGCTCGATGAACCGACTAATGACCTTGATGTAAACACCATGCGAGCACTGGAAGAGGCACTGGAAAATTTTGCAGGTTGTGCCGTGGTCATCAGCCACGACCGCTGGTTCCTCGACCGTATCGCTACCCATATACTCGCCTTTGAAGGGGACAGCCGGGTGGTCTGGTTCGACGGCAACTATTCTGAGTATGAAGAGGACAGGAAAAAACGCCTCGGCGCAGCTGCGGACCAGCCCCACCGTATCAAATACAGGCATTTGACCAGGGGATGAAGGCTTTCTATGGCTCCCTTTAAAATCTCTTAGTCGCTTCTCCAGAATTCCTTCTCGCTTTTACTGTCGCGAATGAATTGGAGGAGGTCGTCGTAAGCAGGGGGAGTAACAAGGAAAACCTCTATATCATCGGGCAGCATGAGAAACCTGCGGTCCTCATCACGCATGATGAGCAGGGCTGCCTCAGCTTCATGAATGTTTTCCCGGAGGACCGACTTGATATGCTCAAACCTTTCTTTGATGGTCTCATCTAGAAACTTATGGATTGTTTCATGCACCTTCTGAGTCCGTACGATCGCGAGACAATTATACCAGTCGATATATATTCCGAATATTTCTTTACTCTCCAGGGGAAGTAGAGCTGCCCCGGCATCGATCTTTTCCCTCACAATCTGCTCAAGCCGGATATTCATGGCGCTTAACACCTTCATCGCCTCTTCCCCGGCCATGTATATGCTTTCGCAGAATATCTTTGATATCTTCCCCGCAACTTCGAGTTTGCCCAGATGTTCTTCCACTTCACTCCAGTAACGGAAATAAATGCTCTTGTATTTGTCGGTGGCATTCTGGGGCAGATAGAGATTTCTCACAAAATATATTTTCTTTTTGTCCTTATAGTATGCAACCTCGGGTTTTCCAATCTTACCAATCTCAGTCATAACATATCTCCTATATGATGAATGCGTCCATACAATTGTGGTCTATTATAACAAGTTGAGATAAATCATCTGGAGTAACATGCCTTGACATATAAAAACACCTTTTCTATACTTTAATTAATTTGTATACTAGAAAAATGATAATGCATATGAAAAATAATTTTTTAACTTTTTTAATTTTTCTAATAATTATTTCTTTTGTCTTCGCGATATCTCCGGCGTACGCTGCAAAAAAAAATAAGAAACAGGTGCATAAAAAACATCAGGCCAGAGTAACTGCATCGGTCCGGAAGCCAAAGGCATCAAGGCAGCGCATTCAGACATTAGCAAGGAATCCATATTTAGGTGCTATTGTGATTGATGCTGCCACAAATAAAGTGCTGTTTGAGGACAATGCCGATGCCAAGGGATATCCGGCAAGTGTAGTCAAGCTCATGAACTTTCTTATTATCCTTGAAGCGGTCGAAGCAAAGGAGATAACCCTTCAGGACAGAATCACCGTGTCGGCAGAAGTAGCTGCTATCGGCGGTTCAGAGGTTTATTTGAAAGAGAATGAAGTTTACACCGTAGATGATCTTCTTTATGCCCTTATGGTCCAGTCGGCGAATGATGCGGCAGCGGCGCTTGCGCTTCATTATAAAGGCAGCAAGGAAGAATTTGTCAGGCTCATGAACAAGCGGGCGCAGGATCTTGGCATGAAGGACACTATCTTTCGTACAGTGAATGGCTTTCCTCCCCGAAAAGGGCTGACGCCGGATGTTTCTACCCCACGAGATATAACGAAACTTTGCCAGGAAGTGCTTAAGCACCAAAATGCCTTGCAATACACTTCAGCCAAACAGCGTCTTTTCCGTGCGGGGGCCCAGCCGTTTGTTATTCGAAATCATAATCATCTGGTCAGGAATTTTGAGGGCTGTGACGGACTTAAAACAGGATACTTCAGGGCTGCTGGTTTTTCCATTGCCGCAACTGCAACAAAAAATGGTAATAGGGCTATAGCTGTTATTTTTGGATCTGCCGACAGACGGGTGCGTGATGCTAAAGCCCGTAAGCTTCTCTCGGAAAGTCTTCAGAAAATGGATGCAAATTTGTCCCCGTCTCATGCATTTGTTGCTCATGAAGGCGCACTTTCTTTGAATGACTAGGGCTGGTTATGCGCAACTTCTTATCTGCGGAGTGTATATTTCAGAGATTGCTTCCTTAATTTTGAAGGAAAAGCAAATTTAACACGAGACAGGCTTAAAATCACGGCCGCCACTGTTCACTCTATTAAGGCTGTTGCCATTTTTATAAATCTCGCATAGTTCAAAGTTCTTGCTGCATAAATAAACTGCTCTCTCTATATCCTGGCTGCTCATTTTTACGCAGTAACATTCATCAAACGGTTCTTTAAGATGTGGGCATAGTCTCTTGTTCGTATTTGTAGTTAGTATTAGCATGTATCTCCTCTTCGCATAATTTATATAAAAAGCAATATATATGCCAGTATGGTTAAAAAACGGTAAGCATTGTTTTCTTATTATTAATTATAGGGTTTGATATAATTACTTCTTATAATTCAATTTATATTATTGCAGTTGTTATATTTTGCACAGAGACACAGTGTCACAACTATGTGCCATGTCGCATTTGCGGGCAATATACTGGCAGGGACATCGGAATGGAGTTTTTTGTCCTTAAAAAGGCAGGGGAATGCTATGTCCTGTTCTCTGTTATACTGTACTCTTTGATTTTCCTGTAAATAGAACGGCGGCTTATTCCCAGAAGTGAAGCGGCTTTCGTTTTGTTCCATCCGGATTTTTCCAGGGCATCAAGGATTATCTGAGGATTGTCGATATCCCCGTTGTCGGCAAGGGCAGAGTCTGCGACTTCAAATGACTGAAGTTCAGGTGGGAGGTGATCAAGGGTAATCGCAGTCTGTCTGCACAGTATAAAAGCGTGCTCTAATGCATGCTCCAGTTCCCTGATATTGCCGGGCCATGGATATTCCATAAATATCTTTTCCACATCTGTTGAGACAGAGGTAATGTTTTTATTAAACTTGCTGTTGAATTTTTTTATAAAATAATTTACAAGGAGGGGAATATCATCACGACGGTCTCTGAGAGGAGGCAGGGTCACTCTCATCACATTAAGACGATAGTAGAGATCTTCTCTGAATTCACCCGCCTTGACCTTTTCCGAGAGGTCCTGATTCGAGGCTGCTACTACCCGTACGTCTACCTTTATTGTTGTTGAATCACCGACGCGTTCAAATTCTTTTTCCTGGAGTACTCTGAGCAACTCTATTTGTATCTTGGGGGATATGTCAGCAATCTCGTCTAAAAAAATAGTCCCGCCGTCTGCTATCTGGAAGCGTCCGATCTTATCTTTAATGGCACCGGTAAAAGAACCCCTTACATGACCGAACAATTCACTTTCGAGCAGGTTCTCAGACAGTGCTGAACAATTTACCTTGACCATTGCATTGCGGCCCCGGCTGCCCTTATAATGCAGGGCCTCTGCAACCAGTTCCTTTCCGGTTCCGCTTTCCCCTGTGATCATGACAGTGGTTTCTACATCAGACAGCAATTCGATGAGGGAGTAGATTTCCTGCATTTTTTCACTTTTCCCGACAATCCTGTGGAACTGCTGACGTTCGTTCAGTTCCCTTTCCAGATCCATTAGACGGGTTTCATCCTTAACAACCATAACGGCTCCGGAAAATACTCCCTGACTGTCCAATAAAGGCGAGGTAGACAAGGCCACAACCTGCTCCCTCCGGTTTGTTAACTGGCATTCAATGTGACTAAACTCAGCAGGCTTTTTTGTATCGACCGTTTCCACCAGGGCTTCAAAGCATTTACCCCTGCAGTTGTCGTTAAGAGAGTTGAATACTTTCCCTATAGAATTCCGGTCAAAGCCGCAGATATTTCTGGCGGCTTCATTTATTTCCAGTACCACCATGTCCTTATTGACTGTTATGATTGCATCCTTGACACTCCTGAAAATAGCTTCAAGATTAGCCCGGTATTTCTCCTTTTCATCAATAACTGCCTTGTGCTGCAGGGCCACGTCAATCGCATGAAAGAGGGCGTCTTTTTGTATAGGTTTTGGGATGTAATCAAAAGCCCCAAGTCGAACGGCCTCAGATGCTGTATCGATATTGGGATAACCGGTTATCATTATTACCGGGCAATTCATTTTTCTCTTCTTTATTTCCCGAAGGACCTCCATGCCGGATTTGCCCTTTAAGATGATATCGGCAAATATAAGGTCGTAATTGCCTTTTGAGATATGATCGATCGCCTCGTCAAAATCCCTGGCAGTGGATACCTCGTAGTTCTGGGATGAAAGAAATTTATTGAAGGTAAAGCGTATGCCTTCCTCATCATCAATTATCAGGATTTTTGCATTCATTCTTCGCCATCCCCGGTTATCGGCAGATTTATGGTTATTATGGTGAACTCACCCTCGACACTGTTTATCAGGAGCTTGCCGCCATGTTCACTTATAATACCATGGCTTATACTTAAGCCCAAGCCGGTCCCCATTCTGTTGGGTTTCGTTGAGAAAAAAGGATTAATAACCTTATCGATTATATTCGCTGCAATACCCGTCCCGTTGTCAAGAAAAACGATCCTGACATATTTTTGTCCGTCAATCCTTATGTCGTCACATTTAATCTCAAGGATTTTGTTTTCATGGGTGCCGGGGTATTTCTGATTCAGGGCAAACCGTGAATTACTGATTATATTTAAGAAGACCTGCTGTATCTGTTGAGGATGTACAGGAATTTTAATAGGTTTTGCGGGTATATCGACAGTCAGATGAATTCCGTCTTTTCTGATTTGTGCTGATGTTAAAGACAATGTATCTGAAAAAATTTCATGAAGGGGCATTAAACACTTTTCTTCTTTTCTGATGCGCGCAAAGGAGAGCAGGCTTTTAACAATTGTTGCAATCCGGTCACCGTCTTTAATAATCCTCCGGGCGATTTCATCGTCCCTGTGTTCTTTCTCGAATTCGTCAATTAATATCTGCCCGTAATTGATTATATTATTTATAGGATTGTTTATCTCATGAGCAACCCCGGCTGCGAGTTCACCGAGTGAGGCCAGGTGTCTGGTTCGTGTGGCCCCGGCCTCCAAATTTATCTTTTCTGTAATGTCCCTGGTAAGCTCTATGACACTTTTAACTCGCCCGGCCTCATCTTTGATCGGGAAAGCCCGAACATCCCAGATCCGCTCCTGAGA
>Ga0102851_10003032_pt1 | contig 10350 bp, 6 predicted proteins | sample Mud3Dept3metaG_FD_79558 | JGI IMG/M metagenome (GOLD analysis project Ga0102851, IMG submission 79558) | Freshwater wetland microbial communities from Ohio, USA, analyzing the effect of biotic and abiotic controls - Mud 3 Core 4 Depth 3... | ecosystem: Environmental > Aquatic > Freshwater >...
ACAATCAAACGGAGAAAGCCGGCTTGGACAAAATGGCCGTCACGCTCCTGACGACGAACCTCAGCCGTATCGAGGATCTCGAAGTGACGAGCACGCAGAGGCTTTTCGATATCCTCAAGCGCCTCGGCAAGCAGGACGCCCGGACGATCGAAAGGAGCCTGGCCACCGAGGTGGCGGCACGGGCCGGAGTGAAAACCATGATCATGGGGAGCATCATCCAGATCGGCGGACGGATCCGGCTCTCGTCGGAGCTCATCGATGTCCAAAACGGATCGATCGTCGGGACCCAGTCCCAAGACGGCACGAAGTACGACGACCTCTTCGCCATGGTGGACAGCATCACGGAGCAGATAGGACAGCAGCTCGCCGGGGGGAAAGCCGCGGGAGGGCTGAAAGTCGCCGACGTGACGACATCATCCCTGGAGGCCTTAGAGCAATATCAAAAAGCCCTCGACTTGATGATGAGGTGGGATAATCCCTCGGCCGCCAACCTTTTGAAACGGGCTGTAGAGATCGACCCGAAGTTCGCCATGGCCTACGCCTACCTGGCCATGGCACAGCTCAGCACAATGATCAGCGTCTTTGACCCTTATACCGACCTGACAGAGGCCAAGAACACCCTCGAATCGGCCAAGAAATATTCCGACCGGGCCACCGCGAGCGAACGCATCGTGATTCAAATGATCGAAGCGTTGCTCAACCGCGACATCACAAAGGCGGCCGGATTCGGCCGCGAGCTCCTGGCCAGAAATATCCCGGCGAAGTGGGCCTATATGGCGATCATAAACGAGCAATGGAGGAGGAGAGACTTCCAGGGAGCCATTCGGACGGCGGAAAAGATGATCGAGAACGACCCGGCCGAGGGCAACGGCTACAATGGTCTCGCCTACTGCTATGGCTATCTCAACGATTATCCGGCGGCGATCTCAGCCCTTAAAAAATACATCGCCGTCCATCCTGATGACGCCAATACCTATGACAGTGCCTGGGAAATGAGCATGTGGGCCGGAAGATACGACGAGGCCCTCCGCTACGCCGATGAAGCCTTGAGCATCCACCCCAGCTGGATATTCTTCGACTACTACTCCGGCTGGGCCCTCATTCACAAGGGGCAGGGCGAGACCGCCCGAGAAAGGTTCCGCCGGTTGGAAAGCAATTCCCCCGCCTGGCGGGGGCCGGCCGCCTTCTATTCCGGACTGGCATATCTCAGCGAGGGGAAGCATAGGGAAGCCCAGGCCGAATTCCTCCGCGCGATCGGACTGGCCCGAGAAAATGGGCAGATACGTGAAGAGGTGATGTACCGGGTCTTTTATGGTGAAGCCTTATTGATCCGGGGGGAGGCCGGCCCGGCCCAAGCCAAATTCGAAGACGCCGAGAAAGTTTCAGCTCAATATTACCGATATGATTTCAACCCTGTTCCCCTGACCCGGCGATTCTATGCGGGAAGAGCATTCTTGCGACAGGGCCAAATCGACCGGGCCGCTTCTCTCGCGGAAGAGATTTCGACGATTGTCCGGGACAAAGGACTGCCCGCCGAGTTTCTCGATTTTCGCCTTCTCCTCGAAGCGGAGATCAGCCTGGCTCAAAACAAACCGGAAGACGCCTTGCGAATCCTGGACCAAACGAGCTATTTTGTCTGGCACAGTTCCCCCCACTTCTGGCGCGCCAAAGCCGCGGCCGAAGATATTCTGGGTCGAGCGGAGCTCGCCGCCGAGTGTTACAGGGAATTCCTCGGTAGGACAACCTTGGCCAGAGAGGAATCTTGCGACCCGGTCCGCTACTTCTATGAGATGTCCATGGCGGATTACAACCTCGGTCGGATCGCCGAGAAAACAGGGAATGCGGCCGCGGCAAGGGATCACTATCAGAAATTCCTGGAGAGGATGCGGGCCGCCGACCCCGGTATCCCGGAAGTCGCGGACGCCCGGAAGCGCCTTGCCGCCCTCGGGTCATAGAAAGAAATTGGTTTTATTTATAAAAGGACGGTGCTCAATTCCCTCGTTGGGAGGCCCAGCATGAAACAACGGCAAATCATGATTGGCATCTTGGCCGTCGTTGCTTCCTTGCGCGGGGTGGCTTCTGTGCTGAAACGATATAAGCCGTGCCTTAAAATCTACGCCGTCGAACCCGCGGAATCCTCGGTGCTGAAGGGAGGCCAGCCGGGCCCGCACAATATCGAAGGCGTCGGGATTGGCACCATTCCTCCGCTCTGGGATCCAACCCTTGTGGATGATATTCTGGCGGTCAAAACGGACGATGCGAAGGACATGGCGAGGCGGCTCGCGAGGGAAGAGGCTCTTTTCGCCGGGACCTCGTCCGGAGCGAACGTTGTTGCCGCGATCCGGGTGGCACGTTGGCTCGGCCCGGACGCCAGGGTTGTTACGCTGATGGGCGATTCCGGCCTCAAGTATCTGAGCACCGATGTCTACCGAAGAAAATGACGCCCTGGCTCGATCCAGGCCCGCAGAAGCTTATGCTTCATCACGCCGGCAAGTCGTGATGGCCGGGAAGACAATTTGTTTGCCAAAGGCGGGGAGAACGCCGCCCCACTGGATTGTCCGAATTATCCCGTCCCTCGTACTGCTCTGGATTCAGATAGCCCTTGGTTCTGCCTGTACTGCAGTCCCCTCGGGTCCCCGGGTTGTCGCCGAATGGGAGGCCGCGATCGGCACCCTCGTCGCCTACCCATTCGAGATTCCGGGCCAGCTGCTCGCAGAGCTGGCGGGCGAGGGCCGGCTCTTTGTCATCGTTCAGCCCGACCAAAGTGAGGCCGCGCAGGCGGCGATAAAGGCCGCAGGCGTGCCCCCTTCAAAGGTCACGCTCATCCCGACGACCACGAAGACCCCGTGGGTCCGTGATTATGGAGCTCATACGGCCGTCCGGCCGGATGGTTCGGCTGTGCTCGTCGACGCCGATTATGTCGAGACGCCGATCTTTGAGCGCGGCGCGCCGCCGGTCCACCTCGGCCAAGAGCTTCGTTACCCGGACAGGAGCCCCGAGGACGACCGCACACCCCAGGACGTGGCTCGGGCGCTGGGTCTGCAACGAGTCCCGATCGAAGCTTTCGTAACCGGCGGGAATTTCCTCGTCGACGGCCGCGGCACGGCCTTCTGCACCGTGGCTTTCCTTGATGAGAACCGGACGCGCCTCAGCGACGATGAGCTGCGGCGGCGCCTGCGCCTAAGGCTGGGTATCGAACGCCTTGTCGTGCTCGAGAACACCGAGCCCATCGGAATCCAGCACATCGACTGCTGGCTCAAGATCCTGGATGCCGGGCGCCTGCTTGTCAAGCGTGCCCCCGCGGACCATCCCGAGTTCGCTCCGATCGAGCGCAACGTCGCGCTTTTGTCCAAGCTCAAGAGCGCTCTCGGCCGCCCGTATGAAATCCTGCGCATCGACTGCCCCGTATGCGGCACCCACGACGACCTGGCCACAGGGCAGTCCCTTCCCACATTGCCCGCCTACACGAACGCGCTGATCCTGAATCGGAGCGTTTTTATTCCGCTCTTCGGCTGCGCCGGGGATGAGGAGGCGCTCGCCACCTGGAGGGCGGCGATGCCAGGGCACCGCGTTGTGGGGATCCCCTCCGCGGACTGGAAGCCCTACGACGCTCTGCACTGTCGGACCCGGGCGGTGTTTGCGGTCGGAACGCGAAAGTGACGGCGTCCTGCGTCAGCGGCTAATTCTTGGACTGGAAGCGATAGCCGATGCCGTGGACCGTCTGGATAAAACGGGGGTTGGCGGGGTCGTCCTCGATCTTCTGGCGCAGCTTGGCGATGTGCTGGTCCAGAGTGCGGGTTGTGCCCTCATAGCGGATTCCCCAAATCTCATCCAGAAGCCGGAACCGCTCGATGACTTCGCCGTCGTGGTCGAGGAAAAAACGGAGAAGAGCCAGCTCGCGGGCGGAGACGGCGAACGTCCGGTTCCCCTTTTTCCCGGAGTATGTTTTGGGGTCGATCGTCACGTCCTCAAAAGCGATGGGACCGCTGTCCCGGACGGCCGGTTTCTGGCGTGAGCGGCGTAGGCCGGCGCGGACCCTGGCCAGGAGCTCATTCACGCCGAACGGCTTGACGATGTAATCGTCCGCCCCCATCTCCAGCCCCACCACCTTCTCCACTTCCTGCCCTTTGGCCGTCAGCATCAGGATGGGGGTTATTTCGTCCTTTTTCCGGATCTCCCGGCAGACGTCATAACCGCTTTTTTCCGGGATCATGATGTCGAGGAGGATGAGCGACGGCTTCTCCCTCTCGTACACCCGGAGCGCCTCTTCTCCATCCTCGGCCGTCGCCACGGCATACCCTTCCCCCTCCAGGAGATCCTGGAGGCCGGTCAGGATGGAGCGGTCATCCTCCACGACGAGGATCATCTCTTTTTTCATTCTTGTCCTTGCCGGCTTTGCCGGGGAAGGCGGATTTGGAAGACGCTCCCCCCTCCGTCTCGCGGAAAATAATGAATGTCTCCGCCGTGATCCCGGACGATGCGGAGCGCGATCGGCAGGCCCAGCCCGCTCCCCCTCACTTTGGCCGTAGGGGAATCGTCCGCCCTGTAGAATTCTTCGAAGATCTTTTTCGCCGCCCCGGGGGGGACTCCGATCCCCCGGTCCTTGACGTTGATCAGGACGGAATCCGCGGTGCCGGTGATGTCGACGTCGACCCTCCGGGCCTCGCCGCCGTATTTTTCGGCGTTGGAAAGGAGGTTGAGGAGCGCCTGCTTGAGCGCCTCCTCGTCTCCCTCGATAAAAGCTTCCCCCAGGTCGTTTTGGAACGTGACCTCAAACCCGTTGTGCTCGAGCCTCACCCTCTGGCCTTCGACGAGCCCTTCGGAGAGGAGCGCCACATCCAGCCCTCTTTTCTCGTACTTCCGCTCGCCCCGCTCCATCCGGGCGAAGTCGAGGACATTGTTGATGAGCCGCGTCAGGCGCTCGGTTTCGGATACCATCAAGTTCAGGTATTTCTCCTGTTTCTCCGGGTCGGGTTGGCGTCGCTCCTTGAGCATCTCGGCGAACATCCGGATGGACGTGAGGGGGGTTTTGAGCTCGTGGGAGACATTGGCGACAAAAGTCGTCTTCTGGCGGGCCAGGAGCATCTCGCTCCGCAGCGTGTTTAAAATGGTGGTTCCTCCCGTTGCCATGGCCACAAGCAAGAAAAGCACCAGGATCCAGAGGATGAGCGTAGTCAGGTTGGCCCGGGAGGCGACGGCGTCCGGGCTGGACAGATAGGCGGCGATCTCCCAGCGGGGCAGCCTCTCGCTGATCTCCCGCGCCGCCAGCGGCCGCCGCCAATCCCGGCCCTTGTTATCGTCCGGAGTGATGAGCGGCCGGCCGTTTTCATCCAGGATGGTCAGGATCCGGACCGGAGTGAAGATCTCCGGCAGGAGACCCACCAGGCGTCCGCGAAACGCCTCTCCGTCCAGCACACAGCCCGTGAAGCCTCCGGACGAGTCCCTCTTCCAGAAGAGGAGGGTCAGTTTGTCCTGGATAAAACGGGGGATGAGCCCGTCCCCGCGGCCCTCCGTGATCTCGGTGAAGCGCCGGGACTCGGAGATAAAAATCGATGCCTGCGGGGGAGCCTCCTTTTTGGGGGAGAGGGCGTCACCCGGGCTCACTGTCCGCGGCGCCGCCTGCTGGCCTTTTTCGCGCGCCTGGTCATAGACAACCTTGCGGAGTTCGGGGCTCATCTCGAAATCGCTGAGCGCCTTCTGCTGGGCCTCCACCTCTTCGACCCGGCTTTTCGGCTCTCTCAGGACGCTTTTCTCTTCCTGCGCAGCGGGAGGCCGCGTTCTTTCGAGCCCGAGCCGAGGAGATTCCACGGCGGGCTCTGGAGCTGCCGCTTCTCCCAGGGTTTTCTTTTTCAGGTCCTCTTTTGTCCTGGTGATTTCATCTTTATAGAGCACGGCGATATTCTGGTAGATTGGGACGACCGCCCGGCCGGTGACAAATTCCCCGTTTCCATTGAGGAACGCCCGTTCTTCTTCTGAAAGCTGGCCGGTCAGGGACGGCCAGACGATCTCCAAATCCGGGGAGAGAAGGAAAGGAACTCCGACCAGCGGAGTTCGGGCTTTCCAGGCCGCGAGCGCATCCCGAGGGGAGGCGGATTCATCGCCGGTCAGGGAGGAAGCGAGCTCCTCCTTGATCCGGTCCAGGTCGGCATTCACCAGGGACACCATGTGGACGAGTTCGGCGTCGAGCGTCCGCTCGAGCCTCAGCTCGATGAACGCTTTTTCCCGGTTGATCGAGCGGATGGCGATGACACCGAGGACGAGACAGGGGATGACGACGGCCAGGACAAAAAGCAGCCGCAGGTGCGACGCGCTCCGTTTTCTGTTCATCGTCATCCCTGTCTGTTCATTATAACCACAGAAGGAAAGTCTAGCGCAAGCGATCCGGAAGCCAGGGGGCTCTCTGGTCGTCGAGGATGACCTTGATCCTGTCCTCTTCCTGGGGGAACCCGGCCAGGTGAACCACCCGGTCGTTATGGGCGAGAGCCTGGATATTGGCCACGGAGTCTATCGAGGTGTACTCGACGCCGAGGTCGAGCCCGGGCTGGGTCCGGAATCTCCGGCTCAGGAAGGACCGCAGGAACTCGGCCGCCCTGTCCCTGTCGAGCGAGGCGGCGCGGGCGCTTCCGAGCGACGTAAACGCGGAGGATTTCAGGATCTTCGGCCACTGCTTGAGAAATAACTCAGGGTTGGCGAAGATGTCCGCGCTGACGACCGAACCGCCGACTCCGATGACGACACCCACCGTGTCGGAGTGGAGACGGGGAAGGCCGGCCATTTTTTCCTCGATCTTCGAGATCCGGGCGCGGTTCTCCTCCTTGTCATAGGCGTCCTGGTAAGCTCCCGTGGCCGAGGCCACCCCCATCACGCTGTTTTCCTCGGCGATCTTGCCCCAGATCTCGGACTGGGCCGCGGGCGCCTTCTCCTGCGCCCTGGCCCGGAGCGCCGGAGTTCCCAGGTTCTTCTTGCTGAAGAAGCTTTGGGACACGTGGCTCCAGCGTCCCTGCTCCACGCAATAGACCGGTGCCAGAAGGTCCTTTGTGCCCGGGGCAAGCAGGATGTCTCCGGCCAGGATGCGGTCCTGGCGGCAGCCCGTCAGGATCTCCCCGCCCATCAGAAATATCATGTGCTTGGACAGGTTGCTGATCTTCACCTGGGGCACGCGTCCTCCCTCGACCTCCGTGATTGCGATCCAGCCGTTCTTCAGGGCGTCATCAAGGGAGACGTATCCGGTCCGGTCCACGACCCGGTCCAGATAGACGGGAATGATGGTCAGGCTGCCGTGGCTGACCCCCTTGCCGAGCTCCAGCCGCCTGACTGTGTCCCGGACGGGATCCCGGCTGTCCTCCGCGACCGCGGCCGGTCTGACCGTACCCAATAGCAGGGCGGTCAGGACGGCCATTGCCAGCGTTGTGAGTTTTTTCATCGCACGATCCTCCTGTTCTTGAATTTGACGGCCTCATGGAGTTTCCATGTCCGTCATACCCAATATAAGGAGGAGATCGTCCGGGGTTGTCACCTCGAGGTAAAACGTTTGTAAAAGAAGTGTAAACCGAGACCGGTCCCGGGTACCCCTCTTGATTTGACAGCCGGCGGCGCGCCGATTTACCATTGCCGGCGATGGGCTGAGGTGTAATCGGCGGAGGAACACGGCCTCAGCCGGTGCGCCAAAGAACGGAACGATTCTGACGGAGAGGTGATCATGCGCAAGCGTCTTTTATGCAGCCTGATCGGTATCCTTTGTCTTCTCGTTCTTACTGTTCCGGGTCAAAAGCGGCTGAAGGTCATCGTCCTTTACGATATGGAGGGCGTGTCCGGTGTTACCAATGCCGAGGGCACAGACTTCGATTCAAAGCCCGATTACGAGCCGGCCCGCCAGTCCCTCACCGCTGACGTGAACGCGGCCATCGCGGGACTCATGGCGGGCGGAGCGACGGAGATCATCATTGTCGACGGGCACGGGTCGGGGAATAGCGAAAACCCGGATATCCTAGAGGACCAGATCCTCGCGCCGGCGAAAATGATCTCCCGCGATCGTCCCTTTGACATTTATATGGACAGCTACGATCAATCCGTGGATGCCATCGTGGCTATTGGGATGCACGCCGGAGCGGGGAACCCGGAGGGATTCCTTTCGCATACGTACACGAGCGAGGACGTCCAATACACGGTCAACGGGATCCCCTTTAATGAATCGATGATCCTGGCCGTGGGCGCGTCCCGTTACGGCATCCCCCTGATCATGGTCAGCGGGGATGACCGACTCGAAGTCGAGCTCCGCCGCTACCTTCCAGCGGTCAAGTATGCCGCGGGCAAGCATGCCCAGGACCGCTCCAAGGCGGAGCCCTTTCCGAGGGATGAAGTCAACCGGCGGATCGAGAAGGCGGCCCGGGAGGCCCTGCTGGCCCTGGATACGGCCCGCCTGCCGGAGATCACCTCCGGGCCTTTCCGCTTCGCGCTAGGCTTCCAAGATGAAACGCAGGCGCGCTATGTGGGCTGGCTCCAGGGCGCGGAGACAAGCTCCGACCCAACCAAGGTCGAGATCCGGGCCGGGGATTTCGAGGAAGGATACCGGGCCAGTTTGAGGCTTATATCGGCGGCCGGCCTGGTCGGTCGCTACCAGGCCCTGCAGCGTGTGGTGAACGAACAACCCAACTCGCCGGCCCTGCAGAAGAGCGTGTCTGCGTACATGACGGACCGCTGGCTCAACCGCCTGCCGGCCCTCCCCAAGTCCGGCGCTGCGGGAACTCCCGTTCAGCGTTATTGGGGTGCGCGCTGAGATAGCGGCCATCCCATTGGCCTCCCGGCGTCGTCACCGCTGTCATTCCAGCACCAGAAGACGGATCCTGGACCCGTCCGCGCCGCCCCGGTACACCCGCTCGACGGCTTTCACAAAATCGGATTCCTTGGCCTTGGGGATATCCATGAATTTCTGAGGGTTCCGGTCGGTCAGTGGGAACCAGGAGCTCTGGATCTGGACCATGATCCGGTGGCCCGGCCGGAATACATGAAAGGCATCCGGCATGACGAATTCAACCTTCTCCGGCTGGTTGGGGACAAAAGGCTCGGGCTTTACCAGGCTTTTCCGGAACTTGCCCCGGAACGGTTCTCCGCGAACGAGCTGCTGGTAGCCGCCCATCCGGATTGCGGCCGGGTTGAGCTCCGGGTCGGGGTAATCGCCCGGATAGACGTCGATCAGCTTGACGACGAAATCCGAGTCCGTGCCCGAGGTGGACACCTTCAGCATCGGTGTTATCGGTCCCGCGATGACGATGTCCCGGTCCAGAGGGTCTGTTTCATAAAAGAGGACGTCGGGTCTCCGGGACGCGAACCGCTGATCCTCGGTCATGTAGTCCCCCGGCATGCCCTCGCCGATAGAGCCGATGACGGGAACCGGTTTCCCCGGATCGCTGATGTATTCATCGAAGGCCCCAGGCTCTTCCGCCGCAGGCTCAAACGACAACTTGCCTCCGGCGCAGAGGAAGAGCGTTTTTTCCCGCGCTTCCCGGGGCGGCCAGGCATCAAACCTTCGCCATTCGTTCGTTCCGGTGGCGAAGACCCAGGCTTTGGGGATGGCTTTTTCGTTTGGCTGTTTCAAACCGTCCCCTTTGCCTTTGAGATGGTAAACGAAAAAGGGCAGTTCGATCGCTTCCCGATAAAACTCACCCGTCCTGGACCCGAATGTCAGGTTCCCGAGCCGGTCGCCATCCATATCCGCCCAGCCGCCGTGAAGCCAGGGTCCCATGACGAGCGTGTTCGGACCCAGCGGCCCGTTCTTTTCCAGCGCGTAGAAAAGCTTCAGCGGGCCGGCCAGGTCTTCGGCATCGAACCAGCCGCCGACAAAAAGGACCGCCGGCTTGATATCTTTCATGTGCGGCACAAGCGAGCGGGCCTGCCAGTACTCATCATAGTTCGGATGCTCCAGGTTGGCGTTCCAGTAGGGATTTTCGTTCTTGAAATATTTGTCATTGCTGTTGGAGAGAGGGCCCATTCTCAGGAAAAAATCATAGGCGTCGGGCGTTCCGAAGTCGAACCGGGCCCATCTTTCCGGGCGCGCCGGACCGTCCGGCCGCGGCTTGAAAACGGAATAAAAACCGAAATTGGCCGCCAGGAAGAAGGCGCCGTTGTGAAAGGCGTCATCGCCGTCGGCCACGTCTCCCACGGGCGCCTGCGGGGAGGCGGCCTTGAGGGCGGGATGCGCATTGATCATCCCGAAAGCGGCGAAGAAACCCGGATATGAAATCCCCCAGATGCCCACCCGGCCGTTGTTGCCGGGCACGTGCCTGACCCGCCAGTCGATTGTATCGTAAGTGTCGGTCGTTTCGTCCGTGTCGGTCGGCCCGGAAAACCGCG
>Ga0102851_10003033_pt1 | contig 10348 bp, 7 predicted proteins | sample Mud3Dept3metaG_FD_79558 | JGI IMG/M metagenome (GOLD analysis project Ga0102851, IMG submission 79558) | Freshwater wetland microbial communities from Ohio, USA, analyzing the effect of biotic and abiotic controls - Mud 3 Core 4 Depth 3... | ecosystem: Environmental > Aquatic > Freshwater >...
CGGAGAGTCCGGACCCTCGAGACGCGCCATGCTGACGAGTGCCGCCTGCCCTCGCCACCCTTTCCGGCGGAGGTTCTCTTCGAGGGCTCGGAGAACTTCTGCGTCGCCCTTCACGCGGCCCAGGAGCCGAACAGCAGCGACCGCGACGCCCGGAACCGGATCCCCCGCCCGCCTGAGAGCCGCGGTCCGCACGGAGGGGAACGCGGCGGTTTCCCTCGAAGACGACGAGATCTTCTCGAGGGCGAGGAGCGACTGGACGGCGACCGAGACGCTCGTCGAGGCCGAGAGGCGGACGAGGTCCGGCACGGCCTTCGCGTCCGCGAGCAAGCCCGCCGCGCGCGCCGCCCAGGCGAGGGAATCAGGGTCCTCGTCCGTTTCGTCTTTCCGGAGCACGGCACGTAGCGCCGGAAGGCTCTCCGACTTCGGCCGCCGCGCCATCGAATAGACCGCAGCGCGGCGAACGTCCGCCCGGACGCCCGGGCCGAGCGCGACGGCGGCGAGCGCTTCAAGGACCCTCGGCTCCCCGACCCGGTGGAGCGCCAGCGCCGCAGCGCCGCGCGACCGTCCCGATCGGCCGGCCGCCGCGAGGAGGGCACCCGTCGCTTCGGCGCCTCCGAGCTTCCCGAGTGCGTCCGCGGCGTCCGCCGCCGTCACTCCGTCCGGGTCGTCCAGGGCCGGGGCGAGGAGCGGCACGAGGTTCCGGTCGCCCGTCAGGCCCGCTCCGAACGCCGCGGCGCGCTGCACGGCCGGATCGGCGTCGCGGAGGAGCACCTCGAGGATCGGGCCCGCGTCCGGGTCCTTCACGCGCCCGCAGGCGAGCGCCGTCTTCGCCCGGATCCACGGGTCGCGCGACGACGCCGCCCGCGCGAAGAGGTCGGCGTCGGGGCTCCGGGAGTCTTCCGCCGAAAGGAGGCGCGCGTAGATTCCGAGCCGGTCGCCGTCGCCCGCCGGCGGCGCCTGCCCCGGCCCTCCCGGGCTCGCGCACCCGGCGAGGAGCGCCACGGCGGCGCCGAGGACGGGGCCCTTCAAAGTCCGATGACGAGCCGGTCGCCGAGAACGGGCGGCAGACCCGCGCGATGGATCTTCCGCCGCGTGGCCTCGACGTCGTAGGGGACGCGGTCGAAGTGGACGGTCGCCGCGACGGCGTCGTAAAGCGCATAGGACGCCTTCGGATTCCGGTCGCGCGGCTGCCCGACGGACCCGGGATTCACGAGGTATTTCTTCCCCGGCTCGAGCCTCAGCTTCACGCGAGCGTTCCTGATCGCTTCCACGCGGATGCCATCCGCTTCGAGCGTGAAGACCGAAGGGATGTGGCTGTGCCCGAAGAAGCAGACGTCGATCCCTGCGGCCATCCGGTCCATCTGGATGAAGTTCATCGACGCGTCGAAGTCCGAGAAGATGTAGGCGTCCTCGTCGAGGGGCGAGCCGTGACAAACGACGAAGAGCTCGTCCACGATCGTCGGCCCCTGGGGAAGACGCTTCAGGAACTCCAGGTTCGGCTTCGACAGCCGGCTCGCGGTCCAGCGGGCCGCGTACAGCGCGGGCGGGTTGAACAGTTCGCCGGGATCGGCGCCCGTGACGACCTTGTCGTGGTTTCCCCGGATCGAGAACGTCGTCCTCGGGATGTGGCGGAAGCGGTCGAGCACCTTGTTCGGGTCGGCGGCGTAGCCGACGAAGTCGCCGAGGCAGATGACGCGGTCGAAGCGTTTGCGCTTGACGCGCGCAAGGACCGCCGCGAACGCCTCGTCGTTCGAATGGATGTCGGAGACGATCAGGTAGCGCACGTCAGTCGTCCCCGCCGTCCCCGCCCAGCGGGGTACGGAGAAGTTCCGCGACGCGCGCGGCGACCTCTTCGACAGTCATCTCTCCGTTCACGAAAACCGCCAGATCCGCCATTCTATAGAAAGGGAGCCGCGCCTCGAACAGACGCCGCGCCTCTTCGACGTTCCGGAAGAGCGGCCGGTCGGTGGTCTTCCCCGCGAGACGGTCGGCCAGGACCTCGAACGGGACGTCCAGGAAAACCGAGGCGCCGCGGCGCTTCACGAACGCCAGGTTCTCGGGGAACGTGAACGTGCCGCCCCCGAGGGCCACGACCGCGCCGGGAAAGGCGCCCGTTCCCTTCAAGAGCTCGGCCTCCCGGGCGCGAAAGAACGCCTCGCCTCGCGTCTCGAAGGTCGATCGGATCGTCTCCCCGGCCATCGCCTCATAGGCCGCGTCGAGGTCGACGAACGGGACGTCGAGGATCTCCGCGAGGCGCCGCCCGACGGTCGTCTTGCCGCTCCCCATGAAGCCGACGAGATAGACGCGCCGTGGCTCGCCCGAGGTCAGCCCCCTTTCTCCGTCGCAAGCCAGCGCTCGAGCCATTTCGTCGAGAAGCTCCCGGAGCGGACATCCGGCTCGTCGAGAAGACGCCGATGGAGCGGAATCGTCGTCTGAACTCCCTCCACGATGAAGAGCTCGAGGGCGCGCTTTCCCCTCATGAGGGCCTCCTCGCGGTCACGGCCGTGGACGACGAGCTTCGCGATGAGCGAGTCGTAGTGGGGCGGGATCTTCCATCCGGCGTATGCCGCCGTGTCGACGCGGACACCCGGGCCGCCCGGCAGGTGAAGGGTCGTGATCGTGCCGGGCGAAGGAGCGAAGGTCTCGGGGTCCTCTGCGTTGATCCGAAACTCGATGGCGTGACCCCGCGCGGAGAAGCCCGAGCCCACGTGCGCCTCGCCGAAGCTGAGCGGTTGCCCCGCCGCCACGCGGATCTGCTCCTTCACGAGGTCGAAGCCCGTCACCATCTCGGTGACGGGGTGCTCCACCTGGATTCGCGTGTTCATCTCCATGAAGTAGTACGAGCCGTCTTCATCGAGAAGGAACTCGATCGTCCCGGCCCCGACGTAGTCGACCGCCCGGGCCGCCCTCACCGCCGCCTCCCCCATCTTCTCCCGGAGCACGGGCGTCACCGCCACCGACGGGGACTCCTCGAGGATCTTCTGGTGCCGCCTCTGGAGCGAGCACTCGCGTTCCCCGAGGTGGACGACGCGCCCGTGCATGTCGCCGAAGACCTGGATCTCGATGTGCCGCGGCTCTGCGAGGTACCTTTCGAGATAGAGGCTCCCGTTCCCGAAAGCCCGCTCCGCTTCGTGCGTGGCGAGGTCGAAGGCCGCCGCGAGCTCCTTGTCGTTCCGGGCGAGGCGCATCCCGCGGCCGCCGCCCCCTGCCACCGCCTTGAGCAGGACCGGATAGCCGATCCGGCCGGCGATGGTCAGCGCGTCCTCGACCGACGACAACGGCCCCGGGCTGCCGGGAATGGTCGGAACGCCGGCCCGTCCCACGGTCGCCTTGGCGACCGCCTTGTCGCCCATGGACCGGATCGCCTGAGGCGACGGCCCGATCCAGGTGAGGCCGACCTCGCCGAGGATCTCGGCGAAATGGGCGTTCTCAGCCAGGAACCCGTAGCCGGGATGGACGGCGTCGGCCCCCGTGATCTCCGCAGCGGCGACGAGCGATGCGATGTTGAGGTACGAGCCCGCCGGCGCGGCCGGCCCGATGCAGACGGACTCGTCGGCCACCTGGACATGGAGGGCGTCGCGGTCGGCCTCCGAATGAACAGCGACCGTCGCCACGCCGAGCTCCTTGCAGGCGGCCACGATCCGGAGCGCGATCTCGCCGCGATTGGCGATGAGGACTTTCTGGAACATCGGGGCGCCGGCGCTTCAGCGGGGCTGGATGGCGAAGAGCTTCTCGCCGAACTCGACCGGCTGGCCGTTCTGCGGGTAGATCGACACGATCGTCCCCGAGACGTCCGCTTCGATCTCGTTCATCAGCTTCATCGCCTCGACGATGCAGAGGGTCTTGCCTTTTTCCACCTCGTCACCCACCTTCACGAATGGCTCGGCGTCGGGATTAGGCGCCCGGTAGAAGGTCCCGACGATCGGCGACGTCACGACGTGGAAACCCTCCCGCTCGGCCGAGCTCGGCGGTCCGGGCGGCACCGGAGCCGGGAGCGCGGGCGTGGACACCGAGACGGCGGCCAGCTCGGCAAGGTCGGAGGGCTCACCGACAGAAGGGGACGCCGGGCGCCGGGCGATGGCCGGCACGGCGCGCGCCGGCCCTTCGATCCTCAGGCGGAACCCCGCGCGCTCCACCTCGAGACCAGCGAGGCCTCGGCGCGCGACGAGGTCGACGAGCTCCTTGATCTCCTTGACGTTCATCGTTCCTTTCTTTCCCCTCCTCGTCAGCCGAGGGCGGGGCGCAGCCGATCCGCCGCCTTCGCGGCGGCCCACCGGACCTCGCCGAGGGCCGCGTCCGGACCGGCCTGGAGGATGAGGGCGTAGTCCCCCGAGACGCGCGCCAGAACGGCCGACCCCTTTTCGGTCACGAGCGCGAGGGACCTGAGCTTCCCCCCCCCGATCTCGGCACGGCTCCGGCCGACGGTCCGGACGAAGGAGGTCAGTTCTGCGACGAGGACTTCGGTCGAAGCTCCGTTCTTCGAGGTCCCCTGCGTGACGACCGAAAGCCCCTCGCGGTCCGTGAGGGCCGCCACGCTCAGCCCCTCGACGCCCTGCAGCACGTCGCGCAGGATGGCGCCGATGTCGTCGAGCGTCGCGGCCCGGCGGGAGGGGAAACGGGCCAGGAAGCCGGTGAGCCGCGTTCGGGGCTTTGCGATTTCCCGGGCCAGCGCCTCGGCCTTGGCGCCGAACTCGTCCGCCCGGGCGGCGTCTGGCACCTCCGCGGCGAGCGCCCGATAGGCGTCCTGCGCCTCGGCCGCGTAACCCTGCGAACGATAGAGCTCGGCCAGCGTTTCCGTGACGAGCGGCGCCGTCGGCGACTCGGTCTCGAACGGGGCGGGTGCCTCGCCCTCACCGGAGAGCGTCTCGCGCACGGGGATCTCGAGCCTTCCGCCCGTCGGCGCCTCGAGGAGCGAGGGGGGGACCGCCAGGGGCTCGGGGGCGGCGGGAGGCTCCGGGGCCACCGACGCCGGCGTCGCGGAGAGCTCGGGTGGCTCCGGCGGGAACCACGGAGGCAACGTCGCCCGCTCCGTCCTCTCCTCCAGAGGGGGCCGGGGCGGCTCGTGCCGGTCCTCCGCCTCCGTGATCCAGAGGGGCGAGGTCTGAAACGACGGCTCCTCCCGTGGGGCGGGCGGCGCCTGCTCCGTCTCGAAGACGGATTCCGCCGCGGCTGCCGTCGCTTCGACCGGACGCGTCTCCGTGAGGGCCGCCGGCTCGAACGGCTCGGGCGCGGCCGGTGCCGGCGCTGGCGCCGGCTCCGCATCGAATCCCGGACGCGTCTCCGGCTCCGGAGGCATCCAGATCGTCGCGGGTGCCGTTTCCCACGGCGGCGGAGCGGCCTCCGGGGTCATATCGGGTCCGGGGAGGGGCGTCTGGACCGGAACGGTCCTGCGCCAGGCGCCGCTCGAGCCCGAAGGCGGCGCCCCCGGCAGCGGGAGGATCGGAGCAGGAATCGTCACGTCCTCGCGGAGTGGCCGTACGCCGGACGTCGGACGCGGGGGCGCGAGCTCGGTCTCCAGCCGCTGGATGAGATCGTTGACGTCCCTCTCGCCGGGCTTGAGGCCCCGGTAAAGCTTGAGCTTTTTCACGGCCTCGAGGCGGTCTCCGCGCGCGAGGTACACCTCGGCGAGCTGCCGGATCGCCACGAGGTTTTCGCGATCGATCCGGAGGGCGTTCGTGAACGAGCGGATGGCGTCCTCGAAGCGGTCGAGCTGCTGGTAGATCTTCCCGAGGGCGACGTGGGCGGCCACGGCGCTCGAATGGAGCGCCAGGCCCCGCTCGAGCGTGATGATGGCATCCCGCAGCTTTCCGTGCCGCCGGTACTCCTCTGCGAGGGCCAGAAATTGGCGCGACGTCGGATCCCGCTGGAGGATCCGCTTGAGCTCCTCCATCCGGGAAGCCGGAGGGGGCGTGCTGCCGAAGAGAGCCATTCGAACCCCGAAGTCTAAGTCAAACCGGCCAAGAAAGTTCGGGCCGCCCGCGGGCGGCCCGAACGATCTCGAGTCGGGAGGGACTACGGCTTTGTCACGGTGACCGTGAAGTCGCTCTGGTGCGTCGGTCCGCCGCAGCTCGGCGCGTCGAACGCGCGGATGACGACGGTGTAGGTCGTCCCGCCGGTGACGCCGCCGGGGAAGCTGATCGAGCTCGTGTTGCCGGTCTGCGGCGTCATGAAGATGCTGGAGGCCGGGCTCGTCGGGTCGTTCAGCGAGAAGCCGCCCGGGCTCGGGTTGATCGACAGGACGGTCCAGGTGACCGGGGAGAACCCCGCCGGCGTCGTCGCCGGGCTCGTGGTGTAAGGCCCGACGGTCCCCGGCGTCACACCCCCCGGCAGCGACCCGGTCGCCGATCCGAGGACCGCGAACGGGCCGTTCGGGTCGTTGATGACGAGCGGGTATGTCCGGCTCGTCGAGGCCCCGACCGCATCCTGGACAGAGATCGTGACGGAGACCGTTTGCGTTCCCCCGGCTCCCGTGGTGGTCAGCTGCGGCGCAGAGGATGCGATCGCGCCCGTCGACGGGTTGAGCGTGAAGCCCGCCGGCAGGCCGGTCTGGCTGAAGACGTAGGGAGGCGTTCCGCCGCCGGCCGCCACCGTCGCCGCGTAGGCCGTGCAGAGCGTTGCCTGCGGGAGCGTCGCCGTCGTGACGGTGAGACCCGCCGTGCAGTTCGGGTTTATCGGGTTGTAAACGAGGATCGCCGGGAGGTCGGCCGAGCAGCCCGTCCGCTGGCTCCTGACCCGGATGCCGAACGACGTCGGGACGAGCTTCGAGCCCGAGATCGTGCCGCCGCTCAGGCAGTCCTGCCGGTTCATCTGGCCGTCGGGCACCGCCGGCGCCGCGAACGTCAGCTGGCCACTGTTCGAGACGGTCGCGTTGTTCACCGTCGCGATCGTGGCGCCGCCCTTCGTGATCTCGACGGTCATCGGGTCGACGAAGTTCGTGCCGAGCACGGTGATGACGGCCGAGCCGCTTCCGACCGGCGTCCCGAAGGCCGACCCGTCCTGGTTGAGGGACGTCGGGGACGCGCTCCGGATCGACGGCGGATCCACACGGTAGGTCAGGATCGTCGTCACCGGGTCGCAGACGAGGGTCGTGGACTTGAGGGTCAGGGTGCCGATCACGTTCGAGCAGGTCGTGAGGCCGCCGCCGGACTGGAGGATCTGGTTGAGAGGCGGCATCTGGATAACGACGCTGTTCGAGCTGACGGACGTAACGTTGACGCGCACCGCGCCGCCGGTTCCGGGCTGGTACGTCGCCTCGACAGGCTCCTCGAAGTTGTTGCCGCTGACGGTCACGAGCGTCGTCTGGTCCTGCGGAATGAGCGACGGCGAGACGCCGGTGGCGACCGGGCAGCCGTAATAGCGGAAGCACTCAGCGCAGCTCGCCTTCTTGCCCGTGGACGGGTTCAGGACCTCGACGTCCACGATCGAGTTCGAGAGGCACGAATAGGCCCCGGTGGCGGGCGGCGTCTTGAAGACGACCTGCGTCAGGGCGATCGGGTCGGTGATCGTCCCCTCGATCCTCTGCGCGCCGCAGTTGCCCCCGGTCATGAAGACCTGCAGCGGGAACTGGAAGCCCGTGCCGAAGATCGTGACGCGCGTCGCGGCGTCGTTCGGGCCCACTCTCGGCGAGATGGAGTTGATGACCGGTTGGAGCACCACGGGCGTGAAGGTGAACGCATTGGGCAGGACCGCCGACTGCTGCGACACGAGGCCGAGGTCGGTCGTCACGGCGACGTCGCACGTCTCGGAGACCGCCGGATTGGCGAGCGTCTTCATCGGGGTCGAAACGGTGATTTGCGCGTCGGCCTGCTGCGTGATCGTCGCGGGGAGGCCGCAGAAGGTGACCCGTGTCGTCGCGACGGACGTCCCGAAGTTGCCGCCGAGGACGAGGACCTGTTCCCCGCCGCCCGCCGACCCGGAGGTGGGCGACACGGACGAGATGAAGATCCGCGTGGAAGGGTCGATCGCGACGTAGGTGTACGCCTTTGCCTTCGTGATCGTCGTGGCGCCCGCTCCGGTGCCGATCGTCACGACGACGTCGACGACCTCGGGGATCAGCGGATTTGCCAGCGTACGCGAGGGAGTCAGGACGGTGATCTGGGTGTCCGTGACCGCCTGGACCGTCGCCGGAACGCCGCCGAACGTCACCCGCGTATTCGCGCGATCGCTCCCCAGACGCCCGCCGACGAGGAGGACGGTCTCGCCGCCCTTGGCCGAGCCCTTGTTCGGGTCGATCAAGGAGATGAAGGGTCCCGAGTCGGGGACCTGCAGGTAGTTGATCTTGACGGTCGCCGACGCGCACTCGAAGGACGCGCGGACGTTGGCGGTCCCGGAGGCCACCGAGCCGGGCGTGACGTCGGCGACGCCGCCGGAGGTCGTCTTCGAGACCGTCGGGAGGCCGGTCTCGAGGAAGGACCCGAAATCGGTCGTGAACGTGATGGACGTCCCGTCAGGAACCGGCTGGCCGTTCTTCGTCACGGTTGCCCGGATGACCACCGCCGTGTTTCCGAAGGTGTTGATCGGCCCCGGGGGGAGCGTGATCGTCACGTTGCAGGCCGCGGGAGCCGGCGTCGGGACGGTCCCCGGGGCCGTGGGCGACTCGCCGGAACACGCGGACAGGAGCAGGGCCAGTCCCGCTGCGGCCACGGCGGACGGTGTCAGGAATCGGCGCATGGTATTCACCTCGTCAGCCTCCCAGGTTGCGGACGCTCGTTTCCGTGCATCGCGGGCGCCGCCTCAACGGGTCCGACTCATCTCGACCTTGCCGGTGCTTGCGCAGTAGAGAAATGACATTTCGAACGGCGCCGGCACCGACGTGACCGGCTGTCCGGACATCGTGTGCCCGTACCACGTCACCGTGCCGGCCTGCCGGATCTCGACGTTGCCGGTCTCCCGGTCGACGCCGCCGTTGAACGGGAAGAGCTGGTCGAGGGGCGCCTTCTGAAGCGCCGCGATGCTCATGAACGGCCAGTTCCTGAGCGTCGAGGTGCCCGCAGCCGGCACCAGCGTCGAGCCGGCGAACGTCTCGGGCGCCGAGGCCGTCTTGCCTCCGTCGACCCGCCTCCAGACCACGGTGTAGCTCTCGACCTGCGTGTCCATGAATCCCGCGTCGCCGGCGGTGGCCGCCCCCTTCAGGTGGCTGGTCAGGTTCACCTGCTCGAACTGCATGAGGGTCGGCTCGTTCACGCACTTGCCGGCCAGGAGCAGCCGGTACTCGGTCGTCAGGTAGACCGGCGAGGGATCGTCCCCCTGCGTGTTCGTCGAGCAGCCGCCCGCCGTGAGCGCGGCGGCGAGGGCGAGGACCGGAACGGGACGGAGGAGCTTCTTCATGCGCCTCACCTCTCCTAGCGAATGATCCGCGGCGTGATGAAGATCATGAGTTCATCGCTGTCCTCGCGCTTCGACCGGCTGCGGAACAGGTTGCCGAGGAGCGGGATCTTCCAGAGGCCGGGAATCATCGACTGGCCGTCGTTCGTCGTGAGCTTGAAGATGCCGCCGATGACGGCCGTGCCGCCGTCGCGGACCATCAGGCGCGTCTTGGCGTCCCGCGTCGTAAGCGGGATGTTCTGCCCGCCGGAGATGTTGATGCCCACCGCCGGCTCGCGCTTCTGGACGGTGACGTCCATGATGATCGTCCCCTCGTTCGTGATGTTCGGCGTCACGTCGAGGCGGAGCGTCGCGTTGATGTAGAGGACGGTCGTCGTGTTGTTGACGGTCGTCTGGACCGGGATCTGGAACCCCGACTGGATCGACGCCTGCTCGCCCGTCTGGGTCTGGACCTTCGGCGTCGAGATGACCTTGACGAGGCCCCGGGACTCGGCCGCGTGAATGGTGGCGTTGAGCTTGAAGGTGTCGAGGACGTTTCCGGCCGCGATGGCGAGGACCGGGGGCGCGCCGCTCGGCAGCGAGACGTTGCCGATCACGGCGCCGTTGTTCGGGAAGACGAGGCCGGTCGTGTTCCCGTGCGCGGCGTCGGCCCGCGCGGCAAAGCCCCATTCGATGCCGAGTTCCTGCGAGAACGTCCGCGTCGCCTCGACGATCCGCGTCTCGATCATGACCTGGGGGTTCGCCACGTCGAGGTTCTTGATGAGGTCGAGGACCGTGGGGAGGTAGTCGGGGAGCTCCTTGATGACGAGCGTGTTCGACCGCTGGTCGACGAAGATGTCGCCTCGAGCGGACATGACCTTGCGGGCGGTCAGGGCGACGGACTCCGCGTTCGCGTACGAGACGCGCTGGAGCACCGTTCTCACCGGACGGTTCTGGTCCTGCGCCCGCAGGAAGGCCACGCGGGACGCCTCCTCCTGGGCCAGCTTGGCGGTGGAGGCGATCCGCATGACGTTTCCCTCGAGCA
>Ga0102851_10003035_pt1 | contig 10346 bp, 6 predicted proteins | sample Mud3Dept3metaG_FD_79558 | JGI IMG/M metagenome (GOLD analysis project Ga0102851, IMG submission 79558) | Freshwater wetland microbial communities from Ohio, USA, analyzing the effect of biotic and abiotic controls - Mud 3 Core 4 Depth 3... | ecosystem: Environmental > Aquatic > Freshwater >...
CCTTCTTTGGCGGAGATCTGAACCTGTTGGTGAGCGATGCGCTGCCCGGTCCCGGCGCGGGCTATCAGAACGGGAATCTCTCCCTCGCCTTCCAGGACGACTTCGGGACGATCGTGGGACAGGAGGTCATCGCGTTCGCGCCCGAGCCGGGGCGCAGCGCGGCAGCGCTGGTTGCGTTTGCCGCCCTGGCGCTCGCGGCATGGCGCGGGCGCCTCGTGGTGTGAGCCCGCAAGTGCCGAGGGAGTGGGCCAGTCGTCCCGTGCGCCGCGACCGCCGTCTCAGACCGGCGGCTGTGTCGGAGCGGCGGCCACGCGCCGGGACGGCCGCTTCGCGGCGCCGGCCTTCCTTACCGCAGGCCTCCGGGCCGGCTTCGCACGCTTCTCGCGTCCGTCGAGCAACTCGACCGCGAGCTTGCCGACCTCCTGGTTCACCTTGCGGATCAGGTCGTAGATCGCGCCGATCGAGGTCTCCTGGACCTTGCGCACGTCCTTCACCGTCTGCTCGAAGACGTCGAGCTTCGCCAACACATCGAGTGGCATCTGCGCGATCGAGCGGTGGATCTCTTCCACCGTGTCCGCTCCAGCGTCCACCTCTCGTCTCACGACGTCCGCCAGCTTGCGGAGGTCGGCCTTCACGTTTCCCGCGCTCTTCGATGAACGCATCGGTTCTCCTTCGCTTCGGGTTGCGAGCCAGGTCGCCGCAAACTCGTTGCACCATTCGTACCACTCGCGCGGCGGGACACGAACACGCTTCCGAACACAGGAAAGCGCAGGATGTGTCTCTCGATCACTCGACTGGGGCGTTTTGGCGACTCCGCGCAGCGACACGGCGTGCCTGGATTCGCCGAGCGAGGATGCCGAGCGTGAGCCACGAGGCGATGCTCGTGGCGCCGGCGCCCGGCTCGGGCACCTCGACGGCGCCGACGTCGCAACGCGCGGCATGGTCGCCGTCGCCGTCGCGGGGTCGCAGCGCGCCGCGTTGGTCGGCGAGGAGCGCGACACCGGGCGTGCCGGGCAAGCCGTCGTCGTCGATCGGGCAGCCGGCTGGCGCGCCGAAATCCACTACGGGACTCGTCACCGCGGGCATCTGCGTGAGCGTGGGCCCGCCGTTGTCGGCGAGCGGGCCGAGCTCCGCGTCGAGCGGCGCGCCATCCGATCCCTCGCGATCGGCCGCCGGTGAGAAACCGCCGCAGTCGTCGATGCGGACCACGTTGTAGCCCTCGGACACGATCGTGCCGGCGCAGTCGCGGCCCACCGCGGGCGCGGCGGTGTTGTTCGCGAGCACCGAGTTGCGGACGCGGATCTCCGAGAAGTAGTCCTGCGCGATGCCGCCACCCTGACCGGTTGCGTTGGCGTCGGCAGCGTTGCCGTAGATCGTACAGTTGTGGATTCGAGCGACGGCAGGGGAGGACGATGCAAAGACGCCGCCGCCGTCGCCATTCGCCTGGTTCCCGCTGAGCGTGCTGTTTGCGATCGTAAACGGCGCGGAGGTCGAGATCGCACCGCCGTCCGAGGTCGTGCCGTTGGCGCTGAACGTGGTATCGCGGATCACGTTCGGGCTTCCGCCTTCGATCCGCAGACCACCGCCGCGGTTCGTCGAGTGGTTGTCGTGGATGGTGCTTCGCAGGATGAGCAGGCTGGTTCCTTGATGGCGAATGCCGCCGTCGCCGCCCGTATTGCCGCGGATCGTGCTGTCCATCACGGTGAGCGCACCGCTGAGGTTCAGAATGCCTCCTCCGCCGTTGGCTTCGACGACGCTGCTTGCGATGTCGAGATCGCCCTGCGCGCTGAAGAGACCCGCGTTCGTACTCTCCGCGATGCGCGAGTTGGTGATCTGATCGAGCGCCACGCCATTCTTGCGGATGCCGTAGGCGCCACTGCCGCGGATCACCACGTCGTCGAGTTCGAAATGCGTGAAGGGTGTCTCCGAGAAGAGGCCCGCGTCCGGCGCATCCGCGATCGTCACTCCTGCGAGACGCAGCTCCACTGGGTTGCCATCCGCTGGCGTCGGATCGGTGATCGCGAGCGCCGGCTGGCCCGCTGGTAGCCCGCTGGCGTCGAGGATCGTGCTGGCGCGCCCGGCGCCAGTGATCACGACGTCGTCGGTGACGTCGAGGTCACCGCCCGCGTCGTCCACGCCCGTGACGGCGAGCGCGACCCCGAAGCTGCCGGCCGGCACGATGATGGTGTCCTCGCCCGGCGCGAAGTTCGCTTCCTGGAGCGCGGCGCGAAGCGTGCAGCCGAACACGAAGAACGGCAGTGGAATCCCGGGGATCACGCCGACGATCGCCGAGCAGAGGCCGTCGCCGACGCCGGTGTCTACCGCGTCGACCGTGTCCGTCACCGTGAAGGTGGCGCTTCGCGCCGGCGGTGCGCCAAGCGCCAGAAGCCCACCCGCGAATGCGATGCGCCCGAGGGCGCGCAGGATTCTCCCCGTCTCCGCCATCTCGACTCCTCTCGCCCCGCGCGCGCCGAAGCAACGACCCATGGAACGGGAGCGGCCCCGACTGTGCGCTGGGAGTCGCCATGGTGGCGCAACCCGGTCCCGAAGAGATAGCGAGTCGACGGGGTCCGGAGTCCAGAGCGAGAGCGCAGGGGGCGCGACGTTCCCGGCTACGCCGAGCGGCGACTCGTCCGCGTCCTCGCCGCGAGCCACGCCAGCGCGCCGAGCGCCGCTGCGCCGCCGAGGAGCGCGTCCGGCTCGGGCATCGCGGCGGCGAAGAAGGCCTGGACGTCGCGTTGCATGCGGCTGCTGAAGCTGTGGCCGACACCGGGGTAGATCGCGTACTCCGCCGCGCTCATGCCGGCGCCCTCGTGGATCTCCTGCGACACCGGCCAGCGTGGCCAGATCGGTCCGCTGCTGACGCCGGTCAGCGCGAAGACGGCGTCGCGATCGACCGCGTCCCAGCCCGGCACCGGGTCGTTTTCGTCATCGTCGCCGACGTACACGAAGAGCGGCACGCGGCGGTACGCCGCCGCGGCGAACGGCGCTCCCACCAGCGCGGCGAGGTCGCCGATGCCGACCGGATAGCGCAGCGGGATGCCGTCCCACTCGGCGACCGGTGCGAGCGGCCAGCCCGCGCCTGAGCCCGTCGCCACGGCCTGTACCAGCTCGGGGTGCAGCGCTGCGAAGCGATGGACGAACGCGCCGGAAGCCGAGAAGCCATCCAGCAGCGCCCGCGGGCCGACCGCGAGATCCCGCTCGGCGAGGCGCCGGCGCGCGTCGGCCAGCATCGCGACGAGTTGGAGGTCGATCCGCTCGAGTCCCGGCGCGACGGCGAGCAGCGTGTCGCGGTCGAGCGAATGGGTGTAGAGCGGCGGCGTCTGCGGGCGCGGGAATACCGGCACCAGCCACGGCACGCCGATTTCGGCCGCGTAGTTGGCGAGCCCGGCGCCGAGCGCCTCGGCGGCGCGGTCGTGCACCGCGAGGTCGTCCGACCCGGCGCCGGTGTTGTTGGGCTCGACGAGCAGCGCTGCGTCTGGCGAGAGTGCCGGCGGGATTCCCAGGTAGTACGGCCACGAGAAGCCCTGCGCCGGGTCGGCCGGCACCGCGTGCAGCTCGGTGTCACCGTCGCCGATCGTGAAGCTGAAGGTATGGGCGCCGAGCAGGTGGCCATCGGCGCCTTGGATCAAGAAGAGCGTGCACTCCTGCGGGTTCAGCCGGACGGTGATCTCCTTGCCGGTCCGCAGCAACGTCTCGGGGTTGTTGCGCGCGATGTGGTAGGCGCGGAAGTCCCCCGACCAGTAGTTGTCGGCCGGCGGGGCGTCCGGATCGCCCCATTCATCGCCGGTGGTGCTGAAGCCCGAGCAGGTGCTCGGCGCCATCGGCCGGTCGAAGTAGATCACGATCTCCGCGAGGTTCGGGTCGTCGCGCACCTCGCCGTTGGCGGGGTTCGTTCCCAACACGCGCGCTGGATCCACCTGCGCTGCGATCTGGAACGAGAAGCTGTAGGCGGGCAGGCGATCTCCGCGCGGGTTGCGCAAGAAGGCCGGCGGATGCAGCCAGTCGATCGATCCGGGCGTGATGTCGAGATCGATCTGGATGCGGCTGTCGGACGCGAGCGGCGTCGCGGTGGTGCGGGTCAGGTAGAGCGTGCGGTGGTCGGCGGACCAGTTCGTCGTCGAGGCGCCCCAGCGCGGGCTCGTGGTCACGCTCGCCGCGCTCGCCATCGGCTGGTCGAACGTCACCGACACGGTCGTGCGACCCGCCGCGACACCGACCGCCCCATTCGGCGGATCGGTCGCGATCACCGCCGGAAACGCCTCGTAGGGCTCGATGCCGAACGCGATCCGCGTCTCGGCGAGCAGGTCGTCGTCGAAGTCGCGAAAGCCGTTCAGCGAGCCGGCCGGATTCAGCACAAGCGTGACCAGATCGCGCGCCGGGAGCCACTCGCTGGTGTCATCACGCTGGATCGTGAGTGTGCGGAAGTCGGGCGTCCAGCTGACGGAACTCGTTCCCCAGGCGGCGGGCAGCGTGAAGCTCGAGTAGTTCGGGTTCATCGGCTCGCTGAACTGCACCACGATCGCTTCGAGCGCCGGATCGACACCGATCGCGCCCCGCGAGGGGATCGTCGCGACGACGCTCGGGACCCCGTTGCCCGGCGCGATCGTGAACGAGAAACTCGTCGTCGCCGCCGGCTCGCCGGCCAGATTCACGAAGGGGTGCAGGGAGCCGGGCGGATTCACCGTGACGGTGATCGTCGCGCCGGCCGGCAGCGCGGTGCCCGGATCGCCGCGGAAATGGACGAAGCTGCGGTCGCCGACGAAGAGCAGCTCGCCCTCCGCCCAGGGACCCGCTACGGAGAGGCTGCGCTGGTTCTGCATCGGCTGATCGAAGGCGATCGAGAACGAGCCGAGCAGGGGATCGACGCCAATGGCCCCGTTGGCCGGCTCGCTCGCGACGAGGACGGGCGGCACCGCCCGCGCGAGCGGAGCAATTGCCGCAAACGCCAGCAGCGCAATTGCAGCGAAACTCGCTGCCGCGGATGCGCGCCGCGGCGCGAAGAAGAGCGTCATCGCGAGATCGATCTGCAAGCGCGGTGCCGAGCGTTCCGGCCTCAGCTCGCGCTCGTTGCGTACGTTGCGTGCTCTACACGAGTCGTCTACCGGACAACGAAGGCGGCGATGGGTCGTCGAGTCCCCGTTGTCGAGTCCCAGCTGGATTGCGCGCCGCGCGTTGGAGCAAGCGTGCGATCGTCGATTCTGCCCTCGCCGCCGACGCCTCGCCGGCATATCGTGGCGCCGCGGGGATCGCACGCGTCCCGCGCCCCGCCTGCCTGGGAGATCCCGATGTCCGACCCCGCCACCGCCCGCGCATTCCTGCTCGCCGAGGTCGAAACGCTCGAACCGTTTGCGTTCGTGCTGGTGAGTCCGGCCGGCAGACCGCTCCACGTGGTCGAGGTGGCGCGCTCCGAGAGCGGAGGACTCGAGGTGCGCGTGCCCGGGCGCCCGCGGATCGTGCCGGAGCTGACCGTGCCGGTACGAACGGCGCTGCACGAGCGCGGTTTCAAGTCGGAGGATCCGGCGGACCCGACGCTGCCGTGGGTGCGCGCGGTAGACGATGCGGCAGCGGCGGTGGAGCTCGTTCATCAGCTGCTCACGGCGGTATTCGAAGAGAAGCCGGACGTCGCGCTCGACGTCGCCCACGCGAGTCACCGCGCGGAACACGAGGCGCGGCAGAAGCTCGCGGTCGTGCGCGAGCGACTCGAGCGCGTGCTCGCCGAGATCGCCGGCGGCAGGCCGGAACAGGATGCGGACGGGGATTACTTGCTCCCGATGGGCAGCGTGCGCGTGACGGTGGCGCCGCGCGCGGCGCCGGGCGGGCCGGTGATCGTACGCGTGTTCGCGATCACCAACGTCGGCGTGACGGTGGCGCCGGCGCTCGGTCTCTTCCTCGCGCGCCTGAACTTCGGCCTGATGTTCGGCCGCTTCGCGCTCGACGCCGAACACGCGGCGATCTGGTTCGACGAAACGCTGTTGGGCGACCAGCTCACCGACGAGGCACTGCGCTTCACCGTGGGCATCGTGGCCGGAACGGCGGACGAGTGGGACGACCGCCTCCAGCAGATGTTCGGCGGCGCGACGTATCACGACGTCCTACAGGGCCATACCGCTCACGACATCCCGCCGACCAAGCCCGGCAGCGGCAGCGGCGGCGGCGGATACCTCTAGCGGGCCGGTGGCGGCCCGCCGGGGCCCGCTGGGCGCGTCGAGCGGCGTGGCCCGCGCGACGCGCCGAGGTCCAGCCGATCGATGAATTTCCGCAGCCGTCCCACCGCGTCGGGCAGGTGGGCGATGAAGCCCATGTGACTGGTCGGGTACCAGTGAATCCTCGGTTTGCCCCAGCGCCGCCACATCGCGCGCACCACGGACGCGCGGAAGAAGTGATCGTCCCGCGCCGCGAAGAGGCAGATGCGTTCGGTCGGGATCACCGGTCGCAGTTCGTTCCAGCCGATGCGGGTCGTGAAGTCGCTGAAATCGCGCGGTCTCCAGCCGAAGCGCAGCAGATCTTCGCGCATCGCGCCGAGCACGGGCGCATCGGCGACGAGCGCGCCGAGGTCCATGTGCGCGACGAACGGCGCCGAGAACGCGAAGCCCGGCTCGAGGCAGGTGAGTGTCGCGCTGAGCGCGCCGCCGAGCGACAGCCCCGCCACGCCCACCGGCTGCCGGGATTCCTTTCGCAGCACGGCGAGCAGCGTGCGCGCGTCGAGCAGCGTCTGGCGCAACGACTCGATGCTCCGCACCACGTCCGCCGTCCAGTACGACTCGCCGTCGAAGCGGGAGCTGCGCGGCTTGCGACGCCCGTGGTAGGGCGGCTGGAGCTGCACCACCTCCATCTGCAGCGCCTGCGCCATCGTGGCGAGCAGGCCGAACTCTTCGATGACGGTCTCCGGTTGCATGTAGCCGTGGATGTAGAGCAGCCGCGGGCGACCCGCGCTCGTGTCGGGTCGAATGCGGCGGGCGTAGACGGTGTGGATGCGGCGGTGGCGCGCATGGTAGTAGCGACGGAACGCGGGCTCGAGCGGCTCGTGGAGCGAGGCGAAGGAGAGATCTTCGCTGATCAGACCAGGCAGGCTCCAGCGCGCGCGACGTGTCACCGCCGGAGCGCGCCGCGGAGCGGGGAAGAGCGCTTCCAGAGTTCTGCCCTCGTAGACGCCGAGTCGGTCCAGCGTATTGCGCGCCGGCGGCCGCAGCACCTGGATCACGCGCGCGAGCGCGCCCGTCACGTCGTCGAGATGGGTCGGGTCAGGCATGGACGCGTCGATCTCTCCGCGGTCACTTCCATTTCGCAGCGGCTCGGCAATGGATATGGGGCACGGAGGGGCCTGGCAAGCTCGCCACGGATCTCGCATCGAGGTTCGCGAGCATTCGCCCGTCGCTCCCTCTACCGTCCGCCCACCAAACCGGGGGTGAACTCGTGCGCCGACTTCTCGCACGTGCTTTTCTTCGTGCGACGGGATGGACGCCCGAGGGCGCTCCGCCGAAGCCGCACCGCTTCGTGCTGATCGCGGCTCCCCATACCTCGAACTGGGATCTCGCCTATCTGCTCGCGTTCGCCGAGGTGTTCGATCTGCGCATCTCGTTCATGATGAAAGACAGCGTGTTTCGCGGTCCGTTCGGGCCACTCTTCAGGAGCCTCGGTGGCATCCCGATCCGGCGTCACCTGCGCGAGAACCTGGTGAAGCAGATGATCGAGTTGTTTCGCGCCCGCGAGGATCTGGTGCTCGTGGTTCCCGCGGAAGGGACGCGCGATCGCGTCGAGGTCTGGAAGTCGGGCTTCTACCACATCGCCCGCGAGGCGGAGGTGCCGATCGTGCTCGGCTATCTCGACTACGCGCGCAAGCGCGGCGGTTTCGGCCCCGCCGTCGTTCCCACCGGTCGCTTCCGCGAAGACATGGAAGTGATCCGCGATTTCTACGCAGACAAGACTGGGAGGCATCCCGCCCTGTTCGGTGAGCCGCGGCTGCGCGAGGAAGCAGAGCCGCTCGCGTAGCGACGGCCGTGGAGCGCGCTTGCGCTCCGCGCCGAGGCCGCAGCGGCCCGAAAGGCTCGCCGTCTCGCGGTTTCGGAAAGCCACCGAGCATTGGGGATCGGGCGTTGCCATTGCCGCGCCGCCGTCCCAGTCGATCTTGCCATCGCCGTCGCCGTCGTTCTTGGCGCCGTCGTCGCACACCAGCGCGGGCGACTTCTCGGAGTCGCCGAGCGCATTGGCGCAGCCCGGATTGGCGAGATCGGCGAGGACTCGAAGAACCGGACGGATCTACTGGAACCCGGAGAGCGAGTGAGGACGCCAGCTCAACTTCGACCCGCAGCCCGGAGACCTGGATCAGGGCTGTGCAGCGTCGCAGCCCTGGGCGATCCCCGGCGAGAGGCTGAGGAGTGCCCGCGAGATCACGGTCGCATCGGTTGCGGTGCAGCCAGCGACGCCAGGGGTCGGAGTGGCGGCGACGTTGCACTTGCCAAGGCCGGCTCCCAGACCGGGAACCGAGAAGTAGGGGCTCAGTCCGACGATGGCCCGATTCAACACGGTCGCGTCGGTGGCCGTTACGGTACCGCTGTTGTTCGTGTCGCCGCACTGGCACGCGTCGCCGATCCCGTCGGGCGGTGCGGCGCCGAGACCGCCGATGTCCGACTGCGTGGGGTTCGGCTGGTAGGGGCAGTTGTCGAGACTGTCCGGCACCCCGTCACCGTCCGAATCGAGCGGCGCCTCGATCGCGCAGGTCGGCGAGCAGCCGTCGCCGGCCACCGCGTTCCCGTCGTCGCACTCCTCGGCGGGCAGGCCCGGGATGCCGTCGCCGCAGACGGTGCTGGTCGCGTATTGCCGCATCATCTCGTGATCCTCGTGCTCGAGGATGTGGCAGTGGTAGGGGAAGCGTCCGGTGTAGGTCTCGCCCGCCGGGTCGATCGGGTTCACGAAGCGGGTGATCCAGCGCACGATCTCGTTGGGTCCGACCTGCACGGTGTCCTTCCAGCCGGCCTCTTGCGGCGGCGGCGGAACCCGCGCGCCGAGCGGCACGATCTGGCCGCCGACGATCTCGAACGCCTGGCGATCGAGCACCTGGAACATCACCAGGTGGAGATGGATCGGGTGGGTCACGCCCGACTTGTTCGCGAAGCTCCAGATCTCCGTCGCGCCGAGCTGCGGGAACTCGCTGAGATCGTCGAAGCGCGAGCCCACCGGGATGCCGTTGACGATGGAGGTGATCTGCCAGCGGAACGAGCTGCAGGCATCCGCCGGCCCCTTCTCGAGGTAGAACTCGCGCGTGACGCTCGCAGACGCCTCCGAGAGCAGCGTGATCGGCCGCAGCGCGGCGGGCAACGGGGCGGTATGACCGGAGAGTGCCGTCACGCGGAACTTCATCACGTTCGGGATCACGCCGATGCCGGCCTGTCCGGGGAACGGCGCGGGCGCGGAGTTGAGCAGCACGATCTCGGTGCCGGCCGGGTAGGGCGCGAAGTCGATCACCACGTCGGCGCGTTCGCCGGGACCGAGCGTCACCTGCGTCACGAGCGTCGGCGCGGGCAGTAGACCGCCTTCCATGCCGATCACGGAGAATGGCGCACCGCTGGAGAGCGCGAGCCGATAGGTCCGCGAGCTGGAGCCGTTCAGCATCCGGAAGCGGTACTTGCCTCGCGCGACGTCGAGGTACGGCCACACCTTTCCGTTGACGAGAACCGTGTCGCCGAAGACGTGCTCCATCCACATCTCGGGATACTTCAGCGAGCCGTCCGCGTGGAAGGTGCGGTCCTGGATCGCGAGCGGGATCTCGTACGGGCCGGACGGCAGGCCGAGCGACTGCTCGAGGCCGTCTCGCAGCAGGTAGAAGCCGGCGAGCCCCATCTGCACGTTGAGGCGCGTGATGCCGAGGGCGTGGTCGTGGTACCAGAGCGTCGCCGGGAGCTGGCTGTTGGGATAGTCGTAGAGCGTCTGCTGGCCCGGCGGGAAGCTGTTCGCCGGATAGCCGTCCGACGCCTCGGACACGTGGGCGCCGTGCAGGTGCGGGACGAATCGCGCATCGGCGTTCTCGATGGCACCGTGCGGGCAGGGATCGACCGGGAAGTAGTGCGCGGTCCGGAGCGGCGCGCCCGGCTGGCTGGTGTCGCGCAGATCGTTCTGCCAGGTCAGCGCGATCGGCTGACCGACCGACGCCTCGATCGTGGGACCCGGGTAGGTCGCGCCCGTCGGCCCGTCGCCGAAGCCCCAGACGGTCGTCGGCGGCAGCTGGCTGTGCAGCTGCTGCTGGATCTCGCGCGCCGCGATCGTGTACGAGGCCGCGCCACCGGCCGTGCCGCTCGTGGGCTGCGCGACCGCGGGCAGCGGCAGCGGATCGAGGAACGGCGTCAGCA
>Ga0102851_10003036_pt1 | contig 10344 bp, 10 predicted proteins | sample Mud3Dept3metaG_FD_79558 | JGI IMG/M metagenome (GOLD analysis project Ga0102851, IMG submission 79558) | Freshwater wetland microbial communities from Ohio, USA, analyzing the effect of biotic and abiotic controls - Mud 3 Core 4 Depth 3... | ecosystem: Environmental > Aquatic > Freshwater >...
CCAGTACTTCGATTCTTTTCTGTTCTCGTCCTTGAACTCGTGGGCAAAAAGTCTGCCGGTCTTCATCATTTCCGGCAGAATATTCTTTCCGAAATCATGCGCACAGGACGTGCCAGCGTCTGCCTGCAGCTCATTGACGATATCGCCGGTATTAAAGATATAGATACCCATGGACGCATAACAGAAATCGGGGTCGCCGGGGATGGTCTTGGGTTCAGCGGGCTTTTCCTCAAAGCCGATGATGCGGGAGTCCTGATCCACCTGGACAATACCGAAAGACGAGGACAGGGACTTAGGTATCCGTATTGTTGCGACGGTCCCCACAGCGTTCTTCTCGGTGTGGAAATTGAACATCTCGGAGTAATCCATCTTGTAGATATGGTCACCTGAAAGGATCAGCACGTAAGGGGAGTTCTCCCTCTCGATAACGTAGATGTTCTGGAACACGGCATCCGCCGTGCCCTCGTACCAGCGGTCGTCTATACGCTGCTGGGGAGGAATGGTGAAGATATACTCTCCCAGCTCGGGGTTGAGCAGATTCTCCCAGCTGAGGGCAAGATGACGGTCAAGCGAGAGGGATTTATACTGCGTCAGGACTGCGATCTTGCGGATATCCGAATTGATGCAGTTGCTGAGCGTAAAGTCTATGATCCGGTACTTTCCGCCAAAAGGCACGGCCGGTTTCGCCCTGTGGATCGTGAGCGGGTGGAGCCGTTCACCTTTGCCGCCGGCAAGGATGACCGCAAGGACATTTTTCATCACCTTTTCCCTGCTGTGTCCCTTTGCTTTCATCTCCTGCATCCTGAGGTAAAAAATGGCATGTGGCGTCTCCTGATGATCTGATATTCAGGCTTCGCGATGTGGTCAACAGCACCTTTTTTACAGGGATCACCTCATCGCGGGCAGTACTCCGCTTATGTGGAGTATATCAGTAAAAATTCAAGAGTGTCAATGAGTTAGAGTATTCCAAGAGACTATGTCCGCAGCTGAAGTTGACAATGCATTCTTCCGGAAAGGTATTGCAGAATCATCAGAAAAGAACGCAGACGACTTGACAGCCTGAAAAAACTGCCGGGACCGCTCACCCAGCAGGCGGCAAGTTACACCCGATAGTGCAGTTCGCACCGCACCGGTATGTTCCCTGCGATCTTCCTGGCCGCGTCTTCTATCCTCCTGTGCTCTGCAGGGGTATGCACCACGCCCTGGATCACGATGCTCCCCCCTTCCGCGAGCACGTCAAAGACCGGGATGAAAAAGGAAGCATCCGTAGCAATGGCAGACTTCACCCTCGCCGCGAGCAAGCGCATTCTGAGCAGTTCCACTGCTTCATCCGATTTCAGTTCGTCCTTTTTCTTCAATACCCCTGCGATCATGGCGCAGGCATCATCAAGAGAACTGCCGGCGGTGTCAATGGACATATCGTATTCTTCGGCGGCATCCCAGCGCTTGCCGTAGATAGCATGGATGAAGCAGGCGCGTTCGGCATCGGTCTTTTCCGCAAGCCAGCGTGCGGTTTTGCTGTCGACCGACTCTCTCGTTATGATCCGTGCGATCCGCTCCTCGATCGGCGCACTGATCCGGACCCTGAGAGCAAAGGGGATGTCCCTCAGCAGGAAGTTGCCTCCTCTTCCCATGATCACCACATTGTCCTTCACCGCCTCCTGCAGGATCACGCTCTGGATGAGCGCTCCGAAGCCCTTGAATGACCAGTCGTACTTCTCCCAGACCGTGGGGCAATGTTCATCGAGCGTTTCGCTCCACTTCTCCCACTGCTTTCCGGCCTGCCGGATCGATTCAAAAAGAACCGTCCGGTCAACATAGGAATAGCCAAGTTCCCGGCTCACTGCCCTGCCGATCTCCCTGCCGCCGCTTCCGTACTCCCTCGATATCGTCAGTATTGCCATGATTTCTCCTCTCTCATGCGCCGTGGATATGCTCCTGTTGTTCGCTCCGCGAGATCTTCCATTTCATCCAGAGCTTCCCTACGACGATAACGCCGGCGGCAAAGAAGGCCTCAACACCATATTGGATGAACTTGTTCGGTGTGATGAACCCTTCCACAAAGGGGTCGGTAATCATCATCTCGCCGCCAACCTTGCCGAGAATCGCTGCGCCGATATAGATGATAATAGGATATTTATCCATCAGCATAGACAACAGGTTGCTCGTGAACACAATGAAGGGGATACTCAGACCAAGGCCGAACAGAAGCAGGAACAGATTGCCGTGGGAAGCGCCGCCCACTGCAAGCATATTGTCCAACGCCATGGTGATGTCTGCGATGACGATGATCTTTATTGCCTGCCATAAATTGGATGCCTCTTTGCCGTCGTCCTGCTCATGCGTCCCCTCGATGAAGAGCTTCAATGCGATCCAGATTATCAGAATCCCTCCGACAAGTTTTATGAAGCTGATTCGCAGCATCTGCGCAACAAAGAACGTGAGCACGACCCGCAGGAGCACTGCAGCCCCTGAGCCGAAAAGTATGCCCTTCCTTCTCTGGTCCGGCGGCAGGGACCGAACCGCCATCGCGATCACGACTGCGTTGTCGCCCGCAAGAATGATGTCGATGATGACGATACTCAGGAGGCTGGAGAAGAACTGCGTATCGAACGTAATGGCACCAAAGATCCCTACGTCCATGACATCTCCCTCTTGTGCTGCACGCAGTATTTCACGTCCGCTTCGCGCCTCGGAGGATATATCCTTCCAACGATAACGTCCGGCTCTTGCTGACAAAAATGATCATGCAGAGACCTGTGAAGATAGCGTCCCTGATCACGGCTTTCATGTCGGCCATGTCAGGCAGACCGAACATATCGGCAAGCATGCCGAAGCAGCCGCAGTCCACGACGATCCCGCGCGCAATCACCGAGACGATAGCCACTGCGAACAGGGCGTTCAGGCAGGCGAGCATCAGTGCCGATGTCCTCTGCAGAATGCCGACGAAGAGGCAAAGTCCAAGCATGAATTCAAGCCAGGGGAGCCAGATCGCGGTAACAGGGACGATCACTTCCGGGAACAGCCTGAACTCCCCGAGCGTCAGAATGAAACGCCCGGGATCCGAGATCTTGGCAAGTCCTGAAACGAGAAATATTCCCCCCATGATAAACCTCGCGATGATAACAATGACAGCCATGATCAGATTCTCAACGGACCTGACCAATGCTCTCCTGGCTTGCCGGCATGGGCTTCCGGTTGAGCTTGATCCCTGTCGGCGAAGCCGCGTTGTACAGGAGCGCAATGACAAGAGAAAGACCGATAATCACCGTTGCTTCACGCACTAGTTGCTTCATTACACCTCATCCGCAAGGAGTATTGAAGAAGGGGGCATAATGAGGAAAACTGCCATGCCCCCTTCTTTGTGGCTGATAACGTTACTTTCCCTCTACCGTAGGATAGCCTTTCTTTATCCATTCCGGCATTCCTTCTCGAAACCAGAGAAGGTTCTTGTAGCCTGCATCCTGAAGAAGAACGATGGCGCCGGATGACCTCCAGCATTTCACACCGTTTCAATAAAACACGATCGTGTCTGTCTTCTTCAGCCCAACAGCTTCAGCAGCCTTCAGCCCCTTCTCGAGAAGGTCATCAGGAGAAAGCCGCTTGGCCCCGGCAATGCGCTCCTTCTCGTAATCTGCCGGCACGCGGTTATCAAGGAGAACAAAGGGCTTCTTCTGATCCATCATCGCCTTCAGCTCTTCAGCCGTGATCTTCTTCACTCCCCCGAACGATTCGGGAATGTCTTTTTTGTCCCTGCTCAGGATCTTGAGTTCTTCCACTTTCTTCATTGCAGCGTCTGAGAAGTCACCGGCAGCCGCCAGCGAGCCGCCTGCTGCGAATACCATCACGAATGCGAGAATCAATATCTTTTTCATGTCTGTCACCTCCTTTCATGACTGATTTGCGATAATCACCCTCTGAACAAGCACTATTTGATATCCGGCACGGCAAAAAGAATGCCACCGAAGAGGAGATACGCAAGTCCCAGTGTCCAGACCACGTTGAACGCCTGCGCAACAATGAAGGCCAGAGCTGGGCGGCCGCCTTCCATCTTGACAAGATCCGTGAAACGGGTCTCAAGACCGATCGATACGAACGCCAGGGCGAACCACCAGGTCCTGAGTTCCCCAAGGGTGCTCTTGGTCGCGTTCACCGTATCGATATGAAGCAGAAACGAAAAGACCGCCGAGGCCACAATGAAACCGAGCACAAACTTAGGGAAACGTTCCCATATCACGCCCGCGCTCGGTTTTTGGCCTGTCTCTGCGCCCTTCTTAAAGGACCACCATATCGCAAGCGCGAACGCGGCAAAGCCCATCAGGGCATTCTGGGAGAACTTCACGATGACGCCGGTCTTCATCGCCGCTTCGCTGATGAGCGCGCCGGCAGCGACCACTGAGCCGCTGGTGTCGAGCGTACCGCCGAGCCACGCGCCGCCGACCAGGTCGGGTATGCCGAACGCCTTGACCGCCCAGGGCATCAGGACCATCATCGGCACTGCGACGATAAGGACCAGGGAGGTGACATAGGAGAGCTTTTTCTTGTCGCCCTGGATCGCGCCGCAGGAAGCTATGGCGGCAGACACTCCGCAGATGGACACGGCGCTCGACAGTATAGCCCCAAAATCATCGTCGACCTTCAATTTACGGCACAGCCAGAAGCAGAAATACCAGACAACGAAGATGACGAGCACGGCCTGAATAATGCCGAGGAACCCGGCCTGAATAATCTCGAAGAAGAGCAGCCCGGCGCCCAGGATAACAAGACCGGACTTGATGTAGTATTCCGTGCGTACCGCCTCCGTAAACCATTCGGGGAGGGTGAAGAAATTGCTGATGACAAGACCGATGGCCAGTGCAAAGACAACATACTCGATGCCCCAGTCGATCGGGCCCGCATTGCCGGCGATGAACCGGGAAAGCCAGGCAAGGGCAAATACAATCGGGAAGCCGACAACAAACCTTCCTCCCTTATGGCCGAGGATTATAGCGCCGACTGTTGCGATAACAAAAAATACGATGAATATCTTGAAGACCCGCATCATGTTTTCGCCCTCAAACACATTGCCTGACAACGCCTTGGCATGGCCGTTGATCTCCTTACCGAGGGCCCCAGGGATGCCGCCTATGCGTTCGACACGGGCCGATGCGTCCTCGATGGCCTTCCGGTCGCCTGTCGAGATTGCGTCCTTGAGCGCTGCGAGCCGGTTCGCAGTTCCCATTTCTTCCTTTGCCTTCGCATCGGCGATGAGCGGATCGATTGCCCCGCTCCATTTTGCCGCGCGGGCAGTTATCTGGCCCTCTGTCGTCCATTTGTAATTCGGTGATACCTTCGCCATGTCAACGACCTTGTACTGGTTCAAAAAAAGGACTAGGGAAATGATGAGACAACCAACCCAAACCGCCATCCAGTCTTCGTACTTCCAGAGCGTCTGGAGCCCTTTCGGTTGCTGCGGCGGGGAACATGCACATGCATCGTCAGCCATGAGATACCTCCCTTATGCGATTGTTTCCTGGGCTGAAAGGTAAGACCCTTCAGGACTATTGATGCTGATGTCAGATTTTCTTTCATTGTATGATTTGAATCTGCCAATTTCAAGAGCTTTTTCAAAAGAGCTTTCTGAGACAGCCCTGGAGGAGCATAATCCCGTCATTACTTTTCTGAAACGTTCGAATAGTGACCAGCAAAATAGGATTTCAAAAGAATCTCTCGAACAACTGATGACTTAATAATCCATTCTGAGTCCGTTCATCTCTTCTTCTGTCACGTCCGGCCATTTTTTGAGATTCCAGGTTCCGATCCAATCCTTTGAACAGGGCGAGATTTGTCTGCCGTTCTTCATCGGAGGCGCCGAGATACTGGTACATGTTCCCTGGCTTCCCGTCTTTCGTATTCTGCCGTCATCCAGCCGTCTGATGACCGCGCCGGAGATGATAGGAACCATTGATACCGTCCAACAAGTTACATTCAGAACTGCCTATTCGGGAAACGGCATGTCAAAAACCCTTCCGGTTAAATAAAACTTTCTTCATAAATAGTTAACCCGATATTCATCCGGTCATTGTATGATATCGCGGCTCTGAAGGGTCAATGCCGTAAAGGACTATGCAGCGATGAACAAGAAAGATAGCATGAAGGCAGAGGGTATTTTCATATCCGATGCGATGACAGATACCGTATCCATAAAGGAGATTGCATGAAAAAAGCCTTAACACTTCTCAGTATCGTAGCTCTGATGTGCGTTTTTACCGTGCCGGCCGCCTTTGCGGCGAACTATACTCTGACGGTTAAATCTAAAAATCCTTACAGTGGGGTCGGAATTGCCGTCAGCCCGAACGACAGGAATGGAAAAGGCAACGGTACGACCCAGTTCACCAGAAGCTATTCAGACAGCACAGAAATATCCCTTACAGCTCCTGAAACGGCAAACGGCAACACCTTCCAGAAATGGGTGAGAGATGGCGTCTATTATTCAGCCAACAGAACAATAAAATTCAAACTTTCAAGAAACAGAACCCTCAAGGCGGTCTACAGATCAGCCACCACCACGTCGTATACCTTGACTGTCGCCTCTTTGAACCCCAGCAGCGGCGTCGCCATCACCGTCAGTCCGAACGACAGAAACGCACAGGGCAGCGGAACGACTCAGTTCACGAGAAGCTATACCAGCGGCACGGCAGTAACGCTGAACGCGCCTGCTAGTTCAGGCAGCAACACCTTCCAGAAATGGCAGAGAAATGGAGCAGACTTTGCAACAACACGGACAGCAACCCTGACGGTGAGCACCAATGAGACGATGACCGCGGTGTATGCGGCAGCAGCCAGCCCTCATGCATCTTTGACCTGGACAGGGTATACGGTATGCCTGGGCTGTCATACAGCAGAGGCAATGGAGGTACAGGCATCAGCCCACTACCAGTGGGAGGGCCAGGCCCTTGATATGACCAACGGAGCGCCAGTGCAGGGCAAACTCAAGACCGCGGTGAACAGCTACTGCGGAAATATCATCGGCAACTGGGGAGGCTGCTCCACCTGTCATGTGGGATTAGGCAGGAGACCGGATGATGCAACCCTCACGCAGCAGCAGCACCTCAACAACATCGATTGCCTTATCTGCCACCAGAAGGATTATAAGAGGAAGAAAGACCCTGTTACCGGTCTTATGATACCGGATACGGCCAACATGACTATCACCATGGATCAGGCGGTCAAGACGGTCCACACGCCGACGAGATCAACCTGCCTGACCTGTCATGCCAAGGGCGGAGGAGGCGACAACAACAAGCGCGGAGATATGTCCGTAGCGCATGCAACCACCAAGGACAGGAATTTCGACGTACACATGGCATCAACTGCCACAGGCAATCTCACCTGCCAGAAGTGCCACACGGTTCAGCAGCACAAGATCGCTGGCAGAGGCTCTGACCTGAGAGAGACAGATCTCGATATGCAGATGACCTGTTCGACCTCCACCTGTCACCTGACCAAGACCGCTTCGGAAGGCCATAGCACATCCGCCGTCAACAGGCATATCGCCAGAGTTGCCTGCCAGACCTGTCACATAAAACAGTATGCGCGGGATGCAGCTGACACTACGGCGAATGAGTCAACTGAAATGACACGGGATTGGAGCGTACCTGAGTGGAGCCCGGCCGCGAATCGTTGGGAACCGACCATCACCAGGGCAAACAACGTAAAGCCTGAGTATGCATTCTGGAATGGCACGAGCTGGGGCTACAGTCTGAATGAACCGGCTGCATATGATGCAGTTGCCGGCAGATATCTGACCTCCGTTCCCGAGGGAGACATCAATGGGACCGGCAGCAAGATCTATCCGTTCAAGTACAAGATTGCGCAGGTTCCCTATGCTACTAATCTGAACATTCTGATCCCGATCGAGACGAAGACGTACTTCAGCACTGCGGGAACTTCACCGACGGGAGTTGCCGATTCGATCAAGTCCGCTCTCAGACTGATGGGCTACAGCGACACGGAGCCCTATACCTGGGTTGAAGACGACACCTTCCAGCTCATCACCCATGAAGTACCGCCGGCTTCGGGTAATGTGCTGACCTGCACTCAGTGCCATGTGTCAGCCACGGCGACGCAGATGAACCTCAAGGACCTTGGCTATGCGACGAAGAAGCCGACCTCGGACCTCTGCAACGACTGCCACAGCCTCGAGTCGTATGACGGGTCATACAGCAGATTTACCGAAATTCATACGAAACATGTCACGGACAAGAAATACGACTGCTCGCGTTGCCATACCTTTTCACGGCCTGAGAGGAGTCTCCAGTAGACAGCAGCACTTTTTATGAATGAAAGGCGGCCTTATAGGCCATAGGTATTGATATTCATTCGAGAAATGTAAAAAAGAGCGGCTGGATGGCCGCTCTTTTTTTGCTTCAGGTTGACATGGGATTCAGATTCCTCTGCACCGTCGCACATCCTGTCTCAGGGTCATCCCTGGCAGTAATATGCCTGCCGGCAGACAGAAACACGTCAGGGATCGTTTCCCTACCTTGGCTGAGCTGCGTCTCTCATGCAAAGAGTTGACGGCCGGAGAACAGCGAACGTAATATAAATCATGATAGCGATTGTTGACTATGGCATGGGCAATTTACGAAGTGTCCAAAAAGGCTTTCAGAAGGTGGGCGTCGATGTCACGGTCACCTCACATCCTCAGGTGATCGATGATGCCGAGGCAGTCGTGCTGCCCGGCGTCGGGGCGTTCAGGGACTGCATCAGGAACCTCTCGGACCTGTCGCTGACCGATGCCGTTGTCCGTTCGATCAAGAAGGGAAAGCCGTATCTCGGCATATGCCTCGGCATGCAGGTGCTATTCAGCGAATCGGAAGAGTTCGGCAGATGCAGGGGGCTCGATATCTTCAGGGGAAAAGTAGTACGGTTCGGCGCGGGCATGAAGGTCCCCCACATGGGCTGGAACACGGTGACCATCGAAAAAAGACCTCCCGTGTTCGGGGGGATTGAGGACAATTCCTACTTTTATTTCGTCCATTCCTTTTACGTGGTTGCTGAAGACAAGGACATCATTTCAGGCACAACTGACTACCATGGCCGTTTTACGTCAATGGTCTGGAAGGACAACATCGTTGCAACACAGTTCCATCCTGAAAAGAGCCAGGAGCTCGGCCTGAAGATCCTGAAGGGCTTCGGCGCGTTCGTAAAAAAGGCCTGAAAAGGGCGACCAAAGCAGACCCTGTGACAACACTCATCTTCCAGGGAATGGCAGCCTCTTTAAGGAAGAACTGAGAATCTCTCTTTCAGGAAGACGCACACTGACTGAAGGAGCAAATAGTGTCGAGTACTGATGGGCTGACTTCTTGCCCTTATCCCTCATAGGGTTCTGTACCCCTTCCCTTAGCCGCCCCAGCCGATGCTGATTACTATGGCGTCGGCGGGACAGACCTCCAAGCAGGTGCCGCAGTCGATGCAGTAGGACGACCGATGAGGCAAGCTCTTGCCGTCTGACATCTTAAAACACTTGACTGGGCAGGCGTCTATGCAGTCCCCACACCCCGTGCATTTGTCCCAATTCACTAAGGCTATAAACACCTGCTTTCACCTCACCAACAAGATTTCGATACCACTTCCAAAGCATATCTGCAGTTTTTCAATACTTGATTCTACTACAGCAGGGCACACGGCGCTATGACAGCAATCATATGACATAGATAGTGGCTGCACCTTTTCAAAAATATGCGGTACGGCAGCAGATGGCCAAGAGAAAAAAGCTGTGAGGATTTCAGGTTGACTGTTACAATATTTGCCGTGGAGGCAGGGAGGCAATAGTACTTCCTGGAAGAAACACCTGATGAACATGATACAATGGTGCAGAGTATATATGGTAATCGATGGCAAATAAACAAGTCGAATCTCTGCTTGATCAGCTCCGTTCTGAAGAGACGTGGGAGAGAGTGCATTGGCTCATGAGATTCAAATTGTGGAAGGAAGCTCCCCCATCAACACCAATCACCAAGAAAGATACACTTCCTATCGTTATAGTTTCTCTGATATCCATACTTCTTCTATCTATTGCAATGCTCTTTGCACTTAACGTTGTGAAGATAATTTCCTTAACAACTGTATTTGTGTTGCCAATAGTTATTCCCACGGGCTTAATAATATTTTATTGTATTGACTATTTCATAACTAAGTATCTTATTAAAAGGGATAAGACGTAGTGAACCGTCGTTGGCAATACTTCTTCCTGAAGCGTTGCTTAGGAAGACCTTACCAAATGGTGAAGATCTCTTTTGGTAATTGATACAGGAGAAACTGCTGGTGATTAATTGGCTAAAGCGATTGTCCCAGGGGTCA
>Ga0102851_10003037_pt1 | contig 10343 bp, 2 predicted proteins | sample Mud3Dept3metaG_FD_79558 | JGI IMG/M metagenome (GOLD analysis project Ga0102851, IMG submission 79558) | Freshwater wetland microbial communities from Ohio, USA, analyzing the effect of biotic and abiotic controls - Mud 3 Core 4 Depth 3... | ecosystem: Environmental > Aquatic > Freshwater >...
CTCATTGCGTTGGAGAACCACGAGCGCGATGCGGCGTACGACGATGCCGACGTGCGGCTGCTGACCACCGTGGCGGCCGGCATGGGAGTGGCGCTGGAGAACGCGCGCCTGATGGAGGAAACCCAGCGTCGCGCGCGCGAAGCGTCGGTGCTGTCTGACGTCGGCCGGGACCTGTCCTCGACGCTGGACCTGAGTACGGTGATGGACCGTATCGCTGCCCATGCCAAGGAATTGCTTGCTGCGGACAACAGCGCGATCTTCCTTCCGGATGCGGGCGGTAGCTCGTATCGAGCCATCGTTGCGCTGGGCGATAACGCCGAAAGGGTCAAGGCGACGCTCATCGAGCCGGGCCGAGGCATCATCGGCGGCTTGCTGCAAACCGGTCGGCCGGAACTCATCAACAGAACCGCGGGGCATCCACGCGCCGTGCAGGTTTCCGGCACCGACCGCGACGAAGACGAACGCCTGCTGGTGGTTCCCCTGCTGGCGGTCGATCAGGTTGTCGGCGCGATGGCCGTCTGGCGTATGGGTGGTAAGCCGTTCGAGGCGCGCGAGCTGGAGTTTCTCGTGGGGTTGTCGCGGCAGGCGACGATCGCGCTGCAGAACGCACGACTCTTCAACGAGACCAAGTCGGCGCTGGAGCGGCAGACTGCGATGGCGGCGGTGCTTCGCGTCCTCGGCACCTCCATGACTGACGCCCAGCCCGTGTTCGACGCCATCATCAGCAACTGCAGCAATCTGTTCCATGGCAGCCGCGTCGTTCTCTTCCTGGCCGAGGGCGAGCAGTTTCGCGCCCATGCGAGCAACGGCACGTTGACCGGCAAAGCGCGTCCGATCAATCGCGAGAGTGCCGTCGGGGCCTGCATCGCGGACAGGCACATGATCCACCTGCCGGATCTGGAGCAGGGCGCGAAGCAATACCCCCTTGTTCGCGAGATGGGACTGAAGGACGGCTTCCTCTCGGGGCTCTACGCGCCGCTGCTGCGCGCAGGCCAGGCGATCGGCGCGCTCGTCGTCCTGCGCCGCGAGACGGGAGCGTTCGACGACAACGACATCAGCCTGCTCAGGACGTTTACCGATCAGGCCGTCATTGCCATCGAGAACGTGCGCTTGTTCAACGAGACCGAGGAGGCGCTGGAGCGGCAGACGGCGACGGCGGACATCCTGCGTGTCATCAGCGGTTCGGTCACCGACACGCGCCCGGTCTTCGACGCGATCGTGCAGAGCTGCCGCAAGCTGTTTGCCGGCCGGGCGGTCGCCTTGGTGATGCCCAGGGGCGACATGATCGAGTCGGTGGCGTATGCCAGCGACAACCCAGACGATGACGCCGGCAACGTCCTGAAAGCCTGGCCGCTGGACCGCGGCAGCGGGGCCGGTACCTGCATCCTCGAATCACGCGTGGTCGCCGTCGCCGACACCGCTGAGGGGGCGAAGCAGTTTTTCCGCATGCCCCAGCTGGCGACGGCACTCGGCTACCGCTCCTGCCTGTTTATCCCGCTGCTTCGGGAAGGTCGCGCGATCGGCTGCCTCACGATCTTGCGCGCCGCCCCCGGTGTGTTCGAAGACCAGGAAGTCGGCCTCGCCCAGACCTTCGCCGACCAGGCGGTGATCGCGATCGAGAACGCGCGACTGTTCAACGAAACGAAGGAGGCGCTCGAGCAGCAGCGAGCGTCGGCCGAAGTTCTCAGTGTCATCAGCAGCTCGGTCGAGGACGCGGCGCCCGTCTTCGAGCGAATTCTGGCGAGTTGCGGACACCTGTTCGGCGGCATGCACATGGGGATCAACCGGGTGGGCGAGGACGGCAAGATCCTCCTGGGTGCCTATGCAGGCCCCAATCGACAGGACTTCGAGGGCATTTATCCCCTGCCGCTTAGCCTGGAGTCAGGCTCTGGTGCGGCGATCCTCGAGCGCCGCACCATGCACTACGGCGATGTCGAATCCGGCGCTGACGTGCCCGCTCAGGTGAAGCGCGGCTGCGCAATCATCGGAATCAAGTCGATTGTCTTCGCGCCAATGGTGTGGGAGGGGCGGGGGATCGGTGCGGTATTCGTCGGAAGGGACGTTCTGCAACCCTTCGCCGAGAAGGAGATCGCGCTGCTGCGGACGTTTGCCGACCAGGCGGTGATCGCGATCCAGAACGCGCGCCTGTTCAACGAGACGAAGGAGGCACTGGAGCAGCAGACCGCCACCGCCGAGGTGCTGCAGGTGATCAGCAGCTCGGTCGCTGACACCGCGCCGGTATTTGACAAGATCCTTGACAGTTGCCAGCACCTGTTCGCCACCGAGCAACTCGGCATCTTCCAAGTGCGTGAAGATGGCCAGGTCGAAGTCGCGGCGTGGCGCGGCACGGCGCTCGAGGCGGTGGTGCGCACCTTCCCCAAACCGCTCGAGCAAAGCGCCTCGGCCCAGGTGTTGCGCGAGCGCCGCACGCTGCATGTTCAGGACTCCGGCTCTGCAGCTGATCTGCCACCGACAGTTCGCCGCGTCCACGAGCAGATCGGCAGCTTCTCGATTGCGTGGGCGCCGATGTTATGGGAGGACCGCGGCATCGGCACGATCTGCGCGCTGAGACAGCCGCCGCGGCCCTTCAGTGACAAGGAACTTGCGCTGCTGAGGACCTTCGCTGACCAGGCGGTGATCGCGATCCAGAACGCGCGACTGTTTAACGAGACGAAACAGGCGCTGGAGCGGCAGACGGCGACGGCCGAAGTGCTGCGCGTCATCAGCGAATCCCCGACCGACGTTCAGCCGGTCATGGAGGCCGTGGCACGACGCGCCGGGCTGCTGTGCCGAGCGGATGGCAGCCGGGTCTGGCGCCTCGCCGATGGACAGTTGCGCGCGGTGACCAGCTATGGCCCGGCGTACGAGGCCATGACAAGCCTGGAGGTTCTGCCGCTATCGAGGACTTCGGTCGCGGGGCGATGCATGCTGGAGCGGCGGTCCATACACGTAGACGACGTCGCCGCAGTTATCGACTCGGAATATCCGGACATACGCGCGATCCAGCAGCGCTACGGCTTTCGCACGGTATTGAATGTGCCGCTGCTGCGGGAAGGGGAGGCGCTGGGCGTGATTTCCCTGTTGCGCCATCAGGTCCGTCCCTTTTCGCCCACCGAAGTCGGTCTGGTGCAGACCTTTGCCGACCAGGCGGTGATAGCGATCGAGAACGTTCGCCTGTTCAATGAAACTCGAGAAGCGCTCGAGCAGCAGACCGCCACGGCCGAGGTACTGCAGGTCATCAGCGGCTCGATGGCCGATCCGAAGCCTGTTTTCGACAAGATTCTGGACAGCTGCAAGCACTTGTTCGGCAGCGACGACACTGCGGTGCTGCTCGTCGACGAACAGGACCAGGTGCATCTCGGAGCCTATGTCGGCAAGGCGCGCGACGCGGTGGCCGCTACTTTCCCGGCGCCACTGGCGAAGTCGCCGGCAGGTCGCGCGATTCGCGAGCGGCGGGTCGCCCACTATCCCGACGTTGCCAACGATCCCGGAGTTACCCGCGCTGTGCGCAACGTTGCAAAGCTCGCCGGCTATAAGGCGATGGCCTATGCGCCGATGCTGTGGAACGAACGCGGCATCGGCGCGATTGGTGTATCGCGCGCCAGTGGTGGCTTCACCGCAAAGGAGCTCGCGCTGCTGCAGACATTCGCCGACCAGGCGGTGATCGCGATCCAGAACGCGCGCCTGTTTAACGAGACGAAGGAAGCGCTGGAGCAGCAGACGGCTACGGCCGAGGTGTTGCAGGTCATAAGCGGTTCCGTGGCTGACGCTAAGCCGGTGTTCGAGAAGATATTGGACAGCTGTGAGCGCTTGATTCCCAGTGACGGCAAGGCCGTCTTGGTAGTCGATGAACAGCAGCAAGTGCGTGTTGGCGCGGTCCGAGGCGAAGGTTCCGAGAGGTTCATGGTCGGATACCCTCGTCCGATCGAACGGACGGTGCTGGGGCTCGCCTTCGATTCGCGTCGCCCGCTCTATTACCCGGATAGTCGAACAGGCGAGGGCGTTTCCGAGCTCGTTCGACGCTTCGCGCAGAAGTCGGGCACAAGCTCGCTGGTGGTCGCGCCGATGATTTGGGAAGGCCGGCGCGTTGGGTGTATCGCGGCGGCCAGGCAAGCAACCTCCGCATTCTCGGACAAGGACATCAACCTGCTGCAGACCTTCGCCGATCAGGGGGTGATCGCGATTCAGAACGCGCGGCTGTTCAACGAGACGAAGGAAGCACTCGAGCGGCAAACCGCGTCGGCCGAAGTCCTTGGCGTCATCAGTAGCTCGGTGGCCGACACCGCGCCGGTGTTCGAGAAGATTCTGGAAAGCTGCAAGAGGCTGTTCTCCAGCGCCGCGCACGGCATCCTGCTCATCGACGAGCAAGGCCGGGCGCGCATCGCCGCACATGACGGTCCCGTGCGCGACCGGGTTACCGAACTCGTCGCCGCCGGCTATGCCGACGGCCTGGTACAGGTGGAAGCGCTGCGCAGCCGCAAGCCGCTGCACTTCGTCGACGCCCTGTCCGACGAAGCGCGCGGGCCGGTTCAGCGCGTCGCGCAACGGCTCGGCATCGGGCCTTTCTCGCAAGTAGCGGCGCCGATGTTGTGGGAGGACCGCCCGGTGGGATGGCTGTACGCGATCCGTCAGCCCGCGACCGGATTCAGCGAGCCCGAAATCGCCCAACTGAAGACCTTCGCCGACCAGGCAGTGATTGCGATCCAGAATGCGCGGCTGTTCAGCGAGACCCAAGAATCGCTCGCGAGGCAGACGGCAACGTCCGACGTGCTGCAGGTGATCAGCGAATCACCGACCGACGTGCAGCCGGTGTTCGAAATCATTGCCGAGCGCGCAGCGTCCTTGACGGACGCGCGCTATTGCCTGGTCACGCGACTCGACGGCGAGCAGTTGCACCTAGTCAGCCTGCATGGAGTAAACGCTGCAGGCACGGCCGCACTGCGTGCTGCCTGGCCGCAGAACGTTGCAGAGAGCACCGCAATCTCGGCGCGCGCGATACGCCAGCGTGGGGTGGTCAACGTGGCTGACCTTCTGGCGTTGCCGGACGACCAGTACGCGCCAGAGATGAAACGAGCCTGCGAACTGGCCGGGTTCCGCAGCGGCCTCGCCGTGCCGATGATGCGCGACCAGCAGGTGATCGGCGCGATTACGGTCAACCGCGCCGAGACGGGCCTGTACGCCGACAAGGAAGTGGCGCTGCTGCAGACTTTCGCCCGCCAGGCCGTCGTGGCCGTCGAGAACGTGCGCCTTTTCAACGAAACGAAGGAGGCACTGGAGCGGCAGACCGCCTCGGCCGAAATCCTGCGCGTGATCAGCAGTTCAATGGCCGACGCGAATCCCGTGTTCGACAAGATCCTCGAGAGTGCCGCACGACTGACCGGCTCGGACTTCGGGATGGTGATGCGCTATGCAGCGGGCCAGTACAACGCCGTCGCGACGACGCTGGTACCAGATCCGGAGTTCGAGCAGTTCATGCGCGTCCAACGACAGTGGGGCCCGACCACCGGGCTGGGCCGGATCGCCTCGACGCTAAGGCCGGTGAACATACCGGACCTGCTGGCCTACGAGGCTTACCGGCAGGGTGACCCCCACGCCGTGGCGGCAGTGAAGCTGGGCAACGTACGCTCCTGGCTCGGAGTGCCGATGTTGCGCCATCGCGAGCTGATCGGCGCAATCCTCGTGTATCGCAAGGAGCTGAAGCCCTTCGACGATCGCCAGACGGCCTTGCTGCAGACTTTCGCCGACCAGGCCGTCATCGCGATCGAAAACGCGCGTCTGTTCAACGAGACCAAGGAGGCGCTCGAGCAGCAGACAGCAACCGCCGAGGTGCTCAACGTCATCAGCAGCTCGGTCGCGGATGCGGGACCGGTATTCGAGAGCATCCTCGACAGCTGCCGCCATCTGTTTGCCAGCACCCAGGTCGGCATCCTTCTGGTCGGGGCCGACGACCAAGTCCACGTCCGCGCATGGCGCGGCTCTGCAGCCGAAGCGATGCGCCAAGCCTTTCCGCGTCCGCTGGAGAATTCGATGACTGCGCTGGCGATTCGCGAGCGCCGCACGGTGCACATTCCCGACGTCGCAGCGACGCCGAACCCGCCTCCCGCCGTGAGTCGGGTGGTGGAGCTGAGCGGAAACTGCTCCGTCGCCTGGGCGCCGATGCTGTGGGAAGACACCGGCGTTGGTGCCATCTGCCTGATGCGACAGCCGCCCAAGCCATTCAGCGAAAAGGAACTGGTGCTGCTCAAGACTTTCGCCGACCAGGCAGTGATAGCGATCCAGAACGCGCGGCTGTTCAACGAGACGAAGGAAGCACGCGCAGCGGCCGAGGCGGCGAACGAGGCGAAGAGTGCCTTCCTGGCGACGATGAGCCACGAGATTCGCACGCCGATGAACGCAGTGATCGGCATGAGTGGCCTGCTGCTCGACACGCCGCTGAACGACGAGCAACGTGACTACGCGGCGACGATCCGCGATTCGGGCGACACGCTGCTGACGATCATCAACGACATCCTCGACTTCTCGAAGATCGAAGCTGGTCGCATGGACATCGAGTCGCACCCGTTCGATCTGCGCGAGTGCGTCGAGTCGGCGCTCGATCTGGTGGCGCCGCGCGCGATCGAGAAGCATCTCGAGACAGCCTACTTCTTCGAAGGGGAGGTTCCGTCAGCGATCAGCGGCGACGTTACGCGGCTGCGGCAGATCCTGCTCAACCTGCTGGCGAATGCGGTCAAGTTCACGGAGGCTGGCGAGGTAGTGCTGACGCTCAGCGCGGGCGCGGTAACCAACGGGGCAGTCGAACTGACCTTCGCCGTACGCGACACTGGCATCGGCCTCACGCCCGAGGGCATGGGGCGAATCTTCCAGTCGTTCTCACAGGCCGACTCGTCGACCACCCGCAAGTACGGCGGCACCGGTCTGGGGCTCGCGATAAGCCGACGGCTCGCCGAATTGATGGGCGGACGGATGTGGGCCGAAAGTGATGGTCCGGGCCGCGGCTCGACTTTCCTCTTCACCGTGCGTGCACCGCTTGCCGACCTGCCGTCGGTGCGCCAGCGCGACTTCGTCGGCGTGCAGCCGGAACTGACGGGGCGGCGCGTGCTCGTCGTCGATGACAACGCCACGAACCGCCGCGTACTGAGCCTGCAGACGGCGAAATGGGGCATGGAGGTGCGCGAGACGGAATCGCCCACCGCAGCGCTGCGCGGTCTGGAAGCTGGCGAAACCTTCGACCTCGCGATTCTCGACATGCATATGCCGGAGATGGACGGGATCGAGCTCGCGCGCAAGGTGCGCCAGCAGCGCCCCGGGTTGCCGCTGGTGCTGTTTAGTTCACTTGGCCGGCGCGAGGCGGGTGACAGCGAAGGCCTGTTCAGCGCTTATCTGGCGAAGCCCGTGCGGCAGTCGCAGCTCTTCGATACGCTCGTCAACCTGCTCGCCCACAGCGCGGCACCGCGAGGAGAACCCGCACCGGCCACCGCGAAGCCGAAGATCGATTCCGACATGGGCGCGCGCCATCCGCTGCGCATCCTCGTCGCCGAGGACAACGTGGTGAACCAGAAGCTCGCGCTGCGCATCCTGCAGCAGATGGGCTACCGCGCCGACCTCGCCTCCAACGGCATCGAGGCCGTCGAGTCCGTCGAGCGCCAGACCTATGACGTGGTGCTGATGGACGTGCAGATGCCCGAGATGGACGGGCTCGAGGCGTCACGGCGCATCACGGCAAAGTGGCCGGCCGACGCGCGCCCGCGCATCGTGGCGATGACCGCCAATGCGATGCAGGGCGACCGCGAGATGTGCCTCGCGGCCGGCATGGACGACTACATCACCAAGCCGATCCGTGTCGACCAGTTGGTCGAGGCGCTTAACCATGTAACAGCACGCAAGGGAACAACATGACGAGGCCAGCGATCGACCCGGTCCGCTACGCGGAACTGCAGGACACCGCCGGCGCCGACTTCGTCGTGGAACTCGTCGACACTTTCCTTCAGGAGGCGCCGGCGATGCTGGCCGAGCTGCGTGCTGCCCGCACAGCCAGGGACGCTGACCGCTTCCGGCGTGCCGCGCACTCGCTCAAGTCGAACGGCCACACCTTCGGCGCACTGGCCCTCGGTGCGCTCGCCCGCGACCTGGAACTGGCCGGCATGAGCGCCGACGCCGCGCAGGACGCCGTGCGGCTGGACGCGCTCGAAGCCGAGTACACACGCGCGGCGGCGGCGCTGAAAGCCCTACGCCATGGCTGAGCGCGGCGCGCGACTGCTGGTTGTCGATGACAACAAGGTCAACCGGCTATTGCTCGCGCGCACGCTGGAACTGCAGGGGCACAGCGTGGCTCTCGCAGAGAACGGCCGCGTGGCGCTGGAGATGCTGCGGCGCGAACCCTTCGACCTGCTGCTGCTCGACATCGAGATGCCCGAGATGGACGGCCTGCAGGTGCTCGAGCAGCTGAAAGGCGATCGGCAATTGCGGGACCTGCCGGTGATTGTCACCTCCGTGATCGAAGGCCTCGACAGCGTCGTTCGCTGCATCGAACTGGGCGCCGAGGACTACCTGCACAAGCCGGTCAATCCGGTGCTGCTGAAGGCGCGCCTCGGGGCCAGCCTTGAGAAAAAGCGTCTGCGCGACCACCAGAAGGAACTGGTGCGCCGGTTTGCGACCCAGGAAGTTGCGCAGGATCTCGACATTTCGGGCTTCGCGCTCGGTGGACACCGCGTGCAGGCGACTGCGATGTTCTCGGACATCCGTGGCTTCACAGCGATGGCCGAGCAGTTGCCTCCGGAAGAGACGATTGAACTGCTGAACACCTACTACACACTGATGTTCGACGCGATCTGCGGCCAGGGCGGCGTCGTGAACCAGATGGTGGGCGACGGACTGATGGCGATCTTCGGCGCGCCGCTGCCGCTGGTGGACCCGTGCGGTGCCGCAGTCAAGGCCGCGCTCGACATGATCGAGATGATCGAGTTGTACAACCGCGAGCCCGATCGAGTCGGCAAGCCGCCGATTGAAATCGGCATCGGCATCGCGTCGGGCGACGTGATCGCCGGCTATACGGGCACGCAACAACGCGCGACCTACACCTGCGTCGGTGACGCCGTGAACGTGGCGGCCCGACTCGAAGCGCAAACGAAGGTCGTGGGCCGCGCGGTCCTGGTCGATGGTGCTACACGAAGTGGACTTGCTCAGAGGTGCCGGTTCGAGCCTCTGGGGACGCTGTCGCTCAAAGGCAAAGGCCAGGCAGTTGAAGTATTCGCCGTGCCGCTCGGCCAGAAGGTTGTGTAGCCGCCGGACCTCCGGGTCTCCCCACCAGGACCAGCGGACGAGGCAGGTCTGCTGCGATTCCGCAACTCAGGTTCACCTCATCTCGTTGACAGGGTCGCTGGCGAGCGAGCTCACCTCGCCCTTGCCGGCTACCACGCATCCACTGCTGGAACGGCTGCCTCCAAGGACTGCAGGCTCGAACTCGGCGTCGACATCGCACTGGCGCGGAGAGCATGCGTTTCGCTCCGGCGGAGAGTGGGTCGAGCATCGGGCCTTCCTCGGAAGCTGAGCGTTCGGGTAGTAGCCCATACGCCCTTGTGGGTAATGGACAAAGTCCGGTCCCGCCACGAAGCTCGACGGCCATGTGCGCTACTAGGGTTCGAGGACATTGAAAGCCCGCCTGACGATTCGAGCGGCCCGTCTCTTGGTGCAGGGCTTACGAGTTTGAGCTGGCGCAGCTCAAGACCCGGCGCCTTCGATGCCGTGGTGCGTGCTTTGGCGGCCGCGATCCCGCGCCTTGCGCAGGCGATGTTGCCTGCCGGCAACGGCGCTTGCCATACACCCCCGAGTACGAAGGTTCGTTGCGCAGACCGGCCCGCCGGGACGCAACGCGAGCGTATGTTCTTTTGGATGATTGTTGGATGCCAGTCCTGGCTCGACATTTTGGGGAGGAGAAGATGAAAGCTTTGTTTGCGGTGCGTCCGATCGCCGCAGCCATTTGTGCGGCGGCCCTGCTGCCGTTGCCGTCGATGGCCACGGACGGTTACTTCGCTCATGGCTACGGCATGCGCGCCAAGGGCATGGGTGGTGCGAGCTACGGGCTCGCATTTGACGCCTTTGGCGGGGCGAACAATCCCGCCAGCATGACGTTTGTCGGGACGCGCGTCGACGTTGGCGTCGACTGGTTCAGCCCGCAGCGCAGTGCATCGCGCAGCGGCGCGGCGCCGGGACTCAATGGATCGGCGGACAGCGACAGCACGAACTTCTTCATTCCGGAGTTCGGCTACAACTACGCTTATCGTCCCGACCTCGCATTCGGGGTGACGGTGTACGGCAACGGCGGCATGAACACCGACTATCCGGGC
>Ga0102851_10003038_pt1 | contig 10342 bp, 5 predicted proteins | sample Mud3Dept3metaG_FD_79558 | JGI IMG/M metagenome (GOLD analysis project Ga0102851, IMG submission 79558) | Freshwater wetland microbial communities from Ohio, USA, analyzing the effect of biotic and abiotic controls - Mud 3 Core 4 Depth 3... | ecosystem: Environmental > Aquatic > Freshwater >...
CGCTCGCTGCGGGTGCTCGACGGCGCCATCCTCGTGCTGTGCGCCGTCGGCGGGGTGCAGTCCCAGTCCATCACGGTCGACCAGCAGATGCGGCGCTACAAGGTGCCGTGCATCGCCTTCATCAACAAGTGCGACCGTTCCGGTGCCAACCCCTTCCGCGTGATCGACCAGCTCAAGGACCGGCTCGGCCACAACGCCGTGGCCCTCCAGATCCCGATCGGGCTGGAGAACGACTTCACCGGCGTGGTGGACCTGCTCGCCATGAAGGCGGTGTATTTCGCCGGCGAGAAAGGCGAAACCATCCGCATCGAGGAGATCCCGGAGACCGTGCGCGAGCTGGCCCGGACCAAACGCGAGCAGATGCTCGATGCCGCCTCCATGTTCTCCGATGAGCTCATGGAGGCGATCCTCGAGGAAAAGGAGATCGGCACCGATTTGATCGTTGCGGCCTTGCGAAAGGCCACCCTGTCCCGGCAGCTCACGCCGGTGGTGATGGGGTCGGCCTACAAAAACAAGGGCGTTCAGCTGCTGCTGGACGCCGTGAACAGCCTGCTGCCCTGCCCGACCGACGTCGAGAACTACGCCCTCGACACGGACCGTGACGAAACCCCGGTCCGGCTCACGAGCGACCCGGAGGCGCCGCTGGTGGCCCTCGCCTTCAAGCTGGAGGATCGCACCTACGGCCAGCTCACCTACATCCGCGTGTATCAGGGCTCCTTGAGCAAGGGCGAGACGATCATCAACGTGCGCACCGGCCGGAAAATCAAGGTCGGCCGGGTGGTTCGCATGCACTCCGACCAGATGGAGGAGATCGAAGCCATCCCGGCCGGCTACATCGGCGCCCTGTTCGGCGTCGATTGCGCCTCCGGCGACACGTTCGTCGCCCCGGGCCTGAGCCTGACCATGACCTCCATGTACGTGCCCAAGCCGGTCATTTCGCTCGCCATCAGCCCCAAGGACCACAAGGCCGAGATCAACATGTCCAAGGCGCTCAACCGCTTCACCAAGGAAGACCCGACCTTCAAGACCCACGTCAACCCCGAGACCAACGAGACCATCATCTCCGGCATGGGCGAGCTGCATTTGGAGGTCTACATCGAGCGCATGCAGCGCGAATACTCGGCCGAGGTCACGGCCGGGGCTCCGCGCGTGGCCTACCGCGAGACCATCACCCAGCGGGCGGACTTCGACTACCTGCACAAGAAGCAGACCGGCGGCTCCGGCCAGTACGGCCGGGTGAGCGGGTGGATGGAGCCCATCGCGGACCAGGACTTTGAGTTCGACAACCAGGTGGTCGGCGGCTCCATCCCGACCCAGTACATCGCGGCCTGCGAAAAGGGCTTCCGGGATTGCATGGCCAAGGGCCCCAAGATGGAATTCCCGGTGACCGGCGTGAAGATCGTCATCAACGACGGCGCCAGCCACGCCGTGGACTCCTCGGACATGGCCTTCCAGCAGGCCGCCCGCGGGGCCTTTCACCAGGGCTACTTCAAAGCCAAGCCGGTGATCCAGGAGCCGATCATGAAGGTGGTCGTCGAGACCCCGACGGCCTTCCAGGGGCCGGTGATGGGCTCGCTCAACCAGCGCCGCGGCATGATCGTCGGCGCCCAGGACGAGGGCGCCCTGTGCGTGATCGAGTCCCAGGTGCCGTTGGCCGAGATGTTCGGCTACTCAACGGTGCTGCGCTCCCTGACCCAGGGCCAGGCCCAGTTCACCATGGAATTTCTGGCGTACCGTCAGGTGCCGCAGTCGATTGCCGAGCAGCTCGAAAAGAAGGCGGCCGAGCAGAAGAAAAAGGTGGCCTGATCCGCGCGCGACCCATCAGCGAGCTGATGCGCCCGCTATCGGGCAGCCGGCCCGCCGCCGCCGGGGCGAAGCCCCCCCGGGCGACGCTGATCTTCATCAAGGAGAGGTATTTCGCAATGCTGAAAACAGATTTGATCCTGAACAACCCGGTTCAGTTCATCGGAGGCCAGTCCGAGGACGTGCTGGCGTCCGGCCAGTTCGGCGGCGTCCTGGCCCGCGCCGGGGTCGGCAAGACCGCCCTCATGGTGCAGATGGCGCTGAACGCCATGCTGCACGAGCGCAAGGTTCTGCATGTCAGCCTCAACCAGCCGGTGAACAAGACGAACCTGTGGTATCTGGAGGTGTTCGGTCACGTGGCGCGGCAATACAACGTGCCGCAACCGGAGCTGCTGTGGGAGTCGCTCCTGCCGCACCGCTTCATCATGACGTTCCGCACCGAGGGTTTCAGCGTGCCCAAGCTGGAGGAGCGGTTGACGGACCTGGTGGAGCAGAAGATCTTCGTGCCGCGCATGCTGATCGTCGACGGCCTGTCCTTCGACGAACCCCTGCGGGACGCGCTCGCCGGGCTTAAGCACTACGCCCGTCTCAACGGCCTGGGCGTATGGTTCACCATCCGCACCCACCGCCACGAGGACCCGGGACCGGGGGGCATCCCCAAACAGCTGGCCGACGTGAAGGACCTCTTTGACTTGGCGCTGCAGCTCGTGCCGGTCGGCGAGGAGATTCTCGTCAAGGCCGTCAAAGGCCTGACCCTGCCGGCGGAACATGCGCACCTGGTGCTCGACCCCTCGACCATGCTGGTGAAGGACCGCGCGGTGTGATCGCCGGCGGCCGGAGCTACCGCGAGCAGAGGCCCGCCGCGGGCGGCGGGCCTTTTTCACGCGACGCCTCGGCCGTTGAGGTCTGACGATGGCGAAGCGGCATTCATTCAAACTCATCCTCGGGCTCGCCGTCGGCGCCGTGTTTTTCTATCTGGCGCTGCGCAGCGTCGACGTCGACCAGATGCTCGCGGCCCTGGCCAAGACCGATGTCCGCTGGATCGCGGCCTCAGCGGCCGTCTTGATGCTGGCACACGTGCTGCGGGCGATCCGCTGGCGCTATCTCCTGGCGCCGGTCCGGACCGTGGACACCGGCAGCCTGCTGTCCGCCCTGCTGATCGGCTACGCCGCCAACACCTTCATGCCCGCGCACCTCGGCGAGTTCCTGCGGGCCTTCGTGATCGCCAGAAAAAAAAGCCTTTCCGCCAGCGCCGTCTTTGCCTCCATCGTGGTCGAACGGATCGTGGACGTGATTTCGCTGATCGTGGTGATGGCGGTCGTCATCATCGTCCACCCGTTCCCGGCGTGGGTGGAAACGAGCGGCACCCTCATGCTCGCCGGGGCGCTGCTGCTTCTTATAGCGCTGATCGCCGGCAAGCGGTACGAGGCCCGCGCCGCCGCCTTGGTTCGCCGCCTGACCCGACCGCTGCCCGCGGCCGTCGCCGGCCGCATCGCATCCCTGACCGCGAATTTTCTCGCCGGCATCCGGCCGCTGAAATCCGCCGGACATTACACGGCGGCGGCCATCCTCTCCATCGCCATCTGGCTGTGCTATGCGGGGATGAACTTCACCTGCCTGGAAGCCTTCGGCATGGTGACCTCCCATCGGCTGCCCTGGTATGTCGGGCTGGTGGTGCTCGTGTTCACCACCCTGAGCGTCGTCATCCCATCCACTCCCGGCTATGTGGGGACTTACCACTACCTCTGCCAGCTGTCGCTGGTCATGTTCGGGGTTTCGGCCTCGGAAGCGCTCTCCTTTGCCGTCATCGCCCACCTGGTCAACGTGGTGCCGGTCTCGCTGGCCGGTCTGATCTGTGCGAACGTCGAAGGCGTCGCCATCTACCGCAGCGCTGAGGAGGTCCGCCGGAACTGAAGCGCCCGGATGACGCGGCGGGCCTATTGCTTGTTCAGCGCGGCTCGGATGGCGTCGGCGATCTCGCTGATCAGAATCGGCTTCATCACCAGGGCCCGGATGCCTTTTTCCCTGGCGCGGCGCTGATCGATCAGCTGGCTGTAGCCGGTGCAGAGGATGACGGGAATTCCCGGGTTCAGTTTCATCAATTCCCCGGCAAGGGCATCTCCGGTCATGCCGGGCATGGTCTGATCCGAAATCACCAGATCGAAATCTTTCGGCCTGGCCTTGAAGAGTTCGAGCGCTTCCAGCGGGCTGGTTCGCGAAACGACATCGTAGCCCAGGCGCCTGAGAATCTGTTCCCCGACCTCCACGAGCATCTTTTCGTCGTCGACGAACAAAATGCGTTCAGACCCCCCTCTGGGCACGGCCGCAGGCTCGGTCTGCTTTGAGACCGACAGGTCCACTTGAGGCAGGTACACGTGAAACGCACTGCCCCTGCCGACCTCGCTTTCGACCCGGATGGTCCCGTTGGATTTCTTCACGATTCCATGGACGACGGCCAACCCCAGGCCCGTGCCGACTCCCTTTTCCTTGGTCGTGAAATAGGGATCGAACATGCGTTCCCGTATGTCGGGTGGAATCCCCTGCCCGGTGTCCTTGACCGAAAGTCTTACGTAAGGCCCCAAATCCAGGTCGGGAAACCCGTCCCGGTTTTCAGCGCTCAAGTCCATGCCCCGAACCCCGATTTCCACCGTGCCGGCGCGCTCGCCGATGGCATGCACGGCATTGGTGCAGAGGTTCATGAGGATTTGATGCAACTCGACCGAATTGGCCAGCACGGCCCCGGCCCGGCCGTCGATCGTGCACCGGATGTCGATCGTTGACGGGATGCTGGCCCGCAGGAATTTGGCGATTTCCTTGACCACCATGCCGACATGCACCGGCATGCGTTGTTCATCGCTTTGTCGGCTGAAGGAAAGGATCTGCTTAACCAGATCCTTGGCCCGCTGAGCAGCCTTCATGGCCTCCCGCAGATAGTCCACGGGGGCCCCCTCGCTGAGCATGGAAAGCTCGGTGAAGCCGATGATCGCAGAGAGAATGTTGTTGAAATCGTGCGCGATGCCGCCGGCCAGCGATCCGATCGCTTCCATTTTTTGCGCCTGCAGCAGCTGGGATTCGAGTTTTTGTTTGTCCTCGTCGGCTGTTTTGCGGGAGGTGATGTCCTGGACCAGGGAGATGAAGTACATGGGCTTCCCGTCCTGGTCGCGCTGGACGCTCGCCCAGATGAGGGTCCATACCACCGAGCCGTTGCGGTGAATGAACCGTCGTTCCTGTTCGCCGGAGGTGATCCGGCCTTCGATCAGGTCGGCGACGAACTGGGACCGGCGCCCCAAATCGTCGGGGTGGGTGAAGTGGGATACCGGCCTCCCGATGAGGTCCGCCGGGCGATAACCGGTCATGCGTGCCATGGCCGGGTTGACTTCGAGGTAGATTCCGTCAAGGTCGACCAGGGTAATGCCCACCGAGGCGTTTTCAAACGCGGTTCGGAAACGCGCCTCGCTGTTCCGCAGCGCCTCCTCCGCGCGCCGGCGCTCACTGATATCCCGGAAGATCCCCTGGATGAAGAGTTCCCCCTTGTGGGGGAATGCCACTCCGGTGGATTCGACATCGATGACATCGCCCGCGAGGGTCACCATGCGGTGCTCCCGCGGCGGGATGCCTCTGTGCGCGCCTTCGCCCGGCGGCTGCTGGCCGAGGGCGATCCGGAAGATCCCGGCGACGCGCTCGGCGGACAGCGGCCGGTCCTCCGGGTGCACCAGGTCGAGATAGGCCCTGCCGACAAGGTCCTCGGCCGTTGCGGCGGCCAGAAGACTCACGGCCGCCCGATTGACCATGGTGATGATTCCGGCGCGGTTGCGTATCAGGATCGCGTTGGTGGAGGTTTCAAAAAGCGATCGGTACTGCTCCTCCGCGTCGGCCAGCAGCTTTTCAGCTTTCTTGCGCGCATCGATGTCGATGTGGGATCCTTCGTAGCAGAGGATCCGCCCCCCCTCGTCCCTGACGGCGTGGGCGTTGACGGAGACCCAGAAAGTGCTTCCGTCTTTGCGGCGCGTCTCATGTTCGAAATTTTCAACCACGCCCCTTTCATTCAAGGACCGTCTGAAAACCTCGCGGTCTTCCCTCCGAACGTAATGTTGGCCGCCGATATCCGTGATAGCCGAGACCATTTCGGCGGGAGAGGCATATCCGCACATTCTAGCAAGAGCCTGGTTGACACGGATGAATCGGCCTTCCGGGGTGCTTTGAAAGAAGCCTTCCGCGGCGTTCTCGAAAATGGCCCGGTACTGCTCCGCTGTTCGTTTGCGCTCGGTGATGTCGCGCGTAATCGAAAGAATGACGTCTTCATTCCCTATTCGTAGAAGACGCGCGGACATCAAGCCGATGGCGGTCTGCCCGTTCTTTCGACGAAACCGGGCCTCCAAGTTCTTAACGAAGCCCGCCGTCGACAGCCCGCTGACCAGGCGGTCCCTGTCCGCGGGGTCGTCCCATATGTTCAGCGCGAGCGACGACTTCCCGATGACCTCCTCGCGGGAGTAGCCCATCAGGGCGGTGAACCCCTGGTTGACGTCGATGAACATCCCATCCGACGCTCGATTGAGATTGATCGAGTCGGGGCTCGTGTAAAACGCCAACCGGAACTTTTCCTCGCTTTCCCGCAGCTTCGCTTCGGCGTCCCGGAGACCGTTGGCGCCAGGGGCTGCCGCCGTCACCGCCGCTCCGGGACTCCCTTCGGACCCGACGGCTTTTTCCAGATCCCGGACGCGTTGTTCCAGTTCTTCGTAGGTGGGCTTGGCCATTTTCACTCTTGAGTGCGTTCCTGCGGGCGGCGGATGATCGATCCTTTAGCCCGCAGGCCTCTCCGCAGCGGCTCCGGCCGGATGCCGGTGTGCGCGGCTTCAGGTCGAGCGAATCGTTTTTGATGATTCTATCACTTTTAAGACGGAAATCCCACTCGGTGCGCCGGCATGCAACGGAAAAACGATAGTGCGGGCCGATCCACTCAAGGGGGCGGAAGGACCTCGAAGCGGTTGATTGGGGCCCAGCCTCTCCACCGACCCTGCTTGCGTCCGGCAAACATCTCCCTCTGCCTGTCGTGCGAGGAGAGGACTTTCGTATCCAAGCGGACAAGCCCGGGGCCGGGGCCAAAAAACGCAACCGGGCTGCCGGAACCCGGCAGCCCGGTTGCGTGTTGGCGTTGTCAGGCGACCCTTTCGCCTGGGGGTCAGAAATCCTTGAAGTCCTCGTTTTCAAGCGGGATGATCTGTTCCGGGGAAGGCGGGCCGGCCTTCACCGTGGGCCGCGTGCGCGCCTTCGCCCGAGGTCCCGGTGCTGCTGCGGCCTCCGGCACCTTCAGCGATATTTCTTTTCGGCTGGCCGGAGAGAGCGCCGGCCCGGACTCCTTGGGTTGCCCGCCGATCAGGGCGAGCAGCTCTTCGACCATGGTTTTCATCTGTCCGGCCTGGGAGGAGAGCTCCACGGAGGCCGACGACGACTCCTCGGCATTGGCGGCGTTCTGCTGAGTCACCTTGTCCACGTCGGCCACGGCCTTGTTCACCTGGTCGATGCCTTGGGACTGCTCTTTGGAGGCCGCGGCGATCTCGGCCAGCAGTTCGGCGACTTTCCCCGCACTTTCGGCCACCTTGCCGAAATCCTCCCGCGTGCCCGACATCAGGTCCGAGCCTTCCTTGACCTTTTTGACCGTGCCTTCGATGAGGCCCGCGGTGTTGCGCGCCGAGTCCGCTGCCCGCAGGGCCAGGTTGCGGACCTCGTCGGCCACCACGGCAAAACCGGCCCCGGCCTCGCCGGCCCGCGCCGCTTCCACCGCCGCGTTCAGGGCGAGCAGGTTGGTCTGGAAGGCGATCTCGTCGATGGTCTTGACGATTTTCTGGGTCTCCTCGCTGGCTTTCTTGATCTCCCCCATGGACGCGCTGAGCTTGCCCATCGACGCGTTGGCCTGGCCGACGAACTGCCCCACCTGCTTCATGAGGCCGTCGGCTTGATCGGCGCTGTCCGCGTTGTGCTTGGTCATGGAGGCCATCTCCTCGAGCGAGGAGGAGGTTTCCTCGATGGCCGCCGCCTGCTCCGAGGCGCCGTCCGAAAGCACCTGGCTCGAGCCGGATACCTGCGCCGACACGCTCGCCACCCGGCCGGTGCTCTCCGCCAGCCTTTGGCTGACCCGCTGGATCGGCCCGGCGATGGACCGCGCGATGAAAAAGGCGGCAACGGCCATGAGCGCAAGGATGCCGATCACGACCATCCCGACGGTGACGTACATTTCATTCCGGGCCTTCAGGACCGCCTCGCGGTCCTTGCCGACGAAGAGCATCCCGGCGATCCTGCCCTCCAAATCACGCAGCGGCCGGTAGACGGTGTTGTATTCCCGGCCCAGGATCTGATTGAAACTGTGGAATGTCTTCCCCTGCCGCAGCACGGTTTCGATGACCTTGGGGTTGTCCATGCGGGTGCCGACGGCGCGCTGGCCCTCCCGGACGATCGTGGTCGATACGCGGGTGTCGCCGTGGAAAATGGTGCACTCCAGACCCATGGTTTCCTTGGCGCGGTCGACGAAGCGGGTGTCGGAGGAAAGGTCGACGCCCGAGGTCACGGACCCGACCATCTGCCCATCCAGTTTGATCGGTTGTCCGGCGCGCATGGAAAACTTCACGACCGTGCCCTCTTCCACTCCGGCGGAGGCCTCCCCGGCCAGGGCTTTTTTCACGTTCGCCTGATTCAGAACGCTGTCGCCGACCTTGTCCGAGTGTCCGCGCCCGACCACCTTGCCGTCCATGCCGGCGATCGTGAGCACGTTCACCGTTCCGGGCGCGAGAAACTCCCGGGCGACCTTCTGGACATAGGCCGTGTCCCCCTTCTTCACCGCCTCGGCCACGTCCGGCCGGGCGGCGAACTGATAGGCCGCCTCCCGGCATCTATCCCTGATGGCGTCCAGCTGGCCCTGAACCGCCGTCGCGAACTGCTCCACATCCTTCTGGGCCTGCTCGTTGAATCCGCGCATGAGAATGACCGAGGAGACGAGCGCGGCGGCGCTGCCGATGATCACCGAAAAAATCACGGCGCCGATGATGCGTTTGGACAAGGACAGTTTCATGGGGGGAGTTCCTTTCCGACGACCGGGGTTCGACCGTTTTCTATAACCATGCGGCCCTTTCGAGCCCGCTTTGGTCGCGATTCCAATATGACTGTTCCGGTTATCGGCCGATGGGGCCGTTTTCTTGAGAAGGACGCTTCTGGTTGATGGGGTCTTGCCCGGGCGTTTTCCCGGGTTTGTATTTGCCTGCCGGCCCCAACCGTTTTATGATAACAGCCGATGGGCCGATACTGGATTGAACAACCGGCCGGCGGCCCCGGCGGCCAGAGGAGGAGCGGATGACATTTCTTGCATTGACAGCGGCAGCAGCGGCAGCCATCGCCATCTTTGCGATCTGCGTCTACAACCGACTCGTGCGCTTGAGGAACACATCGCATTCGGCCTGGTCCGACATCGACGTACAGCTCAAGAAGCGCTACAACCTCGTGCCGAACCTGGTCGAGACCGTGAAAGGATACGCGGCCCACGAGCAGTCGCTTTTGCAGAAGGTGACGGATGCGCGCACATCCGCCATGACGGCCGCCGGCCCGGCGGCGACGGCCCGGGCGGAGAACCTGTTCCGGGAAACCCTCAAGAGCATTTTTGCCGTGGCCGAGGCCTACCCCGATCTCAAGGCCAACCGGAACTTCATGCAGCTGCAGGCCCAGCTCAAGGAACTCGAAGACGGCATCGAGTCGGCCCGCCGCTATTACAACGCCGTGGTGCGCGACCTCAACACGGCCGTCGAGCAGTTCCCATCGAACCTGATCGCAGCGCGCTTCAAGTTCGAGCCGAGGGATTTCTTTGAACTCGAAACCCCGACGGTCGAACGCAAGCCGGTGCAGGTGAGTTTCTGAAAGGGCGGAATCGATGCTCACCCACAGCGGTTCGAGGCACTCCAGGGTTCCCGTCCAAGCACTTCAAGGGCATCGCCGGGTCGCTCTGGCCATGGCCCTGCTGCTCGGCGTTCTTCAGGCCGCGAGCGCGGCCGCGCCGCCTTCCGAAAGAATCCTCTCCTTCGACAGCCGCATCGCGGTAAATCCCGACGCCGGCATGCTGGTGACCGAGACCATCCAGGTGCTGAGCACCGGCGACCAGATCCGCCGGGGGATCTTTCGCGACTTCCCCACGACCTACAAGGACCACGCCGGCAACCCGTACGTGGTGGACTTCGCGGTGCAGGAGATCCGGCGGGACGGCCAGCCCGAGGCCTGGCACACCGAGACCCTTGCCAACGGCGTGCGAGTCTACATGGGCCGCAAAGAGCATCTCCTGCCCCCCGGGGAGCACACCTACACGCTGACCTACCGGACAGGTCGTCAGCTGGGCTTTTTCAAGGACCACGACGAACTCTACTGGAACGTCACCGGCAACGGCTGGGCCTTCCCCATCGACCGGGCGTCGGCCACGGTCGAGCTGCCGCCGGGGGTCCCCGAGCTCAGCCTGCTCGAAGCCTACACCGGCCCGGAGGGTGCCACGGGGCGGGCCTACACGGCC
>Ga0102851_10003039_pt1 | contig 10341 bp, 8 predicted proteins | sample Mud3Dept3metaG_FD_79558 | JGI IMG/M metagenome (GOLD analysis project Ga0102851, IMG submission 79558) | Freshwater wetland microbial communities from Ohio, USA, analyzing the effect of biotic and abiotic controls - Mud 3 Core 4 Depth 3... | ecosystem: Environmental > Aquatic > Freshwater >...
CAAGGCGAAGGGCCGCTGGCCACGCCCTCCAGGCGGTCGCGCAGGCGGTCCCTCCGGCGCCGATCGTGCGCCTCGCGGCCGCTACGGTCCAGCGGCCAAGGCCGTCCCCCGTGGCGACGGTCCGCGTGGCGCAGCCGGCAGCGAGGGTCCACGCGGCGCATCGCGCGGCGACGGTCCGCGCGGCGGCGCACGCAGCGAGGGTCCGCGCGGCGGCGCACGCAGCGAAGGTCCGCGTAGCGGGCAGGGCCGTTCGTCGGGATCGAAGCGCCCGGCCGGTGGTCGTCCACCTCCGAAGCGCGGTCGCTGAGCCTTCGGCGGTCGTCGTGGTTCCTCGGAACCACGCATCCGGCTCGCCGGGATCGAAGCGACCGACCTGCGATGCCGATGCGCGGCCGCCGTCGCTGATCGCTCGCGGTGCCGTGTGGTAGCGTGCCCGCGATGGAGCTCCGCGCGCTCACCGTGCTCGACTCGCTGCAGCCGCAGCTGACCGGGTTCCTGCAGACCGTGTGCTCGGGCTTCATGCCGCTCGAGGAAGAGGCGGCGCTGTTCATCGAGATCGCACCCGGCATCGCGATCAACCAGCTGACGGACGCGGCGCTCAAGGCGACCACGTGCCGGCCGGGTATGCAGATCGTCGAGCGCGCCTACGGGATGCTCGAGCTGCACAATAGCGACAAGGGCCAGGTCGAGGCGGCGATCGACGCGATCCTCGGACAGATGGGCGTCAAGCGCGAGGATCGGATCAAGCCGAAGATCGTCTCGTCGCAGATGATCACCGGCCTCGACGGCCACCACAGCCAGCTGATCAACCGCATGCGGCACGGCGACATGGTCATGCGCGGCCAGACGCTCTACATCCTCGAATGCTTTCCGGCGGCGTATGCCGCGCTCGCGGCGAACGAGGCCGAGAAGGCCGCGGACATCCACCTCATGGAGGTGATCTCGTTCGGTGCCGTCGGGCGGCTGTGGCTCGGCGGCAGCGAGGCGAACATCGCGGTGGCCGCGGCCGCGGCCGAAGGTGCGCTCAAGAAGGTCACCGGTCGCGAGTCGAAGTAGTGCGCTGAAACTCGCCGTCCGGTCAGGGCCGCGGAGGCGACGCCACTGCTACAGTCCCCGCATGACGACGACGCTTCCGGCGGCGCTGCGCGCCCCGTTCTCGGCTGGTGGCGCGACCGCGATCGACGCCGCGCTCGCCAACAAGCTGCTGGGCCTTGCCCTCGCCTCCGGCGGCGACTACGCCGACCTCTACTTCGAGTTCCGGGTGTCCGCGGACTACGCGCTCGAGGAGGAGCAGATCCGGACCCTGGGCCGCGGCATCACGCTCGGCCTCGGCGTGCGCGTCACCAAGGGCGACGCCACGGGCTACGCGTACTGCGAGGATCTCGCGTGGGAGAAGATGGCGCACGCGGCGAAGACCGCGGGTCAGATCGCGATCGGTGGCGGTCACGCGCCGGTCAACATCGCGCCGTTGACCGACATTCCCAAGCCGAGCTTCTACGCGGTGCCGACGCCATCGCTCCTCGTGCCGGCGCAGGACAAGCTCGCGCTGCTGCGCGCCGCGGACAAGGCGGCGCGGGCGTTCGACCCGCGGATCGTCAAGGTCGAGGCGTCGTTCGCGGAGAGCATCCGCGAGGTGCTGCTGTTCACCTCGGACGGGCGGATGGCGTCGGATGTCCAGCCGATGTTGCGGTTCGGCGTGCGCGCGGTCGCCGAGCAGGAGGGCAAGCGGCAGTCGGGCTCCGGCGGTGGCGGTGGGCGCTACGGCCTCGACTACTTCGCGGATGCGACGCGCGATGCGGCGGCCCACGGGCGAGAAGCTGCCCGCGTCGCGATCGCGATGCTCGACGCGCGCGATGCGCCGGCCGGCGAGATGCCGGTCGTGCTCGGCCCCGGGGACTCGGGGATCCTCTTGCACGAGGCGGTCGGGCACGGGCTCGAGGCCGACTTCAACCGCAAGGAGACGTCGAACTACTCCGGCCAGATCGGGAAGGTCGTGGCGTCGGCGCTGTGCACCGTCGTCGATGACGCCACGATCGCGAGCTCGCGCGGCGCGATGAACATCGACGACGAGGGCTACGCGGGCCAGTGCAACACGCTGATCGAGAATGGCGTGCTGGTCGGCTACATGCACGACCGGCTCAGCGCGAAGCACTTCGGCATCAAGCCGACGGGCAACGGTCGCCGCGAGTCGTTTCGGTCGATGCCGCTGCCGCGGATGACGAACACGTCGCTGCTCGGCGGCAAGGACAACCCCGAGGACATCATCAAGAGCGTCAAGCGGGGCATCTACGCCAAGCGGTTCTCGGGTGGCCAGGTCAACATCTCGAACGGTGACTTCCTGTTCTCGCTGACCGAGAGCTACCTGATCGAGGACGGCAAGCTCACCGCGCCGCTCAAGGGCGTCAACCTGATCGGCAACGGGCCCGAGGTGCTCCGGCGCGTCGACATGCTCGGCTCGGACTTCGAGCTGTCGGATGGGATCTGGACCTGCGGCAAGGACGGTCAGTCCGTGCCGGTCAACGTCGGGACGCCGACCGTGCGCATCGCATCGATCACCGTCGGAGGAACGCAGGCATGAGCGGAGTCCAGGTCACGGAGAAGACGATCAAGGAGCTGTGCGACATCGCGCAGCTCGCGGTCGAGATCGCGAAGCGGGCAGGCGCGGATGACGCCGAGGTGCTGGTCCGCGACGGCAGCGAGCTGACCGCGAAGATCCGGCTCGGCGAGCCGGAGCTCGTGCAGGAGGCCGGCAGCCGCGGGCTCGGCCTGCGCGTCATCAAGGGTGGCAAGCGCGCGGTCACGTACACCAGCGATCTGCGGCGCGAGGCGCTCGAGGCGCTGTGCGCGGAGACCGTGACGCTCGCGGACTTCGCGGAGCCCGACGAGTTCAGCCAGCCCCCGGATCCGTCGCTGCTCGCGAAGTCCTTCCCCGAGCTCGATCTCTACGATCCTCGGGTCGCCGAAGTGGATGCGGCGTGGGCGCTCAAGCAGGCGATCGCTGGCGAGGCCGCGGCGCGCAAGCACGACAAGCGCGTGACCAACTCCGAGGGCGCGACCTGGTCGCGCGTGCTCGGGGCGACGGCGTTCGCGACGAGCGGTGGCTTCGTCGGCGGGTATCGCGGCAGCTACGCCTCGTTCGTCGTCGAGCCGCTGTGCGATGACACGACCGACCCGACGACGCCCAAGAAGCGCAACGGCTACTGGTGGACCGCCTCGCGGTTCCTCGCCGAGCTCGAGGACGCCGAGGCCGTCGGGATCGAGGCCGCGCGCCGCACGCTCGCGACGCTCGGCTCGCGCAAGGTGGACACCCAGGAGTGCGCGATCGTGTTCGACCCCGAGGTGTCGCGCTCGATCGTCGGGACGATCTTCAGCGTCGCGAACGGCTCGTCGTTCTGGCGCAAGTCGAGCTACCTCGTCGGCAAGGAGGGCGAGGTGATCGCGTCGCCGCTGGTGACGATCGTCGATGACCCGCTGATCCCGCGTGCCCCGGGCAGCAAGCCGTTTGACGGTGATGGTCTGCCGACCCGCAGGAACAGCGTGGTCGACAAGGGCGTGCTCTCGCCGGTGCTGTGCGACGTGTACAGCGCCCGCAAGCTCGGCCGGCAGTCGACTGGATCGGCGGGGCGGGGCATCGGCGGTAACCCCGGACCGACGACCTCGAACCTCATCATGCAGGCCGGCACGATGAAGCGGGACGCCCTGATCCGCGACACCAAGCGCGGCCTCTACGTCACGTCGCTGATGGGCTTCGGGTTCAACCCGATCACCGGCGACTTCTCGCGGGGGGCGCAGGGGTTCTGGATCGAGGGCGGGGAGCTGACCTTCCCGGTCTCCGAGATCACGATCGCGGCCAACTTCGACGAGATCCTCAAGAGGATCGACGCGGTGGCCGATGACCTCGAGCTCCGGACCTCCACGGCGGCGCCGACGTTCCGCGTGTCCCACATGACCCTCGCTGGGACGTCGAAGTAGGCGCCTACATGCGTGAATTCCTTGGGGGCTTGCACGGCGATTGCTTGACTTGGTGACCCTCGAATGAAACGATCGACGACGTGCCAGTAGCGGCCACGGCTGGGGGGCTACCTACGCGTCTCGGCAAGTACGAGATTCTGATGCCCCTTGCCCTGGGCGGGATGGCACGGATCTATATCGGCCGCACCACGGGTATCGGCAGCTTCGAGCGCCACGTGGTCCTCAAGCTGATCACGCCGGAGCGGGCGAACGATCACACCGCCGTCCAGATGTTCCTCGACGAGGCGCGGCTCGCAGCGGCCCTCAATCACCAGAACGTCGCGCAGGTGTTCGAGGTGGGCGAGGACGGTGGCATCCACTACCTCGCGATGGAGTACGTCCACGGCCAGGACCTCCGCGCGCTGCTGGCGAAGGCCGGTAGCCAGGGGACGCGCGTCCCGCTCGAGCTCGCACTCACGGTCGTCACGGGCGCTGCGGCCGGCCTCAACCACGCGCACGAGCGTCGCGGCCAGGATGGCGTCCCGCTCGGCATCGTCCACCGCGACGTCTCGCCGTCGAACATCATGGTCGGCTACGACGGCTCGGTGAAGCTGCTCGACTTCGGGATCGCGAAGGCGACGCAGCGCTCGATCGAGACGCAGTCCGGCATCATCAAGGGCAAGTTCGCGTACATGGCACCGGAGCAGTGCCGCGGTCGCGACGTCGATCGCCGCAGCGACGTGTTCTCGCTCGGCATCATTCTCTACGAGATCACGACACAGCATCGCTGCTTCCGCGCCGACTCCGACTTCGACACGATGCACCGCATCGTCACCGGCGACGTCGTCCGCCCGACCCGGCTGATCCAGGGCTATCCGCAGGCGCTCGAAGCGATCGTCATGAAGGCGCTCGCGGTCGATCCCACCCAGCGCTATCAGAGCGCGGGTGCGCTACTCGAGGCGCTCGAGAGCTTGGCGGTGGCCGCGCGGATGTCGCTGTCGACGATGTCGCTCGGTCGGTTCATGCGCGACATGTTCGGCGATCTGACCGAGCCGTGGTTGACGCAGCCCGGTCGCGGCACCCAGCAGCCGATGCAGCCGCGCGAGAGCACGATCTCGAACACCAACGGCACTGGCAGCGACGTCGCGCACGCACGCGCCCAGACGCCAGCGCCCGTCGAGCTGTCCCCCGCGCAGCTGCAATCGGCGCGGACCACGCTCGATCTCCCGCCGGGAGGTGGCGCGGAGGAGCCCGAGCCGAACGCCGCCGAGTGGAACGCGAAGTCGTATCCGACGATGCAGCCCCCGTACGCGCCGCCGCCCGAGCCGCACCCGGCGCGCACGTCGTCGCCCGCGCTGCCCGTCGTGGGCCCGCGCACGCCGCCGGGTGGTCAGCAGCGACAGCCGTTCCCGCAGCAGCCGTTCCCGCAGCAGCCGCCGTCCGGTCCCGTCGGCTCGGCGACGCCGGCGCTCGGCAGTCAGCCGCTCCAGGTCCAGCACGGCCAGGTCCAGCACGGCCAGGTCCAGCACAGCCAGGTCCCGCACGGTGCGTTCCCGCCCGGGCCCGGATCCGGATCGGGACCCGCGCACGGGATGCCGAGCACGCGCCAGGGATACACGAGTGGGGCGCAGACCCGCGGCGATGTCTCGTATCCGCGCTACGAGCCGCCGCCCGGGAGCCTCGACTACGAAGACGATCTGCGCCTGCGTCCGAACCGCCGCCCGCTGTTCATCGGGCTTGGCATCGCAGGTGTCGGGCTGATCATCCTGCTCGCGATGACGCTCGGCGGGGGCAGTGGCGACGAAGGCAAGGAGCAGCCGATCGTCATGGACGATCAGGGCTCGAACGACGGCTCTGACGCGGGGTCGAACAAGGTCGAACCGACGGATCCCAAGCCGGATCCGACGCTCGATCCCAAGGTGGTCCCGACCGACGTCAAGGTCGGCAGCGGCGCGACGGGCCCCGCTGCACCGGACACCACGACGAACAACACCACCGGCAGCGGCGCGACACCGATCCAAGATCAGTCGATCACGCTCGACATCGAGACCGACCCCGTCGGCGCGGACGTGATCCTCGCCGGCAAGGTGATCGGGATGACGCCGCTCAGGACCAAGCGGCCGAAGGGCAAGGGCATCTCGATGATCACCGTGCACAAGGCGCGGTACATCGACGTCACGGCGCAGATCGACCTCGGCGAGGACTTCACGAGCGACCTCAAGCTCAAGAAGGCCGACGAGCCGGTCACCAACGACACCAAGAAGACCGGCACGGACCCGAAGAAGACCGGCACGGACCCGAAGAAGGACCCGAAGAAGACCGGCACGGACCCCAAGAGGACCGGCACGGACCCGAAGAAGACCGGCACGGCGACCACGGTGAGGAACTCGGGCAACACCACGACGACGGTCAAGAACCCCGGCGCAGGCTCCGGCACGGTCACGACGCCGAAGAAGAAGGACTGTCAGCAGCCCGCGCAGTACAACCCGCTCGACGACCGCCCGGTCTGCAAGTAGGCGCGGCCGCTCGGATTCCGCTCGTCGGCTGCTCGTCGGCTGCTCGTCGTCAGGCGCGCATTTCGGGGACGTCGGCAGCGGCGCGCAGCGGGGCGGCGGTCGCCTGGACGACCTCCTCGACCGACACGCCCGGCGCACGCTCGCGGAGGACCAGGGCGCCATCGACGACGTCGATCACCGCGAGGTCGGTGACGATGGTGTGCACGCACGCGACGCCGGTCAGCGGCAGCGTGCACGAAGGCAGGATCTTCGACGCGCCGTCCTTGGTCGTGTGCTCCATCATCACGATGACGCGACGGCTGCCGGCAACGAGGTCCATCGCGCCGCCCATGCCCTTGACCATCTTCCCGGGGATCATCCAGTTCGCGAGGTCGCCGCTCGCCGAGACCTCCATCGCGCCGAGGACGCTGACGTCGACATGCCCGCCGCGGATCATCGCGAACGACTGGGCCGAATCGAAGAACGCGGACCCGGCGATCGTCGTCACCGTCTGCTTGCCGGCGTTGATCAGGTCGGGATCCTCGTCTCCCTCGTACGGGAACGGGCCGATGCCGAGCATGCCGTTCTCACTCTGGAGCACGACGTCCATCCCTGCCGGGATGAAGTTGGCGACGAGCGTCGGCATGCCGATGCCGAGGTTGACGTAGAAGCCGTCGCGGAGCTCGGCGGCGACCCGGCGGGCCATCTGATCGCGATCCAGACGCTGCATCACGCGCTCCTCTTGCGGGTCGTCCGCTGCTCGATCGGTTTCTCGTAGTTCGTGCCCTGGAAGATCCGCTGAACGTAGATCGACGGCAGGTGGACCTGATCGGGCTCGATCGTGCCGACGTCGACGAGCTCCTCGACTTCGACGATCGTGATCTTGCCCGCCTGCGCGCACAGCGGGTTGAAGTTGCGCGACGTCTTGCGGAACACGAGGTTGCCCCAGCGGTCACCCTTCCACGCCTTGACGATCGCGAAGTCGCCGCGGATCGCGTGCTCGAGGACGCAGTGCTTGCCGTGGATCTCGCGCGTCTCCTTGCCCTCGGCGACCTTGGTGCCAAAGCCGGTCGGCACGTAGAACGCCTCGATGCCGGCGCCACCTGCGCGCAGCCGCTCGGCGAGCGTTCCCTGCGGGCAGAGCTCGACCTCGAGCTGGCCCGAGAGGAACAGCTTCTCGAACACCTTGTTCTCGCCGACGTACGAGCTGACCATCTTCTTGACCTGGCCCTGTGCGAGCAGGACGCCGAGGCCCTTCTCGGTGGTGCCACAGTTATTGGAGACGATCGTCAGGTGGTTCACCTTGCGCCGCGCGAGCTCCGCGATGCAGTTCTCCGGGTTGCCGGAGAGCCCGAAGCCCCCCGCGAGGATCACCGCGCCGTCGGTCACGTCGTGCAGGGCGGCCTGCGCGTCCGGGTAGACCTTGTTCATCGGCTGTATGCTTACCCGGGAACCGGATGACGATCATCACGTTGACCACCGATTACGGCACGAGCGACGGCTACGTCGGCTCGCTCAAGGGCGTGATCGCGAGCATCGCGCCCGAGGCCCGGGTGATCGACATCGCCCATGACATCCCGCGCGGTGACATCGCCCATGCGGCGTGGGTGGTCGCGTCGTCGACGCACGAGTTCCCGTACGGCTCGATCCACGTCGTCGTGGTCGATCCAGGTGTCGGCGGTGCGCGCAACGAGGTGATCCTCCGTGGCGATGGCCAGTGGTACATTGGCCCCGACAACGGCGTGTTCACCTACGTGATGCGGCCCGAGTGGGACGCCTGGGCGATCGAGGATGCCGGGATGCGCGCCAAGCACGTCAGCAAGACCTTCCACGGCCGCGACGTGTTCGCGCGCGCCGCGGCGATCATCGCGCGCGACGTTTCCGACCGCCCAACCCAGCCGCTGCGTGGGTTCGGGACGTCGGTGAGGCTCGCCGGGACGTTGCCGTGGGGCCCCCGCTCGCGCGGCTCGGGACGGATCGTCCACGTCGATCAGTTCGGCAACTTGATCAGCGATCTCCCGCCGGCCGAGGCGGGCCGCAGCGTGACGATCGCCGGGCAGACGCTCGCGGTCGTCGGGACCTACGAGGACGTCGCTCCGGGCCAGCTGCTCGCGTACGTCGGCTCGGCGGCGACGATCGAGATCGCGGTGCGCGACGGCCGCGCGGATACCCGGCTCGCCGTCGAGCGTGGCGCCCAGATCCTGCCGGCCGGCGGAAGTAGCCCGTACCGATGAGCGACGGGCGGCGCCGACGCGGGCGGGACCCGGGGGAGCGTGCGGCGATCGCGGTGCGCACGCCGGGGCCGGTGCTCGAGTTGACCGTGACCGCGCTCGCCGCGGGCGGCGATGGGATCGCGCGCGACGCGACCGGGCGCGTCACGTTCATCCCGCGCACGGTGCCGGGCGACATCGTCCGCGCGCAGGTCAGTCAGGCGACATCGTCGTTCGCGCGCGCGAAGCTCGTCGAGATCGTGACGCCGTCGCCGGATCGGGTCGAGCCGGGGTGCGGGCACTTCACGCGCGGCTGCGGAGGCTGCCAGTGGCAACACGTGGCGCGCGGCGTCCAGCTCGAAGCGAAGCACGGCAACGTCGCCGGTGCGCTGCGCAAGCTCGTCGGGCTGGTGGTCCATCCGATCGCGGCACCGGCGCCGGCGCTGCACTGGCGGCGCCGCGCGCGGTTCCACGTCACGGCAGGCGCGGTCGGCCTGTACGAGCTCGACAGCCACCACGTGATCGGGATCGATCACTGTCCGCAGCTCGAAGCGGCGCTCGACGCCGCGCTCGCCCAGGTCGCGTCGTCGTCTCCGCCCGACGGTGAGCTGGCCCTGGTGGTCGGGCATGCCGGCGACGTCGCCGTCGCGGTCGATCGGCCGTGGCGCGGCGCGCCAGCGCTCGTCGGAAAGGCGGCGATCCGGGGTGTGATCGCGGGCGGCGAGGTTCACGGCGCGCCGGTGATCGAGATCGAGCCGGGACTGTGGGGCGGGCCGCGGACGTTCGCGCAGGCGAGCGCCGCCGGCAACGCCGCGCTGATCGCGCGCACCCGCGAGGTGGTCGGGCAGGGCCCGGGACGGCTGCTCGAGCTCTACGCGGGGTCGGGGAACTTCACGCGCGGGTTCATCGCGGATCGGTGGGACGTGCTCGCGACGGACGCGGTCGCGCCCGAACGCTCGATCGGGGCGGAGCATCGCGCGGGCGCGGTCAAGGACGTCCTCGCGGCGCTCGCCGGGCCGTTCGATGTCGTCGTGCTCGATCCGCCGCGGGCCGGGGCGGCCGAGGCGATCGAGGACATCGCCCGGCTGGCGCCGCGGACGATCGCGTATGTCTCGTGCGATCCGGCGACCCTCGCGCGCGATGCCACCCGGCTCGTGGCGCTCGGCTACCGGGCGACCGACGCGTGGCCGTTCGACCTGATGCCGCAGACCTCCCACGTGGAGGTCGTCATGGCGCTGGCGCGGGGATGACGAACGTCGTCGCGATCGCACGCGCCGCGCCAGCATCGGCCTTGCGCGGGGCCTCGATCGCCAGCGCGAGCGCGTAGGTCCGGAACAGGAGGATCCGGATCACGAGCGTGGCACCGTCGGTGCGCCGCGCCTCGAGGTCGAGCGCGGGGACTCCCTCGATGTCGCGGAGCGCGCGCGCGATCCGACGGTAGCCCGGGATCCGCGACGTGACCCCACGCTCGATCGCGTCGGCGTACGCCTCGCGGGTCTTCGCGCGCCACGCGTCGATGTTCGGGATCTGCGCGCGCGTGATCGCGAGGACGAGCCCGCCCGCGGTGCGGTAGGCGGCGACCAGGCCCGGGGCCGCGATCGGCTTCCACTCGGCGCCGAGCGTGATCGTGGCCTTCGTCAGCGGGAGCGGGATCGGCTCGGCGGCGGCGGGCGTCGCCGCACCGA